>Ga0209723_1000511_pt1 | contig 71587 bp, 73 predicted proteins | sample BiotimSIPDNA_2_FD_185750 | JGI IMG/M metagenome (GOLD analysis project Ga0209723, IMG submission 185750) | Anaerobic biogas reactor microbial communites from Washington, USA - Biogas_R2 time_0 SIP DNA (SPAdes) (version 2) | ecosystem: Engineered > Bioreactor > Anaerobic > Unclassified | place... | reverse complement strand
TACGATGATGATTTTATCGGGAGTATTTATGGTGTTCGTGTTTCATAAAGAAAGAAGGACAGGGGGTGACATTTTCCCTGTCCCATTTTCCAGCCTTTAGGGGTGACATTTTCCCTGTCTCTTGACATATAAAAAATAAAAAAAAGAGGAAGGTCTCCCTTCCTCCCGCATTTCCGCCTGGTTACGCTTCTTTCTTTTCTTCGGCCGCTGTCTTTACGACTTTACGGCCCCTGTAATAACCGCATTCCCCACAAGCCCGGTAATTCATGATCACTTCCCCGCAATGGGGGCAGGTGGTCACTTCAGGGGTGGAAAGAGCCCCGATCCACTCAGACTTTCTTTTATGTGTACGGGCATGTGATACCCTGCTTTTCGGCGTTGCCATATTTGACTTCCCTCCTTTTTCTTATTCTCGTTTCTCCTCTATCCTGACCCCGAGGAGCTTTTTAAACCTTGGATCCAGAGTATCCGGAGAGCATCCGCATTTCCCTTCGTTCAGGGATTTTCCGCAAAGGGGACACAATCCTTTGCAGTCTTTGGAACACAGGACCTGCCGGGGCAGTGAGAGAATAACCGATTCCCAGACCTGGTCCGATATATCGAGGAACCGAGTCCACCTGGAAACCGGCACGACCTGGAAATCATCCTCTTCTGTGTTCTCTCCGGAAGCCTCGTTCTTACGCAAAGAATAAAGATACATGAAATCGTTCATAATTTCAATATCTGACGGTGCAAGACACCTCGAACACGAAGAAGAAAATGCCGTTTCCACGAAAACCGAAACGGAAACATCATTCCCTGCCCATCGGGCTTCTGCAGAAACGGAAAGGGATTTCGTGAATTCGAAAACCTGCCCGTCGTAAAAGATAGCCTCCAGGCTTTCTTTTCCGGGTTCTGCAGAAAGGACGGTTATGGAGTCCGGGTTTCCCATTTCCGGCATTTCTATTTCAAATTTCCATGAAGCAGGCCTTTCCGTGAGCGCCAAAGGCTCTCCCTCCCGTTTCTGCAGTCAGTTTCGCCTTCAGCGGCGGTCGAGTGCTATCTTCTTCGTATCACGGGCAATTACCAGTTCCTCATCCGTGGGGACTATAAGAACCTTGACCCTGCTATCCTCTGTGCTGATGACCGTTTCTTTTGCCCTGACCTTGTTCTTTTCCCTGTCGATCTTTACACCCATGAATTCAAGTCCGGAGCAGATGCCTTCCCTGGCACGGGCGCTGTTTTCACCGATTCCTGCCGTGAAAACAAGGACATCGAGGCCGCCCATGGCAGCCGCATACGAACCAATATATTTTTTCACGCCGTAATAGAGCATGTCCTCTGCAAGCTTTGCCCTGCTGTTTCCGTTGTCAGCAGCTTCCTCAACGTCCCGGAGATCGCTGCTGATGCCGGAAATTCCGAGAAGACCGCTTTCCTTGTTGAGGATGTGGCTCATGGCCTTGTTGTCGATTCCTTCCTGTTCCGCGAGAAAGGAGATAAGCAGCGGATCAACGTCGCCTGAACGGGTACCCATGATCACGCCGGGAAGGGGACTGAAACCCATGCTCGTGTCCACCGACTTTCCTCCCTTGACTGCGGCAATTGAACTGCCGTTGCCCATATGGCAGGTGACGATGTTAAGAGATTCCACCGGTTTTCCGAGAATTTCGGCGGCTCTCCTTGAAACGTAGAAATGGCTGGTTCCGTGGAATCCGTACCGGCGGACTTTGTATTTTTCATAGTAGTGGTAGGGGACCCCGTACATGTAGGCGCATCCCGGCATGGTCTGATGGAAGGCAGTGTCGAAAACACCCACCTGAGGAATGTTCGGAAGTGCGTCCGTTACGGCATAGATACCCATCAGGTTCGCCGGGTTATGAAGGGGGGCAAGGGGAACGCACTCCTCAAGAGCATTGATCACGTCCTGTGTTATCATGACCGAGCCTGCGTATTTTTCCCCTGCATGAACAACTCTGTGCCCGACTGCGGCGAGCTCGTCAAGACTCTTCAAGACTCCGTGCTTTTCGTCGAGAAGAGCTTCTACAACAACTTTGAATGCCACTTTGTGGTTGGAAATATCAGTGTTTTTGATCACTGAGTCCATGCCAGTCCTGGTATGTTTGATACGGGCGCCTTCAATTCCAATACGCTCCACCAGTCCCTTGGCGAGCACAGACTCGTCCGTCATGTCGAACAGCTGGTACTTTAGAGATGAGCTGCCGCAGTTGATCACTAGAATTTTCATTGAATAACCCCTTCCTCTCTTCTTGACCGCCGGCTTCTGACGGCTGTATTGTATTGGCACAGATAATAAATAAATCACGGAAAGCGGATGATCCTATTTTTAAAAACATAACCGGCATAATTGCCGAATACAACCCTCTTCACAACGGTCACCTGTACCATATCCGCAAAACGCGGAGAAACGGGAGCGACGGAATAATAGTGGTCCTTTCGTCATACTTTACCCAGCGGGGGGAACCGGCGCTGATCAGCAAATGGGACAGAGCCGAAACCGCCCTTTCAGCGGGTGCAAACCTCGTCCTTGAGCTTCCCGCCTTTTTTTCCTGCCATAACGCGGGAATATTCGCATCCGGAGCGGTAGACATCCTGGCTGCCACGGGGCTTGTCCATTCGCTTTCTTTTGGTATGGAACAGCCTGAATGTGATGTTGAAGCAATCCTTGATATTTTAGTGCAGGAGCCTCCATATTTCAAGGATAATCTGAAAAAATTCCTGAATTCGGGCTTTTCCTACGTAAAGGCCAGGGCACATGCACTGGCAGCCATAAGGCCTGAGTTCGGCACATTCGTTTCATCTCCGAACAATTCTCTTGCTCTTGCATACATGGAGCGGATCCGGAAAAAAGGCTACCCTGTCACTTGGAACCCTGTGGCCAGAATAGGTGCAGGTTTTCACGATACCTGTCCCGACCCCTCAGGTTTTCCGAGCGCCACGGCAATACGCAAGAATATAAGGGAGGGAAAATTGAAAGAACTTGGAAACGGTATTCCCGGGGAATCCTGGTCTGTTCTGTCGAGATGCCTTGACGAAGGGAGGATCGTTGCCTCCCGTGAACTATTGTGGAAGATAACGCGGTACATGCTCCTTCGAACTCGGGCGGATGAGATCGCCCTTTCTTCCGAAATGACGGAAGGGATGGAGAACCGTTTCCTCAAATTTGCGCCGGAGAGCTTTACCTGGGATGAATTTGTTTCACGATGCACCACCGGCAGATATCCCAGGGGAAGGATACAGCGGCAGCTTATTCACTTTCTTCTTGGCATTCGGCACGATAAAAACCGGCAGCTTCAGCAGTCGGGACCGGCCTATATCCGTGTCCTCGGTGCAGACCGGGGAGGATTGTGGATGCTCAGGAAAATGAAGAAAACCTCGACTCTTCCTGTGGCAGGGAAGCATCCTGTTCGGGGCAGCAAGGCTCTTCATATGCTTTCGGAAATCGAAATCGGTGCCTGCCGACTCTGGGAAACCCTTACAGGCGTTTTCACCCCTGGATACGAGACAAAACGCCGGCCTCTCATCAGGACGGAAGAATATTTCGCGGAAGGGGAAAACGTTCCCGAAGACGGCGGAACACCCCGGGGGGAACCATTTCGTGGACAGGTCCCCCGAACTGGTAGATCTCCTTGACTGCATGGCTGGAAAGATAGGAATACCGGGCTTCAGTAACGATGAACAAGGTTTCTATCTCCGGCGCAAGCTGGCGGTTCATCAGTGCGAGCTGGAATTCATATTCAAAATCGGAAAGGGCTCTGAGCCCGCGGATAATGATCCTGCTCTGCTCCTGGCGGAGAAAGTCGACGAGAAGCCCGGAAAATGAATTGACCTTAACGTTGGGCAAATGACTTAACGCTTCCCTGGCCATGGCTTTCCGTTCATCTACGGTAAAAGCCGCTTTTTTCTGCGGGTTTAACAGGACACTGACAATCACTTCATCAAAAAGGGCGGCCGCCCTTTCGGCGATATAAATATGACCGTTTGTTATCGGGTCAAAGGAGCCCGGATAAACTGCAGTTAATGATCGTTTCATGCTTCTCCCCCTCTCCTGGCTCTCGTCAGGAATGTAAGAACGGTTTCACCGTATTCCCTCCGGTCTGTTATGACAAGCTCATCGCCTGCTTTTACTTCTTCACGGATAGAATGTTCGATCACGATAATTCCTTCCTGTGCAAGAACACTCCCCCCGGAATGAGTCAGAATATCTCCCATTATCAGCGGCCATCCCTCACTGTACGGAGGATCGGCAAAGATGATATCGAAAACATACCCTTTTTTGCGCAGCCAGGAAAGCCCCCGCCGCACGTCCATTGAAAGGATGATTGCGTCGCGGTCGTTCCTGAAAAGTTTTTTTATGGCTGCGGCACGGGCTCCGAGAATCTCTACCGCCGCAACAGGAGACGCTCCCCTGTCTCCGGCAAAACGGGCTACCCTGCCTGTTCCGGAAAAGAGATCAAGAAAAGAACACCCCCTGATATCTCCAAGGATGTTGAAAAGAGCCTGAAGGACCTTTCCGGACGTGGGGCGCGCGTCTTTCAACCGAAGTCCCTTCTTTAAATATGTTTTTCCGGAGCGTCAGGACGCCCGAGAAAGGACTTCAGCTTTTCAGCTGTCCCCTCAATTGCTCCCTTAACCGCCGGGGTTAGAAACGGGGACGAATAGGGGGCTATTTTTACCAGCACGTCCTCTTCACGTTGCACGAACTGAAGAAAAAATTTCTGCTCGAATGCACCGTCCGTCGCCACTATTTCCAGCAGGTGGACACCGTCAGGAGATGCGTAATTTTTTTTGCAGACCCAAAGGGTTTCCCTGTCCCCTTCCCCCCGGTCGTAGATTTCCTTCAGAAACCGGTCAAGAGAACCCTTTCCCGAGACCCGTACATGCATTTGTTCTGTCCTCCCCGGAGAAGCCGTATTTGTATCAGCATCGGCATCTGTTTTCACAAAACGGGAAAGGTATATTTTTTTCCCCATCCCGATCCATTTCCGTTCGTACTTCGTTGTCACTTTCCGTTCAGGGTTTACTGCCCAGCTTTCAAGTTTCAGGCCGGGAACAGTTGAAAGCGCGTTCCTTACTTCCATGCCGTACCATTCTTCATCGGTCGCAAGTTCAAAGATTCCCCCCGGCTTGAGGACATTGGCGATCACTGACGAGAAATCACCGCTTGAAACACGTCTTTTCGAGTGTTTCTTTTTGGGCCATGGACAGGGAAAATTCATGAATACCCCGTTCAGTGATCGGGACGGGACGCATTCCTTGAGGAAGAAACGCGCATCGCAGCACACAAGAAATGCGTTTTCAGGAACGTTTTTCTGGATCCTTTTAAGTGCCCGGAGGATACACGAACGGGACATCTCCACTCCCCAGAACACATCGTCAGGATTTCGACCGGCAAGGTGGGCGAGAAATTCACCGTTGCCGAACCCGATTTCAACAAAAACCCGGGCCCCGTTTCTGTTCATGGTCATATCAAGGGGCAGTGATTCCTTTTCCGGTGCTACGATAATCTGGCTGATATCCGTCACGTTCTGTACCTCTTTTCGTTCTCCGTATGCGCAAAAATCTTTCAGGGCAATAATTATAACAGTATTTTCAGCAGTTCGAAGGAAAATCGGGAACATTGAACGGGAAGTTACTTACTTTTTCCGAAAAAGCAACATATTTCACGATTTGACCGGACGTCTCTTTATGGTAATATCAGAACGTGAAAAAAGTTTTTTTTGGTTTTTCCTGTTTTTCTTCCTCGCTAATTATACAGAATGCAAAAAACCGTTTTTGTTGTAAAATAAAAAGGGTTTGGGTCCATACAATTTCGTTTCACCTTTCACTTTACAGGGAAATAATAAAACAGGCCGGGGGGTTGCCCCTCACGCCTGAAATCAAAGAGGGGGTACCTTAATGAAAAGAAACTGGAAAACCATGGACGGCAACACCGCTGCGGCTCATGTTTCATATGCCTTTACCGAAGTTGCTGCGATTTACCCGATAACGCCGTCCTCGCCAATGCCCGAAGTAGTGGACGAATGGGCAGCTCATGGCAGAAAGAACATTTTCGGAAAGACGGTTCAGGTCACTGAACTGCAGTCTGAAGCGGGAGCGGCAGGCGCTGTCCATGGAAGCCTTTCGGCCGGGTCTCTGTCCACAACCTTCACGGCCTCCCAGGGACTTCTCCTCATGATGCCCAACATGTACAAGATAGCAGGCGAAATGCTTCCTGGTGTTTTTGATGTCACCGCACGCTCCCTTGCGGCTCACGCCCTGTCAATATTCGGCGACCACAGCGACGTCATGGCCTGCCGCGGAACAGGTTTTGCAATGCTTGCTTCCGGCAGCGTGCAGGAGGTCATGGATCTCACCGCAGTTTCCCATCTTTCCGCAATTAAGGCCAGCATCCCCTTTCTTAACTTCTTTGACGGATTCCGCACCTCCCACGAGATCCAGAAGATCGATGTCCTTGAATATGAAGACCTCGCGAAGATCGTTGATTATGACGCAATCGCCAGGTTCAAAGCACGCGCCCTGAACCCCGAGCATCCCTACCAGAAGGGAACCGCGCAGAACCCGGATATCTTCTTCCAGGCCAAGGAGTCGATCAACCGTTTCTACACCGATATCCCCGATGTCGTCGAGGCCTACATGCAGGAGATAAAAAAGCTCACCGGCCGTGAGTATCATCCGTTCAACTACTACGGTGCACCCGATGCTGAGAATGTCATAGTTGCCATGGGTTCCGTCTGCCAGGCAATTGAAGAGACTGTCGACTACCTGAACGCCAGGGGAGAAAAGACGGGAGTAGTGGAAGTGCACCTTTACAGGCCCTTCTCTGAGAAATTCTTCTTTGACGCACTTCCCGCCTCCGTGAAGCGTATTGTGGTCCTCGACAGGTGCAAGGAGATCGGTGCTCTCGGAGAACCCCTGTATGAGGATGTCTGCACGCTTTTCAAGGACAAGGCAGTCAGACCTCTCGTCATCGGCGGAAGGTACGGTCTCGGATCCAAAGACACCACCCCGAGCCATATCAAGTCTGTATTTGATAACCTCAAGTCCTATCAGCCGAGAGACCATTTCACCATCAGCATCACCGACGATGTGACCTTTACCTCTCTTCCCGTCGCCGAGGAGATCGCCGCGGCACCTGAAGGAACCATCCGCTGTAAGTTCTGGGGTCTTGGCTCCGACGGAACGGTGGGGGCCAACAAGAATTCCATCAAGATTATCGGTGACGAGACTGACCTGTACGCCCAGGGATATTTCGCCTATGACTCGAAGAAGTCAGGCGGTATTACTGTTTCCCACCTCCGTTTCGGCAAGAAGCCCATCAAGTCAACATACCTTATCGACACGGCTGACTTCATCGCATGTCACAAGCAGGAGTACGTCCACCTGTACGATGTGCTCGCAGGCCTGAAGGAAGGCGGAACGTTCCTTCTGAACACGCAGTGGACTTCCCTTGAGGACCTTGAAAGCCATTTGCCGGCCAGGGTGAAACGGTACCTCGCAAACAAGAAGATCAACTTTTACATCCTCAACGGAACCGATATCGGCGAGGAGATCGGACTCGGCAACAGGATCAACATGATCATGCAGTCTGCATTCTTCAAACTTTCCGGCGTCATTCCCATTGAGGATGCTGTGAAATACATGAAGGACGCCATTGATCACACCTACGGCAAAAAGGGCGAAAAAATTCTCGAGATGAACTATAAGGCTGTGGATGCCGGAATGGATGCCCTGAAAAAGATCGAGGTACCTGCCGAATGGGCCGAAGCAACGACGGATCCTGTTCTTGTGAGCGGCCTTCCCGAGGAAATTCCTGATTTCGTAAGGGAAGTCTGCATGCCTATCAATGCTCAGAAGGGCGATAGTGTTCCTGTGAGTGCTTTCATCGGCCGCGAGGATGGCCAGTTCCCGTTAGGGACAGCGGCTTTCGAAAAACGGGGTGTTGCAGTCAACGTCCCCGAGTGGAATAGCGACAAGTGCATCCAGTGCAACCAGTGCTCTATGGTGTGCCCCCATGCCGCGATCCGTCCTTTCCTTCTGAACGATGAAGAAGCTGCTGGCGCACCGGAAGGATTTGGTGCCGTTGACGTAAAGGGCAAGGAGTTCCCGGGGCATAAATACAAGATGCAGGTCAACGCTCTAGACTGCCTCGGATGCGGAAACTGCGCGGACATTTGCCCGGTCGGTGCCCTCGAAATGAAACCTCTTTCGAGCCAGGAGAAGGAAATCCCGAACTGGAACTACGGCCTCACCCTTTCGGATAAATCTGGCGAAACAAACAAGTTTACCGTTAAGGGAAGCCAGTTCTCCCAGCCGCTCCTTGAGTTCTCGGGAGCGTGCGCGGGATGCGGAGAAACACCTTACATTAAGCTCGTTACGCAGCTTTTCGGCGACAGGATGATCGTAGCCAACGCCACCGGATGCTCTTCCATCTGGGGAGGATCAGCGCCGAGCATGCCCTACACTGTCAATGCAAAAGGACAGGGACCTGCATGGGCCAACTCCCTCTTCGAGGATAATGCGGAATACGGTTACGGCATGAAACTCTCACTCAACGCCACCATGATGTATATCGTCGATGCGATGAAGGGGCTTGTGGAGATGGATATTCCCGAAGACATGAAGGCGGTTTTCAGCGAGTGGCTTGAATCCATGGACGACGGGGAAAAATCCAAGGCTGCAGCCGAAAAGGTTCTTGCGGTTCTCGACCGTGATATCGGGGTGGAAGGCAACAAGCTCCTGTGCGAGATAGCCTGCAGAAAGGACTACCTCGTCAAGAAGTCCGTATGGATCTTCGGAGGTGACGGCTGGGCCTACGATATCGGTTTCGGCGGCCTCGACCATGTCCTTGCTTCCGGTGAAGACGTGAACGTGTTCGTTCTTGACACCGAAGTTTATTCCAACACCGGCGGCCAGTCCTCGAAGGCAACTCCCACCGCTGCCGTCGCCAAGTTCGCTGCTGCAGGCAAACGAGTGAAAAAGAAGGACCTTGGAAGGATAGCCATGACCTACGGGTACGTGTATGTTGCCCAGGTCGGTATGGGCGCCGACAAGAACCAGCTCATGAAGGCACTGAAGGAAGCCGAGGCCTACAAGGGACCCTCCCTCGTCATCGCCTACGCACCCTGCATAGCTCACGGGATCCAGGCGGGAATGGGCAAGACCCAGGAGCAGACGAAGAAGGCAGTGGATGCGGGATACTGGCATCTCTACAGGTACAATCCGGACCTCGAGCTTGAAGGAAAGAATCCTTTCATTCTTGACTCCAAGGAACCGAAGGCCGATTTCAAAGAATACCTGATGAGTGAAGTTCGGTACGCTTCTTTGACGAAAACGTTCCCCGAAGTGGCGGAACAGCTTTTTGAAAAGGCCGAAATGGATGCCAAAAAGCGGTACGAAATTTACAAGCAGCTCGCCGAAATGGGCAAGCAGCCGGTAAAGGCGGAAGCATAGGTTCATCTGTCTGGAGGGAGAGGCTGCGCCTCTCCCTCTTTTTCAAAAGAGTACATTATTTTTTCTCCCTTGACCAGAACGTCGGAACAGGGTAGAATATCCCGGTCAGCACGGGACGTAGCGCAGTCTGGTTAGCGTACCTGCATGGGGTGCAGGTGGTCGGAGGTTCGAATCCTCTCGTCCCGACCAGAAATGATATGCGGGGCATACAGCCCCGCTTTTTTATTTTGTGAATACGAGGGCTGAAACAATGGAGTCCAGAAACTTTCGTCACAAGAAGAGCCTCGGTCAGAATTTCCTTGTGGACCGGAACATTCTAAAGTTCATCGTGGAACGGGCATCTCCCGGCGCACAAGACGTCATCCTGGAGATCGGACCGGGAAAGGGAGTGCTCACAAGGGAAATACTTGCAGCTTCCTGTACTCTTCTGTACAGCGTGGAAATCGACAGGGGCCTGGAGCCCTTCCTTTCCGATATAGAAGCCCTTCATTCCCGGAGGTTCAGGCTCATCTGGGGGGATGCCATGGAGACGGCATACTCTTCCTTTTCTCCTCCACCCGAGAAAGTGATTGCGAATATTCCCTATAACATCACTACCCCCCTTATCTGGAGACTGCTCGAAGAGCTTCCTTCAGTACAGTATTTTCTCCTCATGGTCCAGAAAGAGGCAGCAGAGCGCATCACAGCTTCGTCAGGGACAAAGAACCGTTATCCGCTGGGAATCACTCTCGAATTGATGGGGAAGGCATCTTCAGTTAGAAATGTCCCCCGGGAAGTGTTCCGCCCGGTTCCGGGTGTCGATTCGTGCCTGCTGGAAATCCACCTTACCGGAGAACATCGCGAACTGCCGGTGGACAGTTTGTGGCGGGGAATGCTACGTTCGGGATTTTCCCAGCGCAGAAAAAAACTTTTGAAAAACCTTCGTGGGTTTCAGCCTGCTCTGCCATGGCAGAGCTTCTTTGAACAGACCGGAATAGGGGAAAACTCCAGGGCTGAAGAACTGTCCGCGATTCAGTGGCTGGAATTGCGGCGATGCGCTGAGAATAAAAAAGGCCTCTTTCCTGTTTGATAGGAAAGAGGCAGTGAAAAAGAAAACAGAGGAGCTTATTCCACCTTGTCCTTGAGAGCTTTGCCCGGTCTGAAAACAGGGACATTCTTGGCAGGAATCTTGATAACTTTCTTCGGGTCCTGGGGATTCCGGCCTTCCCGCGCAGCTCTTTTCCTGACCTCGAACGTGCCGAATCCCACGAGCTGGACCTTCTCGCCCTTGGAAAGCGCGCTTTCGATGGCTTCGAAAACTGCTCCGACGGCAGCGCCGGATGCCTTCTTGTTCAACCCTGTCGCCTTTGCTACCTCAGTTACGAGTTCTGCCTTGGTCACCTTGTACAACCTCCTCTTGAATTATGATGTGGAACCATTCAAATAAAGCCTGGTACCACTTAAAACCACTGTTCAGCCTATTATTACCAGCAAGTGCGGTTCAGGTCAAGTGTTAACTTGATTTTTCCTCTTTTCCGCGCCAGAAAATTCGCAGGGGAGTCCCCTCAAAGTCAGCAAGTGACCGCAATTCCTTCTCCATGTGATTTTCAAAGGCCTTTTCGGCCAGGTCGGGGAAGTTGACAAAGAAAATGAACGTGGGCGGGGCAATTTCCGCCTGGGTACAGTAGAAAATTTTGAACGCCCTTCCCCTGGAATCAGTCGGAAGCCTGTCAAAAGCAAGGATATCACGTACAAGCCTGTTCAGAAGCGTTGTTCCGATCCTGCTGTTCCTGTTTCCGTTCACCTTGAGCACTAGTTCCGGCACTTTCTGTATGCCCCTGCCTGTGAGGGCAGAAATAAAGTGCAGGGGGGCAAAGGAAACGAACCCCATCTCGTCTTTCAGTTTGCGTTTCATCACATCGCCGAGTTCGTCTTTTTTCCCGAGCAGGTCCCATTTATTCACAAGGAGGACTATTCCCTTTCCTCTTTCCGAGATTTCCGAGGCCAGCTTTTTGTCCTGGTCTGTGAACGGCTCAGTGGCATCCATCAGGAGAAGGGCGACATCGCACCTGTCTATTGCCTGGAGAGTCCTGATGTAGGAATAATACTCGATGTTGTCCTCTATCCTGCTTTTTCTCCGCAGCCCTGCGGTATCGATAAGCCTGAAAGAAACTCCTCCGATCGTCACCGAGGTATCGACCGCATCACGGGTAGTCCCCGGGATGTCGGTCACGAGTGAGCGTTCCTCTCCTGCAAGATAATTGAGAAGGCTTGATTTCCCTACGTTCGGTTTCCCGACGATTGCTACCCTGACTTCAGAAGATGCTTCGGCCATCGGCTCATCTTTCGGCAGCTTCTCGATAACAAGGTCGAGGAGATCATAGATGTTGCGCTTGTGCTCTGCGCTTATGCCGATAACTTCATCAAACCCGAGGGAGTAGGCTTGGTAGACAAGATCTTCGTGAATACTATCGTCGATCTTGTTTGCCACAACGATGACCGGTTTCCCTGATTTTCTCAGCATATCCGCCACGTCATCGTCCATCCACGTGGGTCCTTCCCTACCGTCGATCATAAAGAGAACAACGTCGCTTTCAGCAAGGGCTGTCCGCACCTGCTGCCTCATTCCATGAACAAATGCGTGTTCGTCTTTCGCGAGAAATCCTCCCGTATCGACAACGTAAAACTTTCTATCCCGCCACTCTGCTTCTCCGTAAAGCCGGTCTCTCGTCACTCCCGGCATATCATCCACTATAGCTTCCCTGCGGCCGGTAAGGCGGTTGAAAAGCGATGATTTGCCCACATTGGGTCTTCCTATTATCGACACTACAGGCATGGGTGAATCCTCCTCGCTGGATCTCAGTCGATCCAGACTTTTATTTCGGGGAATCCTTTCCGTGAATTCCCGATTGAAAAAAACGGTGCAAGAACGCCGTGGACCCTGGAAAGAGATTCAGCAGCCACCCAGAAAATAAGGGGAGGGGTGCCGGGATCCATGGGGAGAAAACCTGATTCTTCCAGTTTTGACATTATACTCTCTTTCTGTTCCGCTGACCGTGCACTGATTTCAACCAGAAAAGCATATGGGGGAAGACCAAGCTCCTTCCGTTCCGCCAGCTCATCCTCCCAAAATTTCTCCCAGCCGCTGACCATGCCTCTTTGCCAGCTGGTTCCCGGACGCCTACTCTGAAGTAGAACTACGCGGTCCGTCCCCTCGTTTCCCCTCCAGAATGATTCCCAGGCCATGGAAAATGCATTGAATTTCGCTTGGTAAGAGACACTCCGTGTCTCTCCGTCGGCATCTATCCAGGCTGCGAAACCTATTTCCGCCATATCGCATAAAGCAAGGGCGGCACGGGTTCCAAGAACGATACCGCCCGTTGCGAGTTCTTTTTTCAGCGCGAGCCTGTTCTTCTTTCCGGTCGTCCTGGCCTCGTTCCAGAGCATAACAGGAATACCCTCCTGTGCAATGGCCCTGGCGACAGGAAAAAGAGCCTCGAGACCCGGCCTTTTCCCCGTCAGAAGGGTGCCTCTGCAGATGGGGCAGAATTCCGGAATGGGCTTTGATGTCCCGCACGATGAACAGCGAAGTCTGCCTTTTTTTTCTTCCCACGCCATGATTCCGGAACACCTGGGGCATCTTACGGAATTGCCGCAGTCTTCGCAGGCCACTTCCCCTGCGTACCCCTTTCTGTCGAGGAGCCACAGCGCTGTTTTCCCCCGTACGAGCGCATTTTTTGTTTCTGCAAGAAGGGCCTCGGAAAGGCGGAGATTTCCCTCCACTCCGGGAGTTTCTGAGGCAAAGCCCTTCCGTATGTCTACATACCTGACTGAATGCCGTGGCGCTGCTGTCGTGCAAACAGGACGCCCCCTCAGGTAAACCCTGGATGAGGGAAGCCTGCCTGCAAGTGTGAGAGATGATTTTTCGAGGAGGGCTCTCCTCCCTGCGATGGTTCTGGCATTAATAAAGGGTTTATTATAGCTTCTGAATGCACCGCTGCTTTCCTCGTCCACAATTACGGATGAAAGAAACGGAAGAGGTGCAAAAACGGCACCCGGTCCCCCTACAATTCCGGAAACTCCCCCGGCCCGTGCCGTAAGCCAGGTGTTATGGAGCTTTTTGCCTCCGCCTGAAGGCCACAAAATCGTCCTCTCCTTCAGTATAGTCGGAAGAAGATCGAAAAAAGAGGACGCCATTTCATGCTCCGGAAAAAGGACGAGAAATGGTTCCGCATTTTCTATGCGTTCTATAAATTGAATCCACCTTTTCCGTGTTCTGCACTCGTAGAGAAAAACCTCTTCGTAGATGCCCTGTATTTTTCTTCCAGGGTTGCCGGAGAAAGACGGGAAAGGCTCGGGAAAGGAGAGGATCGAAGCTGGAACAGCAGTCTTAAGTGTTTCTCCGGGGCCGCAGAGAAACGTTTTTCCTGCCCAGGACACGAGCTGCAGCATTGTTTGGAGAAGGAGGGGCTCAGCGTCAGAAACCGCCCTTGCCTGGCGGATCGTAAAACCTTCGCCGGTAGGGCGGCCTACTGGTCCTCTTTCAATTATGCCGTGACGGAAACCCTTTCCCACGGGAACCAGTGCCCTTCCCCCGGGTTCCGCATGTTCCGTGAATTCGTACGTCAGACTGTTCCACCACGGCCCAGGAACGTTCACATCCCATAAAGGCAAGGGAGACCACCTTTCTTCACCGGGGAAGGTCCTCCCCGAGTATCCGGTTCCATATTCCCTCCGCAACATCATCCTTCGTTCCGGAAAATTCCGAAATGGTCCCGTCGACACCGAGTAGTTTCACCTCATTCGTATCGCTGCCGAAACCGGTGTCTGTTCCAGTGATATCGTTGGCAGCAATAAAATCGAGGTTCTTCCTCTTCATCTTGCCTGAGGCGTTTTCCACGAGATCATGGCTCTCTGCAGCAAACCCTACCAGGATCTGCCCCTTTTTTTTCCGTTCCCCGAGTGCTGCAGCAATATCGGTGTTCTGGACAAGTTCAAGGCGGAGTATGTCCTCTTTCTCCCGTTTGATTTTCCGTTCGCTGAAGGAGGCAGCCCTGTAGTCTCCCACTGCAGCAGCCTTGACAACATAGTCCATTTCGTCTGCAAGAGAGAGAACTGTTCGTTTCATTTCTTCCGCCGACACCACCGGATACACAGAAAATCCCGCTAGGTTTCCGAAGCTGCAGGGACCGTGAACGAAAGACACCGAGCCTCCTCTGTACCAGGCAGTCCTCGCCATTGCGTATCCCATTTTCCCGGTGCTCGGGTTGCTGATAAAACGGACCGGGTCAAGAAATTCCCAGGTCGGTCCGGCGGTCACGAGGATATTCCTTCCCTCGAGAGTCTTGAAGGGGCAAATGGCACGCCACATCTCATCAAGGATGGCATCCACTGCTGGAAGCCTTCCTTTTCCTTCATAACCGCATGCCAGGCTTCCCGTCTCGGGCTCCGATACGATCATCCCCATCTCTTTGAGGATTTCCAGGTTCCTTGCCGTGGACGGGTGGTTCAGCATATGCACATTCATTGCGGGGAAAACGACCACGGGGGATCGTGTCGCAAGGACTGTTGAACAGAGCAGTTCCTTACCGGAACCCTGGGCGATCCTGGAAATTGTTTCAGCAGTGCAGGGTGCAATGAGAACGGCATCCGCCCAGTCTGCAAGGCTGATGTGTGGGATTTTCCATCCGTACTCATCTGAAAGGAAATCACGCTGCGTCCAGGTGCGCCGTCCCGAAAGGACTGAAAGGACCATGGGGCTGACAAACCTCTCCCCGTCTTCGGTCAGGACAACTTCCACATCACATCCCGATTTGACGAGGGCACGGACTATTTCCGGGCTCTTGTAGGCTGAAATCCCACCCGTGATTCCGAGAACGATTTTCCGTTTATGTTTCCATTCATTCATGGCTGCTGTCCGGAACAGCTCCGTCTTTTCCGGATGGGGAGTCTTCAAGAGAAATGTGGACGGCGCTGAAGTCAAACTCCTGGAGTGCCGTGGAAATAAATTTCTCGTTGTCCTCGTCCAGGGTTCTCCCCTTCTGCTCGCTCAGGGTCCTCGCCCTGTTCGCAACTGCGACTGTCAGAAGGTACTTGTTGTCGATGCCCTGCTTTTCAGCCAGCGAGTCAATATCGTAAAAAATCATGGTATTACCCCCTTTTTCTCCCTGTAAGCGAGAATTATTCTTTTCAGTTCAGCTGACGCTCTTTCAGCGTCGTCGTTAATGATCACATAATCATACTCTCCGGTCCTGTCTATTTCCAGCCGGGCATTTTTCAGCCTGAGAGCGAGCATATTTTCGCTTTCCGTCCCTCGTTCCCTCAACCTTCTTTCAAGCTCACCGAGTGAGGGTGGTGATACAAAAATGAGTATGCTCTCCGGCATCTCTTCCCGTATTTGAAAAGCTCCCTGGACGTCTATTTCAAGGATGATGTCGAGTCCCTGCCCGAGAGCATTTTCCACATCTTCCCTGAGAGTGCCGTAGTAATGGCCATGCACAAAGGCATGTTCGAGAAACTTTCCCCGCCCCAGCAGCTCACGAAAGGCATCTTTCGAGACAAAGCGGTAATCCACCCCGTCCTGTTCACCCTCCCGTACAGAGCGTGTTGTGCAGGAAATGGAGAACACGATGCCATCAAGATCCTCGAACGCTTTTTTGCGAAGGGTCCCCTTTCCTGCACCGCTTGGTCCCGAAAGGACGAACAGCCTACCCCTGCCTTGAAGATTCATCCTCGGCGTCATCCTCGAACCTGTTGACTATCGTCTCGGGCTGGATCGCCGACAACACGACATGATTACTGTCCGTTACCAGGATTGCCCGTGTCTTTCTCCCCTGGGTCGCGTCGATAAGGCGCCCGTCTTCTTTTGCCTCTTCCTTAAGTCGCTTGATAGGGGCGGATGTGGGGTGGATGATCGCAACGATCCGGTCACCCACGATCATATTGCCGAAACCTATATGAACAAGCTTTGAAGTCATATCGATCACTCCACGTTCTGGACCTGTTCCCTGATCTTTTCAAGGAGGGTCTTGGCTTCAACTACCATCCAGCGAAGATCTGCGTCGGTGATCTTCGAGCCCATTGTGTTCACTTCCCTGTTCATCTCCTGGAGAAGGAAGTCAAGCTTCCGGCCTTCCGATGAAGGGCCGGCAAGAATGGAACGGAACTGGCTGCAGTGGCTTTTGGACCGAACGAATTCTTCAGATATGTCCCATTTATCACCCATGATCGCCAGTTCCTGGGCAACTCGTCCCTGGTCCGCTTCAGATGTGACACCTTCGAGCAGTACCGTTACCCTCGTTCTGAGTTCTTCGAAAAGTTCACTCTTTTTGCTGTTCCAGTACGTTTCGACAGAGGAAATCATTTCTTCAAACGAGTCAAGGTACCCTGTGATCGCTTTCAGGAGGTGCCCGCCCTCCTTCTCTCTCATTTCGGAAAGGCTGCCGAGCGCATTTCCAATAACATCCTCCAGCGCTTCTCCAACTTCTTTTTCCACCATGGCAAGAACCGATGGAGAATCCATGACGCCCGGCAGTGAAAGGAGCGATGAAAGGGAAGGTCTGCTTGTTTCCCCAAGGTCTCCCGAGAGAGTAAGGAGCTGTGAGTAATAGCCGGCCAGTACATCCCTGTCGATCACGAGAGCCCGGAACCTTGGTGCCCAGCTTATTTCCCCGTGAAGGCGAATTTTGCCTCTTCCAAGCCCCGAACGAATCATTCCGGATATGGCTGACTCGAAAGAGGCCATTTCTCTCGGCATCCTTATGGAGATCTCCTGGTACCTGTGATTTACAGAAGAAAGCTCAATTGTAAGAGTTCCCCACTCGAAGGCCCGAATTTCCCTTGTGAACCCCGTCATGCTTCGGATCATTGCTCAACATCCCCTTCGCTGGAAGCTGCCTCGGTTTTCTGCAAAAAAGTGTCCAATAAAGCCAAAAATTCCGGGAGCCCTGTCCCCATTACCGCACTCGTGCTCACTGCCGCTTCTCCGGCCTCAAGAAAACGGCTGCGGATCATTTCCAAAGAATTCGTATCAAGAAGGTCGGACTTGTTCAGGGCAAACAGTCGGGGAATTTTCCCCGCGCCTATTTCGTGAAGGGTTTTCTCCACGACCTCCTTGATCTCGCAAAGATCCGTGGCGGATGCGTCGAGAACGATCACGAGAAACGATGACGTCACTATCTCCTCGAGTGTTGTTCGAAAGGCAGCAACGAGCCCGGGAGGAAGATCCCTTATAAAGCCTACTGTGTCCGAGAGAAGAATTTCTCTTCCTGATGGAAGCCGAACCTTTCTCATAAAGGTGTCCAGGGTCGAAAAAAGCCTGTTTTCCGTTAGAAGACTTGAATCCCTGCTGAGCACTTTCAGAAGAGAAGATTTTCCGCTGTTGGTATACCCTACCAGAGAAACGACAGGAATATTCATCTTTCTGCGCCTGTCCCTCTGTAGTGACCGTTTTCGCTTCAGCACCTGAAGTTTTTTTCCGATATCCCGTACCCTTCTCTCAAGCTTCCTCCGGTGTCTTTCGAATTCCGTCTCTCCGGGACCTCGTGTCCCGATGCCACCGCCCAGGCGGGACATTTGGGCTCCAAGCCCCTTGAGGTGAGGGATCTCGTATTTGCACAGGGCCATCTCAACCTGGAGCTTCGCTTCCGAAGTGGCGGCCCTTTTTTCAAAAATCTTCATTATCACAAACGGACGATCCCATACCTCGACCCCTGTGCATTTCTGCAGGCTGTTCTTCTGTCCCGGGGAAAGGTTCTCGTTGCAGACGATCAGGGTTGCTCCCGCTGATTTGCAGAAAAGCCCGAGCTCTTCTGCCTTGCCTTTCCCAACGAGAAAAGCCGGATCCTGTTTGTCCCGCTTCTGAACAGCTGTACCCACCGTCTCGATTCCGAGATTTAGCAGGAGAAGCTTCAGTTCTTCCAGGAGGACGGAGGGATCAAACTCCTGCTTTGGAAGCTCTAGAGCCGCAAGGACCGCCTTTCGCACCATTTACTTCAGCTCAAGTGCCAGGGGTTCGAGAGATTCAAGGGTTTCCTGGAGCTTCCTGACCAGCTTGTCCCGGCCTTCCCTGCCGAGAGATATGTATTCCCCGGTTTCAATGGTTTCACCAAAGACGACGGCCAGATGGACCGGTTTGACCCACTTTGCCCCCGGGGGCATTGCTTCGAATGTCCCGGTAACGAAAGCAGGTACAATAGGTGCCCCGGACTTCATGGCAATAAGGGCGGCTCCACCCTCGAGGGGTTTCAGTTTGCCGTCCAGGGAGCGTCCGCCTTCGGGGAAAAGAAGCACATTCTCGCCCTCTTTCAGAAGCTTGAGAAAGGCTTTCAGGGCCGTCCCGGCGCTCTGGCTGTCCTGTTTATCCACGGGCACGGCTCCGAGTGCACGAACCATGCTTCCGAAAAGGAACGGTTCAAACAGCTCCGATTTCGCCAGGAAGCGGACCCTTCCCGGAAAAACAGCCCCCATGATCACAGGGTCGAGATTGCTGCAGTGGTTGGCGATCACGATAACGTTCCGGTCAGGAAGAGATGTTCCCCACCTGATCGACAGCCTGTTGTAGACCTTCAGGCAGATAAAGAAAAACCATTTGACAAGGAAATAGAAGGTCTTTTGAAAAAAAGTCATTGATGTGCCTCACTTTCCGCGGCTCTTCTCTCAATATGCATCAGAATTTCCCGTGCGGCCTCTTCGGCAGTAAGGCCGTCGGTATTGATCTCGACCGCATCGTCTGCCTTTTTTAGCGGTGCGGAGGTACGTTCGGCATCGATCCTGTCTCTCCGGCGGATCACGTCCAGTACATCGTCGAAAGCAACGTTTTCCCCCCTGGCACGGAGTTCAAGGTAACGCCGCCTTGCCCGGACCGCGTCCGATGCCGTAAGGAATATTTTCACCGTTGCATCGGGAAAGACAACCGTTCCCATGTCACGTCCGTCCGCCACAAGCCCTTTTTTCCCCTGGTCCCGCTGAATGGACAGAAGCCGTCTGCGGACCATCGGCAGTGCCGAATACTGTGACACTATAGAATCAACATGGGGCGACCGTATTCGGGAACCAGCCTCTTCACCGTTGAGCAGCAGCCCTCTGTCCGAAAACTCTATGGAGAGGGTCGAAAGCGCGTCGGTAAGAACAGTGTTTTCTACAGGCGGGATATTCCGGGAGTCGAGAAAAAAAGCAATAGCCCGATACAGGGCTCCTGTATCGAGATAAGGCACACCCAGTCTTTGTGCCACAAGCCTTGCAACTGTACTCTTTCCGGCACCCGCAGGCCCGTCTATGGCTACAATAATTGAAACACCCATGTATTGTTTCCTCCATTTCCGGAAACTACCGCTCTCCCTGCGGATTCCGGCAGAAATGAAACCTTTTATCGAAGGAGAGAAGTCCTATATTTTCCGGCCTGACCGTATGGCTCTCCAGAGTTCGGACCGGGAAAATTCGATAAATTCTCCTTTCGGGAGATTTTCCAGTTCCATTTTACCAATTCTTTTCCTGACAAGCATCAGGACCTGGAAGCCGATCGACTGGGCCATCCGCCTCACCTCGCGTTTGATCCCCTCGCCTATTACCACGGATACCCACCTGTTCCCGGGCTCTTTTTCAAGAACCCGGACATTCAGGGGCTTCAAAAAATGTCCGTCAAGCTCTGTACCTGCCATCCATAACCTGATTTCCCTGCGGGATATTTCCCTGTCAAGAAGAACGTGATATTCCCTGAGAATATTTTTTGAGGGATGCAGAATCTCCTGGGCAAATTCTCCGTCGTTGGTGAGAATGAGCAGGCCTTCGCTCTCCCTGTCAAGGCGTCCTACCGGGAAAAGCCGGTACTGCCTGCAGGTTTCCGGGAGCAGATCGACAATTATCGGGTCGAATGCGTCGCTCACTGAGCAGACCCATCCGGAAGGTTTGTTGATCACTATGTACTTTTTCTCCTCCGGGGCAACCGGAATCCCGTCAACGGTAACCCGGACGGTATCGTCTACCCTATAGCCCGGCATGAGAACTACCTTTCCGTCCACCCTGACCCGGCCTTCGGCAATAAGTGATTCAACTTTTCTCCGTGCACCTGCTCCGCACATGGCAAGATAGCGGTTGAGTCGTATCCCCTGCTCCATCTTCATTCCCCGTCCCTTTCCCGGGATGCTGCGGCTTCAGCCATGACAGTACCCGGAGTACGTGTCGGCTGATAGCTTTCATGTCCCAGTTCCTGAAGTTCCTCAAGGGTGGGAAGATCTGATATGGCTGCAAGACCGAAAGTCTCGAGAAACAGGTCAGTCGTCCTGTACAGGAGCGGAGATCCTGTCCCTTTCTTTCTCCCTGCGATACGTACAATGCCGTGAGAGAGCAGCGTTTCGATAACACGTTCGCACCTCACGCCCCGTATATCTTCTATCTCGCTTCTTGTTACAGGTTGGTTGTAGGCTATCACAGCCAGTGTTTCAACTGCAGCCTTGCTGAGCCGTATTTTCTGCCTTTGTGCCGTATCCCGAAAACGGGCGACTGCATCTGAAGCCAGCGGTGATGTCATGAGCTTCCATCCTCCCGCGAGCTCCTGGAGCACTATTCCGGAACCGGTCTTCTCCAGGTAGGAGAACAGGTTCCTGATTTCGTTCGCCGCTGCGGACTGGGGGATGGCCAGCGCTTCAGCCAGCTCCTTCACCGAAACGGGTGATGAAGCAGTAAAAAGGATCGCTTCAATCTTTGCCGCGGTTTCAGAAAGTGTATCAAAGCGGGCAGATGAGGACATCCTGAAATAACACCTCTTGGTATAGTCTGATATAACCCATTCTGCTCATTTCGAGGAGAGAGAGCAGAGTAACCACAAATGCCGCCGCATTCCTGTTCTCTCCCAGAAGTGCCGAGAGGCTCACCCATTGCTTTCCCTGGAGACCGGCCATTATTTCTGAAATTTTCTTCTCGATCTGGGCTTCGTCAGGAAGGGGTGCAGGAACACCTTCCATGTACATCCCGTCATCGAACAAAGAAATTTTCCCCTTTCCAGCAGTTCCCCTGTGTGCCTCAAGCAGATCCCACCAAATGTTGCAGAGGCCGAACAGATCTCCCAGCCCCCAGGAAGGTTCCTCGATTTCCTCGGATTCCCTTGCAAACATTTTATCCTGGCGCTCCCTGCACTTCGCCAGAAATGCCGCAGCTAACCTGTACGGCCTGTAGCGGGAGAGCTTTTCCTCTACGTTCGCGCCCTCGTCGATGATCGAATAATCGCTGTCCTCTTCTCCGGTTTCTCTTTGGGGGAAGAGAGAGCGTATCTTGTTCAGCACCAGAGACGACGCCATGGAAAGAAACTCCGACACGACGGCAACGGAAACCTTTCCCGTATTTGCGAGATAAGCGCCGTAAATACGGACGACCTGGCCTACGGATATGCGTGCCGCCTCGAGCTGCCTGTTCTCCACGAGATAACAAAGCAGGTCGAAGGGGCCTGAAAAACCTTCGATATCCGCCTGGAAGCAGCTCAGTTCCCGGGACTGTTCCTCCACATCAACCTATCCTCTCGGAACAAACCTGATCGCCGTGATCACTTCGTCGATGGTCTGCTGTGCAACTTTTTTCGCCTTTACCGCACCCTCCCTCAGGATGTCCTGGAGAAGTGAGGGATTCTTTTCAAAGAAAGTCCTTTTCTCCCGTATGGGCGACATCACTCTGTCCACATGGGTACGAAGCTTTTTCTTGCAGTCCACGCAGCCTATGCCTGCGGTCCGGCAGCCGTTCGCTATTTCCGCCTTCTCTTCCTCACTGTTGTTGAACACCTTGTGGATGTCCCAGACGGGGCATTTATCGGGGTCGCCCGGATCGGTCCGTCTTTCACGGGCGGGGTCTGTGATCATTGGGCGAAGTTTTTCCCAGATCTCTTCGGACGTATCCGCGATATTGATCGAGTTGCCGTAGGATTTGCTCATCTTCCTGCCGTCCGTCCCCGGCACTTTTGGAGTAGGTGTAAGCATTATCTGGGGCTCGGGGAGAATTTCACCATAGAAAGAGTTGAACCTTCTCGCCATCTCTCGGCTGATTTCAAGGTGTGCGCTCTGGTCCTCCCCCACCGGGACAATTCCGGCCTTGTAGAGAAGGATGTCAGCGGCCATGAGTACCGGGTAGCCCAGGAAAGCGTAAGTGCTCAGATCCTTGTTCTGAATGTTCAGGATCTGCTCTTTATAGGTGGGGCATCTCTGTAGCCATCCGAGAGGGGTGACCATGGAAAGCGCAAGGTGAAGCTCCGCGTGCTGCGGTACATGGGACTGGAGAAAAATGACGCATTTTTCCGGATCCAGCCCTGAAGCAAGCCAGTCGAGGAGGACTTCCACAGAGTTCTTCTCGATAGATGAACTGTCTGCGTAATCCGACATGAGCGCGTGCCAGTCCACAATACTGTAAAAACACTCATAACCGTCCTGGAGTTTAACCCAGTTTGTAAGCGCCCCTGCCAGGTGGCCGAGGTGAAGTTTACCCGTAGGTCTCATTCCGCTGAAAACACGTCTGTTCATTACCCTACCACCTCTAAATGAAATAAATCCCTGGAATTGGATATGGAACCCGGATCATAATAACATTTGCATCAAAATAGTCATAGCCGGATGAACCGGCTTTTATTGTACAGAAAAACACTCCGGCGAAGGGATGCGCAGAACGGAAACCGGAGTTCCCGAAGCAGCTGACACCACTGAAGCGAGGGCATCAAGCGAGAAAGATTCCATCTCCCCGTGATCTGCGATAAACAGGGCCAGTCCGTTTTCAATGGCATCCATTTTCTCGTGGTACTTCACATCAGCAGTAAAGAAGGCGTCAGCCCCGTTCCAGAGGGCCCTTTGCCACAGGTCGCCTCCTGAACCACCGCAAAGGGCAATGCGCCTTATCGGCCTTTCAGCCCCGCCGTACAGGTCAAGACGGCTGAGTCCCATCGTTTCCAGGATCATGCGCCCGCAATGGCCCGCCTGCAGTGGGTCCCAGAGATCACCGGCCGCCCCGAGTCCCCACGCTCCTTTCTCAGAGGGAATGAGCGGGACTGGATTTCTCAGCCCAAGAGCCGAGGCAATAACACAGTTGACTCCTTTTTCGCTTGAGTCCCAGTTTGTATGAAGGCATATGACCGAGATGCAATTTTTCATGGCGAATGCAAGAACAGACCCGTTGCCTTCCGAGCTTACAATTTTCTTTAAAGGGTTAAAGATTATGGGGTGGTGGGTCACAAGAACCGAACACCCCTTTTCAGCCGCCATTTTCACAGCTGTCATGGAAGGATCAAGGGACACTGCGATTCCTGAGATATCATCAAGGGGATCGCCGAGGAGCATGCCGGAATTGTCCCAGTCCTCCGCCCAACTGAATGGAACGCTTTCGTCGAGGTTCTGCAGCAGTTCCTTAACTTTCATGAAAACCCTCCCCCGGAAAATAAAAAAACCGTTTCCCCGGAAGGAAACGGCGATTTTAGTGGTGGGCCTACCTGGACTCGAACCAGGAACCTTCCGGTTATGAGCCGGTGGCTCTAACCACTTGAGCTATAGGCCCGGAAAGAAGCGTTGCCAATTATACGCCGAAGTCCCTGAAGAAGGCAAGGCGCTGAACATTTTTCGCAACAGTTCGCCGATTACTCCTCTATCACAATGCACCCGACAGGGCAGCTTTCGGCAGCTTCTTTTGCGCACTCCCCGCCTTCTGGACGGATAACCTTGGATATCCCGGCGTCTTCATCCATTGAAAAAACCTCGGGACACACCTGGGCACAAACACCGCAGCCAATGCATTCTTCTTTATTAATAGATACACGCATGAAAGATGTAGTCACCTCCTTCCGTCAGAGGGATTGTATATCAGAGCCCGGATATCGTCAAACTTACTGCGTTTTCGCCCTATTCCCAGAGCGTCACCATGGGCTGTCGTTTTTCAACCCCGTCCAGGCGAAGAAGGGCTCTGTAGGAAGAGACCGCCTTCACCTCCGGATCGGATGACACCATGAATACACCTGTACCCGCTACTTCCGCACCGAATTCCTTTGCTACAAGGAGCATGCCGGAGATAGTGCTCCCGCCTCTCATGAAATCATCGACGATGAGCACCCTTTTCCCCTTGTTCAACTGCTTCGTGCCCATGTACATAGCCTTTACTTCCCCGTTTTTCGTTGGATAGTGGACAGTCACCGCAGAACCGTCACTGGCCCTGTTTCTGAAACGGCAGACCGCCAGGGGAATGCCCATGGCGTGGGCTGTGAAAATTGCGAGGGGAATCCCCTTCACTTCAGAGGTCATGACCACGTCGGGACGCATATCGTTGAACAGGGACGCCATGGCGTATCCAAGTCTAAGCGCGTAATGGGGATTGAAAAGGATATCGCTGTAATAAACCAGTCCGCCCGGAAGAAATCTGTCCTCGCTGTTCAGGATCTCCATGATCTCCTTGAGAAGGGAATCCTTCACTGAAGCTGCGATCCGGGGAACGAAGGACGCTCCTCCGGTCCTTCCCCTGTCCACGCTGATCCCACCCAGTCCTTCTCTCGTAAGGGCCTCGTCGATAATCGAAACGTCATCGCTTATGACGGTTTTGGAAACGAGGAAGTCCTCGGCCAGAGACGTCAGCGAAAGCTGTTTCGACGGACATGTCAGGAACCTCGATGCTGTACGTATTAATCTTTCAGTTCGCTGCCCTTTCATCTTTCATCACTCCACACAAAAAATTTTCCGGATCCACTTCAATCCCGACATTTCACGAAACGAATCAGAGAGGCTCACATTTTTTGAAAAAAGGGCAAAAGCTGCGCTGCCGCTTCCCGTGATCCCCCAGCCAAATGCTCCAGTGCTTTTAAAAAGGTCAAAAAGAAGCTCGTATTCAGGATGAGCGTTCAGCAGAACAGGTGCGAAATCGTTCGGAAGGAGACCGATATTCTTTTCATCCCTGAGTCTGGCAATAAGGGAATCTATTTCCGCTTCCGCTCCTTTTCCCGATGTAGGGTACTCTTCTCCGCAGACAGTGTCGAGAAGAGAATATGCTTCCCCCGTAGACATCTGCCACTCAGGAACAGCTACAAGAACCTTTGGGGAAGTGGGTGGTGAAAAAAGCGGAAATACTTTTTCGCCTCTTCCCCTGACGATCGCCCATGGAGAACCGCAGAAAAAAAAGGGAACATCAGACCCTATTTCCTCAGCCCTTATTGTCAGCCCGCCGCTCATGGAATTGATCCAATAAGCCAGCGCCGCCGCATTTCCGCTGCCTCCCCCCAAGCCGCTTCCCGGGGGTATGCTCTTTTCAAGCCGTATCTGCAGTGCCGGGAAATCTGTTCTCTTCCTCGCGAGAGCAATCACTTCCTCAAGAATGTTCCGTCCCTGGACCTTTTCTCCGGATACCTCCACAAGATCATTGACATTATGATCATATTGAGGGGTTATTGTCAATGATTCCATTGAAGAAAGGAGAAAAAAAAGCGACTTCAACTCATGGTAGCCATCAGCTCGCTTCCCGACCACCCTAAGGCTTATGTTTATTTTAGCGTTTGACCTGATGAAAAAAGACATGGACATCCCCCTTTGTTCCGAAAAGAAAAAAAAGCGCCCCGTCACTTGAGTGCCGGGGCGGCATTTTCTCGGGCTCGGAAAAACGCTTTAATTTCTGTTTCCGGAAAGAAGCTCCAACTCCACCTCACGTGTCAATAGCTCCGCATAGCTGAATGAAACCTTGCTATCCTGAGATTCAACATAGAGTGTGAAAAGATTCGGATAGGTCTCCAGAATGATACCCTGGCGTTCTTCAACTTTGCGGCGGCCCTTGGCTGTACGGTACCGAACTTTTAGTCCTTTGTACAATGCAACCTGTTCCCGAATGGATGTAATCGTCGCCGCCATATTGCTCACTCCCAGCACTGCAAATATTTTATAAATCTTACCATAAATATCAATAAATATCAAATGTTAGGGAGACCCCTAAATCCGCAGGTTCGTTCCCTCAAGTAAAGGGATAGCTCCCCGGACGGGGAAATGAACCGTTTTCGTTTCCCCGCTTCCTTTCTTTTTTACTCTTTTTCAGGTATTTCAGGTCTTTCCCCTTTTGTGGGTACACCCCATCTGCACGGAAGATGTACTTCCATGGTCCAGGGGAATTTATGGAACCGCAGCTTTTCTTCTCAGTCCGGCATGGACTGCAGCAGCTCCAGTCTCTTCATGACAGAGGCGAAGAGGGGTCCTCCCCGGTCTCCCGTGCGTCACTATTTTCCCAACCATGGTGTAGAGGAGAAACCGGATCGTTTTCGGCCTGCTTTTCCTATATTCCTCCGGCAGAAGACGGTGTTTCATCAGTTTGTGCAGGTTCAGGGCAAGGACGGCTGGGGGATGAAACCGCTTCCGTTTTCCCTTCTTCCTGTCGTTCCTTTTGGGGAGAAAGAAGGCCGTCCCATCGTTCTCGGACGGCAAGAAACCGGTAGTCGCGGCCGGGCTTCTTTCTGCCGAGGTTTATATATTCCCTGTCACGGAATCCCCTTGTGGATCCGGCTCCTACGGCGCTGTCGATAGTTCGGGGAAGCCCCGCCTTCCGAAAGAGTTCCACTGCCGGCCAGAGTCCTGCGAAGGATGTGATGCCGCTTTCCCCGCTCTTCAGTTCGATGTGGATTTTCTTCGCCTTTTTCCGTCATAATAAATGCACCTCTCTGGTGAAGAGTGTTGTCTTCGTAAACACTACCTTAGCACTGTTCTCCGAACAGTCCTGAGAGGCTTTTTATTTTTCAGGGTGTGGATTTAGGACCACTGCCGGGGATTGATTTATTTTGACATAACCTCGTACCCCGCCAGAACATCGAAAAGCTCCTCATCAATTCCGCTCTGCCTCAGACGATGATAGGAACGACCAAGATCCTCGAGAAGATCGTCGATATTCCGATCCGCCCGTTCCATGGCGGACAGGCGGCTCGCATTTTCGCTCGCGAGTGATTCCGCACAGGCACGAAAAATGGAGACGAAAAAATATTCCCGAAGAAGACCGCCGAAGGTGGTATCCCCCCTGTCGAGGATCTCCGGAAGAGATTTCGACGGCCAGGTAATCTCGGTTATACGCCTGATCCATTCCCGATCAAGCGGGAGGATCCTTTTTCTTTCGGGCGCATACCCCGCTCCGGAAAGAGGGCTATTGTAGAAAAGATAAAACTCCGCACCATCAGCGGGATTCTCGCCCCTCAAGGCTGATAGCAGGATTTCTCCAACAAGAGTGATGATTGCCTTTGCTGACCCGGGGACGGCGAAAAGAGCCTCCATTTCGAAACCGGCATCCTTTAGTTGTGAATGCACACGTTCCCCCACCGACCAGATCCTGACCCGCTTCGTTTCATTTTTCAGAGTTTCAATCGTGTACTCGGAGACGGTTTCATTGAAATCTCCCACAAGCCCTTGATCCGAGCCAAAGACCACTGCCCGTATTTCTTCTGTTCTCCTGCCTTCGGGCATCAAAAAAATTTCACTCCCGGAGGCGGCCCTGAATGCAGCTCCAAGACCAATTTCCACGGTACGAAAATACTCGGCAAGGGCGGCCACTGAGCGCTCGTATTGGCCTATGCTTGATGCTGCGAGGGATTTCATCGTCCTGACAACGGACTGCAGATCCGATGCGCTGTCTATCTTTTTTCGCAGACTTGCCGTCGTCTCGCTCATGATTTTTTCTTTCCCGGTCTCCGGTTTTTTTTCTTCGCCTTTTCGGAGGCAGGCTTCGGGGGCGGCGAGACTTGAGGGGGGATTTTTTCGTCCGACTCTTCCGTTTCATGGGCAGTGTGTTCGGCGGCAGCCGATACTTCACTCTTCTCGGCTTCTTGAGAGAATTTAAGATCCTCTGGTTCCTCCGGTTCAAAAAGGGGCTCACCGGCCGCACCTTCAGCAGGAAGAGTTTTCTCCTTCTCGTCCGAGAAAAACTTCATGAGGGCCTGCCGGGCGATCTCCGTGATGGCCTCCCGGTCCTCTGCCTTCAAGGTATCGGCGGTGAAAAGCCGCTCTCTCAGGTCGTCAGGCATGGTCTCGGTGGCCTGTTGCACGGCCCGTTCAGCCTCGTCGATTCTGTTCAGAGGAATCTCGTCAAAAAGTTCCGCGCTGATGGCGAGCAGGATGGCGATCTGGGCCGGAACAGATATGGGTGAAAATTCAGGCTGTTTCAAAGATCCCCGAATTCTCCTTCCATGGGCCATGATTTTCCGGGTATCTTCATCGAGCCGGGCTCCAAAACGGGCGAAGGACTCGAGTTCCTCGAACTGGGAGTAGGCAAGCTTCAGATCGCCTGCGACGGACCGGAAGGCAGCAAGCTGGGCCTTTCCTCCGACTCTGGAGACGGATTTTCCCACATCCACGGCAGGAAGTACCCCAAGCTCGAAAAGGGACGGGGAGAGGTAAATTTGTCCGTCTGTTATGGAGATGAGGTTCGTGGGGATGTAGGCCGATATGTTCTGGGCATCCGTCGCGATGATGGGAAGGGCAGTTAGTGAGCCGCCTCCCCGCTCTTTCCGGAGGTGCGTCGCCCGCTCAAGAAGACGGGAGTGGATGTAGAAGATATCACCGGGAAAAGCCTCACGGCCGGGCGGACGGCGAAGAAGTAGGGACAGTTCCCGGTACGACCGGGCGTGATTGGTGAGATCGTCGTAGACGATGAGGACGTTCCTGCCCTCCTCCATGAAAAACTCGGCGATGCTTGTCGCGGCGTAGGGGGCTATATAGGTGAGTCCCGGGGCCTGGTTCCCCTCGGTCACCATCACCACGGTATACTCGAGAGCTCCCCTGTCCCGGAGGATGGCAACGGTCTTGGCCACGGAAGCTGCCCTCTGCCCGATAGCACAGTAGACGCACAGGACATCCTGCCGTCCCTGGTTCAAAATAGTGTCGAGAGCGATAGTAGTTTTTCCCGTTTGACGGTCGCCAAGGATCAGCTCCCGCTGCCCCTTACCTATGGGGATAAGGGCGTCGATTACCTGGATGCCCGTCTGGAGCGGTTCTGTTACCGGAGCTCTGTCCATGATGGGCACCGAAGCCCGTTCAATGGGCAAACGATGTAAGGACCGGATCGGCCCTTCGCCGTCGAGGGGTCGCCCCAGGGGATCAATGACCCTGCCGAGCAGTTCATGCCCCACAGGGATGTCCATAACCCGTCCAGTGCGCCGAACTTCGTCTCCGGCAAAAAGGTGGGAATAGTCGCCCAGCAGAACCACGCCGATTTCGTCTTCATCCACGTTGAAGGCTATGCCGAAAACACCCCCAGGAAATTCGAGCAGTTCCTCGTACCCTGCGCCGGGAAGACCAGATACGGTGGCAATTCCCGTGTTCACTTTCTCCACGGTGCCAACTTCCCTCGCTTCCAAACGGGGGGAAAAGCTTTCAACTCCCTTCCCGATGGTGTCAAAGGCTTTTTCATAGAGGGTCTTGAGATCGTCGGTCCTTCCCGCCCTCATTGGTTTTCCTTTTCCTCTTTACCGGGAGAATCAGACTTCTGAGGCTTCTCCGGAGGATTTTTGTCAGACTGGGGAGGATCTTTCAATGAGGCATCCTCTTTTTCCGTATCAGTCGGAGAAGAGGAGGTTTTCTTTACCGGTTTCATGACATCCTCAACCGACTCTCTTAAAGACAGCAAATAGTCGTCAATGGTCCAGGATATTTTCTGACCGCTTACCGCGAGTTCTATGCCCGCCACGAGGTCCTTTTCCACTGTGAACTTTGGTTCTTCTTTCAGAGAAAAAAGTTTTTTTACTTCCTGTCCGATCGTGTTCCTCTGTTCTTCCGTCAGCGAAAATGCCGTTCTCAGCTGAACTGAGGAATCAGGGCCCATTGTTTTTGGGGCAAGGCTCTTCCGTTCTTTCTCGTCCATCTTCCCCAGCCTGAGGAGAAAAAGATCTATTATTTTACTCTCAAGCTCCTCTCCTGCGAGATCGGAGAGAGTCTTCCGGACTATGAAAAAGACATCTTTCCGCACCCGCTTCTGAAAGTCTTCCTCAAGTCGGGAGGCATCCTTTTCCAGGCCCTCCCGCCATTTAGCCCGCAGGGTCTCAGCGGAGGACCGGGCTTCTTCGAGAAGATGGATTTTCTCGTTCTTTGCCTTTTCAACCGCTGCGTTCATCAGTTCCGTACGCTCCTGGTCAAAGATCTCATTCTTTCGCTGAAACTCCTCTTTTTCTTTCTGGGCTGCCATTTTTTGGGCTTTCGCATCGCTCAGTTGTTCTTCGATCCGTTTTTCTCGCGCGTCGATTGCTCTCAGTACCGGCTTATAGAGAAAACGCTTCATTAACCAGACCAGAAGAAGAAAATTGATAGCCTGGGCAGTGACGGTAAACCAGTCGATGGGCATGGTCTTACTTTCCCGCCAGCTGGCTCGTCACGTGATTCCAGAAGGGATTGGCAAAAATAAGGATCATGGAGACCACGAAACAATAGATGGCTGTGGACTCGATCATTGCCAGTCCCACGAAAAGCGTCCGGGTAATGGTAGCGGAGGCGTCAGGCTGCTGGGCAAGGGACGAAAGCGCGGTAGAGACCGCCCGTCCCTCCCCTATGGCAGGGCCGATGGAACCGAGGGCAATAGTGAATCCCGCAGTAATGATCGATGCGACGGCTATAAGTGTGAGAGTGTCCAAAGAATCATCTCCTTTTATTAAGTTATACCACTATCAGGCGGAGGCTTCTTCCTCACTGTGACGGGAATGTTTCTGCGCCTGGGTTGCCGCGGCGATATAAACTGCCGCCAGAATAGTGAAAATATAGGCTTGAACCATCCCGGTAAGAAGACCGAGAAGGGTCATGACCGCTGGAAATAGAAAGGGCGTTATGGTCAGCAAAATTCCCACGATCATCCCACCGCTCATCATGTTGCCGAAGAGACGGACGGCCAGGGCCAGTGTCCTGGATATCTCCCCGATAATGTTGAAGGGCAGCATAACGACCGTCGGCTCCATATACGTTTTCAGATAGCTCCTGACCCCCTGTTTCTGTATGCCGAAGAGGGGGACCGCAGCGAAAACCAACAGCGCAAGGGCCGCCGTGGTGGAGAGTGACCCCGTTGGGGGTTCAAAACCGGGTAGAATTGTGAAGAGGGCAGACGAGGCAACGAAGAGAAAAATTGTGCCGAGAAAGGGAAGGTAGATTTCAGGATCGGCAAGACCTACCTCCCGGATCTGTTGTTTGATGGCCGTCACGATCATCTCGAGGACATTCTGCCAACGGGACCGGGTCAGACCCGTGGAGAGCCGCGATGTGATCAGTATGGAACCCGCCGTAAGCACGGCCATGATGAACCACGTGAAGACCAGCGTGGCGTTGATTTTTAAAAAACCGGACTGCCAGAAAATGATCGCATCAGGGCTGAGACGCATGAATTACCTCCTGTTCCGGGAGACTTTTCTTCCCCAAAAAATTTGTCCATCGCAGAACAAGGCTTCGGGCGAGAAGAATTCCTGAACCGAGAAGGATCAGTCGAATCCAGGCTCCCCCAGAAAGATAGTAAAGAGCTGTAAGAAGAAAGACCATCCGCACAAGAAAACTGCCGAAAAACCACAGGGCGGGACGAGGAGAACCAATACCCCGCAGGATAGTCCACCATAAACCTCCGAAGAAAACCAATCCGATCAGTACCCCGGCTGCGAAAACAAGGATCAGCATCAGGACGTCAGTTCCCGTCATTTCGCTCTTCCTCCTCCATGGCATTTCGCTCCCGGGAGACCCAGAACCAGGCATTCATGCACCCTATTCCAAGCCCCACAACGAGAAGAGCGAGGGTCCACGAACGGGCATCCCCGCGGCGGCTGTCGAGCCATACTCCGAGGGCAGCACCAAGAAGAGTGGGGACCGAGACGGACCACCCAATGATGCCCATCATCCCCAGGCCGAACCACACACCAGGTGCGGGGTTTCTTCGAGCATGGAGCTTGCGCCGGGCTTTTTCTCCTACCTGTCGGGCAAACTCCTCTTCCTTTCCGGTCTTTTTCCCGGGCTGGGATTCATTCATTGCTCAGTGTCACGAACTTGCGGATGATGCCCGTTTCCAGCCGGGCAAGGACCCTCCGCACGCTCTTCTCACTTTCATCCATATCGAGAAACTCCTCCTCCACCGAACGCTGAAGGGCTTCAAGGCTATCTCCTTTGTTGGCCCGCCGGACTGAGAGAAAAACCTCATATCCGGTCTTGACCAGAACACCTTCGTCGAGGGCAGCATATTTTTCCTGTCCTCCCACCGTCTCGTAGATCAGAATGCCTGGTACAATGGAGGCGACACAGTCGAGCCTCCGGGGAAGAATACCGAAGGAACCCGCGCTCGTCTCCGCCACAATATTCGTCACATCGGTTCTTTCTTCGAAAACCTGAAATGGAATAAGAATTTTCATGGTCATTACAGTCTGCGTCATAGGTCCCTCCTTTCCGTCCGGGGAAAGAACTCCGGACCGGTTATTTTTTTTCCGGCGCAGAAACACTCTCCTTAGTAGATTTTATTGACTTCCTCTTTTCTTTCGCCTCATCCACAGATCCGATCATGTAGAGGGCATTTTCCGGATATTCAGTGAACTCATCATTCAGTATACGCTCACATCCGTTCAACGCATCTTCCCGGCTCACGAGGCGACCCTTCATACCAGTGAACTGCTCGGTAGTGAAGAAAGGCTGGGTGAGGAAACGCTCGATCCGGCGGGCCCGGGCCACCACATTCCGATCCTCGACGGAAAGCTGTTCGATGCCGAGCATGGCGATGATATCCTTGAGTTGGGCATATTGGGCCAGGGTCTTCCGTATCTCCTGGGCAAGAAGATAATGGCGCTCCCCCACGATTCCGGGAGTGGCCATCTTTGAACTTGACTGGAGGGGGTCAATGGCGGGATACAGCCCCTCACTCGCCCGCTTCCTGGAGAGAACAATGGACGCAGAGAGATGGGAGAATGTATGGACGGCCGCTGGGTCGGTGAAGTCGTCCGCAGGAACATAGACCGCCTGGATCGAGGTGATGGCTCCCGTGTCGGTATTGGCGATCCGCTCCTCGAGCTTGGAAAGTTCCGTTCCAAGGGTGGGCTGATAGCCGAGGCGAGAGGGCATCTGCCCGAGCAATCCCGAGACCTCTGAGCCCGCCTGGATGAAGCGGAAAATGTTGTCTATGAGGAGCAGCACGTCCCGGTGCTCATCGTCCCGAAAATACTCCGCCATGGTGAGAGCGGCATGCCCCACCCGAAACCGGGCCCCGGGGGGCTCGTTCATCTGCCCGAAGACCATTACCATATTTGGAAGAACCCCTGCCTCCTTCATTTCCCTGTAGAGTTCTTCCCCCTCCCGGCTCCGTTCGCCGATTCCGCAGAAGAGGCTGACTCCTTCCTCCCGGCCGACCATATTGTGGATGAGCTCTGTGAGTAGGACAGTCTTCCCAACTCCGGCACCACCGAAGAGACCGGACTTTCCTCCCCGCTCGAGAGGAACGAGAACGTCGATGGCCTTGATCCCCGTCTCGAAAATCTCCGACTTTGTCGAGCGGCGGGCCAGGGGAGGGGGATCGTTGTGAATCGAACGCCACTGAACGTCCGAAAGCGTCCCTTCTCGATCGATGGTGTTGCCGAGGACATTAAACATCCGGGAGAGGATTCCCTTCCCCACGGGAACCTGAAGGGTCTTGCCCGAATCCTCTACGGGCATTCCCCGGGATAGGCCCTGTGTGGGCGTCAGGGAAATGCCCCGAACGACATTCTCGCTTTGCTGGGAGAGTACCTCGATGACGACTTCTCCCTCAGCTCCAGTCCGCAGCATGGTGTTAATGCCTGGAAGGCCCTCTTCAAAGCGGATGTCCACCACGCTTCCCCGTACTGATAGAATAATTCCTTTATGAGTTGAAGTAGGTTTTTGTTCCATTGGGTTTTCCTTTCCGGCGCAAAGTCCGGATACGCCTGATGGATTTGCAGGGAAACTGTAAATATGGTTCAGTATTGAGCCGAGAAAAACAGCATTATTTCATTACAAGCGACTATTTGAAACAACCTCATATGGGGTTGTATTAGAAATAATAATCATAATAGTCTATGGAAATAACTATTGTCAAATCAGCCGTGCTTCTTCCTGCGAAATTGAGAAGGACGAGAGAAAGAATATGCTCAAAATCACGGAATCCTTTTTATAATCTGGCTCCTATGGTTCTGTATATGATTTCAGGGTGCGGATTTAGGAGAAGCCGGCTCTTCAGAGATTTGGGGATATTAGGAAATTTTTTCATCATTTAAGGCTGAGGAGCCGTAATAGATGGCGGAAGCTTTGACGCGAGAAGGACCCGTCTGTCTCCTGCCCTTCGCGTATACCCCCTTGCGTCGAGGTATTCCAGAAGCGGCAGGATGAATTTGCGTGAGCTTCCCGTAATATCACGTACCTTCGCTATCGTGATATCGTCTTTTTCCTGAAGCAGTATTTTCAGAAGCTTTTCCTCGATTTCCGATGAAAACAGAAATTCATCTGAAACGATCGAGACCAGCCCTGCCTCCCGCATTCCCTTGATCAACAGGGAAAAAGCCTTTTCGTCCAGTCCTGCGGCGTCCATGGCTTCACTGAGAAGGGGGGGCTGGAAGTCCCTTTTCCGGCAAAAGTCAAGAAGAGCCTGCGATTTTTTTTCAAAAGCCTTGTCATCCCTGGGGGTAAAATCAGTCATCCGTACTGTTCCTTCATCCATGACCACCGTTCCGTTTTCGGCCAGTACTTCGAGAAAGGCCTTCGAAGCCCTGGGATCAAGATCTTTTAGTACCTGCAGGGCAATCTGGTCCGGCGGGGCGCCTTTGCGCGACTGATGTGAGGAGTGGTATGAACGCAGGAACTCTTCAACGGCTAGTGTTTCTTTTGAAAAACGCTCGCGTGAAAGGAAGAGCTTTTTTTCCCCCTGCAGAAAAACTGCGTCCCCGTTTTTCTGCAGCCTTTCGCCGAAACGGAGGGTTTCGGCAGGCGTTTCCTGTAGGAAACGCGCGGCATCAGGAAGCTCAAGCCGGGCAAAAGAGCGGATAAGGGCAAGAAGGCGTTCTTCCTGTGAGGAGAGTGAAGAAAGGGCCATGATCCTTTTGATGCACACCTGTCTCGCGGACTTTCCCCTGGGTTTTACGGCATACGGAAACAGTACCCGCCCCCCGGCGATTGTCTCCAGAGGACTGTATCTTCGAAGGACAAATCTCTGTTCGACAAGGCATACGATGTCTTCTTCCACAACTACCTGGGCTGCGGCTGTTTCACCGGGTTGAAGCACAGGGCTTTCAAGGAGCGAGATTCGTGCAACGACGTCAGACGTCCCGATGTGCAGCCGGACACGCTGCCAGTGCTGAACAGGTTCACCGGCGCTTTCCACAAGGTGGAGTTCGCATTCGAAACACCGTGTCCTCGCGTAGACTCCCCGTGCACAGAGTACATCTCCCCGTGACAAATCTTCGGATGAAATGCCGGCAACATTGACGGCAACCCTCTGCCCCGCCCATGCAGTCTGAACTCCCGTTCCGTGAACCTGCACACTCCTGATCCTGCACTCTTTGCCGGCCGGAAGAACAGTTCCTTCCTGGCCCGATGAAATTTCACCCCTGTATGCGGTTCCCGTCACCACTGCACCGAAACCTGCGACAGGAAATACCCTGTCGATAGGAAGAAAATAAGGGCCCTTCCTTGGTCTCGGCCTGATCCTGTCTACTAGTTTCGCCAGTTCCTCGCGAAGCAGGGGGATATTTTTTCCGGTATAGGAAGAAACGGGAACGATAGCCTTTCCCTCAAGGAATGTTCCATGAAGAAAGTCGCTCACGTCCTCAATGACGAGTTCAAGAAACTCGTCATCCACTATATCCGATTTTGTCACGGCAACGATACCGTCTTTCACCCCCAGAAGTTTCAAAATCTCCAGGTGCTCCCTGGTCTGGGGCATGACGCCCTCGTCAGCAGCTATAACGAGCATAACCGCATCTATTCCCGATGCTCCGGCGACCATCTGCCTGATGAAACGTTCATGCCCGGGAACATCCACGATGCTTACTACCCTGCCGTCCTCCATGGTGAGAGGTGCGAATCCAAGCTCTATGGTTATTCCACGCTTCTTTTCCTCGCTTAGCCTGTCGCAGTCCACTCCCGTTATGGCCTTCACGAGCGTTGTTTTTCCGTGGTCTATGTGTCCTGCCGTTCCAAGAACGAGCGAAATTTCCCGATTAGCCAAACCGCTCACCTCCCTGCAGCTATAGAACGGAACGCACTGCAGATGATGTCTTCATCACCCTGAATGAGCGTTCGAACGTGAAGGACGGTCATGTTTTCCCGGGCTCCGGCTATGACCGGAACGGTGCATTCTCTGAGAAGGGCGAGAATGTTGCCGGCACTCCCGAGCGCTTCCATGGAAACGGTCACTCCCCACCCCGGGAGGGTTTCTGCCGGGAAAGCGCCTCCTCCTACGGCATCTTCCACTTCAACAACGGATATGGATGCTTCGGGAAGGGTCTCTTTCAGCTGCGCAGAGAGGGAAAGCGCCCTGTTCCTGAGATCGTCGGCTTTTACTCCAAGCATGGATAGGGTGGGAATGTCCAGGAAACGTTCAGAAAGGTACAGTCTCAGGGTGGCCTCAAAAGCCGCCAGCGTCATCTTGTCCACCCGCAGTGCCCGGAGGAGCGGAAATGTCCTAAGCTTTTTGATGATCTCGCTTTTTCCTGCAATGCACCCTATCTGGGGGCCTCCCAGCATTTTATCCCCCGAAAAAGTGACCACATCCACTCCCTGGCGGATGCAGTCCGATACAGTCGGTTCACCTTTCAGGCCGAAGGATGAAAGGTCAATGATAGTCCCGCTTCCGAGGTCTTCGAGGAACAGGATCTCTCTTTCCCGTGCCAGCATTGCCAGTTCTTCCCGGGGTACGGAAGACGTGAAACCCTCCATGCGGAAGTTGGAGGGGTGGACCTTCAGAACGGCAGCTGTTTCCCCTGTTATGGCGTTTCTGTAGTCTTTCAGGTGGGTCCTGTTCGTAGCCCCGACTTCCACCAGTTTTGCCCCGGAAAAGGCCATAATTTCAGGAATACGGAACGACCCCCCGATCTCAACGAGTTCACCTCTTGATACGATGACCTCTTTCCCCGAACAGAGCGCCGCGAGCATGAGAAGGACCGCACCTGCGTTATTGTTGACCGCGAGCCCCGATTCCGCACCTGTTATCGCCCTGATAAGCCATTCCACGTGATCAGTCCGGTGACCCCTCCTGCCTTCCGACAGGTCGTATTCCAGAGTACTGTAGCTTCGGGACACAGATGTAACCGCGTCTATAGCCTCCCTGGCAAGGCATGATCTGCCGAGGTTCGTATGGACTACGACACCTGTGGCATTCACTACCTGTCTGAGGCTTCCTTTTTTTTTAGCGTTCAGCTCAGGGAAGGCCAGTGTAAAAACCGCTTCCGGCGAAGGAACGGTATCCTCTCCGAGCATGATCTTTTCCCTCGTTACCTTCAGGGCTTCAGAAAGGACAGATTTCACCGTCTCTCTTCCGAGTGATGAAAAGTAGGGCTCAAGTTCCGGAATGGAGAGAAGCAAGTCCATTGAAGGAAGGGAACGTAGTTTTTCTCTGCCTGAGGGCTGAGGTTTCATGGAACAACCATCACCTTTCAAGTATTTTCCGCATCAATAAATATTTCTGACGGGCCTCGCATCCGGCCGAATCATATAAGATCCATTCCATTATACCTGCATCCTGCCCGCCGTGGAAAAGAAATCCTCCGTTGTCCCCTTCCGGCGAGAAAAGTCCGGAAAACGAAAATGAATATCACCGGAAAAAGAACATGAGACCACAAAATCTCTGGAGGGAAAACCTGTTCACGGAAAAGAAGGTTCCTTCACATTTGCCACCTGAAAAAATCTATACTATAGTAGCGTCTGGTTTTAAAACTACTGCACATTACAAGAAGGAGGCGTAAAAATGGCAAGAATAGATGCCAGGGGGAAGAACTGCCCTCAGCCGGTCATGATGACGAAAACTCACGTGGATGCGGGTGAAAGGGAACTGGAAATATATCTTGACAATGCAGTGTCCGCCTCAAATGTCCAGCGCTATCTAGAAAAGAACGGCTTCAGTGTTCGTATCATGGATGAGGACGGGACAATCACCATCCGTGCGGAAAAGGGAGGCTCCGGAACATCTCCCCGGCCCGTTTCCCCGGCAGCCGCGGAGGCGCTTCAGGATGCAGCTGTCCTCATAACAGGCAAAGTGATAGGAAGCGGAGACGACGTTCTCGGTGAGGTGCTTATGAAAGGCTTTCTTGGAACCCTTTCCCAGATAGTCAATCCCCCTTCAGTGGTTGCCCTTATGAACGAAGGTGTAAAACTGGCACTTAAAAACACGTCCTCCTGCGATCATCTCTTCGCTCTGCAGAAGAAGGGGACGCGCGTCTTCGTGTGCGGCACATGTACAAACCATTTCGGGATCACCCCGGATGTGGGGGCCGGGGTCATCTCGAATATGTTCGAGATAACCGAGGCTCTGCTCTCGGCGTCGAAGCGGCTTACGGTCTGAAAAGCTTTTCTCACTCGTCCCCTTCCCTGAAGGGAAGACATGAGAGCAGATATTCCGTGAGCAGCGAAAGGGTTTCAGCCGTGCTTCTGTCGGGGGAGAGAAAGCCGATTACACTCTCTCCCGCCGGAAGGTAGGCCACATGGATATCGCTGTCCAGGGCATCCTGCTCTGCCGTCAGGGCGTCTTCGTCGAAAAGAAGCATCCAGCCGGGCGTAGTTATTCCCACAAGGGACCAGTCTTTACCAGGAAGGTCTTTCAGGACTCCTCTCGAAAAAGGTCCTCCGGCAAGTGCCCCCCCTCGCGAACTGATCCACCGGATCCTTTCCGCCATCGAGTCGGCTGCAACAAGAATGTTCCCCTCCCCGTTCGTCATTGAAACGTAAACCCTCGTCAGGGGAAGCAGCGATCCGGAAAACAGCCCGTTCACCCCGCCTGTCCCTTCCATGAAGGACAGCCCTCCCCGCAGCGAGTCAGAGACATTCACCGGATATCCTATATGGGAGGGAGGAGGAGCGAATCTGGCCAGATCGAGGAGAATATTCTCCACCATGTCGGTTTTATCTACCGGGAATGGAATCATACCGTACTCCATAAAGGTTCCCCTTTCGTATTTCAAATAATCAGGCTCCATATCGAATTTGCCACCCTCATGCCCTTTCGGGTGAGGGCCAGGCTGTCGCCGCGGAAATCTATACAGTCTCGCGGTGCTTCGTTCCTCAAGGTCAGGATCACGGACTGGAGCGCTTCCTTGCCGTACCGCCGTGAGAAATCTCGGAATGGAATTCCCCATTTTGTCCGAAGGAGCAACACCGCTGCTTCCCTGAAGGTCTTTTCGGGTTCCAGGCGTTCCAGCGCGACAGCACCGCATCCATACTTTCCGACTGTGTCCCCGTATTCTTTTACGGTGCTTCCATTGCGGTACCTGGTGTTCCCCAGGTATCCCCATGCTCCCGCACCAATTGCCAGAACCGGTGCATTCGTCCAGTACGACAGATTGTGCCGGCAGTGGTGCCCCGGTTTCGCGAAGCTCGCGATCTCATACTGGTCGAACCCCTTTCGGGGTAGATACCACTGGCTCCACCTGTACATGGGATAACCGTCGGGGAGATTTTCCGGCGGATTTATGCTCCATCTGCACCCTTCGTCTATGGACAGCTGGTACAGTGAAATATGGTGGACACCAAGACCTATCGCTTCTGAAACGGAGTTTTTCCAACCCCTGAGGTTTTGTTCCCTGAGACCGAACATGAGATCTGCACTCACGGAAAAGTTCGCAGCTACGGCTTTTTTGAGAGCCAGGCGGGCCCGCTCGCCGTTATGGGGCCGCTCAAGCCAGTTAAGGTCTTGGTCGGAAAAACTCTGCACTCCAAGGCTTACCCGGGTCACACCCCATTTTTTCCACACCTCAGTGTGATCTTCCGAGTAAGATTCCGGATTAGCCTCAGCCGTGATCTCCGGGGAAGGAGAAAAAGGCAGAAACCCTTTCAGAAGGCCAAAAAGACTGTCCCATTCGCCCGGGGAAAGAAGCGTCGGAGTCCCTCCGCCAACATAGACGGTTGAAACAGCGCAGTTCCCGCGGGAAAATAGCTTTCCGAAGCGGCGAATTTCTTTTTCCGCCAGGGAAAGATACCGCTCCTTGTCATACTCCCCGACCGGTATGCTGTAGAATGAGCAGTAGGGACACTTCCGCAGGCAGAAGGGAATATGCACATACACGGAAAAGGGGCCGGACAGCCGTGCGGCGGCATCCGCTATTTCACCTGGTATGCTGCTATTTCTCCTCATCCTCTTCCACCTGAAGGAAGGCAAGAAACGCTTCCTGAGGTATGGAAACACGCCCGATCTGTTTCATCCGTTTCTTTCCTTCCTTTTGTTTCTCCAGAAGTTTCCTCTTCCTGGAAATGTCCCCTCCGTAGCATTTTGCGAGCACGTCTTTTCTCAGGGCCTTTACATTCTGCCTGACGATGACCTTCTTGCCGATTGAAGCCTGTATAGGGACTTCGAACATCTGGTTCGGGATCAGTTCCTTTAACTTTCGCACCGCTGCCTGCCCCCGGTAGAACGCCGCCTCCCGGTGACATATGAAAGAGAATGCGTCGGCAGCCTCACCGCTCACGAGAACGTCCACCCTCACGAGATCTGCTGTCTTAAGCCCAATGAACTCGTAATCCAGTGACGCATAGCCTCTCGTCTGGGACTTGAGCTTGTCATGGAAGTCCACGATAAACTCGGCTAGAGGAAGTTCGTACACCAGGCGGACCCTGTCAGGGGCAAGGTAATCCATTGAAACATAATTTCCCCTTTTGTCCTGACAGAGCTTCATCACTTTGCCAACGTAATCCGACGGAACAAATATGGATATTTTTATCACCGGTTCCCCGACCTCTTCGATTTCCCCTATTTCGGGAAAATCCGACGGCCGGTGTGCCTCGATAACCCGGTTGTCCTTTGTGGTTATTTCGTACACCACGTTTGGAGCCGTTGCGACCAGTTCAACACCGAATTCTCGCCTGAGACGCTCCTTGGCTACATCCATGTGAAGAAGGCCGAGGAAGCCGCACCTGAACCCGAACCCAAGCGCCACGGAGGTTTCCGGTTCAAACGTTATGGCTGAATCGTTCAGCACCAGCTTTTCAAGGGCTTCACGAAGCTGCGGGTATTCATCACGCTCCACCGGGTAAAAGCCGCAGAAGACCACGGGTTTTACTTTTCTGTAGCCGGGAAGAGGCGGGGCGGGTCTGGCGTTGTCAGTGATGGTATCGCCTGTGTGAGCCTCGGCCACCGTCTTTATATTGGAGATCAGGTAACCCACTTCGCCTGCCGACAGTTCTTCGCAGGGTTCTAACCCCGGCCGGAAAACACCCACCTCCTCCACGGGGAACACGCCCCCCGTTGCCGTGAAGCGGATATTCTGCCCCGGGCGTATTTTTCCGTTAATGACCCGGATATAGCAGATCACGCCCTTGTAATTATCGTAGACTGAGTCGAAAATCATGGCCTGAAGGGGCGCTCCTCTGTCTCCTGAAGGAGCCGGAACCTTTTCAACCACCCTTTCCAGTATCTCCTCTATGCCCTTCCCTTCCTTCGCGCTTGCGAGGATGACGTTGTCACAATCAAGGCCCACAACATCCTCGATTTCCCGGATAACGTAATCCGGCCGTGATGAAGGAAGATCGATCTTGTTGATCACAGGGATGATCTCGAGTCCCTGGTCTACGGCCATATATGCATTTGCCAGGGTCTGGGCCTCGACCCCCTGGGTTGCGTCCACGACAAGCAGCGCTCCCTCGCATGCGGCGAGCGACCGCGACACTTCATACCCGAAATCAACGTGTCCGGGTGTGTCGATGAGGTTGAGTACGTATTCTTCGCCGTTTTTGGCAAAATAATTCATTTTTACTGGCACTAGCTTGATCGTAATGCCCCTTTCCCGTTCAAGATCCAGGGAATCGAGCAGTTGTTCCTTCATATGCCTCAGGCCTACAGTGCTGGTGATCTCCAGCAGTCTGTCCGCAAGGGTCGATTTCCCGTGATCGATATGGGCGATAATGCAGAAATTCCGAATATGCTGCTGATCCATCGCGTTCTCCTTCCCCGTGTTTCGACTTTCATCATTCGAAGAGATGGGCATTCTCCAAAAGATCCTTTCTGCTGTTCAGGTTGCCGAACGACTTCCTGAATCCCGGAAGATGGGCGAAAATCTGTTCATTAGCCTCCGACAGGGGAACAGCATTGAAAAAAGAGGTGATTTTCCTCTCTCCGTTCTCAAGAGCCTTCCCCATGGCGGGAAGGCATGACTTATGGTAGAACGCATGAAGCGGTTCCCAGTACCCTCCTATTTTCGGCACTATAACCGACGTTCCCGGAGTTCCGGACCTCCAGAGCGACCTGACGACAGCGTTTGAAACGGCAGGCATGTCGCAGGCGCAGATAAAGCTCCAGTCAAAAGATGACTGTATCAGGCCGGAATACATACCTGCCAGGGGGCCGTCCATTTCCGGTTCGTCTTCCACGATACGGATGCCGTACTGGGAAATTATACCTGAGAGAATACCATGTACATATCCGGACTGACGGGGTGCAACTGAAAGAATGATCTCACCGGAAAAAGACAGTACCCTTTTTATGACCTTTGTGACAAGGGGTACGGAATTCACCTCGAGAAAGAGCTTTTCTCCGCCCATCCTCCTGCCGTATCCCCCTGCAAGAATAACAGCGCTTACAGGGTTTTTTTCAAGACAATCCACTGCGCATCCCCCTAACTGCCAGGGTTATTTTACATTGACATTTTTTTAATACTGGTAAATAATGTAAGCATTAAAATTACCGGAGGTGCTCCCATGGAAAAAAGGGATTTTGTTTATGAAGGCAAGGCAAAAAAAGTCTGGACCACTTCTGACCCCAATTTATACGTTGTTGAATATAAAAATTCGCTGACAGCGTTCAACGCGTTGAAAAAAGACACTGTTGAGGGTAAGGGCAGGCTAAACAATCTGATCAGCGCCAGTCTTTTCAGGTACCTTTCCGGTATGGGCGTTCCCACGCATTTTGTCGAGCTGCTTGATGACCTTCACCAGGTCGTCAAAAAGGTTGCCATCGTTCCCATAGAGGTTGTCGTAAGGAACATAACGACCGGCACGCTCTGTAAGCGGCTTGGGGTCGAAGAGGGAAAGACGCTGCCCCGTCCCCTGGTCGAGCTGTATCTTAAGGACGACGAACTTGGTGATCCCATAATAACGGAAGACCACGCCCTTCTTTTCGGCTGGTCAACTCAAGAGCAATTATTAAGAATAAAGGAAATAACACTCAAGGTCAATTCTCTTCTCAGTGAATATTTTCTCCGGCTTGGAATCATTCTCGTGGACTTTAAGCTCGAATTCGGAATTGACAGTTCAGGGAACCTGCTTCTGGCCGACGAAATATCCCCTGACACATGCCGTTTCTGGGACAGGGACACCAGGAACCGGCTGGACAAGGACAGGTTCAGAAAGGACCTCGGTGATGTGCTCGGGGCATACCAGGAAATATGGAAGAGAATATCGTCCTCCGGGGAGAAACAATAATGGTACACCACGTTCATGTATTCATCCAGCTAAAGGACGGAGTCCTGGATATACAGGGAAAAGCCGTGGCCCATTCTCTTCTGTCTCTGGGGCATTCCTCGCTCCAGTCGGTAAAGGTGGGGAAATATATCCAGCTGTGGATCGAGTCGGAAACCGCCGCTTCCGCAAAGGAACAGGCTTCCGCGATGTGTGATGACCTACTTGTGAACGGCATCATCGAACAGTTCCGTATCGAAGTGGAGGGGGAATAAGTGAAGACTGCGGTCGTCATCTTTCCCGGAAGCAACTGCGACCAGGATGTCATTCACGCTGTCCGCACCACACTTGGTACCGAAGTTGCGGAAGTCTGGCACAGGGAAAATGATCTTCCTTCCGGAACAGATCTTGTCATTCTTCCGGGAGGGTTTTCCTACGGTGACTACCTTCGAAGCGGAGCCATGGCCGCCCGGTCCCCTGTCATGAAAAGTGTTGCCCGGCACGGCGGAAAAGGCGGGCTCATTCTCGGCATCTGCAACGGATTCCAGGTCCTCACAGAAGCACGTCTCCTTCCGGGGGTTCTTCTGCCCAACAGAACGCTTTCCTTCATCTGCAGGCCATGTTTCCTCAGGGTCGAAAATACAGCCACACCGTTCACGAACCGGTTCCCGAAGGGACAGGTCGTCCAGTTCCCCATTGCCCACGGGGACGGGCTTTATTCACTGCCTGAGGACGAGCTGAAGGCGCTTGAGGACAGGGGAGGCGTCGTTTTCCGCTATGCATCTCCGGAAGGAATCGCCGATGACAACGGAAACCCCAACGGCTCCCTCAATAATATTGCAGGCATTATCAGCCCCGAAGGCAACATACTCGGGCTCATGCCCCACCCGGAGAGGGCAAGCGAAGCACTCCTCGGGGGTGAGGACGGATGCCTCTTCTGGCAGTCCATTCTTTCATTTCTTGAGAAAGGCGGACGGTAACATGGACTTCAGCAGATACGGGATCCGAAAGGAAGAATTCGAGGCAGCTTCTTCGGTTCTCGGAAGGGAACCAAATGAATGTGAACTTCGTATACTCGGAGTCATGTGGTCGGAACACTGCAGCTACAAATCCACGAAAAGGCTTCTCAGGCTTTTTCCCAACAAGGGACCGAAAGTAGTACTGGGCCCCGGTGAAAACGCCGGCATAGTCGACCTGGGTGACGGAATCGGCGCCGCCTTCAAGGCAGAAAGCCACAACCACCCATCCGCCGTGGCCCCCTATCAGGGAGCTGCCACGGGCGTCGGCGGAATCATCAGGGACATCCTGGCCCTTGGCGCCAGGCCGGTCGCCTCCATGGACGGCCTTTTTTTCGGTGATCCGGGGCACCCCCGCACCGCGGCCCTTTCCTCCGGTATCGTCAGGGGCGTGGGTGACTACGGGAACGCCGTCGGCGTCCCCACAGTGGGAGGCAAAACGGTATACGACCCTGCGTACAACGATAATCCCCTTCTGAATGCCTTCTGCCTGGGATTTGTTAAGCTTGACCGGATCGTGAGTTCCCAAACAGCCCGTCCCGGTCAGGCTGTTATTCTGCTAGGGTCTAAAACGGGACGCGACGGAATCGCAGGAGCAGCGTTCGCTTCTGTTGAACTTTCGGACGATTCGAAGGAAAGCAGGCCGTCGATCCAGATAGGTGACCCCTTCGCGGAAAAAATGCTTATCGAAGCGTGCCTTGAGCTCCAGGAAAAAGAGCTCATTGTCAGCATGCAGGACATGGGCGCCGCCGGCATAACCTCCTCATCGAGCGAAATCGCCGCCAAGAGCGGCGTTGGAATGACCCTTCACTTCGACAGGGTCCCCCTCAGGGAAAAGGACATGGAGCCCTGGGAGATAGCCCTTTCCGAGTCCCAGGAAAGAATGCTCCTTATCGCGGAGCACGGAAAAGTCGACGAGATCATGTCCATAGCAGAAAAATGGGAACTTGACTGTGCGGTCATCGGCGAAACATTCGAAGGCGATGGCTACTCTATCCTCTTCAACGGCGAGGAAGTCGCCTCCCTTCCCCCCAGCCTCATCTGCGACGGATGTCCCCAGATACACTGGCCGTCAAAATTACCAGTAGACCTGGAGAAACGCCGGGAACTCGAACTGGACGATCTCCCCCTTCCGGATGACTGGAACGAAGCCCTTGATGCGCTGCTCACCCTTCCTTCCCTTGCGCCGAAGCAGTGGATATACGATCAGTATGATTCCATGGTCCAGGTAAACACCGTAAAAGGTCCGGGGCACCCCGTCAGCGTGCTGAGGGTCAAGGGCAGGGATTCGCTTGTTGCGATGGTCTTCGATGCCGACCCCTGGAAATGTTACCTCGACCCTTTCCGGGGAGGGGCTGAAACCGTGGCACGGACAGCACGTGCGCTGGCCGTGGCCGGAGCGGAGCCTCTCGGGTTGACTGACTGTCTCAACTTTCCTTCTCCCGAGGTCCCCGAACAGTACTGGGTCCTTGAGGAGTGCGTAAAGGGAATGGCTGCTTGCTGCGAGGCAATTGGATGTCCCGTCGTGTCCGGCAACGTGAGCCTCTACAACGAGAGCCCGGAAGGTGCCATTCTTCCGACACCGGTTGTGGGAACAGTTGGGATAATTCCCTCGTTCCGGGAGTACCTTCCATCTGGAAACTGGGACGAAGGTGACGTTCTCTTCATGGTTGGCCCATGCAATACCTCCCTGGCCGGAAGCCGTTACCTCCGCTCGAGAAATTTGCCTCTTTCCGGCCGGCCCCTTGAATTCTGGGGCGAAGCCGAAAAGGACTTCATCCAGCGGGCCCTCAGGACCGCACGGTCGGGAGCTGCTTCAAGCGGCAGGGCAATAGCGGGCGGCGGCCTGGCAGCTGCTCTCGTAAAAGATTCTGCGGAGAGCGGAAAAGGGGCGGCTGTTTCCCTGGGAATACCCACGAGAAAAGACGTGGTCCTCTTCGGAGAAGGCGGAGCACGTGCGCTCTATTCAGTCCCTATGGGGAAAGTTCCCCTGTTCAAGGTCATCTGGAACGGATATCCGTGCATCGTTCTTGGCCGGGTCGGAGGCAGTTCCCTCGAAGTTGAAGATGCTTTTGGCTTTACAGTGGAAGAGCTTGGCAAAAAATGGAGGATTCGGTGAATGTGCGGAATTTTTGGGGCGTATTCACCCCGCGGGAAAAAAGTGCTTGAGGATGTGTATCTCGGCCTCTACGCACTTCAGCACCGTGGGCAGGAGGCTGCAGGGGTCGCGTGGGTGAACGAGGGAGGCAGAATTTCCTCCATCAAGGGGAGCGGCCTGGTCCACCTGGCGCTGGACCAGGCGAAACTGGCAGAGATCGATGCCTCGTGTGCTGTGGGGCACGTCAGGTACTCCACTGCCGGCGGCCCTGACCTCGCAAACGCGCAGCCTCTTACGGCAAGTACATCCAAGTCTTCTCTCGCAATTGCCCACAACGGGAACCTCACGAACGCAGCGGGTTTGAAGCTGTTCCTGGAAAACAGGGGAGCCATATTTTACTCCGCCACGGACACCGAGGTCATTCTCCATCTTATCGCGCACCAGCCTCACAAACAGCCCCTCGATGCGTTTGTCGATTCCCTCACCCGGCTCAGGGGCGCCTATTCCCTGGCAATGGTAATAGGCCAGGACCTCGTGGCCGCAAGGGATCCGTGGGGTTTCCGACCGCTCGTCATCGGCATGCGGGACGACGTTTACTACGTGTCCTCCGAAACGTGCGCTCTCAACCTCGTAGGAGCATCCATCGTCCGGGAAGTTGAGCCGGGAGAGGTCGTTATCTTCGGTCCGGGAGGGATCGAGACGATACGGATCCCAGTTAATGTGAAGCGGCGCTTCGGATGTGCTTTTGAATTCGTGTATTTTGCACGCCCTGACAGCGTTATTGACGGCCGTTCAGTCTACGAAGTCCGTAAGGATCTCGGAAAAAAACTCGCGCAAAGGGCTCCCTGCCCCCAGGCTCACCTGGTGACCGGAATGCCCGACAGCGGCACCATCGCCTCCATGGGATACGCCGGTGAAAGCACTATCCCCTATGAACAGACTGTTGTAAGAAACAGGTACGTGGGCCGGACGTTCATCGAACCTACCCAGAGGGTTCGTGAACTCGGTGTCCGGATCAAGCTCAACCCTATCGAGAAAATCCTCTCCGGGAAAAATGTCGTCGTGGTGGACGACTCAATTGTCAGGGGAACGACCTGCCAGAGAATGATATCCATGATAAAAGCCTGCGGCGCAAGCCAGGTCCATGTCCGTATCTCCTCTCCACCGGTGCGTTTTCCCTGCTATTACGGAATCGATACGCCGACCAGGGTAGAACTGGCAGCAGCCAAGATGAACCTCAGGCAGCTCGAGCGGGAAGTCGGTGCTGATTCTCTAGCCTATATAACGGAAGAGGATCTGATAGACGCTATTGGCCTGCCGGCTGATACAGTGTGCACAGCCTGTTTTTCCGGAAATTACATGGAAGGGGAGGAAGACAGTGAGCCTGGACTATAAGGGCGCGGGAGTGAATATTCCCCTCGCCGACCAGTGGGTGGAGACGTTAAAAAGCATTGTCCGCTCCATGCCTGCCGACCCCAATGTCAGGAGCGGAATAGGAGGTTTCAGCGGACTCTACAGCCTTCCCGGCGGGATGATCCTGGCCGGGTGCTGCGACGGCGTGGGAACCAAGATAGAAGTCGCCAGGGCTGCAGGCAAATTCGATGGCATCGGGCAGGACCTGGTGGCCATGAACGTGAACGACCTTGTCACTTGCGGGGCCAGACCGCTTTTTTTCCTTGACTATATTGCCTGCGGAAAACTGGACCCGGCTGTGCTCACTCCCATAGTGGAAAGCGCGGCCAGAGCATGCGTCGAGTCCGGATGTGCCCTTCTCGGCGGAGAAACGGCAGAAATGCCCGGCGTATACGGAGAAGATGGACTTGACCTTGCCGGTTTTGCCGTGGGAATACTCAATGAAGGGGATATTATCGACGGCAGCGCTGTGAAAAGGGGAGACAAAATTATCGGAATAGCAAGCTCAGGGGTCCATAGCAACGGGTTTTCCCTCGTCAGGAAAGCGCTGCTTTCAGCGGAATCCCCGTGGAAGCTGACGGATGCTCCTCCCCTGCTGAACGGCCGGACCCTCGGAGAATCTCTGCTCGAGCCCACGAGGCTTTATGTTTCCATTGCACGGGAAGCGGCGGCGACGGGAATGGTCCGCGCCATGGCTCACATCACCGGGGGAGGGCTTTTTGACAACATTCGCAGGGTCGTCCCTGACGGGCTTGCCCCCGTTCTCAGGTACAACGCATGGCCTCGTCCCCCGGTCTTTGACATCCTGTCCCGGAGTGGTATCGAAGAAGAGGAGATGCGAAAAGTGTTCAACCTGGGGATCGGGTTCATATTCATCATTCCTTCGGGTGCTGCCGATGAATTTATCCGTTTCCTTGAATCCCGCGGAGAGAAAGGGTATTTCGCAGGAGAGGTAACCGCATGACAAAAATTGCCGTCCTCATCTCCGGCAGAGGCACTAATATGAAGGCTATCGGGCGAGCTGTGCTCGATGGCCGGCTCAAGGCCGGGCTGGTATTTGTCGCGAGTGATGCCCCCCATGCCTCCGGGCTTGCCCTGGCAGAAAAAATGGGGTTCCCGACGGAAATACTGCCCTATAATTCCCGGGGCAGATCAGCCGGTGAAGCGGCGATCGACCATCTCTGCCGGTCATACCGGGCGGAATGGATAATCCTTGCGGGGTTCATGCGCATTCTCTCTCCGGAATTTGTACGGTCCCATAAAAACAGGATCGTCAACATTCACCCGTCGCTTCTTCCTTCATTCCCTGGAAAAGACGGCATCGGAGACGCCTGGAGAAGGGGTGTCAAAATAACCGGTGTCACCGTCCACCTCGTGGATGAAGGTGTCGACTCGGGGCCCATCCTTGCCCAAAAAGCAGTATCGGTACGCCCCGGGGATGACATGGCCTCCCTTGAAAAAAAAATACACAGGGCCGAACATGCTCTGTACTGGAAAACGCTCGCCGGGCTCTTCTCCGGCACCCTATCCCCCGAAAGGAGATGACCATCATGGAGAAAAAACGTGCCCTTATCTCCGTGTATGATAAAACCGGCATCACAGAACTTGCCAGAGAACTTGCTTCCCTGGGCTGGGAACTTCTTTCCAGCTCGGGAACGGCGAACCATCTGCGAAAAGCGGGCCTTACCGTTACCGAAGTCTCGGATATTACAGGGTATCCCCATATCCTGGGAGGGCGGGTAAAGACCCTGCATCCGCTCATCTTCGGAGGCATTCTTGCGAGACGGGAGAACCCAGCCGACATGAAAGATACCGGGGAATACTCCATCCCCCTCCTCGACATGATAGTCTGCAACCTCTACCCCTTCGAAGAAACAGCCAGGAAAAAATCCACCCTTGATGACCTGCTCGAGAATATCGACATCGGCGGAGTATCCCTCCTTCGTGCGGCAGCCAAGAACTTCAGGCAGGTTGTGGTTCTCACCGATCCGTCAGACTACGCCGCCGCCGCGGAAGAACTGAAGGCAGAAGGCGATGTGACGCTCCCGACCCGTGAGATGCTCGCTGTCAAGGCTTTCAGAACAACAGCGCTCTATGACGGTATGATCTCCGAAGGACTCTGCCAGTCAACCGGGTATTCATCGCCCGAACTCCCGGCCAGAATGCCACTTGTGCTCGTAAAAAAGCAGGACCTTCGATATGGAGAAAATCCCCACCAGCAGGCTTCCCTGTACCTCCCTCCCCTTTCGGATCTCCCCTGGGAGCAGCTATCGGGGAAACCCCTGTCATACAACAATATTCTCGATGCCGACTGTGCAATGCGGGGATGTGCGATGCTCCAGGACTGCTGCGGCGCCGTCGTTATCAAACACACGACTCCCTGCGGTATGGCACGGGGATCGACTCCCCTCGAAGCATACGAGAAAGCATTCCGCTGTGATCCCGTTTCCGCTTTCGGAGGTGTTGTGGGAATATCCAGGAAAGTTGACGCCGCTACGCTGGAGAAAATGGCTGAACGGTTCACGGAAGTCCTCGTGGCACCTGATTTCGACGATCAGCCCCTTGAAATGCTGAGGGAAAAGAAGCCGTCGCTGAGGATCCTGCGCTGGAAGGGTGGAAGGGCTTCCACGCTGCAGTTCACGGGCACGTGGAGCGGTATCCTTGTGCAGCAGGACTCGCTGCCGCCTCTTCCTGTCCCCGAAAAAAGCGAATGGGTCGGACGTCCCCGCCCGGACCTCTGGGATGACCTCATCTTTGCCTGGAAGGCAGCCGCACTTTCGAAAAGCAACGCGATCTCCATTATAAGGGACGGTGAAGCTGTGGGAATAGGCAGAGGTTTCTGCAGCAGACTTCATGCGGTGGAGTTTGCCGTGAAACAGGCCGGCGGTCGCGCACAGGGTGCTGTACTCGGATCAGACGCGTTTTTCCCCTTCCCCGACGGGGTCCAGGCTGCCGCGCAGGCCGGAATAACTGCCATAATCCAGCCCGGCGGTTCCGTGAGGGACGGGGAAGTCAGAGAAGCTGCTGAAAAGCTCGGAATATCAATGTTCATGTGCGGCCAGCGCACCTTCCGGCACTAAGAGGTCGATTCTATGACGAAGAAAATGAACGTACTCGTTATAGGAAGCGGCGCAAGGGAACATGCCCTCGCATGGGCCCTGTCAAGATCCGCGGTGGTGGAAACAGTCCATGCGGCTCCGGGAAATCCGGGCATGAAGGATGTTGCAGTCATACATCCGGTACAGGATACTGATCTCCGGTCACTTTTGCCTATCATCAACAGGGAAAATATCCGCATGGCTGTGATAGGCCCCGAAGCGCCTCTTACCGCAGGACTTGCCGATGATCTCAGGGCTGCCGGGATCCTCGCATTCGGCCCCGGCCGTGAAGGAGCTCTCCTCGAGGGAAGCAAGTCCCACGCGAAAAAATTCATGGACCGGCACGGCATACCAACTGCCCGTTGGGATCTCTGCACCACGGCGGAAGAGGCCAGGAGCGCTCTTGATTCCAGGCATGCACCGTTTGTAGTAAAGGCGGACGGTCTTGCTGCCGGAAAAGGTGTCGTAGTCACGCAATCAAGGGAAGAAGCCCTCGATGCCGCACGGGGCATGCTTGAACGGGGCAGGCACGGGGAAGCCGGAAAAAAGATCGTCATCGAGGATGGGCTGGCCGGAGATGAACTGACCATACTGGCACTCACTGACGGCACAACATACAGGCTTCTCTCCCCCAGCCAGGACCACAAAAGGGCATTTGACGGCGACAAGGGCCCCAACACGGGAGGAATGGGCGCCTATTCACCAGTCCCGTGGCTGGGCAGCGAACTTCTTGAAAAAATATGCAGCCGCGTTCTCTCTCCCACTGTGGAGGGACTGAAGAAGGACGGAATTCCCTACTGCGGCGTCATATATGCGGGCTTGATGATCGATGGCAAGGGAGAACCCAGCGTCATAGAATATAATGTCCGTTTCGGGGATCCTGAGGCCCAGGTCGTGCTTCCCGTACTCGAAGGAGATTTCGCCGAATTGCTTCTCGCATGCTGCGAGAGCCGCCTTTCGGAAATCAAGTGGAAAGACCCTTCGAGGTGGGCTGTGGATGTGGTTATCGCGTCAGGGGGCTATCCCGGGCATTTTGAAAAGGGAAAAAAGATCGAAGGCCTGGAAAAGGCATCGGAACTCGAAGATTTTGTGATTTTCCACGGCGGTACCGAACGTTCGGATGACGGCTGCCTTGTAACCTCGGGCGGCCGTGTGCTGAGCGCCGTGGGTTTAGGGAACAGCCTGACGGATGCCCTGAAGAAAGCCTATGAGGGTGTTTCCCTTATTTCTTTCGACGGAATGCACTTTCGCAGGGATATAGGCCGAAAGGCCCTTTTATAACACAGAACGAGGAGAGATCAGAATGGCAAAGAAAAACGACGGACCCGAAATAGGCATTGTTATCGGATCCAAATCGGACCTTCCCCTTGTAAAAAAAGCTGAGGACATCTTCTCCTTTTTCAGCGTCCGGTGGGAGATCACTATCGCCTCCGCCCACAGGACCCCGGAAGACGCCGCTTTCTACGCGTCAGGGGCTGCGGACAGGGGAATTAAGGTCCTTCTCGCCGCGGCAGGTCTTTCCGCCGCACTTCCCGGCGTCGTGGCAGCCCACACAACTCTTCCTGTAGTCGGTATCCCTGTGAATTCTGGATCACTGGGCGGATTGGACGCACTTCTTTCCATAGCACAAATGCCTCCAGGGGTCCCTGTGGCATCGGTGGGAATAGACGGCGTTAAAAACGCGGCGCTGTTCGCCGTACGGATCCTGTCGCTCACGCGAAAGGAGCTTGCCTCAAGGCTGATTGAATGGGCTGAAAAAGAAAAAGGAGCCGTACGTTCCTCAAGAAAAGAACTGGCCGGCCTTCCAGTCGTTCCTGAGAACGCGCTGCGGCCCTGAACCGGTCTTTCTACAGAAAAATTCCAGGGGCCCGGAAGGGCCCCTGGATCATATATTCGGAAAGCCTGCGGCTTACTGGGCGGGAATCTCGATGGCTTCCTTTGACTCGTGCACCTGGCGCCATGTTTTGATCGGCAGTCCCCAGATCTTGATGAAACCGACCGCAGCGCTGTGGTCGAAAGCATCTCCCTCTGAATACGTGGCAAGGTTATGGCTGTAAATCGAATCCACGGATTTCATGCCCCGCACCACCGCCTGTCCCTTATAGAGCCGCACCTTGACGATCCCCGTTACATATTCCTGGGTTGTCTCGATGAATGAGTTGATGGCGTCCTTAAGCGGTGAGAACCAGTACCCTTCGTACGCCAGCTCGCTGAATTTTACCTCGAGTTCCTTTTTCGCAGCGATGACCTTTTTGTCAAGGGTGAGGGTCTCGAGAGCCCGGTGTGCAGAAATGAGTGTTATTGCTGCCGGGCATTCGTAAACTTCCCTGCTTTTGAAGCCCACGAGACGGTCCTCGAGCATATCGATCCTTCCCACTCCGTGTTTGCCCGCTTTTACATTGAGGGCCTCGATAAGGGCCGGACCGTCCATTTTCAATCCGTCAAGGGCAACTGGCACTCCTTTGCTGAAAGCGATTTCCACGAATTCCGGATCATCGGGCGCATCCCAGGGGTCACAGGTCAGAGTATAGGCGTCGGAAGGCGGCTCGTTCCAGGGGTCTTCAAGAATTCCACATTCGATGGACCTTCCCCAGATATTGTCGTCGATACTGTAGGGTGAGGCTGCCGTGGCTGCAACAGGTATACCGTGGGATTCCGCATATTCCATTTCCGCTTCCCTGGTGAAATGCCAGTCGCGAACAGGCGCAAGCACCTGGAGTTCAGGATTGAGGGCGTTTGTGCACACTTCGATCCGAACCTGGTCCTGCCCTTTTCCAGTGCAGCCGTGAGCTACTGCCACGGCGCCTTCCTTTTTCGCGATCTCCGCCATTACCTCCGCTATCAGCGGGCGCGAAAGGGCCGAGTTCAGCGGGTACGTCCCCTGGTACATCCCGTTCGCCTTCAGTGCTTGCCATACGAACTTTTCCACGAAGGCTTTTTTGAGATCAAGCACGTATGCTTTGACTGCACCGCTTCGAAGCGCCTTGTTTTTTGCAGCCTCAAGGTCAACCGCCTGCTGTCCTACGTCAGCTGTCATGGTTACCACATCATATCCCTGTTCGGTAAGCCACATGACCGCCACTGATGTATCCAGCCCGCCGCTGTATGCAAGAACTGCCTTCCCTTTTTTCGACATGCAAATCCCTCCAGAAATCATTGTTTAAAAATAAAAAAAGCCCGCCCTTGGTGAAGGGACGAGCTTTTGCCCGCGGTGCCACCCCGGTTGGCAGAAAATCACTGCCCTCTTGAAAACGTTTCTACTTGGCCGAAGCCTTTCTTCGAAACAGGCTCCAAGGCTCTTTTCCCCTGCATTCATCGCCGGAGAAGCTTTCAGCCGGGGCTTCTCCTCTCTGTTGCGGAAACCGCAGGGTACTTTTCCTCTTCATTGCCATCCATACCAGTAATGGCAAAGATTATACCTTTGAATAAACATTTGTCAAGTATTGGGATTCAATTTACTTGAAGTTCACTTTTTCTGCTCCTCCCGAGGTCAGCGTCTCTATGGAGGGAAAATGGGTCATATCCATGTGAACCGGGGTAACCGATACAAAACCGTTTGCCACGGCCCATACGTCGCTCCCCTCCACGAGCTGGTCCTCGGGTCTTCCCGAGACCCAGAAATAATCCCTGCCGGAGGGGTCCTTCAGCCTGGTTACTTTCCCTTCATAGAGGCGGACACCCTTTCGGGTTATTTTCACGCCCTTTACCAAGTGGAGGGGCAGATTTGGAACGTTCACGTTAAGAAGAACTCCTGGTGCCTGCGGGCTATCCCGGAGAAAATCAAGAAGGGATACAGCCACTGCGGCAGCGGTCTCGTAGTAGTGTTCAGGTTCTTTTTCGTTGCAGTTGAGCGACACGGCCATGGCGCTGCATCCGAGGATCACCCCTTCCATGGCTGCAGACACTGTGCCGGAATACGTGAGGTCATCGCCCAGGTTCGGGCCCCTGTTGATACCTGAAACGACCATTGCCGGGGAAGGGACAGCCTCCTCAAGGGCAAGCACCACGCAGTCCGACGGAGTTCCATCACAGGCATACACACTGCACTCAGCGGTGTAGGGGCCTGCGGGAATTTGCCACATTCTCAGGGGCCGGTGCAGGGTAATGGCATGTCCGACGCTGCTCCTCTCCCTGTCCGGTGCTACTACGGTGCACTGATGTCCTGACGAGACAAGGAAGGACGAGAGCGTAATGATTCCCGGGGCAAAAACACCGTCATCGTTTGTAAGAAGGATCTTCATTGGCTCCTCCTAAAACAGGATCAGCCTGAGAAAGAACATGACTACGGGTCCCATTATTGCCTGCACCACGCCAAGAGCAAGGAGTATCATGAGGACAAAAAAGCCGTATCGTTCAAGCCAGAAATACTTCTCAAGAAGAAACGGCGGCAGCAGCGGGTACAGAAGCTTCGAGCCGTCGAGCGGAGGTATGGGGATCAGGTTGAAAACGGCAAGGCCTATATTGATGACGATCATCAGGAATATGAACTGCCTCAGGGCCGGTATCGCAAGGAATGTCTGCGGGAAAAAACGTGCAAGCATTCCGAAGACGAACGCCGTGAGGAAGTTCCCCGTGACGCCGGCCGCGGAAACGAGCACCATATCCCGGCGGGGATTTTTGAAATAGCGCGGGTCAACAGGCACCGGTTTCGCCCACCCGAACCGGAAGAAAAGCAGCATGAGCGCTCCCACGGGGTCAAGGTGGTGGAGCGGGTTCAGACTCAGGCGCCCCATACGTTTCGCCGTAGGATCTCCGAGGACGTAGGCCATGTACCCGTGGCAGAACTCGTGGAAAGTTATCGCCCAGAGAACGGCTGGAACACTCAATAAAAGATCTGCAAGCGCAGGCATTCGAAACATTGTGTCACTCTCCTTCTCAGCATCACTTCGGAAACTGGTTCGTTACAAAATCGATCTCGTCTTCCCGGCCTGCAAGTTCTCCGTCCAGGCAGAGAAGCTTCAGCTTGTCGAGGATCACGCCGATTCTCGGTGTGGCGCTGTAGCCAAGGTCGAGAAGATCCCTGCCGCGAAGCCTGGGGGTCATTTTATGGAGTTTCGTCAGGTAGAGCAGTATCCTTCTTCTGACCCTCCACCTTTCGGTAGCAGCACTCCAGAAGAGAGAGGCCGCCGGGTCAAAATCTCTCAGGTAGCAGTATATTCGGGAATTCAGCGGTCCGGACCTGCCTCCGAGTTCGTGTTCGACGGCACCCATTTCAGAGAAACATTTTACTACAACTGACCGCTCTGCTTCAGGAAGATTCAGCCTGTCAATTGCGGCGAGCCGTACATTCTCAGGAGATTCCATGAGAAGGGCTGCCAGAAAGGCGAGCCACTGTTTCCCCTTGAAATCGGGGAAATCTCTCGAAATGCGGGCAAGAAACACGCCAAGCCTCCGGAATGTTTTTCTGCTTCCGTCGCCGATCCTGATTCCCGGGAAAAGAACCTCCCATACGCCCAGCTCCTCCATTCTCTTCGTCGCAGGATAGGGCAAACGTTCTCTAAATGAAAGCTCCATCTCGCTTCTCAGGCGGAAACCGGAGAGCCGCACCAGGAGCCCGCCATGGATACAGCTTCTCAGAAGCCTGAGGGTATTGTCCTCCAGCGTCAGTCCCAGCCGCTGCTCCAGCCTGATCCCCCTGATGACCCTGGTAGGGTCCTCGACGAAACTTAAATTGTGAAGCACCTTGAGGAATTTCTTTCCCAAGTCTCTTCTTCCGCCGAAATAATCTATAAGTATCCCCCAGGTCGACTGGTTGATCGAGACCGCCATGGCGTTGACCGTGAAATCACGCCTGTAGAGGTCGTGCTTCAGGGAATCAGTGGATACCTTCGGCTGGGCTACGGGAAACTCGTAAAATTCACGCCGGGCGGTGGCAACATCGACTTTTCTTCCGCCGGGGAATACCACTGTTCCGGTTTTGTATCTCTCGTGAACTGAAACCCGCAGGCCGTCTTTTTCCCAACTTTTCAGGAACCTCGGGGCATCACCCTCCACAACGATGTCAAGGTCGAGGTTCTGCTTTGAGAGGAAGAGATCACGGACCAGCCCGCCTACGATATATGCCCTCATCCCCAATTGTTCAGCCCGTTCACCGAGCTGTCGGAGAAGGGTTATGGCCTCTTCCGGAAGGCCTTTCTTGAGAAGATCACGTACATCTTCCGTCCACGGCAGATCCGGTGCTGCACCCCGGTCTTCACCGGGGACCGAGGCGGGAAAGAGCGCCTTGACAAGGTCGGTCCTCGTGATAATACCCACGATTCTGGATCCCTCGGTTACGGGCAGCCGGCCTATGCTGTGGGTCACAAGGAGCCTATGAGCCTCGTGTATGGAGGCGTCTTTCGGGATGGTAATGACGCCTTCTGTCATGAACTCCCGGATGAGTGTCTTGCCGAAGCCGTGAAGATGGGCTTTATCCAGGTCTTTCCTCGTAATGAGGCCGAGAATGGACTTCCCCTTTACCACCGGAAGGGCTGAATGCCCGTAGCGGATCATTATGCGGTACGCGTCGTCCACAGATGAATCGGGCGGAATTGCCATAACCGGGGATGTCATGATATCCGCCGCCGTGATAGAAGGTTTTACTTCATCGCTCAGTCGGAGTTCCATTTCCCTGACGAGCTGGAGAGGCTTTACGTTGTGCAGGGTGACCGAGGCAGCCTGGGGATGTCCTCCTCCTCCCAGTGGCGCGAGGAATGTTGCCATGTTAAGGATGTCGTCATGGCTTCTGCCAATAAGGTATGTGCGCGAATCCATTTTAACTGCGGCTATTGCAATGTCAGCGTCGAAATAATCCCTCAGCCTGTGGACGAAAAGAGACAAACCGTCCACGTAGCCGGGGGACGATACAGCAGAGAATACCGCCTTCGCACCGTTGATAAAACGCACCCAGCTGTTTTCAATGAGTCCGTCGAGTATCCGCCGTTCAGGCGCGGAGAACGTCATTTCGATATATGTGGGTATGCTTGTCAGGTCGGCTCCGAGCTCCTTCATTCTGGCGACTGCCGCAAAATCCCGCGGAGTGGTCCCGCTGAACGTCAGGCCTCCCGTGTCCTCGTAAATTCCGGTGGCGAACAGTGTCGCCTCTGACGGGCTTATGGATATTCTCCGTTCAAGAAGCGTTTCCACCAGGAGGGTCGTCGTTGCTCCGACAGGTTCTATCCGGACAAGCTCACCGTCGATGTCGTCTATGGATGGCGGGTGGTGGTCATAGACGTGGACCGGGATATTTTTCTTCCCGAGGACCGACGCAAAGGCCCCGATCCTCGACCGGGATCTTGCGTCCACGACAATGAGCATTGTTATCTCATCGAACTTGATTTTCTTCGGTGTCAGGACAGTCCATTTATTACCGGTCTTCTTGAGGAAGTCCCTCACAGTTCGGCTTGCGGATCCTGAAAGGCAGAGCCTGGCCCCCGGATATAGTTTTTCAGCGGCAACCATGCTCGCCAATGAGTCGAAATCGTTCCCCATGTGGCTCGTTATCACTCTCACGGCAGAAGTTCTCCTGAAATGGCCAGTCGCCTGCTGTAGGGGATCCTGCGCACGGTCACCGCCTGCTGTCCCCGGCCGGCTGTCATTGATGGATGTGAAACAAGCCGTGGGAAGAGATGTTCCAGGGTGAAGAAAGAAAGCCTCCATGCATCTTCAATGTCAGTCCCGGCTAAAACTTTCCGGCATTCGAATTCGGCCCCCAGCCTTTCCGCCGAGATGAGCCCCATACATCCGAAGGCATCGTCCCGTGAACCGAAGAGTACTGAAAACTGTACAAGTCCGGAGAGCCTCCTGAAAAGGCATCCCGTTTCGCGGGCTTTCCCGAGCAGATGCTCTCTGCTCCTCGAATTATCAAGAACAATGGATGCCCTGATTTTTTTCTCTTCACACGGAAGAAGAAACGACTCACGCCGCGCAAGTTCCTCTGAATCCAGTCCTCTTGCCGCATTTCGCGATGCCCTTGCGGCAGGATCGGCTGTCACATAGACAGTTGCATCGATCCACCACGGCACACCGCCTTCAAAAAGAAGGGGTATCTCCGCGACGACCCATCCCTCGAGGGATGCCGCCGCCCGTTCCATCTCCACCCGAACCGGCGGGTGGATCAGTCCGCACATCCACCTGTATTCCCCGGGGTCGCTGAAAGCCTTTGCGGCAACTTTCCACGACACGATCAAGCCCTCTTTCCCCAGGATATCTTTCCCCCACCTGGAAGACGCGGCTTCCAGGATTTCTGCGCGTTTCCAGACTGATTTGACGATCTCGTCAGCGTCAAGAACGGATGCGCCCATTTCCCGCCATATCCGGGAAACCGTGGATTTACCAGCCCCAACGTCTCCTGTTACTCCCAAAGCCAGCATGGGTTTTTTCCTCCTCGCCCCTGTCGTCGACCATTTTGAATCGGTCAGGGACCTCCCAGAGAAAACGGGATAAACCGTTACGGAATGTTGTACCGAATAGCCTGCGTGACCGGACGCCGGAGAGATACAGCCTTTCCTCGGCGCGTGTCATTCCAACATAGCAGAGGCGCCGTTCCTCTTCCATATTTTCCCGGTCCTCCATGCATTTGAAATGCGGAAACACCGCTTCCTCCATGCCTACCAGGAAGACGACCGGGAACTCAAGTCCTTTCGCTGCATGCAGCGTCAGCAGGTTGACGGCGTTCCTGTCATCTAGGTCCAGCGTTTCAAGGTCCGTAAAGAGGGCTGCCTCAGCCAGCATTTCAGAGAGAGCTCCTCCCGTGGGAACGATGGATCGGAGTTCCCGTATATTTTCAACACGTTCTTCCCATCCGTCCGGGTCATCTTTTCTAAGGAGTGCTTCGTATCCCATCTCATCAAGTATATAGACAAGTATCTCGTCCAGGTTCTCGGACTTCGAAAGGATCTTCAGCATGTATCCGGACAATAGTTTCAGCCCTTCACCCGCTTTGCCGCCTACCCCGCTGCCGCCTTTCTCAACAGCTCTCCAGTACTCTTCCGCCGGAAGTTCGGGAAAGGATTCCAGAAAAGCGAATACTTTCTCGAGACTTTTTTTCCCCAGGCCCCTCGAAGGTACGTTCGCAATGCGCGACAGGGAGACCCTGTCGAGTGGATTGACCGCCGCACGAAGAAAAGAAAGGATATCCCTGACCTCCCTGCGGTCATAAAAAGCCGTTCCCCGTACTACCCGGTAGGGGACCCTATTTTCGAGAAACTTCTGCTCGTATACGCGGCTCATGGCGTTGATCCTGTAGAGAAGCGCCACGTCGCCGTAACTGTAGCCTTCCCTGTCGTGGAGCCGCTGTATCTCCGATACAAGAAACTCTGCCTCCTGGTACTCCGTCTGCCCCATCATGGTATATATTTTTTCACCCATATTGCGGGCTGTCCAGAGATCCTTTTTCCTTCTCTTCGAGTTCCCTTCAATAAGTGCGTTGGCGCCTCCGAGGATATTGCCCGAAGACCTGTAGTTCTGGTCAAGTATTACTACCTTTGCAGACGGAAAATCCTTCTCGAAGTTGAGAATCATGGACATGTCGGCACCCCGCCATCCGTAGATCGATTGGTCAGGGTCCCCTACCACCATGATGTTTCCCCGCTTCCCCACAAGCTTTTTCAGAAGCAGATACTGTGGCCTGTTCACGTCCTGGTACTCGTCAACAAGCACCCAGGAAATCCGCCCGCGTTCCTTCCCGAGAAGCTCATCTCCGCTAGAGAGCAGCTCGAGGGGAAGGTTCAGAAGATCATCAAAATCCACCGCGTTCTGTTTTCGCAGCGATTCGTTGTATGCCTTGAAAACGTCTCCGTAAATTCCCTCGAGAAGCGGAGAGTTCGATCCCCCTGAAATGCTCTCGTTTTTAACCGTTGAAATGCGGTCGAGAATATTTCCCGGATCGAACTGCTTCGCGTCCATCTTCAAACCTTCCATGATCTCTTTCACGAGTGAGCGGCTGTCACCCCTGTCGAAAATAGCGAAACCTTCCTTCAGCCCGACAAGGGGAAGAAGGGAACGGTTCCTGAAGAGAAAGCGAAGACCGAATGAATGAAATGTACATACCTGCATCGTCCGGCTGTCATGCTCCATCAGTTTGCCGACCCTGTCCTTCATTTCGTTCGCAGCCTTGTTCGTGAAGGTCACTGCGAGAACATCTTCCGGACGGGCTTTCCCAGTAGCCGCCAGGTAGGCTATTTTATGGGCGAGCACACGTGTTTTCCCGCTGCCAGCGCCTGCAAGAACCAGGAGCGGGCCATCACAGTATGCCACGGCCTCGCGCTGTCGCGGATTCAGCTTTTCAAGCAGCTTTTTTTCATCGGGCATGCGCTTTTTTCTCCCTGATCTTTTCCCTGAGAAGCTTCGTCCACTCCTCCACACCCTCGCCGGTCATCCCATTCATCGGGATGACCGGGGCCTCCGGATTCAGTTTCTTTACATCCTCGGAGAACATTTTCATATCGAAAGGAAGATAGGGAAGCAGGTCAACTTTCGTCAGCAGCACTACTTTCGATGAAGAAAAGAGGTAAGGGTATTTCAGCGGCTTGTCCGCTCCCTCGGGCGTGCTCAGCAGCGCTGCCTTGAAGTCCTCGCCGAGATCGAACTCCGCAGGACAGACGAGATTTCCGACATTCTCCACGAAGAGAACGTCAAGTGAATCCAGCGGCAGGGATTCCATGGCCTTTTCAATGACGTTAGCCTCGAGATGGCAGCCTCCATGGGTATTCACCTGGACTACCGGTACCCCGAGTCTGTCAAGCCTTTCAGCATCCCTGTTCGTTGCAAGGTCGCCTTCGATGACTCCGAAGGAAAGACCGGATGACTGCGCCGTCCTCTCTAGAATCGTGGTTTTCCCGCAGCCGGGAGAACCGATCATATTCACCATGAGAAGACCTCTTCTCTCGTTGCTTTCCCTGATGGCAGCGGCAAAACGCTCGTCCTCCGCCATGATTGACTGCTGCAGGGTCACGATTTTGCTCATGTTTGTTCTTCAACCTCCAATGATTCGATTTCCAATTCGTTTCCCGCGACGGTCTCACGATGCATCGACCCGCATTCAGGGCACAGGGGATCATCTCCGCCCCAGCATCCGCCGCAGTCCCTGCAGCGGAACGAGATTGGAACGTCCTCTATCGAAAGCTCCGCACCCTCAAGTTCCGTCCCCTTCGTCACGGTTTCGAAGGCGAAACACAGGATTTCGGGAAACACCTGCCTCAGGGCCCCGATTCGCAGCCGAACTTCCACAACCCTCTCCCATCCCCGTTCCTTTTTCAGGCTGATCAGGGAAGAAGCAATGGACTCGGCAAGAGAAACTTCGTGCATTTCTACCACTCCTAAGAAAAAGGGGACCCGCTGCGGGTCCCCCTCTTTACAGACAACCCTCTTCCGGGAGTTGCTACTCCGTCGGTTCGAGGAGACCGTAGCCGCCGTCCTTCCTTTTGTACACTACATTTACTCCACCGGACTCAGCGTTCTTGAAAAGGAAGAATTCATGGCCGAGGAGATCCATCTGCATGGTGGCCTCCTTTGCACTCATGGGGCGGAGCGGGAAGCGCTTAACCTTCACGATCTCCTCTTCGGCCGGGATAGGAAGCTCTCCTTCCGGAGCCGGAAGTTCGAAGGATACGTCATGGGTCTTCAACTGGGCGCGATCCTTGAGGTAGGCATTATGCCTTTTGATCTGCCGCTCGAGGTTTTTCAGTCCCTGGTCGAACGCTTTTCTCATATCAGGCGCACTCGACTGCCCCCTCATTATGACACCATTGGCGTTAGAGGTGATTTCCACGGTGAATAAACCACGTCCGAAGCTCATTACTACTTGTCCGTCGATGATGCGGTTGAAAAATCTCTCAAGCTTGGACATTTTGCTCTCCATGTAGTCCTTCAGGTCATCCTTCAGTTCGACCCCACGGGTAACGAATCGTATGTCCATGCAAATCCCTCCATTCATGCTCTGTAATTATGATATCATTCTAACACCCGGCTGGGTTCTGGGCAACAAAACAACAATGTGTGCGTAAAGTATACCTGCTATTTTTTCGGGAACACAGGAACGAAATAGAGTATAATAATGCTACATAACATTGTGCAGGAGGTAATCTGTAATGTATATTTCTGAGAGAGCCAGAAAGATGGAACCATCAGCGACCCTTGCCGTTACCGCCAAGGCAAAAAGCCTGAAGCGCGAGGGGAAACCGGTCATATCATTCGGTGCGGGCGAACCCGATTTCGATTCTCCACCCTCTGCGATCCGCTATGCCGAGGAGGCCATGAGGAAAGGGCAGACCCACTATACGCCCGGAACGGGTATACCAGAACTGAGGGAATCGATCTGCACATACTACAAGGACCATTTCGGCCTTGAATACACTCCGGCAAACGTGGTAGTGGGTGCAGGGGCTAAACCTCTTCTTTTCGAGGCTCTCGGCTGCCTTGTAGACCCCGGCGACGAGGTCCTCGTATTTACTCCCGCATGGGTCAGTTACGTGGAGCAGATACGTCTTTTAGGCGGAAAGGCCGTATTGGTCGATACAAGCAAAACTGATTTCATCCCCAGGTTCGATGACGTAAAAAAAGCCATAACACCCCGCACCAGGGCCATGATCGTAAACAACCCCAACAACCCCACGGGTGCGGTGTATGACGAACAGTGCCTCAAGGATCTTGGCCGTCTTGCCGTGGAGCACAACATTGCAATACTATACGACGAGATCTACGAGCGTCTCGTGTACGGGAATTCAGTCCATCACCAGATCCTGAACCTTGTCCCCGAGGCGAGGGATCTTACCGTCATCATCAACGGAGTCAGCAAGGCCTTTGCCATGACCGGCTGGAGGATAGGCTATGCCCTCGGTCCCTCGAGTATCATGGGATATCTCGGCGACTTCCAGGGGCACCTCACTTCGAACGCATGTTCCGTTGCCCAGTGGGCTTCCGTGGGGGCACTCAAGGAGGCTGAACAGGACGTTCAGAAAATGCACGGAGCTTTTGAGAAGAGGCGGGACCTCATAGTGGAACTCATGAAGGACATTCCCTACATCTCTTTCACCGAGCCCAACGGGGCGTTTTATGTCTGGTTCAGCGTCGAAAAAGTGCTCGGCAAATCATGGAACGGCCAGGTAATTACCGATGACATCACCCTCTGCAAAGTTCTTCTCGAGTCAAAGTACGTCGCCCTTGTTCCCGGAAGCGCCTTCATGGCTGACGGAAATGTGCGCATTTCTTATTCCAATTCTGAAGAGGAAATCCGTGAAGGGATGAAACGCTTCAAAGAATTTCTCGAAGAACTGAAATAGAAGCGGTTTCCCTGTAAAAAAAGAGCCCTTCCCTGAGCGGGAGGGCTCTTTTTTTCAGCCTTGAAAAGACTGGGGGTTCACAAGATCCGTAGGCCTTTTCCCCTCCAGGCCGGCGAGAAGGTTTTCCGCCGCTTTTCGTGCCATACCTTCTCTCGCTTTCACTGTTGCGCTTCCCAAGTGAGGAAGCGTGGTGACATTCTTCAGTGAAAGAAGCGGTTCATCGAGAGGCACAGGCTCCCGGTCGAAAACATCCAGGCCTGCACCCCAGATCCATTTTTCGGAACAGGCCCTGAAGAGAGCCTTCTGATCCACAACCGGCCCCCTTGAGGTGTTGATCAGGATGGCAGTCTTCTTCATCATCCTAAGTTCCCGTTCACCGATAAGGCCTTTCGTCTCCCCGCTCAGCGGGCAGTGAAGGGAAACGAAGTCACTCTGCTTAAGCAGTTCCTCCAGGGAGACCTGTTGTGCACCGAACTCTTTCTCAGCTTCGGGACGGGGGGACCTGTTATAGAAAAGGATATCCATGGAAAATCCCCTGGCCCTTTTCGCGACGGCATGACCGATCTTCCCCATACCCACGATTCCCATTACCGATCCAGAGACATCCTGTCCCAGAAGAAGATCGGGGTGCCATGTGATCCATTCACCAGATCGAAGAAATTCGTTCGCTTCCACTACCCGCCTTGCCGCTGCGAGTACGAGAGTAAAAGCTATATCAGCGGTAGCGTTCGTGAGAACGTCGGGTGTGTTCGTAATAAGAATTCCTCTCCTGGTAGCCGCATCAACATCGATATTATCGTATCCGACAGCGTAGTTGCTCACGACTTTCAGATTCGGGGACCGGGACAGCAGTTCCTCGTCTATCCTGTCGGAAAGCGTGCAGAGAAGTCCATCCGCGCCCGATGCCTTCTCAAGAAGGATCTCCCTGTCGACAGGCCCCACCTTCTCCCATACCTCGAAATCCGCCCGGCCGGGCAGGAGAGAGAGCCCTGTATCCTGGATCCTTCGGGTAACATATACTTTGGGCAGCGTCATTGTTTTCCCTCCTTCAACAAGGGGGCGGGGAATTTCCCCGCCCCCCGGACGAAATGGAGGATTTACTCCTCCATGATCTCCTTTTCCTTTGCTTTCAGCGTCTCGTCCACTTTTTTGATGAACTCGTCAGTTATATCCTGAACATCCTTGGTGAACTTCTTCAAATCATCTTCGCTGATATCAGAGTTTTTCTCCATCTTTTTGAGAGTCTCATTCGCATCCCGCCGTAAGTTTCTCAGAGCGATCCTGCTCTCCTCGGCATATTTGCCGACCAGTTTTGTCAGCTCAACACGGCGCTCTCTCGTAAGCTCCGGGAGGTTGACCCGTATGACTTCTCCGTCGTTTTGTGGGGTCACTCCCAGCGAGGATGCCAGGATCGCCTTCTCAACAAGCTTCATGGAGGCTTTATCATAAGGCGTGATCGCAATCTGCCGTCCTTCGGGAATTGAAATAGTGGCTACCTGCTTTATGGGCGTCGGCGCACCGTAATAATCTACCTTGATGTCGCTCACAAGTCCCGGATGAGCTCTGCCCGTACGAATGGCGAGAAATTCGCCCTTGAGGTGCTCAATGACCTTTTCCATGCGTTCTCTCAGTGTCTTCAGCTCGTTTTTCGGCATCCTGGATTCCTCCTGTTTAAAAGAAGTTGAGCGGCGTCTGCAAACATGAAAAAGCTCTTTTGCTTTCAGCTCACCCTGAAACAATTGTTCCCGTATCTTTGTCGTTTAAAAGAAAATTCGTCATGTTCCCTTTTTGAAGGATGTTCAAAACAACAATAGGAATTGCATTTTCCATGCAAAGAGAAAATGCGGCCGCATCCATAACTTCGAACTGGCTCTGCAGGGCATCCATGTATGTAAGGCGGTGCAGGAGCACAGCGTCCGGATGCTTCTTGGGATCTGCATTATATATACCATCTACCTTGGTAGCTTTCAACAGGCAATCTGCTTCCATCTCCGCCGCCCTGAGCGCTGCAGCCGTATCTGTGGAAAAATACGGGGAACCCGTCCCGGCGGCAAAAATGACAACGCGCCCTTTTTCGAGGTGTCTCAGGGCTCTTCTCCTGATGTAGGGTTCAGCCATCTGCCGCATTTCTATAGCTGTCTGCACTCTCGTGGGAACACCGTACTTTTCCAGCACGTCCTGAAGGCAAAGAGCATTCATCACCGTGGCAAGCATACCCATATAATCGCCCTGGGCACGTTCGACTCCCAGTTTCTCCAGTTCCCTGCCGCGGAGCATGTTTCCACCGCCGACAACCATTGCGACCTGGATACCTCCCTGGACCACCTCGACGATTTCTTCTCCTATTCGTCTGATCGCTTCAAAATCGAAGCCGAATCCTCCGGATCCCGCAAGCACTTCGCCTGAAAGTTTCAGAAGAACTCTTTTAAAACGCATGCTTATCCTCCCTCTGCTTCAATGAACGGAAAAAGGCACAAAAAAGGCGAGGCCTTTCGCCCCGCCAATTATGCATTTTCTTCAGTCCCCGATCGAGAAACGTGAAAAGCGCCGGACAACGATGTTTTCGCCGAGTTTTGCGATCGTATCCACAACGATGTCCTTGATCTTCTTGTCTCCGTCCCGGATCCATGCCTGCTCAAGAAGACAGTTGACTTCGTAGAACTTGTTGATCTTCCCGTCAGCTATTTTATCCACGATATTCGCGGGTTTCCCTTCTTCAATAGCCTGCTGTCTATAGATCTCCCGCTCGCGCTCAAGAACTTCGCCAGTGACCTCTTCAGGTGAGAGAAACTGGGGAGCTGCAGCGGCTATCTGCATGCAGATCTCGTGACCAAGGGTCTGGAACTCGTCTGTTTTTGCAACGAAATCTGTCTCGCAGTTCAGCTCCAGGAGGGCGCCTATCTTTCCGTTTGTATGGATATACGAGAATACCCTGCCGTCCGCTGCAGTTCTGGAAGACTTTTTGGCCGCCTTGGCGAGCCCTTTTTCGCGGAGGTAGTCGATGGATTTTTCAACGTCCCCGTTGTTCTCTGCAAGGGCATTTTTGCAGTCCATCATTCCCGCGCCTGTTCTTTCGCGAAGTTCCTTGACAGCGCTGGCGCTAATTTCCATTCTTCATTGCCTCCCTTTATTTCTTAAGCTTCGTTTTCTGATCGTCTTCAGAACTGTCGTATGTCTCGTGAAGACGCTCCTTAACTTCGATGATATCGTCATCAGTGACATCCACGGGCTCACCCGGTTCCTCTTCCTGGGCAAGAACCTGGGCGTCCGCGTCCTCGCCCTGCCGCCCTTCGATGAAGGCGTCGGCCATGAGTCCGGTTATGAGTTTTATGGCACGAATGGCGTCGTCGTTCCCGGGGATGGGGAAGTCAATGACTTCAGGGTCACAGTTGGTATCTACAATAGAGATAACAGGCACTCCAAGCTTTCTAGCCTCGAGCACTGCATTTTCTTCTCTTCTGGGGTCGATGAGGAAAATCGCATCGGGGATTGCCTTCATGTTGGTAATACCCTTGAGATACTTTTCCAGCTTTCCGAGTTCTTTCCTGAGCAGTGCGACTTCTTTCTTCGGAAGATCAGACCAGTTGCCCTCGTTTTCCATCTTCCGAAGTTCCACCATGCGGGATACACGTTTCCTGATCGTGGGGAAATTCGTCATGAGGCCGCCCAGCCATCTCTGGTTGATGTAGAACTGACCGCAGCGCTCGGCTTCTTCCTTGATCGTGTCCTGGGCCTGACGTTTCGTCCCGACGAAAAGAAGCGAACCGTTGTTTCGTGCCACTTCACGGATGTAATCGTAAGCTTTCTCAAGTCCCCGCACTGTCTTCTGCAGGTCGATGATGTACACGCCGTTCCGCTCCGTGAAGATGAACGGCTTCATCTTCGGGTTCCACCTGCGCGTCTGGTGTCCGAAGTGCACACCGCATTCCAAAAGCTGTTTCATACTGACAACTGCCACAATAACCCCTCCTGATATTTGGTTTTTCCCTCCATAAGCTTCTTTTGAGACAGGGACTGTACCTTTCTCGGCACAGCACCTCCCAGCCCCATCCGCTTATGTGTGTAATGAGGACCGAAAGAGTATACCACAACCACAGGTTGACCTTCAACTGCTGAAGAAGTACCATATACCCCGTATTTCGGTATAGAAAAAAACGACAGGGGGCATAAAAAGAATGGCGAAGGATTCGCTTATCGAACGTCTTGAAAACCTTCCCCAAGACAGAAAGGCGATGCTCAATAGACTACGTAGGGTTGAAGGACAGCTAAGGGGTATCCAGAGGATGATTATCGAAGAAAAACCCTGCTACGATATCCTTCTTCAGCTTTCCGCAGCAAGAAAGGCAATGCAAAAAGCATGCATCGAGATTCTGAAGAACTACCTCCAGAGATGTGTTCACGAAGCAAAATCCCCTGATTTCGAAAACCTGGAAAAACTTATAGGGGCGCTTATCGAGATATCTCCCAGCAAGATGGATGATCAAGAGAAAGAATAATAAAAGCAGCTGCCTGCGGGAAATCCAGTTTCCCCGTGGCACCCGGAGGACTCCCCTTACTGCTGCTCCCTTCCGGGCCTGACAGGGTTCAGGGGCCTCCGCCGCACGGGACTGGATCCCCCGCAGGCAGCTGCTTTGCGTAAAGCCCGGAAATTATATCACAGGCTTCAGGTTTATTCCAGAGAATCCTCCGGCCTCGTTCCACAGGTTGTTTTTGACGAGGCTTCCGCAAAGGGTTTTTTCAACCTCTTTTATCCGAACATTACCCGGATGTCGAAAAACGCCCTCCCGCATTCATTTTTATCCACAGAAAGGCTGAGTTTATCGCAATGAAAGTACACTCCATCAGCGCCGCGCTCCACTCGGCGGCGCCGTCTTCGCTATCGCATCACCCCTCCCTCCGTGAATATCAAATATTCAGGCGACCAAGCCGCAACAGCTTCCAATGCGCGGCTTCGATCAGTCTTCCAAGAAGACCGAACACTCGTATCACTCTTTGCTTCCCGTGACGCACCATCTTCGCAGGCGTCGAATAGATCGTCGCCAACAACCGCTTCTGATGCACCCGCGCCCACTCCTCCGGAAAGAGTCGATGCGTCATGAGACGCTGCAGGTTGTACGACAGGACGCACAGATACCACCATACCGCGCAGGAGCCGAAGTCGGCGCTCGGCACGTGTCCCCCGGCGAGATCGTTCTTCAGGATTCCGTGCACCTCCTCCGACTTCCCGCAACGCTTCCAGTGATGCTCGAGCGCCTGCTGTCCGTTCCGTTCGAAGTCGTTGGTCACCATCAGGAAGACCTTCCAGACCGTTCCGTCCATGCCGGTCAGGTGCAGTCGCTCCGTCTTCGGATGCTCCTCCTCGATCTCTTCTATCGCGAGCTCCATCTGTGCGGCGTCCATTCTCTCCTTCAGCTTCGGATGCTTCATCCTCTCCCGAACGGCGATAAAGCGGATTTCCGGATAGGGCTCGCTCGAAACGAGCAAGGTCGGCACGATGTTGACCTCCGCCCACCGCCGGTCGGTCTCCTCCCTGCCGTTTTCGTCCACGAAGGGGCTCCAGGCCTTCTCGGAAAGTCTTTCGATCTCCTCCCTATACGCCTTGTACATCGGGACGGAGATGGAGAAGCGTATGACGCCGTACGGACTCTCTCCGCCGCAGCAGTACTTGATGAGGTCCATGCAGTATCCGGCGCTGTCGATGCGCGTTTCGACCTCCTTCACTCCCCCGGGCAGCTTCGAGAGCGTCCTTCGAAGCAGTCCGAGCTGGTCGTCGCGGGGCGATACGTTTCCGGGACAAAATTCGCTGTGAACCACCATGTCCAGCTCGGGAACGTAGCTGTTGAACCCCATGTGCGATCTCTCGCCCTTGTAGTTGCACCGGACATCGTCGCCGCGCTCCGTAGGGATGATGGTGGCGTCCATGTCGACGGTGATCTTCTCCTGCGGTTTCATTTCCTGCGCGCAACGGACGGGGACGGAGCTCAGCCCGGAAAACCCGCGCACTCTCTCCTCCGTGCTCCCCGCGTCGGTCAGAAAGGCGCGGAAGGCCGAAGGGGAGGGGAAGGCGTTCCCGGTGCGTCTCTCCTTTCCCCGGTGCTCGTTCAAAAGATGTACGGCGGAGACGAGCGCTCCGTCGGAGCGGAGCTGTTCCAGATCGTCCCCCGCGTCGAAGCCGAGAGCGTTCAGCAGCACCGACGAAAGCACATGGTCGGCGTCGGAGTAGCCTCTGTTCCTCCGAACCCCTATTGCGTCGGCCGCCGCCGCGCACCCCGACGCGTGGAAGAGTTCCGCCAGAAGGATTCCTCCCGGCTTCGCGGTAAGGCTGCTCTGTTCGGTGGCGGATTCGAAGTTGAACGGAGCGGTTTTTCGTGGCATAATACGGTCACCTCTCTGGTGGAGTTTGTTTGTGGTGAAACGACTTTACACCCGTTTTCGCGACGGGACCAGAGGGGTTTTTTGTATTTATAGAGTTTTTCTCGTATCTTTTCCGTTCTTCTTTTCTTTTCCGCCGTCGACGATATCTTCGGAGCAATTTCTTATCCGGGGAACAGTTCGGTTTCCTGATGTTTCCCCGGTCGCAGCATTTTTCGTAAGCCGTTTCTCCCGCCTCGAACTCGAAAACTCCTCCCGAAAGGTGGAAGTTGCGAATCCCGCCGATTGAGACGCTGCAATCAATCAGACGGAGATCCTATTGGCAACCTGCGGATCAAGGTCCGGTAGCAGTCCGCAGTGAAACCTTCCTATTTCAGCCATTTGTCGAAGA
>Ga0209723_1000509_pt1 | contig 71681 bp, 66 predicted proteins | sample BiotimSIPDNA_2_FD_185750 | JGI IMG/M metagenome (GOLD analysis project Ga0209723, IMG submission 185750) | Anaerobic biogas reactor microbial communites from Washington, USA - Biogas_R2 time_0 SIP DNA (SPAdes) (version 2) | ecosystem: Engineered > Bioreactor > Anaerobic > Unclassified | place... | reverse complement strand
GATGGATGTCTTGGATCGAATCGCCGGACACCATGCCTCAATGTCATCAATAATCAGCAGCTTTTCAAATCCATTGATATAGTCATAATATGTTTGTTTTGACATATCACACGTTGCCGTAACATCTTCCAGGATTGTTTTCGCGTCTGCAAGTGTGCACAAGTTTCTGGCATAGGACTTCAAAATCGTTTTGGCCCAAGTTGCATTTCTTTTCACATGATCAATTTTTGATATATCCACCGCACACGTCTGACTAAACAAATCTTTTGCGATCGCTAATTGGGCTTTATCCGTTTTTCCTCTGAGACCGGCCGGCCAGCCACCCCGACATATTGCAAACTTAATATCATCAATCGACATATTCGATTTACATGTTTCAAAAGAATCCGGGTGTTCGAACAATTCCAGAAGTGATACTTCCCCGTTAGACTCATTGCTCTCATACAGACTCATCGGATACATTTTCATTCGGGATATTCTGAGTGTCCCGGTATGAGGAGTATCCACTGCCACAGAACTGGAGCCGGTTAGTATGTACTGACCCAATTCGCCGGAATCATCCACATCCTTTCGGATTGCTCCCCATATTTTAGGAGCATCCTGCCATTCGTCAAGCAGGCGCGGCTTCACACCTTTCAACAAATCGGATGGATGTGTGTTTGCGATAAGCAGATAGTTTTCCCGTTCGTCTTCATCTTGAAACTCGATATAGCTTTTTGCTTGCTGCTTCGCCGTCGTTGTCTTACCGCAACCTTTAGGACCAATAATCAAAGCAGCGCCAAACGCTTCCATTTTCAGGCGTAATTGTTCATCAGCGATTCTTTTCAAATAGTCCATATCGTATTCCCCTGCAATTATCTGTTTCTGCTATTATAGCGTGCGGTTGACAGATTTGCAATATATTACTTGACACATTTGGATTATTTTGTTTGACTATTTTGCAATATTGCTTTCTTCGCATACTTATTATGATTGCGAATACCAAGCCAGAAGTACTTGGATGATCCCGATGCAGTTGAAATATCACTCACACTTGGCGGATGATTTTTCATCCGGAAATCTCTCGTATGCCATATTAAGCCCGATTCATCGTTATTTAATCTTACAGGATTTTGCTCCGCAGATTATTGATTGTAATAAGTCAACTTGTACTTCCTCTCCCAATGCGGCAGTGAAAAACTGCCTGTTAAATTCAACTGAACATTGGCAATAAGTTAAATGATTGAATCGTTCCAGTGTTGCGAGTTCTCGCTCCGTAATTTCCTGCTGAGAAAATTCCTTCGCTTCCCGCGAAGAGTTTTTTCCTATTTATCTGAACCGAAAGTTCCTGCTGAGAAAATTCCGGCAAGACGGAATTTTTCCGATTCCCACTCGATGAGCCTCTTCGATGATCCGATCATAATCAGTTACTTCATCCTTATCGAAAACGATCCAGAGCTCTGCATATTGAGCACTGTCGGATTTGACACGTAGCGCTTTTTCCGGAAGGTGCTTTGTCTGAATCTTTCGAATCACTTTGATCGTTAGGTTACGTTGCAAATCAGAAGGAAGAGCGCGTCTCAGCCCGGTCAGGTAGTTATACTCTGTCTCCGCGGTATCCGTCACGATAATGTAGTGCCCCAGCTCCAAATGGCGGCGATCGGCAGAACTTTCTCGTTGCCGATCTTTACGATATGATGATCGAACTCGGTAACCGGGGCGGCGCTCATGTCCAACGTGGTGTCGTCTCGAAAAGACTTAAAGTTTTGAAAGTTGAATTGTAACAGCATATCATCAGCTCCTCATGAGATGTCTTAATGTCTATTTACTCCGGAAACTCCAAAAATCAACAGGCTCATGAGAAAATTCCTCATAATGACGTACATATATGCATATATCATAATAAACAAGCAATTCCATCGAACTTGATGATCCGCCTTCCCGATTGGTTTGCTCCTCGCAAAGATGTAAAATAAGGGGTATCGTACATATGATTACCCCCTGTTCTTCGTAACGTCTCCGGAAAGGAGCACGACATGGAAATTCTATCCAAACTACAAATCACCCACGGCGGGACGCCGCGTCTTTTCGGGGAGTTTTACGGAAAGCCGCTCGATGATTATAAGCGGGTGGTCCGGACGCGGTATTTCGCGGGCGACGATGCGCTCCTTCTGGAATTTGAGACGGGCGAAGTGTTGACCGTATACGCGCCGCATGGCGTGGAGTCGAGCGATACGGTTTTTCGGATCCGGGACGCGTCGCGTCTGATCTGGGAGTATCCGGCGCGTGATCCGCAAGCGCAGGCCGGATCGGACGCTTCGTCGACCCCGGAGGCGGTCGCCGAGTATTGCCGCTCCGGCGAATCGAACGTATCAGTCACCGATCCGCGCGGGAGTCGCACCCTCGACCCGAAAGACCATTTTGCGGTAGAATTGTTCTGAAGGAAGCGCGGGATGATCGGATGTCCCGGCGGGGACGATCAACTGTCCCGGCGGGGATCCGCCGCTTTCCCGAAAAAGAAACTTCGGGTGCCGGGGCTTTTCGAGCAAGGCAGGGAGGGGCGAATGAATTATAAAGAGATCAAGGATCTTTACGACGAGTTTGAGCGCCGTTGTCCGCCGAAAAACGTCGAGACCGCGCAGGGCATCTTCACGGTGTACTCGGCGGGCGAAGGAGAGCGGACGCTTCTTCTTCTGCCGGGCGGAACCGGCAGGGGCGGAGTATTTTTTCGCTATATGCTCGGCCTTGAATCCTACGGCCGTATTCTGACGGTCGATTATCCGAATATCGGCAGCATTTCGGGCTATGTCCGCGGCATCACGGAAGTCTTGAGACAGCTTTCCGTCAGGAAGACCGATCTGTTGGGCTACTCGTTCGGCGGGATCCTCGCGCAGGTTCTCGTGCGCGAATACCCGGATAAATTCCCGAAGGTGCTCCTGAATCACACGGCCTCCGTCGATCGGGAGGCGCCGGAGGATCTCGTGGGACAGAAGAAAGCGGGCTTCGAGCAGGGACTCCGGATGCTTCATAGCGTTCCCGCTTTTGCGGTCGCATGGATCAACAAACGGCGGATCAAGGAGATCCTTTCCGGAATGCGCGATCCGGAGCAACGAAAGTTCTGGGCGGAATTCATGCGCTCCAAGGCGAAAGAAAAGGGCAAGGAGGCATCGCTTTCGCTTTTGATGGCGATGGTCGACTTTGCCGCGAACTACCGATTCGGGCCGGAAGACCTCGCGGACGATAAAGGCGAGATCATGATCGTCGAATCGACTGCGGACGGTGCTTTTTCGAGCGTCGAAAAGGAATGTGTGCGCCGCGCCCACCCGAACGCGAACGTCGTCACGTTCGAGGACCACAGCCACTACGCGCTTCTGACGGAATACGACCGGTACTTTGAGATATTTCGGGAGTTCTTTTTTGGCCGCAAAGTGTAAAATAAGCAGAGAAAAGGAAGGCAAGCCTATGAAATTCGGGATCATCGCGGGCATCGGGCCCGCTTCGACCGTTACCTACTATGAGGGCATCGTGAGCCGGTACCTGGAAGCGACCGGGACATATCCGCGCCTCGTCATCGAGAGCATCGACATGAACGAGATGATGGCGTGTTTCGAGCACTCCGACGACGGCGGCGTGATCGAACTGATCTCTGGCGCTCTGGACGCGCTGGCACGGGCGGGCGCCGAATGCGCGGCGATCGCCTCGAATACGCCGCATATCTTTTTCGAGGAATACAAGAAGCGTTCACCGATCCCTCTTCTGAGTATCGTCGACGCGACCTGCGAGCATATCGAACGGGTCGGTTACCGGAACGTTCTGACACTCGGGACCGCCTTTACGCTTCGGAGCCGGCTCTATGAGAACGCCCTGGCCGCCCGCGGTATCGGCACATGTCCTTTGTCCGATGCGGACCGGGACCGCCTGTTCGGCCTCTTTTTCCCGAATCTCGAAAACGGCCTCGTCATTCCCGAGGATAAGGCCGCGGTCATTGATCTGACCGAGCATCACATCGCGGCGAACAAAGTCGACGCGGTCCTTCTCGGCTGTACCGAGGTCCCGCTGATGATCCGGTCGGACGACTTGAGTGTCCCGACCGTCGACACGGCAGAGGTGCACGTGGAAAGTATTGTCGCGCGAATGATTTAATACCGCCGAAGTGCATGTGCAAAGTATCGCAGAGCGGATGGTCCGCACCGTCGGGTGCTTATGGAAAGCGGAGTGAAGCAGTCAGTCCGCACCGTCGGGTGATGTTTTCGAGCAGAAAACACCAGCGCGTGACAGAAGGCATGGTGGCGCCCCAAAACCTCAAGCGCCTTTGCTTGCAATGTCCCAACCGAACCTGTTACAATTACATCATAGTATAAAACACTTTTGCTCGCGAAAAGTTCGCGACGCAAAGGAGATGAATGAGAATCGTGCGCCGCGCTTGCCTCATGTTTTCGGAGGTGTGTCATGGCGGTTGAATTACTTAGAGGTCTCGGGATCGCCGTCGTTTATTACATCGCTTTTTTAGCCGTCGCTCTTCCGGTGCGGCGATTTGCGCGCGTGCCGAAGGAGATCTCCCGAAAAGCTCTGCACTTCATGCTTTTGGGCTCCGTCTTTATTTTTACGCTGGGCTTTGAAACGTGGTGGCTCGCGGCCGTCGCATCCGTGATGTTTCTTGTGGTCGTTCTGATCGCGCTTGCCGTCGCCGAGCGATTTCTTCCCGGTTATTCAAGTCTTCTGACCGAGCGAAAAGCGGGCGAGCTCAAGCGGAGCGCAGTTGCGATCTTCTTTGTTTTTGCGATCCTGATCACGATCTGTTGGGGTCTTCTGGGCGAAAAGCTTCTGGTCATCGCATCCGTCATGGCATGGGGTCTGGGCGACGCGGCCGCTGCGCTGATCGGCAAGCGCTTCGGTCGAAGCTATTTGTCGGGCGAGTACGTCGAAGGAAAAAAGAGCCTGGAAGGATCGATCGCGATGCTCGCAGTGTCCTTTGTCTCGGTCCTCGTCATCCTGGCGGTTATGGGCCCCGAGCAGTGGTATGAATACATCCCGGTCGCGCTCAACACGGCGATCGTCTGCACGCTGGTGGAGCTTTTCACCAAAAACGGAATGGACACGATCACCTGCCCCCTGGCGGCGGCCTGTGTCCTGATTCCGATGCTGGATGTGCTCAAATATATCACGGCGTAATCCATAAGCGTAAGGGTGCGGGGGACGGTTCGAAACGGATGCCGGAAAAACCAAAACGGGCTACACCGGACCGTCTCCTTTTTTCTTTTCCCGGAACCAGGGGAAGAGTCAAATAAAACGAAGACTTGAATATATCGCGTATGCGAAATACAATGAAGCCGTACACGAAGCAGAAAGAGGACCCCGAGCATCGGAGCCCTCCGTACATAAGGATTCGAATCATATTGTATTCACGGACAAAAACGGCACACCGGCATACCGAATAAAATGTGCGACCCAAACCTTGTTGTTTGCATACGTGCAAACGCCGCCCGATCAAGGAGGGTACCGTCATGATCATCGGAGAGATTATCGGTAAATTGGCCGAAGTGGTGCTGATCGTCTTGCTCATATACGGATCGGTCGGCGGCTGAACGGACGGTTTATCGGCCTGCCGCATTACATCACGTTCCTATTTTACGAGGTAAAAACGATGAAAAATCTAATCAACCCCAAAATCAAACGCTTTCGCATTCTCACGGCGTCCATCCTTTGTGTTTCTGTCCTTATGATGGTCACAGGGTGTTTCAAAATTCAGAGAAACGAAGAAACGGAGACCTCTCCGGCCTCGTCCGAAAAAAGTACCGTCGCGACGAGCCCTACAGAATCGGAAACCGAGGCATTGTCCGAAACGGAAACAAGCGGAACGGACATGACGACGTCGGAAACAACGGAAACGGTCACGGAGACTCAATCGACATTACTGACCGATATCAACTCCGTCGAAATCTATTCCAGTTACGCGCACCTGGAAACGTTCGATCCGATCACCGGACTTGCCGGATTTGATTACTTTGATATGTTGACGGGACAGGAAGCCATCGACTGGCTGGTCGAACACGAGGGATACACGCAGGCGGATGCGGAAGATCTGGTCAACAATTTTGCCGACACCGAGTATGTGGAAAAAAATATCAATCCGCGACTGCGTATGATTGATATGCGAACCGTCTTCATCACAACGAATATCGATGTGAACGGATATCTTGCACTGCCGCAAGAGCCGATGACCTACAGCGAGTTTTCTGCGCGGAGCGATGAATATTTACAATTACATAACTATTCAAGAATCATTGTCGAAGACAATGAAATCGTCGAAGTGATCGTCGGAGTGTTTATGGGCTGACGGCACCCGGGAAGTAATCGTCGGAGTGTTCATGGGCGGACGGCCCCTGTTATTGTCCGTGAAAGACCCGTATACTGAAAGTGATACTCGTACTCGAATCAGCAATCGAAGGGAGTAGAGATTCATATGCGATATGAGATTGCACGACATTTCCCCCAAGACATGATTTTCAGGGAGTCCGCACCGCTGATATCGCTTTATCAGCCGACGCACCGGTCGTCTCCGGAGAACAAACAAGACCCGATCGTTTTCAAGAATCTTCTTCGGAAGATCGAAGGCTCACTCGCACAACTGCCGGCCGGCGACGGATCCGGGTTGATCATGAAACCTCTCTATGAGATTCGGGACGACCCGGACTTCTGGATGCATACGCTCGATGGGATCGCGGTTTTCGCATCGCAAAACCGCTGTGTCGTCTACCTTCTTCAGACGCCGGTAAAGGAATACGCGGTCGTCGCCGGGCGTTTTCACATCAAGCCGCTGATCCGTGCGTTTCAGTTCACCGAGAACTATCAGTTACTGGGTCTTCATCGCGATAATTTCATCGTATATCAGGGCAATCGATACGGGTTTAAAGAGCTTGTCATCCCCCCGGGCGTGCCCCGGACGATGAAGGAAGTACTGGGCAGTGAGCGGACCGAGGCGTATCTGACCCACGGGTCGTACGCCGGTTCCGGCGGACCGACGATGTATCACGGTCACGGAGACGTCAAGCAGGAAATCGACAAAGACACCGAGAAATATTTCCGGTACGTCGACTCATTCGTTTTCGAGAATTACTCAATAAAGTCGAAACTGCCGTTGATCCCGGTCGCGCTCAAGGAGTACCATTCGGATTTTCGAAAAATCAGCAACAATCCGTATCTTAACGAAAAAGGCATCTATAAATCCGTCGACGCCATGGATCCGGACGAGCTCCTGGAGCGGACGCGGGCGATCATCGACGAGATCGATTCGGAACACGTTCGCAAGACCGCAGAGTCCTACGCGAAGGCGGAGTCGGGATCGATGGGGTCGTCGGATCGGACCCGGGTCGTCCGGGCCGCGTTTGAGGGTCGGATCGAGACATTGCTGATCGAAGCGGACCGGAACGTGCCGGGGAAAATCGATTTTGAGACGGGAAAAGTCGAGTCGGGCGACATCGACCACCCGGATAACGACGACATCCTGGACGATCTGGCGGAAATGGTGCTTTCTCAGAAGGGTACCGTGCTGGTTCTCGAAAAAGAAGCGATGCCCGCAGACACCGGCGTTGCCGCGATTTTTCGATATAAGTAGGGGGCCCCGTGAAGATGATATGTACGAAAACAATATTCCGAGGGGAGAAGCGTTTAGTCGGTAATCATTAATCAAATACGAGACCGCGCGCCGTCCGGATACCTACTAAATCGCCGATGTGCTTCGTTTAGTAGGTAATCATTGATTAAAAACGAGACCGCGCGCCGTCCGGATACCTACTAAATCGCCGATGTGCTTCGTTTAGTCGGTAATCATTGATCAAAAACGAGACCGCGCGCCGCCCGGATACCGACTAAATCGCCGATGTGCTTCGTTTAGTCGGTAATCATTGATCAAAAACGATACCGCGCGCCGCTCAAGCTCGAGGCGGCTTCGTGCACCGACGAAACAAAGCTTTTCGCGCGGTTTCGTCCGTAGTTTCATCCCGTTTGAGGGTGCGGAACGGCTTCACACACGCACTTCGAGTATTTTAAGAATTCCGGATCATGGCCCGATTGGCCGCAGGAGAACGGCAACTGAGGCATCCGCCCCGGTTTCTTGTTCGCTTTTCACGGAAATCCGTGAAGAGCCCGTCCGCTCGTTCCCTTTACAATTATCCGCTTACGGCGTAAGTTGGATATATATTGTCATTAACAATAAGGGGTGAACTCCATGAAAAAAACGCTGCTCGTTCTCCTCGCTCTTTCCCTTGCCCTCACCATCACCGCCTGCGGTAAACCCGCGGCGACCTCCTCGCCCGACCCGTCCGTAACCACCGCGCGGCCCGACCCGACATCCCCCGCAGCGTCGAACGTGGTGACCTTCACCGACCCGGTGCTCGAGTCTTTGATCCGAGCATCGATCGGAAAGCCAAGCGGTGAAATCACCTCGGGCGACGTCGAATCGGTGACCCGACTGGACTTAAGCGGGGAGTGGCAGGGCTACCTTTCAGCCGCAGGCAGCGCCCCCGCGACGATCCGGGACATCGGCGGCCTTCAGGCCTTTACAGGCCTTGAATACCTCGACCTCTCCGGGCATGCGATCAGCAACATCACACCGCTTGCCGGCCTAACCAAGCTAAATTTCCTGATCCTTGCCGGCAACCCGATCGCCGACCTCACCCCGCTTTCCGCTCTTACGAGCCTTCGGCTCCTCGACCTCTCCTTTTGTGCGGCGTCGGATTACAGCCCGCTTGAAGGCCTGGCGAGCCTCGAGGACTTAATACTCAAATACACCGCGCTCACCGACGTAACGCCGCTTGCCGCCCTTACAAACCTCAAGTTTCTCTTTCTGGAAGGATCCCCCGTCGACAACTATTTCCCGCTTTCGGACATTTACCCGAACCTCCTCGAAAAAGACTTCATCATCGCCGCCACGCTCGCTGAGCTCGGCTTTAATATGGATAACAACAGCAAGCTCGCGATCCTGGACGGCGAAGAGGCATCCGTACGCCTCAACCACAGGGAGTGGGGCAACCCGCCGGAAGACTGGATGGGCAACTGCATCCAGGTCGTCACTATGCAAAACGATTATAAGGTCGGCATCGGCTATTACCCCGAGCACGATGCCTATGTGGCGATGGCCTTTAAGGAAGGCGAACAGACGCTCAATTATGTTATCGACCTTCGAAACGACACCACCATGGTGGATCCAAGCGAGCGTGCGCGCACGGAAGAAGTCGTGCGCGCGGTCTTTACCGATGTGGATGCCGACGACGTTCTCATGACGCCGGTCCGGGTCTATCAAGACCTCCTCGCACAGACCGCCGGCCTGTCCGTGGAGACGCTCTACAATATGCCCTTTGATGAGAACGACCGCTCACTGCCGACCGCCTTCACACGCCTCGGCTTTACCTTCCTTGACTATAAGGGCACCTACTATTACGAGGAGCAGGAACCGCATGAATTGTACCTCTACATTCACCGGCCGGATTGGGACACGGACGTGCCCGCCGAACACCGTCTCGACTGGAGCATGGAATTTTTCGAGGCGGATATGAACGGATACAAGCTGTACATGCTCTACTACGCGAATGAGGGCCGCTATTCCTTCACGCTCGAAAAAGACGGCGTTCGAACTTCCCTCGACACCGTGCCTCTGACGGGAGATAACGGCAACGAAACTCCCGACTCCGACACCGCTTACCGCATGTTCAACGACGCCTTCGGCACCGAGGGTAAAGCCGTCTTCGACGGCCCCGTCCAATACTTCGACCGCTTCCTCCAAGACCGTTTCGGGATGGGGGCAGAAGAACTTTTCGGGATGAAGGAGTAAAGCCGCGATAGCGGCACGCACACTAGTCGGAGAAATGTTCGAAAAGTCGCGACAGCGGCCCGCAGCACGGCCGGAGAAACGATCAAAAGCCGCGCGTCTGCGCGGCCCGCACAGCAGTCTGAGAAATGCTCGAAAAGCCGCGCTTACGGCTCGATCAGCAACCGGGAACGGTCAGAGGCGCGCAAGGAGTGGAGTGCGCGGACGTCCGGTGGTGCGAAAATACCCACAAAACGGGCGATTGAGACCCTTTAGTAGGTAATCATTGATCAATTACGGCCCCGGACGCTCGAAAATTACCTACTAAATCGGCAATTCGGGCCCTTTAGTAGGTAATCAATGATCAATTACAGCCCCGCACGCTCGAAAATTACCTACTAAATCGGCAATTCGGGCCCTTTAGTAGGTAATCAATGATCAATTACAGCCCCGCACGCTCGAAAATTACCTACTAAATCGGCAATTCGGGCCCTTTAGTAGGTAATCAATGATCAATTACAGCCCCGCACGCTCGAAAATTACCTACTAAATCGGCAATTCGGGCCCTTTAGTAGGTAATCATTGATTAATTACGGCCCCGGACGCTCGAAAATTACCTACTAAATCGGCAATTCGGGCCCTTTAGTAGGTAATCATTGATCAAAAACGAGACCGCGCGCCGCCCAAATACCGACTCAATCGCCGATATGCTTCGTTTAGTAGGTAATCATTGATCAATTACGGCCCGCACGCTCGAAAATTACCTACTAAATCGGCAATTCGGGCCCTTTAGTAGGTAATCATTGATCAATTACGGCCCCGGACGCTCGAAAATTACCTACTAAATCGGCAATTCGGGCCCTTTAGTAGGTAATCATTGATCAAAAACGAGACCGCGCGCCGCCCAAATACCGACTCAATCGCCGATATGCTTCGTTTAGTAGGTAATCATTGATCAATTACGGCCCGCACGCTCGAAAATTACAGCCCGCGCGCTCGCACATCGTGATATCGCTGCACACTCGTCGATATACGAACGCTGGTGCGTGAAACTGACGTGCTTTTTGAGCGCGAGGAACGCGGAACAATGACATAATCCATTCGCTTGCGGTAAGACCATATACGGGGAAAATTCCGGCCAATTGAATTCCTGTTGGGGCATCGCGAATCGCGAGGATTACGAAAATCTCATAAGCGAATACAAAGCCGGCGAACGTACGAATTCTTATAGCAGATATGTCGATTTAATCAAACAATATCCGGGTCAATCGGACGAAGCGATCGCCGCCGTCGAAAATGTCGGCGCGCAAAAGCTCTTCGATGTCCGGGAGACGCATCCCTGACTTACCGGAAACAGCACCCATGCCGGCGCCCTGTTCGCCTGGGCGGGCTCCCCGAAAAGCGTGAAGAACGATCAGAGAGTACCGGCCCAATGCAAAGCCCGTCGGAAGACCACCCCTTTCGCGTGGAAGGATGTAAGCCGATTCAATTTCCTATAAAATCGTATTAAGACCACTCCCTTCGCGTGGAAGGAGGAGGCGTAATTCCGGTTCGCCGCGAAAATGATCGCAACACGATTCGACGAATCACGTTACGATAACTTGGCGAACTCGTCCGGCGCGGAAGCGACACCCGATATATCCTTTTCTCGAAAAGCGACCTCACAATTGATCTGTATCGCCGCGCAAAGACAGAAAAAGTGATGTTCGTGATCATCACGGTTTGATCCCTCTAAAACTTTCCCAAGGCGCCATACCCCAAACACCCCAGGAGATCCACGCGAAGATGACGACAAGGAAGAGGATCGCCGCGATCAGAACCACGGCGGTAGTTTTTCGGGCCGTTTTCCACTTTATTGCAGAGAGGTACGCGGCATCCGGGACACCCAACACGGGAATGAATTGGGCGATACCGTGAAGGACCGCGGCGAAAGAGCGGAGCTTCTTTTCGCGAAGGCTCAGGCGAACGACCCGGATGCCGTAGAAAGCGCCGGGAAGCATAAACAGAAAGGGCGCGGCGAAAAGGTATATGACTCCAAACCGGTAGAAATCCACCAGGCCGGCAAAACCGATCGCAAAAAGAGCAATCGGGGTCAGAAACGCGTGCAAGATGAAGAACGGAATCATTCCATACCGGACGACCAGCATCGCACGGACGCAGCGAATGGGATCCTCTTCCTCCCGGATGCGAAAAGAGCGGACGATATTGCCGAACAGGAGCACGAGCGAAGAGGCGACCCACATCATCGTCATCACCCACAAGGGCCAACTTGCAAGGGCCAACTTGGCTCCGGCGTACTCTTCAAATCAAGGATGCAAAAGCCCAGCGAAAAGAATATCACCGGGCCGAGTACCGTCGTAAAAACTACGTAACCGATCGGCTATCTAATGTTTGATATAATTGACGAAAAACAAATAATAGTTTAATATAATAAACATAAGAGGTGATATTGTGGGTAAAAAATCAGTTGTCATAATGCCGGAAACACAAAGAGTCCTGGAGACCATGGGGGAACAAATCAAAATGGCGAGATTACGTCGTAATCTTGCTACGGAGCTTGTTGCGGAAAGAGCCGGAATCAGTCGAGCTACATTATGGTCCGTCGAAAAGGGATCGCCAACGGTTTCCATCGGAACATATGCAGCCGTGCTCCATGCTTTAGGGGGCATGGATAAGGATTTCGAGAGTGTTGCGAAAGATGATGAACTGGGGAAAAAGCTTCAGGACCTGAATCTTCTCTCCGGTAAAAGGGCGAAGCGGGGCTAATTTTCATGACGAGCAAAGAAAAGATTCTGGTATACGAGAATTGGAGTCAATCGGATCCGGTCAAGATCGGAACCTTACATGTTGATGCCGGAAAAGGTAAAGAAGTGATTTCGTTCGAATATGATGAGGAATGGCTTACAAAAGCAGACCGCAACTTTGTATTTGACCCGGATTTGTCGTTGTTCAGAGGACGACAATATACTCCGCTGGATAAGTCAATGTTTGGTGTGTTTGCGGACTCGTGTCCGGATCGCTGGGGACGGTTGCTTATCAAACGTCGCGAAGCAATTTTGGCAAAAAAGGAAGATCGAAAACCAAGACGTTTCGCCGAAATTGACTTTCTGCTGGGCGTATATGATGAAACCAGAATGGGCGCACTCCGGTTTTCGGAATCAGAGAACGGGCCGTTTGTGGCAGACGACAAGGATTTTTCAATACCTCCCTGGGCAACACTTCGAAAGCTCGAGTTCGCTTCACTGGCCTTTGAACAGAATGACGACGGGATGGAAAAATGGTTGAATCAACTGATTGTACCCGGTTCATCTCTGGGCGGAGCCAGACCGAAAGCATCGGTGTTTGCGCCGGATCAATCCTTGTGGATTGCAAAATTTCCTTCAAAGCAGGATGACGTCAATGTCGGCGCATGGGAGATGGTTGTGCATGAGCTGGCAGTATTATGCGGACTGAACGTTCCGGAAGCGAAACTGGAAAGCTTTTCGAAGACAGGAAACACATTCTTAACCCGACGATTTGATCGGGAGGGGAAGCAAAGAATTCACTTTGCTTCCGCAATGACCTTGCTGGGGAAAAATGACGGAGCGGGTGCTCAAGATGGTTCAAGTTACCTCGATATCGCATCCGTGCTGCGAAAATATGGTGCGACACCCGGTAAAGACTTAAAGGAACTGTGGAAACGCATGGTTTTCAACATGGCGGTTTCCAATACGGATGATCATCTCAGAAATCATGGCTTCATTCTTTCAAACGAAGGTTGGAAACTGTCTCCTGCTTATGATGTGAATCCAAACGCTGAGGGAGGCGCTTTGTCTTTAAACGTTGACGAGAACAGCAATGCAATTGATTTTGAGTTGGCGCTGTCAGTTGCAAGGTGGTTCGACGTGACGGATAAGCAAGCGATAGAAGCACAAAAAGAGATAAAAGATGTTGTCGAAAGCCATTGGCGACGATTGGCGAAGCAGTTCGAATTGAGTAGAAGCGAGATGGATAATATGGCGCCGGCATTTGATATGACGTTTAAGGTATGATCAACTTAAGCAAATGGTCCGGAAAACGGCCGGCGGCCCCTTATTTCCGGCGAGCGATAATATGGGATTGGATTCATTCTTCCCGGAATCATAATTCAGAATGGAACGGATGAGAAAGGATATTATGATAAACCCGGCAAAGCGAAAACGCCGGCAGGGAGGTGACGGCAGCAAATTAGTGACCCCCAGAGGGTAATTTCTGAACGATTCCCCCTTCTTTGTCCCAACCCCGGGACACCCATTTCCCTTAACAAGTGATATGATGAAATAGAATACTTATCGGCGACGATGTCCGGCGCTTTTCGCTCGAAAAGCTCCGCCGCGACGCGTATCCCTGCCCGTTGTTTCCGTTGAGGTGACTTGAGATGGCCGTGCCGAAATACCACGAATACATGAAGCCCCTCCCGGAGCGCCTCGCGGACGGCCGCGAGCACAAGCTCCGGGACCTCTACGCCGCTCTGAAGAAACACTTTCAACTGACAGAAGCCGACATGGCCGAATATTTGCCAAGCGGCAGACAACTTCTGTATCACAACCGCATCGGCTGGGCGAAGACGTACCTCGCACTCGAGGGATCCACGTCTGTTGTTTTTCAATTCACAACCGCCGTGCATAAAGCGAGAATAGGAGCATCCCATGATTGATCCGGACCTCATCTCCCGAATCCTTCAATTCCGCGATGATCGCAACTGGAAGCAATTCCATAACCCCAAGGACCTCGCGATTTCGGTATCCCTTGAGGCCGCAGAACTTCTGGAGATTTTCCAGTGGTCCGGCACGGACGTGACCGCGACCGAAAAGTCTGAAAAGATTGCGGAAGAACTTGCGGACGTGCTGATTTACTGCACGTTGATGGCAGATGTGATGGGACTGGATATGAATAGAATCGTCGCAGATAAACTCGAAAAGAATACAGCAAAATATCGGGTCGAAAAGTCCTACGGAAGCAAGAAGAAATACACCGAATTGGAGTAACGTCATGATTATTTATCAGAGTGATGTGATTGGTTTTCGTACGGCAGTAGACAGTAATCGGATTGTCAGCGATATTGATGCACAGTTTTCAGATAAGTTTGGGTGGAAAGTGTCAGATTCGGAAAGACGGGCATGGAACAATTCTCTGCGCTTTATGGAGACGGCACTGCGACTGGCAAAGATTCCGGATGACGGTGGAGTATTGATTGAATACAACATTCCGTCGACCAGTAAACGCATCGACTTCATTGTTTCGGGTCATGATGAGGAGAATAATGCCAATTTTGTAATTATCGAACTAAAGCAGTGGGATAAGGCAGATGCTACGGACAAAGAGGACCTTGTTATCGCATATACAGGCAATGCGCTGAGAGAAGTCGCTCATCCGTCCTACCAAGCCTTTTCGTATAAGAAGTACCTCATGGATATGAACGAGGCCATCTATTCAAGCAATTTGAATCCTTTCTCATGCGCCTATCTGCATAATTTTCCGAGGCGTAATCCGGAGCCCATACTGAGTCCGCAATATATGGATATCGTAAAGGATACGCCGGTCTTTTTTACCAATGACATCGAAAAGTTGGAGGACTTTTTGCGCAGATATATCGGTAAAGGACAGGGAAAAGAAATCCTATATCGGATCGAAAACGGAAAGATTCGCCCATCAAGAAAATTCGTCGAGTATGTGTCCAGCATGTTTGACGGCAATGAAGTCTACACACTTCTTGACGAGCAGAAAGTTGCCCATGCCAATATCATACGATATGCATCGACAGCTACCGAAAAAACCACCATCATCGTGAACGGCGGACCGGGGACGGGGAAATCCGTTGTTGCGATGAACGCGTTTGCAGATTTACTTCGGAGCGGGAAAAACATCAAATTCGTTGCCCCTAATGCATCTTTTCGAACCACGATCGTGGACATGCTTGCTCAAAACAGGAAAAATAAAGCCAAACGACTTAATGCACTGTTTTCGGGATCAGGCTCTTTTTTCGACTCGTACCCGAACGAGTTCGACGTCCTTGTCGTTGACGAAGCCCACCGACTCAAAAAGCGCGGCGCCTTCATGTACAAAGGCATCAGTCAGGTAGAGGATGTGATCAAGGCCTCACTAGTGAATGTTTTCTTCATCGATGATAACCAGCGGATTCGTCCGGATGACGAAGGCACTGTAGAAGTTATCAAGACAGTCGCTGCTCGACATCACTCGCATGTCGTAGAGGTTGAGTTACTGGCGCAATTCCGCTGTGCCGGAGCGGAGGGGTTCCTCAATTGGGTGGATCACAACCTTCAGATCCAGGAAACCGCGAACTTTGACGGTTGGGACGGCGACGCCTTCGAATTTGAGATCGTAGACGATCCACACATTTTGGCAAATCTGATTGCTGCAAAAAGAGCCGCCGGTTTCAACGCTCGCCTTCTCGCCGGCTTCGCCTGGCCTTGGACCAGCGAAAGCGATGGAAATTCCAATGCCGAAGTACCTGATGTTCAAATCCCCGAATATGAATTCAAAATGCCATGGAACAGCCGACGTGATCAATACTCATGGGCCATTGACAGCACAAAAGTAAACCAGATCGGCTGTGTCCACACAGCACAAGGCCTCGAATTCGACTATGTCGGCGTCATCATCGGCAACGACCTACGATACAACCCGCTAACAAGCGAGGTTTATGCCAGCCACGAAGACTACTATGACTCTTCCGGCAAAAAAGGCCTCAAGAATAATCCCGAAGAACTTACCCGCCTCATCAAAAACATCTACAAAGTACTCCTGTCCCGCGGCATGAGGGGATGCTTTGTGTACTGCAGAGACAAAAACCTGCGGGATCATTTAAGGGGAAGACTCAAGGGGATGAATTCAGTGGCTTCGGTCGCAGAGTATCCGTTTGTCGGAGAGGATTTTGCGGGGAGGTTGGGGAAAGTGGCTGAAGAGGGGGAGGAGTATCGCTAGTTAACTACTGTTTAGTGAAATTGGACTATAAATAATGAATAAGGATTAAATTCTGCTGAATCTCTTTTCTGGCATTGAGCGTGGATTACAAAGATAGTAAGAAGTATTTTGTTGTGACACAAAAAGAACAATTGTTATGACTGGGAGACCACACGAGGACTATTTATGGATAGAGCAGAAAAAGAAACACTCCTTAAAATTTTACTGGAATATGAGAAAGTAGTGAAATTTAAGTTATCAACATTTATGGGAATTGTAACTGTAGCGCTTTCGAATGTGTCAGTAATCAAGCCTTTTCAAGAAAAACTTGAAACTATATCCTCAGTTAAAAATGTTTTAAATGACAAGAGAATCAAGGTATTCGACAGCAGTAGTTATGTTGATCCGTCAACTACAGCGAGGAATATTTTGTTGAACATCGCTTGTAAGGGAGCACGAAACACATTTGATAAAATTACTGAGTTGATTGAAAATAATGGAGGCAAGTACTACTACATAAACACACTTTCTGGTGTTGTATTCGACAAGCATTACGTTATTGATAAAGATATCGAGTTGGTTAATCGTGATGAATTTCCCAAAGAACTGTTGGTGGATTTAAATAACTCAATCGGGAATGAGTATAGGTATGAACTAGGAGGGCCAATTAATCGTTGCTTTGCTGGATTACTATATACGGGAACGTTTAACATAGAAGAGGTTTCAAAAGATGAGGAAGATACTATATCAACAGATTCGATTTCATACAAAATATCAAAAAAGATGAATCTCATTGCTTTGTTAATTCCCTTATTATCCGGACGCCCATGTCACCAACTACATATTAAGAGCTACTTAGACAAAAATGTTCTTCTGTGGGCTGGTGAAGGGTCAGCGAAAGCACTTCCTGAGTTCAACATAATAACATGCAACAAAATAAGCATGGATGAAAACAAAATGGAGCAGTACTTATCATATCTTCTGAATTCTGATGAGAATAAACGACAATTTATTGAGGAAAGACTGCGACATTACAACATAGCGAGAATAAGGCAAAATGATAGAGAGCAGGCATTAGAATTGCGATTGCTTATTGAAATGCTTCTTCTCAACGGTGAGAATTCTGGGGAAATTAGTGAAACAATCAGTCTTAGGGGATCATGGCTACTTGGTAAAACAGTAGATGAGAGACGCACGTATTATACGATATTGAAGAAAGCATATAGTTTAAGTTCTTCGGCCGTGCATGGAAATTACAAAGAGAAGGCCGTAAACAAAAAAATAATTGAAGATTTTTTTGATATATGCAAGAAAATCTTGATTACATTCATGGAGAGTTCATTCATTCCTCGCACAAGAATTGAATGGCAAACAGTTGTATTGGGAGGATTAGCAAAATGAATCATGTTCCTTATCTGTGACCGATTGATATCGCTAACTGTTGCATGGCTAGAGTCGAAAGTCATTCAGTATATGATTGTTCAATTGAGTAGACCATGTACTGCTCGTTTTATACGAATGTAACTCTATAGTCAAAACTATAAGCAATAACCACAGGAGGCCCCCAATGCACGAAATCAAGTGCCCGAACTGCGGGAAATCATTCAGCCTCGATGAGGCCGGTTATGCGGACATTCTGAGTCAAGTTCGAAACGATGCTTTTGATAAGGCGCTGAATGAGCGGCTGGAACTGGCCGAGCGGGAAAAGAAGACCGCGATTGAACTGGCGGAGGCGAAGTTGAAAAGTGAGATGCAGGAGAAGGCCGCGAAGAAGGACGCCGAGATCGAACGGCTGAAGGCGAAAATTGAATCCGATGCGGAGCGTATTCAGGCTGCGGTCAAAGGAGATATGAAGGAGGAGGTCGCGAAGAAGGAGGCCGAAATAGTGCGCCTGAATGAACAGCTGAAGACGGCCGATATCGCCGGGAAACTGGCGCTCAAAGAGGCGCTCGGCACGGTCGAAAAGGAGCGCGATGACCTGAAGCGGGATCTGGAAACGAAGGAAATGGAGCGGGCGCTGTCGGAAAAATCTCTTCGCGAAAAGTACGAGACGCAGATCCGGGATCGCGACGATGCCATCGAGCGCCTGAAGGACATGAAAGCCAAACTGTCCACGAAAATGGTCGGCGAAACCCTGGAGCAGCATTGCGAGATCGAGTTTTCCAAGATCCGGTCCGCTGCGTTCCCGACGGCGTTTTTCGAGAAGGATAATGACGCGAAAACGGGCAGTAAGGGCGACTTTATTTTTCGAGAGGCGGATGAGAACGGCACCGAGTTCATCTCGATCATGTTTGAGATGAAGAACGAAAACGACGGGACCGCCACCAAGAAGAAGAACGAGGACTTCCTCCGGGAACTCGATAAGGACCGCAGCGAAAAGGGCTGCGAGTACGCGATCCTCGTTTCCCTCCTGGAGCCGGACAGCGAGCTTTATAACAGCGGCATCGTCGATGTGTCTCACCGTTACCCCAAAATGTACGTCATCCGCCCGCAGTTCTTCATCCCCATGATCACCCTGCTGCGCAACGCCGCCCAAAACTCCCTCCAATACAAGACGGAGCTTGCCATTGTGCGGGCGCAGAACATCGATATCGCCAATTTCGAAAACGAACTGGACAAGTTCAAGGACGCCTTCGGCCGCAACTACGACCTGGCCTCGAGGCGCTTCAAAACCGCCATCGACGAGATCGACAAGTCCATCGACCACCTCACGAAAACCAAAGAAGCCCTGATCGGCGCCGAAAACAACCTCCGCCTCGCCAACGACAAAGCGCAGGACGTAACCATCAAAAAACTGACGCGCGGGAACCCGACAATGGCAGAGAAGTTTCGGGAGTTGGAGGGGTGAAGAGGGAGAATCAAAAAACTCGAGTAAATGAATCAGATTAATGGGAAAGGTATGCAAATGATTGATAGAAAAGATGCGGATACGATGACAATTGCAGAGCAGATGATAGAGTATGCCGGCGAAATAGTCAAAAGATATGGAATGGGGCATGTTCTTTCTCGAGGGAAAATTATAGATGATTTCGAGAGAATATACCATAGAGATAAAAAGAAGCAAAGCGTTATCCCATCGGATTATTGCTACAATCGCATAAATAAAGGAATAAGCCCAGATAAACCGACGGTTTTTGAGTTTTTAGGAAACAAGCAATATCGATGTTACGGTGTAGGCTATCCTTTTAATGGTCCGCTTTACCACCATCCTGAAGGTGGAACAGAGCAAATTATTGGGAAGTGCGTTAACGGCGTTAGAGAATTATTTTCAGAAAATGATCCGCAGAATTTTGTGGAAATACCGCAAGGAGTGAACAGAAAAATGGTAGAACTCGACAAGAACCTCATTCTCTATGGTCCTCCCGGAACCGGTAAAACCTATAGCGCAATCCAGTACGCCGTCGCAATTATTGAGGAGAAGGCGATTGGAGATATCTTGGAAGAGGAGTACAGCGATATTTTCGCACGATACCGGAAATATCGCGAGGATGCACTTGTTGAGTTTACAACGTTCCATCAGTCGTATGGGTATGAAGAATTTATTGAGGGCATTCGACCGGTCGTCACTTCGGAAGAAGAGGGCAATTCCAAAGGCGAAATTCGCTATGAGATTCGCGACGGAGTTTTTAAGTCGTTTTGCGACAAGGCCGGGAGCCCGGTCGGTAGTGCGAAAGACATTGATTTGGGTATCGGCAAGAGCCCGACCGTTTGGAAAGTATCTCTCGGGGGAACAGGAAAAAACGAATGTCGCAGTGAATGCTTAGAGTTCAATCACATCCGAATTGGGTGGGACAAATATGGTGAAGTATTGACAGACGAGACGGATTACTCCATGGAAGGCGGGAAATTGGTTCTCAATGCATTCTACAACAATATGCAGATCGGAGACTTGGTGCTATCTTGCGCCTCCAGTCGGACGATTGACGCGATCGGCGTTGTGACCGGTGATCCGGAATGGCATGATGAATACGATCAATACAAACGATTACGCAAGGTCAGATGGTTGGTAAAGGGAATCAATGAAGATATTGTTGACCTGAATGCAGGTCGCGGAATGACACTTCCGACTGTCTATAAATTGTCCGTTTCTGTTACAGACGCTATTGATATCCTTCGTCGGGTCAATCCGAGTCTATTCACCGCCGGGATGAAAGTGCCCAATCGGGTATTTATCATTGACGAGATAAACCGGGGAAACATTTCGAAGATTTTCGGTGAGCTGATTACGCTGATCGAACCCACAAAGCGTCTGGGTGAAAAGGAGGCGCAGAGGTCAGCCTTGCCGTACTCGGGGCACAAGTTCGGCGTGCCGGAAAATGTCTACATCATCGGGACGATGAACACCGCGGATCGGTCGATCGCGATGATCGACACCGCGCTTCGCCGCCGTTTTGGCTTTATTGAGATGCAACCGGATCCCGGAACGTTAGAGGGAACTGTCGTCGAAGATATCGACATCGCTGTCCTTCTCGAGACGATGAACAAACGCATCACAGTCCTTCACGATCGCGAACACACCATCGGACACTCCTATTTATTGCCCCTCAAGGATGACCCGTCGATGGAAAATCTGGCGCGCATATTCAAGAACAAAATTATTCCGCTTCTGCAGGAGTACTTCTATGACGACTACGAGAAGATCTGGATGGTCCTCGGGGACAACCGGAAGACGCAAGAGCCACAGTTCATTATCAAAAAGAACGACGTACAGGCGCTTTTTGGGAATTCGGAAATGGATTTGGACGATTATTTCGAGATTAATGACGAGGCATTCATGAAGGTCGAGGCGTATGCGTTCCTGCAATAAACCTTACACGATCAAGGAATACGGCGGCTTTACACGCGGCATCAAGGTCGACGGATATGAATCTCTTCCGGCCGCCACCTTCGACGCGCTTGAAAACTTCATTCTCACGAGTGCTTCCGCTAGCGAGACGGGGGCGGTCGAGTTGATGTCTCTGTCCGCGCGCCGCAATACCGGCAAGATTATCTCCGCGCGAAACTACGTCGGAGTGATCGCGATGACCGACGGAACCGTCATCGAGATTCTCCCGAAAATCGCCGGAAACGATATCAGCGACGAAGAGACTAAACGCATCTTCCTTCGCATGCTCAAAAGCCTCCGGGACGTGACGTTCAAAGAATTCAATATCTCAAATATGAAGATCGGCCGAATGAACCTCTTCGAAATCTTCATCAAAATGTTCCTCGACGAAGTGACCTCGCTCACCAAGCAAGGCCTCAAGTCCGCCTATTCGCCCATCGAAGAAAACGAGAAATTCTTCAAAGGCAAATTACTCTCCGCCATGAACATCCGTAAAAATCTAGTGAACCGTGCCCAATTCTACGTCCGTTACGACGACTTCAATGTCAATCGGCCCGAAAACCGCCTGATCAAAACAACCATCCGCTTCCTGCGCCGAATGACCGCCGATGACCGAAACCGCCAAAGCGCCGTTCGCCTACTCGATTTTTTCGACGGTGTACCCTGCTCCGAAAACTGCGACGCGGACTTCTCCCAATGCGCCTGCGACCGAAGCATGAGCCACTACGGAAAAGCCATTGCCTGGTGCCGTGTCTTTCTCAAAGGCAACACCTTCACCGCATACACCGGCAGCGAAGTCGCAATCGCCCTCCTTTTCCCGATGGAGAAGATATTTGAAAGTTATATCGCCTCTATCCTGCGAAAACAACTTCCGCCCGAAGTAAGGATGAAGACGCAGGACAGCCGCTACAGTCTCTTCGATCGGCCGTCCCGAACCTTCGCCCTCCGACCGGACATCGTGCTGGAATCCGGTGAGCATACCACAGTACTCGATACAAAGTGGAAGATGCTATCGGCGAGCGCGTACAACTACGGCATATCTCAAGCCGATATGTACCAGATGTACGCCTACGGAAAGAAGTATGATGCGGATAGTGTGGTGTTGTTTTTTCCAAAGTCCGATGTTGTCGGTGCAGAACCGATCATCTATGAATCCGGGGACGGGGTGAGGGTTGAGGTGGAGTTTGTGGATTTGCGGGATCCGGAGAAGAGCGTCGAGAAATTGATTGACGACCCCCGGACATGAGCGCTTTCCTTGAAAAGTGTGAGAAGATGGATCTTAAGATCGTGACACTTCATAGCCGACTGTTTCGTCACGACCATAGTAGATTATGAGATAAACTCGGCCATGGAGGTGAATATGGAACTATATATTTTTCTTGTTTCAATCTATATGTTTTTATTGCAGATCATAATATTGACATGTTGCTTCAAACACATAATGAAATGGGCTCATCTTATCGGCTTTGAAATCGCGTCCATCATTATTTTTTTCGAACTGATGATTTTCTATGATAATTTGCCCGGGTATGGATCAGCGCCGGGATTAACGCATTTTGCTGAAGTCATCACACTCTTAGGTGCATGCATTTTGTTTTCAGCAATGTTAGTCATCACCATTTTTTTGAGGATCGTTGTTTTTCTGGTCAAAAAGAAGAAGGAGGGAAAGAACTATTTCATTACAATATTAATCGTACTTTCTCTGATTCTAATTGTCACAAGCTTCAACCTCTTGTTTTATGATATCCAAAACGATCTAAATGTCGGTAAAACAACAGCAGTCATCGTTGGTTATCAGAACAACGAATACGGTTATGAGCGTCCGATCCTTTCTTATGAAGTCGCTGGCATAACATATGAAAACGTGACAAACCGAATGACCCCGGAGCTCCGGAATAACTTAATGGGTGACCCGGTAGAGATCTTTTACAACAAAACAGACCCGTCGCAATTTGCCTCTTATAGTGATGCCGAGAAAATATATATTCCTTGCTCAATCATTTCAATCATTCTCCTTATCATATCCCGAGCATTGCGCAAAAACGACTTGCGCAGGAAACAGAAAGAGCGATAAAAGTAGGCAATAAAATCCGGCCGGGTTTTCACCCGACCGGATCCTCATAGAAGCGATGCATCTTGATTCCGGACAACGGAATTTCAATCTGCGAACCGCTTCCGTCTCTTTGATCATAGGGTTCAAAAAGTTTATTCTAATTTATACTGTGTATTCATCAGTTACGGTAGTGTCAAGGATTATGCGCACATTTGATTTCTCACTTGGTACGGGCCGGCAGCTAGCCGTCGAGTCAGTGTCCACCTCCTCTTTCCAGTCAAAGTTTTGTAAGTGCTTCATGTTCAGATAACACTTCGTTCCCCAAAGGGATGACTCCATGTAACGAAGTCGGGCGCAAACGAGCATGAGGGCGGAGTTTGAATCCGGAAAGGCGCCCACCACACGGGTTCTCCGTCGAATCTCCTCAGAATAAGGAGCAATCTATGAGTACAGGCATCGATATTCCTTCAAACACAAATTCCCCCTCCCCCCTCGACCGCGCGATCCTTTTCGCGACGGAGGCGCATCGCGGCGCTTTTCGAAAAGGAACGCAGATTCCGTACATCCTTCATCCGCTCGAGGCGGCGGCAATTGCGGCGACCATTACGGTTGATTATGAAGTGCTGGCGGCGGCGGTTTTGCATGATGTGATTGAGGATGCGGCGGTCACGGAGGCAGAACTGCGGGAGGTTTTCGGGAGCCGGGTCGCGGAGCTGGTCTGTGCGGAGAGCGAGAATAAGCGGGCGGATCTGCCGGCGGGCGATACGTGGAGGATTAGGAAGCAGGAGACACTGGACGCGCTTCTTGAGGAGGATCGGCGAGATGTGAAGATTCTGGTGCTGGCGGATAAGCTTTCCAATATCCGGTCGATTCACCGGGATTTTCGGGCGTTGGGCGAGGCGCTGTGGGAGCGGTTCAATATGAAGGATCCGGATCAGATCGGTTGGTATTACCGGTCGATCGGCGAGGCGCTCGAGGGCGAGCTCGGGGAGACGCTCGCGATGAAGGAGTATCGGGGGTTGGTGGAGGAGACGTTCGGGTGAGAGGCGAAGACAATGAAATCGTGAGATGTACAGTGATCAGGACAGACGTCAAGGTCGCTAAGGAGTAAAGATGGATAAAAAGACATATGAGAGAAAAATTAACGATATTATTATGAAATGCCCGATTGAAGCAGGTGTTGAAATATTAGTATATAGCCTGCTTGATGAATTTATTGACAGTAAGAAATTATCGCTTGTTGACATCAACAGAATTCGGAAAAATAAAGATCCTAGACTAACTACTTCAGCCGGTATTCCGGATATAGCCGTTCTTTCAAACGATTTTCAATTTGGAGATACAAACAAAGGTGAGGTATATGGATTTATTGAAGTGAAGGTCACAGGAGAAAAATTGAACGAAACAGAGCAGATTTCGGGTCAGATGGAAGATATCAAACATTACTTTTATACGAATGGACTGGTATGGAAGTATTATAAAAATCAAATGATTCGAGAAACGATTTTCCTTGCCCAAAAAGAAGATGAAAATGAACTGGATCATAGATCAATTTTTGAACCGCTGACGATTAAAGAAGAGAAATACAATGAGCTTATTCGTTTGTTGAAAGGGATTGATTGGACAGGAGGCTGATTTTCACTCTGTAGCGGTATTGAATCATCAGAAGCATCAGCATATACTTAAGATGTAAAGAAAAAGCGGTATTCCGTGATTGTTGGGAGGCTTTTTGAATGGAAATTGCAAAGATATCTACCAAGGGTCAGGTTACACTTCCGATCGACGTGCGCCGTAAACTCGACCTGAAGGAGGGGGATCACCTTCTGATTTCGGAGGAGAATGGTCGTTACTATATTGAAAATGCGGAACATGTTCAGCACATTCTATCCGAGAGAGCTTTTGCATATTTATCTGAGAATGTGGAAGCGAAGTTGGATGAAGCGGATCTGCAGGCAGCTCAGACAGACGTTCGCTATTCTTCGGATGAGGTTTTCAATCGCGTAAGGAAAAACTCTCGTGCCGGAGCGTAAGTTCAATGTGGTCTTTCTTCCAATAGCGGAGGAGGATCTCACAGGGATTGTCTTATACATCAGTCGTCGACTTCAAAATCCTGCCGCGGCTATGCATGTCTTGGACCGGATTCGGGATGCAATTATCAAAAGAAGCACAGCACCCGAATCATTTCAGAAATTTGAGTCGGTAAAGTACCGGTCAGAGACATATTATCGGATCAATGTCGGAAAGAGTTTTTCGATATTCTATGTTGTTAAAGGGAAGACAATGGAAGTTCGACGCATTCTATATTCGGCAAGAGACATTGATTCTTTGCTTTTATGAGGGCAGTTTGAACTGCAGTGAATAAGGAGACCTACCATGGCAGAAAACGCTCATCCGGCCCCTTCCCCCGCCGCCATCCTGGACCGCGCGATCGTTTTCGCGACGGAGGCGCATCGCGGCGCTTTTCGAAAAGGAACGCAGATTCCGTACATCCTTCATCCGCTCGAGGCGGCGGCAATTGCGGCGACCATTACGGTTGATTATGAGGTGCTGGCGGCGGCGGTTTTGCATGATGTGATTGAGGATACGGCGGTCACGGAGGCAGAGCTGCGAGAGGTTTTCGGGAGTCGGGTCGCGGAGCTGGTTTGCGCGGAGAGCGAGAACAAGCGGGCGGATCTGCCGGCGGGCGATACGTGGAGGATTAGGAAGCAGGAGACACTGGACGCGCTTCTTGAGGAGGACCGGCGAGATGTGAAGATTCTGGTGCTGGCGGATAAGCTTTCCAATATCCGGTCGATTCACCGGGATTTTCGGGCGTTGGGCGAGGCGCTGTGGGAGCGGTTCAATATGAAGGATCCGGATCAGATCGGGTGGTATTACCGGTCGATCGGTGAGGCGCTCGAGAACGAACTCGGGGAGACGCTCGCGTGGAAGGAGTATCGGGGGTTGGTGGAGGAGACGTTCGGGGGAGGGGCGAGTATAACGGCGTAACGGCTTCTGCGGGAGGCGCCGGGTCTGAGGTCTGATATTTATTTCTATTTTCTTCTCTTGACTGATGTTACCGGATTGGCGTCGGACATAGTTGACTAAATTCTGTTCCGATTTATCCCCTTGCCGGTTATTAAAGCTATTGTCGAAAATTCAAGCAATGTCTATTTGGCTCCCGGTCTATAATGAACACATACGGGGCGAGAATGTTCCGGTTGTATATATTTCGGATGATTAGTTTTTTGCATTGCTTATCCGGGCTTCCCAAAAGCTCTTATATGGAATACAATGTAAGAGCAAACGGGAATTCAACGGGAGATCTTTTCGAGCGATCGTCAAGAGGGCAAAGCGATGACTTATATGATGAAACTTGAAAAACTTGTCGATGAAAATGACGGGTTGATCCGAACAAGGGACGCGGAGGCGGCAGGCATTCCTCGTAAATATATTTCGATGATGGCACGAGCGGGGAAACTGGAACGGTTGTCTCAGGGGATCTACCTTTCCCCGAATGCTTTTGAGGATCGATTGTTTCGACTGCAACTCCGATGCTCCTATGGCGTTTATTCGCATGAGACCGCTCTTTTTCTCGCTGATCTGTCTGACAGGGAGCCGAAAATCAGCATGATGACAGTGCCCAGCGGTTATAATGCCCGCCATCTTGCCGGAGAGCCGATTAAGTTGTTTTATATTCAAAAAGAGCTTTTGGACTTGGGTAAAACGACGGTTAAAACATCATTCGGGCGTACGGTTAACTGCTACAATCGTGAGCGGACATTGTGTGATTTACTGCGCAGTCGCTCGCAAATGGATCCGGCTTTAGTCAACGCGGCTTTTAAAACGTATATCAGGAGCAGCGAGAAGAACGTACTCTTGCTCTTCGAATATTCCGCTCGACTTGGTGTTCAAAAACTCATGAGAAGTTACTTGGAGGTGCTGTTGTGAATACAGCAAAACAAGTCAAAGACTTGATTCGAAATTTATCCCGAAAGAACGGCGTCGATCCGCAAATTTTGATTCGGCAATATACGTTGGAGCATCTTCTTGAGAGAATTTCACTTTCATGTTACAACGAATGTTTTATTCTGAAAGGCGGGCTGCTCATATCGGCTCTTGTCGGTATTGCGTTGAGGTCTACACTCGACATGGATGCAACGATCAAAGGCTTCCCGCTGGATCAGAACACCCTCATGGAAATGGCGAATGAAATCATTGGGATCAAAATGGATGACGGCATTCGTTATCAAATCAACTCAATCGATCCGATTCATGAAGATTCTGAATACAATGGGTATCGTATTTCGCTCACAGCCTTTCTGGACGAGTCAAGGATTCCGCTTAAGATGGATATCACGACGGGAGATCGAATTACCCCCAAAGAAATCGATTTTTCATACCCGATGTTACTTGAAAAGCGATCGATCAGAATATTCAGTTATAACCCGGAAACCGTATTGGCCGAGAAACTGGAGACGATTCTAAGCCGCAGCCTCGCGAATACGCGTATGAGAGATTTCTACGATGTATATGTTTTGACGGAAATGAAGTGGAATACCATTGAACCGAAAATACTGCGGTCTGCTTTTTTAGCAACATGCAATGATCGGGGCAGTCAGAGTGCTCTAAATGAAAGCGATCGGATTTTCGCGAACATTAAGGCAAGTGTTGATCTCGAGCAAAGTTGGCAGGGGTATCAGCAAAAATATGATTATGCCCGGGAAATATCGTTTGACGCGGTTTGTTCGAGTCTGGAAAAAATACTGAACATTATGATGTTGAGGAAATAGATAGAGACAATGATACGCCGTTCCGGTTTCACCAAAGCATTTCGATCGCCGGGGCGCTCGAGAGCGAGCTCGGGGAGACGCTCGCGTGGAAGGAGTATCGGAGGTTGGTGGAGGAGACGTTCGGGGGAACAAGGGCAAAATTCGAGAACACACTGCCGAATGAACAGTTATAATTAAAATAGATAGCCGGAGCAGAAATGCACACATGCAAAAAAGGCACATGTATCGAACACAGGTGTCCGTTCGTTACTGTTGCAAGGTAAATGTAATGAGTAAAATGAATTTTTCCAATTCACCCGGGAAAATCGTCCCGATTCCCGAGCACGAGGCGCTGAGGGAGGAGCTTGAGAAACTCCGCACGGAACTTTCCATGCTCGTACTCGAGCGCGATGAGCTTCTTTTTGTCGAATGCAAAAACATCGAGATGGCCTACATGCTCTCCGTCGGCGGACTGGAGTACAAGGCCTATGAAATCGAGTGCGCGGTCTTGCGCCTGAAGCGCAAGGCGGAGATGATCCAAGCCAAGAAGAACCGGCAGGAGAAGGTGATCCTTTCTGAGATCGAGACGGCGCTGGATAAGGAGTTCGCCGATTACCGGGCTAAGCTTGATGAGAAGATCCGGAAGATGAACGACGCACTGGAGCGAAGCAAAGGGCAAATACTGACGGATGAAGAGAACGCGGAACTGAAAAAACTCTACCGCGCGATCGTGAAGGAGCTGCACCCCGATCTGCACCCGGATCTGAGCGAAGCGAAAAAGCGGCTTTTCCAGAGTGCAGTCGATGCTTACGAATTCGGAGATTTGGAAGGGCTTCGTATCATCGCCGGGATGGTCGGCGGGCCGGTGACGCAGGAAGAAAATAAGGACATGACGGGGCAACTCATTAAGGAAAAAGAACGACTCACCAAGCTGATCCAAACGGTGAATAAACGCATTGCGTCGATCAAGTCGGAATACCCGTATATCTTGAAACCCCTTGTTGAAGATCCGGACAAAATCGAGGAGAAAAAGGCCGAGCTGCAAGCATACACTCAGGAGCTCAAAGAAGTGCTGGCCGCATACACATCGAAGATTGCGGAAATGCTGAGGTGAAAATATGGGCGATTTGATTAAGGGCGAAAGCGGCGGACTGGTTGGTCTTTTTCACGGGAAGGGCGGCGAGGTTGCGATCCCTAAGCCGTTTGAGCGGGACATTTTCCTTTTCGATACGCATGTGGCCGGGACAAGCCACGTTGAAGGAATACTGGACCTGGAGCCGCACCTGCACGACGACGACCGACTTGATTTTTTTCGAGAGCCCGACAACCCGCATGACCCGAAAGCGATCGTGATCAAGAATGCCGACGGGGTGAAAATCGGCTATGTGCCCGAGAGGGACAACGCGATTTTCGCGCGCCTTATGGACGCCGGGAAGTTGATTTTCGGAAGAATTACGTCTAAAGAGATTGCGGGGAAGTGGCTCAAGATCAAGATTAAGGTTATGCTTAAGGAGTAGGGAGCGGGTTGCACCTGCTCGATGATAAAAAAGTGCCTCAATCCATCTGTCAGGAGGTTTCCCATGGCGTCACACCCGATTTATCAATTCAGAGCTGAGCTCAGTGATTACAGGCCGAAGATTTGGCGGCGGTTTCAGGTAACAGATGATTTTTCGCTTGCGCGACTGGCCTATGTTGTCATGGCGATGTTTGAGATGCAGGCGAGTCATCTTTTCGCGGTGGAGGTTTTCAAACGTAAAAATCTGGCGCGCTTTCTGGAGAAGGATTATCCGAAGGCAGAGGTGTCGAAGGTACTTTCGCGGAATCCGGTGGAAGAGGTCGTGCGATATGAGATCATCGGGGATGATTTCGATTACCCGGGTCATGAGCCGACGGATCCGGTCGGTGTGAAGTTGAAGCACGCGGTCGGTCGTGTGGGAGATGAACTTTGTGTGGAGTATGATTTCGGGGACGGGTGGCGGGTCCTTTTGACGATTGAGGATGTTTTCGAGGATAAGGATCTTCCGGGAAAAGAACTGCCGCGCGTTCTGGCGGGCGAAGGTTTCGGGATCATCGAGGATTGCGGCGGTCCGGACGGTCTGAAGCAACTGGCGCGCTCCTTTTCGAGAAAGAAAGGCGTCGAATATCGGGAGAATCGGGAGTGGCTCGGCGTGGATGATCTGGATCTTTCGGCGTTTGACGTGGAGGATATGAATTTTCGCGTCAAGAAGATCCCGCGCATTTATGCGGATGTCTATGAGCGCGATCTCCCGCCGACAAAGGCTTCGATGGATTTACTGTTGAGGAAGTATAAGGATAAAGCGAAGTAGCGTTCGGGTGAGTGGAGGATCACGGCGTAATGAATTCTTTTAGTGAGCATCGACTGCTTTTTAACTTTGACCGCCCGTGACTTATGTTAGAATGTTTTTAGATCATCTAAACGGAATCATTTGAGTTGTAATTTGTGTTACCGAACGGATGCGGGGAGTGATTCTGATCAGTAAAATATCCATTCGTTTTTTTGATGATAAAGAAGTGCGTGCTGTTTGGGACGATGAAAGATCCAAATGGTGGTTTTCTGCGTTGGACATTATCGGTGTTTTACGAGACGAGGACAACTATGCGAAAAACAGGAACTATTGGAAGTATTTAAAAGCGAAACTTATAAAAGAAAACAACGAGTTGGTTAGTGTGACTAACCAACTCAAACTGACAGCTTCCGACGGGAAGAAATATCGGACCGACACATTTGATTATGACGGAGTCATCGAACTTGCGAAAAACTTTCCAAGCAAACAGGCAAATCGCTTTATCGAATGGTTCACCTATAGCGATGAAACGATTGACGGGAAGAGCAAATCAAAGGCATATGCTCTTTTCGACAGTTCCTTGCTGAATACGATAGAGATCGGTACGGTCAAAGGCTTAAAGCAGATTCACGGCTATTTGTTCGGAGGGCTTTATGATTTTGCGGGACAAATCAGAACGCTTAATGTTGCAAAGAGTGGTTTTCAATTTGCTTTGGCACGTTTTTTGCCGGAAACGCTGAAAAAAATTGAAGAAATGCCCGCGAGCACTTTTGATGAAATTGCAGATAAGTATGTTGAGATGAACGTAGCCCACCCTTTTATGGAAGGCAACGGCAGGAGTGCGCGTATTTGGCTTGACCTGATTCTGAAAAGAAATCTGAAACTCTGTGTGGACTGGAGCAAAATCGACAAAAAGGCTTATCTCGACGCGATGAAAAAGAGCGTTTCGGATTCCTCGCAAATTAAGGTGCTTTTACAAAACGCCTTGACCGATAAAATAAACGACCGTGAAATGTTTATGAAAGGCGTGGATTACTCCTACTATTACGAACAGGAAAATGAAATAACTGAAGGGAAAAGTGAATAATAGTAAAATTCGAGCGGCCGCTTTTTCATGAGAAGGTTCCCCACGGCGTCGCATCCGATTTTTGAGTTTATGGCTGAACTCAGTGATTACAGGCCGAAGATTTGGCGACGGTTTCATGTGAGCAGTGATATTTCGCTGGTACGACTGGCCTATAGTGTGATGGCGATGTTTGAGATGGAGGCGAGTCATCTTTTTGCGGTGGAGGTTTTCGAGCGTAAAAACCTGACGCGCTTTCCGGAGAAGGATTATCCGAAGGCGGAGGTGTCGAAGGTGCTCTCGCGGAATCCGGTGGAAGAGGTCGTACGATATGAAATCATCGGTGATGATTACGATTACCCGGGCGTGATTATTAATCCGTTCCCGTGGAGACGGCGCAGAAATTGTCATTCTTCTAAGATGTAGAAGGGCTGAAATCACCCTCAATCATTCTTTGCTCTAATAAAGAAGAATATTCATGAAATGTAAACATTACATCATTGTATCCATTGTATAATAGGTGGAGAAACCTTGCACAGAATGGAGATCATAGATGAGAAAATTTCTTTTAATCGCAATGTCAGTGCTTCTTACGGTAACGGTTGGCGCCTGTGCTTCGGTATACGAGTCGCCGAAGCAAAGCCCGGCAGTGACAACTACCGGTGAAAAGGGGATGGATGCTGTTGACAACACATATATTAAACGTGACGGCGTGGAAGTCATATATGTTGCCGGCGGTTGTTTCTGGGGCACCGAGAAACTCATGCAGACAATACACGGGGTCATAAATGCTACGAGCGGATATGCAAACGGACAGGAAGGTGACGTGCCTGCCTACGCAACCGTCTCTGATACGGGATTCAAAGAAACGGTACGCGTCGAATACGATCCTGATCAGGTAAGTCTCGACACGATCTTGTTTGCCTTTTTTCGATCCATTGATCCGACGGTAACAAACAGACAGGGCAACGATGTGGGTTCCCAATACCAAGCGGGCGTATACTGGTCGGACGACAAGGCGAAAGAAACGGTTATGCGCATAGCAGATGTAGAGAGAGGACGCTACGATGATTTTGCGGTGGAGATAGAGCCTCTTCGTAATTTTTACGACGCGGAGGAGTACCACCAGAACTATCTTGATAAAAACATCAATGGCTACTGCCATATATCTTTCGAGGAATTTGAGCGCGTTCGCAATATAATCGTTGACCCGGCTGATTATCCGCGCCCGTCTATTGATGAAATCAAGGCGGCGCTGACCGATGTGCAATATAACATAACGCAGGACGCGGGAACGGAGCCTCCGTTCCAAAATGAGTACTGGAATTCATACGAGAGAGGCATCTATGTCGATATCGTAACCGGCGAACCGCTTTTCTCGTCCGGGGATAAGATCGACAGCGGTACCGGCTGGCCGAGCTTTTCCAAAGGCATCGACGAGAATACGTTCGTATATTTGACCGATGATTCTTTGGGCATGGACCGCATTGAGGTTCGCAGCCGTTCGGGCAATACACATCTCGGGCATATTTTTTACGGCGAAACGGAATCTCCGACCGGAATCAGGTTCTGCATCAACAGCGCTGCACTCCGATTTGTTGCTTATGATGATATGGAAAAAGAGGGTTACGGTTACCTCACTGATTATGCTTGAATATTTTTCGAAAGGCCTTTGCCCTTGCTCAACCAATCCACAGGCGTCCGGATTTTCAATCATCCACATCCTCGGATGATCATATCCGTTCGGTTTCAAAGCAAGGTCTTTTCGATCTGCCGTTTCCCGGAAATGAACGAGATAAAACACATTGTAATTGATTCCATTTTTTAATATCATTAGAGCATGAAGAAATTTGAAGATATCACCATCGCGTTGTTGCTGAACGATTTTCATAATGAATACAGTATGGCCGTCTATCGGGGGGCTCGGTTTGTAGCCGAGGAAATGGGTATTTCGCTCGCTACTTTCGGCGTCGGTTCCATTGACAGCCCTGTTCAGCATATGGGAATGAGAAACCGGTTGTTTTCTTTGGTCAATCCCGATGACTTTGACGGGATCTTTTATGTTTCTTCTTCACTTTCCAACTATATCGGGGCGGAACGTTTTTTGGAGTATACGGCGGGTTTCGGGGATATCCCTTCCGCGCATGTCGGCATCCGGCATGATTCGGTTCTGACCTTCGGCATTGATAATTATTCCGGCATGTATGATGCGGTCCGTCATTTGATTACGGAGCATGGTCGCAACAAGATTGCCTATATCGGCGGAACGCAGGGTGTTTATGAAGCGGATGAGCGGTTCCGGGCGTATCGGCAGGCTTTACTGGATCATCATATCGAGTACGATGATCGCTATGTCTATCACGGTTCTTTTATTCGCGAGGACGGCTTTTCGGCGGTTCAAGCCTTTCTGGATGAACGTAAGCTTGAGATGGACGGTTTGGTCGGGGCCAATGACCACATGACCTTGTATGCCATGAAGGCATTACAGAAAAGAGGTATTTTGGTACCGGATCAGGTGAGTGTTGTCGGCTTTGACGATTTGGTCAGTGCCAGAAGTTGTACGCCCGCGTTGACGACGGTCCATCAGTCCGCCTTCGACCTGGGCGCGTTTGCCATGCGTCGCCTGACGGAAGGGATCCGGGATGACAGCATTGAGATAAGGCATGAGCAGTTACCTGCGCCGTTGACCGTGCGACAATCCTGCGGCTGTAGGGTCGGTCCGACAGAACCATTCGGTGCAGGTAATGAAGCGTCGCCGGACATGATGTCGGAACAAGACAGAAGCGAATGGGAAGAGCAGAGATCCTTTGTGAATTTAATGACGCGGGACTTGATCGGAAATTTTGAAATCGATGAAATTCTTTCGGTTCTGCGCGGTCAATTGAATTATCTCGGCATCAATGATTTTTCATTGGCTCAGTACGTGGGGAAGGACCAGGCGGAAGTTTTGTTCGATCAGGCCGGTCACCGCGGAGATCAGTTTCCGGAAAAGCAACTGATCGGCGGCGGTCTTGCCCGTTTACCCCGCCCGTATTATCGCCATGTTTTGCCGCTTTTCTATCGGAATGAGGATATCGGTTTTTTTGTCTCCGATGCAGGATCAAGAGATGTTCCTGTTCTTGAGATTATCAGAGACCACCTTTCCGGTGCCTTAAAGGGCGCGCGCCTTCTGGAAGCGGCGAAGAGGCATGCCGATTTTCTGCGGATCGAGGTTGAGGAGCGGACCAAAGAGCTGGCAGACCGCACGATTGAACTGGAGAAAGCGCTGGATGTGGTTCAGGAGACCAGCGAAAAACTCGAACGCCTGTCGGTCATGGATGAGCTGACCGGACTTTATAACCGGCGCGGCTTTTTGACGCTTGCCAAACAGCAGATCGCGCTGAGAAAGCGGAAAAATAACGATCTCCTGCTGGTCTTTTTCGACATTGACGGGATGAAGAAGATCAATGACACGTTGGGGCACCCGGTTGGCGATTACGCCCTAACGTCTTTTGCCGACCTGCTCAAAAGTGTTTTTCGCAGTTCGGACATTATCGCCCGTATCGGCGGCGATGAGTTTGTCGTTTTTGCCATTGACTGTACGATCCGTGAATATAAAAAAATTAAGGGGCGGTTGGATCATGCGATCGATGAATTTAATGCATCGAAAAATCAGCAGTTTCAATTGTCCGTCTCCGCGGGTGCCGCTCCGTGCGACCCCGATTCCACCTTTACCATTGAGCAGTTAATGGAAGAAGCGGATGCCGAACTCTATAAAGAGAAGAAGAAAAAAGGCGCCAATCGGTAGGCGGGTTGTTTGAGCCGCCGGAGGCGGCGATCACCGGCGATTACATGGTGATTGCGGCGACGGTGAGCCTGGTTTTGCTCTCCGTGCAGTATCCGTATTGAGCCGTTTTTCATCACAACTCAACAGACTCAATTATTTTTCACCTTAATCGATGAATTTGGACTATAATGAACTGCACGACCGGAACACAAGGCGCCGCTTGCGGCGCAGGATTATGGAGGCACAGCGCATGAGATCCGTCGTCTTTTACTACTCCCTTGAGGGCAACACAGAGAATATTGTCAATCGAATTGTCGAGGGGACCCAAAGGGATGTATGCCGTCTCGTTGCACATCGGTCCTATCCGAAGAACGGTCTGAAGTATTTTTTCGGCGGTATGGATGTCATGCTTAAAAGGACCCCGAGGCTCGAGCCTTTGACGAAGCGCCCGGAATCCTATGATTTAATTGTTTTGGCGACTCCGGTCTGGGCAAGTTCTTTTGCTCCGGCGATTCGCAGTTTCCTTAAGGAACATAACCTGTCCGGAAAGAAGATCATACTCGTTGCGACCACCGCCGGCGGGGATGCAAGCAAATGTTTTAAAGCGATGAAAGCATCTCTCGGCGAATCGGAGATCGTGGGTGAGTTTACCGTGAAGTCTCCGGTTGCCGGCCATGCGAAAGCGGCTGATGCCGTCGTGGAGAAGATCCGGAAACGTTTGGGCGAGTAGGCGGAGAAGATCCGGAGACGGACAGGCAACGTAACGAATTCCGCTCCGAAATAAAGGGCTGTCTCAAAAGACTTGTAACAAAGTCGGATGAGGCAGCTTTTTTTCGAAGCAGATGGATCATGGGTCTGAACCCAATACGATGCGGCAAACGTTCAAGCGTCTCACCACTTGATTGAAAAAGAGCCCATGAAACCTACTCTGAATCCATTCTGATACAGTAGTAGTTTATTTGCAGCGTTTTGAGATGTGAATAGAACCGGATTCGACAAGACCGTATGGGGGTTGGAGACTGCACTTGCGTGACGGCGAGGAAATACCGACTAAATCGATGAAGCGCTTCGTTTCGTCGGTAATCATTAATCAAAAACGAGATCGCCGGTATGTTCGGCTTTTCGAGCGGCGCGGATACCGGCAAATTCGAGAAAAGTGCTCCGGACCCTCTCGATAATGGAATAATATCGACAAATCCGAGTGTTTATGGCATTTTGTCTGTAATTTCAAGCCGCGACGGTCCTTCGTTGGTCAGGTGGCCTCGGCCGGATTCAAGTTTAGTTATACACACTTCATATAACCTCTGTCCAAAATCCGGGCGTATATTGTTTTGGGACTGCCCCGTTAACGATGCTCTGTTTGACCGGTCACGGTTATCAGCGGCGTACCGTTTGATTTAACCTGGCCGTCTGTTTTTACATGCCATGAAAACTGCGGAAATGACTTTTCGTTTAAGCTCAGACCTCTCTTCCGTACAGATCCTTGATAATGGTCTCGATCTCCAGATTTTCGATGGACATGTCGCTGATGACGGATTCCTCGTTCAATCTTTTGATAAACTCGTTCAGTTTGAGCCGGGACAGATCCAGCTCGAACTCGGCCTCCCGATCGGAATGCAGTTTGCGGATGAGGATGCCCGGCTGATTCAGGGAAGAAAGCGGGTTGTGCGTCGTTACACGGACGGATTTTTTGTTTCCGAGATGCATCCGGAGTCGATCCATGGTATTGTCAAAAACGATCTCGCCGTGATTAACGACGATTACGCGCCTGGCGAGGTGTTCCACGTCCTCAAGATCGTGTGTGGTCAATATGAATGTGGTTCCCTTTTTGTTCTGTTCGAGAATAAACTCGCGGATCTTTCCTTTGGCGATGACATCCAGTCCGATAGTGGGCTCGTCCAGAAATACGATCTTGGGCTGATGCAGCATTGCCATGATAAACTCGCACTTCATCCGCTCGCCTAAAGAAAGCTGTCGCGTGGGCTTACGAACGATCTTTTCGAGATCCAGCATTTCAACCATCTCTTTCATCGTTTTCCGAAAGGTTTGTTCCGGTATGTTATAGATGGACTGATTCAGGAGGAAGGAATCGAGCGGCGGGATATCAAAAAGGAGCTGGGATTTCTGTCCGAAAACCGCGCCGATATTCGCCACATATTTTCTTCTGTCCTTCCACGGAACATAGCCCATGATCTCAACCGATCCGGAGGTCGGATAAAGGATGCCGGTAAGAATCTTGAGCGTCGTCGACTTGCCGGCGCCGTTGGGTCCCAAAAAACCGATCAGCTCGCCTTCGCCGATTTCAAACGAGACCGCTTTCAGCGCCTCCACGATCTTCTTTTTGCGGATGATCAGGCTTTTCAGGGCTTCCCGAAAAGTGCCGCCTCTTTCGTACGTGGTAAAGGTTTTGGTCAGTTTGTCCACTTTAATGATGCTCATGGTTCGCTCCTGTATGGTGAGAGGTTTCTGTGATCGGATCGATGTCGTTTATTGTCAGGCCCCCATTTCGGTGCGTGTGGGGGGCCGTTGCTTTTCGCGCGGCGCCTTAACCGCCCGCGCTGGTATAGTTACGTGCCATTCGGTGAAAAAACCAAAGTCCCAAAAGAAGAAATCCGATCGAGCAGGCCATTGCGCCGAATACGCCGGTCATTTCTTTTCCCAGAAGCGCCGAAGCCGGGAATGACCCGAGAAGACTGATCGGGATCACCCAGGTGATGATGGATTGAAATACCTTGGTGAAGATCGATCGGGGGTACAAGCCGAAATCCATGGTCGATATGAAAATTTCATAGATCCGGTAATTGCCGACCCACACGATTCCGAGCCCCGTCATAAAAAGCCCGAAGGCAAACATTGTGATCAGGGAGAACACAAAGAGGAGAAGGAAGACCCCCCAGTTTACAAGCGGCAATGCCGGCACGGATTTGAGGGCATAGAAGAATAGAAGCAGTCCGCCGATCAGTTTTCCCAGGTCCTCACTGTCAAAGGCCGTAATGATGGACATCTGGAGGATCGACCGGGGTTTGATCAGGAGAAGGTCATAGGTTCCTTCCTGAACCCGGCGGATGGTATTCCAGACCATACCCATGAAAAACGGAAACGCGATGCCCCTCGAAAGAAGAAAAGTTCCCTGAAGCAGAAGCACTTCATGTCTCTCCCAGCCCGGAAAGGACGCTCCGTTGTGATAGATCAATAGCGTAACGAGGGGCCCGAACAGCTCCACCACCATCATGATGATCATGCTCATGAAAAAATCGCCGCGATAGGCCATGCGGGAAGCCAGTGAGGTCTTCATACCGTGAAAGTATATTTTGATCCACTGATATATTGAACTTGTTTTTTTTCGCATCATGCTCCGACCCCGGTAAAGCGCTTAATCCCGAAAAACCACACCAGTCGGTTCAGTAAGTAAGTAATAAGTACCATGAGCGCCTGCAAGCCGACAATCGCCGGAATCGAGAGGGTGAATCCGGCGAGCTCATAGCTTCCCATGAAAACCCTTGCCGGCACATAGGAAATGAACTGAAACGGCAGGAAAAACAAGACCTTCTGGATGCCTCCGGGAAACAACGTCAGCGGCACGAATATTCCCGAGCAAATATCCTTAAAGACCAGTACCGCACGGCGGATTCCGTCGGTTTTCACGAGCCAGAACGCCATCGTGCCGATGGTGTGATTGATCAGGAACGCGAGAATAAAGCTGAGTGCCACGGAAATGATTGCCCAAAGCGGCATTGCCGGAATCGGCTTGATTCCGAAAAGCAGGTAGAAGCCGATGATCGGAACCATTTCAATCCAGAATGCCAGGATCCGATGTCCCACTTTTTGAAAAAAGGCATAATACAAATGGTGGATCGGCCGCAGTTGAAAAGTGATGAACTTGCCGTTTTGCACAAGCCTCTGAAGCGTCCCGTCGGTATCGTCCCAGTTCAGGAAGCCCAGAAGGGAGGAAACCGCAAAATAATAAAGCATGGTTTGAAACGTGAATCCGGATACCGTGTCGTGTACTTGAAAAACCGCCCGCCATATGAAATATTGCACCAGAAAATAGATCGGCTGAACAATCAGCGAAACCGCCATATTGCTTCGAAAAGCAAAATTTTCCTTATACGTGGCTTGAATCACGGCCCGAAAGACCGGCTTCGCCTTTTTATGTACCGGCGTCTCCGAAACAGCCTGCACTGTTGTCTCCTCTCTCAGAAGCGAATGGAACGGCTCGTCTCCGAAATCGCTACTCGCGTAGATTTTCGCGCGATTATCTAAATAGTTTACTCCCATGGTCCCGCGGACTCAAGTATCCGTGCGTCGGAATTAAATATATCCAAAAAATTTGCTTCGATGCCCGGAAAACCGGGCGATGCCGGCAAGACGATGTGTTTTAGACGGTATTTATGTGTTTGTTTCTCGTCCGCCGAGTTGGTAATATTTGCGAAACGGGACAATCACCGTTTCCCGCCGGCATTTTTACTCCGCCCGTGCGGAGCTTTCCATGCTATTTTTCGAGCGCGATGAACCGATTCTTATTGAATGAAAAAACTACGCCGATGAATATCATGTCCGATTGTTATTGACCGGAACGAACAGTGTCGTATACTTAAAATAATCTACTTTCTTTGTGATCGTTTCATCAATTTATTACTACGGGGAGGGCTTGATGATGAGCGGCACGAATCAAACACGGTTTTTTCAGTATAAGGTGGTCTGGGGAATCATCGGTCTTGCCTATATCGTGGTCTGGATCCTTCCGTTTATCGGAAATTTCTCCGGACAAGCCAATGGGTCGGCGGAGAGTCTTGCTGTCTTACGGGACTATTCACGCTATCAATGGTATGTCATCGCGTTGTTCGGGCTGGTTTCATTTGCTTATGCAAAAGAGGTGGAAAAGAAAAACTGGTCCGCTGTTTTCGCCGGATTGACCTTTGTTTTTGTTAATTTGTTTAATGAATTGTGGAACGGGCTGATCTTTACATTCACGGGCGGTTATTCCGCGTATTGGATGCTGGGTTATCCGTCCGCATACAATCCGCTGATCGGGTGGTGTGTGGAGATCATATGCTGTTTCCTTTTATTCGGTTTGGTCATCACAAAAGGAATCCCCGAAGACAAGAACAAGAAGTTTTTCGGGTTTCTAAACAATCGAATTGTCATCGCTTTTGCCTGGGCAACGACTGCGGTTGTGCTGGAGATGATTCTTAATTCCTTCGGAGCCTTGATCTGGAACTATTGGTGGTGGAGTACGCGTTTTCCTTTCTTTCTCTTGATTCTTGCGTATTTCCCTTTTGCTCTGGCTGCCTATTTTGTCTATGACATGAACGACACAAAAAAGCAGGCATGGTTTACGGGCATTCTCGGGGGAACGCTTACCGTCGCGTATGTGGTCCTCACATTAACCGGACTGGTATAAACTCGGATCATTCGTGTTTGTGTACTCAAAAATCAAAACGGATCAGGATCCGAAGAAATCAAGCAGATTGGCATGGCTGTATATAGCCACCGAAATCAGCGAGACCGTGGACATAATCTTGATGAGAATATCCAAAGAAGGACCGACGGTATCTTTTAGCGGATCTCCGACCGTATCGCCGACCACAGCGGCATCATGAATACCGGAGCCTTTTTCGGCGCCTTCGATTCCGCCGGATTCGATAAACTTTTTGGCGTTATCCCACGCACCGCCGCAGTTAGCGGAAAAGAGAGCCAGCAGAACGGCGGACAGTGTTGATCCGATGAGAAGGCCTCCGACAAATTCCGGTCCGAATACGAATCCCGATACGATCGGTACGACGACAGCCAGAATGACCGGCAGTTTCATTTCCTTCAAAGCGCCCGCCGCCGAGATCTGAATGCAACGCTTGTAATCCGGCTTGACTTCGCCCGTCAGTATCCCGGGATTGTTTTTGAATTGTCTTCTGACTTCAACGACCATCTCGCCGGCACTTTTCGCCACGGCGTCAATCAAAAGCGCGGAAAACATGAACGGCAGTGCGCCGCCGATGAATGCTCCCGCCAACACAACGGGCTTAATGATATTGAGCTCGATAACGGTAATACTGTCGTTAATCCCGAGCTGAGCGTACATGAAGGAAACCAACAACGATAAAGAAGCCAGCGCGGCCGATCCGATCGCAAAGCCTTTGCCGATCGCCGCAGTGGTATTGCCGACAGAATCGAGCTTGTCCGTAATGGAACGAACGGCGGGATCCAGTTTGCTCATTTCCGAGATGCCGCCTGCGTTGTCGGCGATGGGACCGTAGGTATCAACCGATACCGTGGCGGCGAGGAAGGAAAGCATACCGATCGCGGCCATTGCGACACCGTAAATTCCGCTGACATAACTGGCGACGATAACGCCTCCGGCCAAGGCGAGTACCGGCAGTAATACCGATTTCATTCCGACGGCCAAACCGTTCGTGATTGTCAGTGCGGTTCCGCCTGTTGCGGCCTGCGCCAATCTTTGGGTGGCTTTGTAATCGTAGCTGGTGTATCGCTCGGCGAAAATACCGATGGTTATGCCGACGACAATACCGACAATGGATGCCAGCCAGGGGGACATGACTCCGAAACGAAAATCAATCATGGAAGTATCGGTGTTCCCGAAGAAGAAAAAGGTAAATACACCGCTTCCGAGAATGATCAGAAGAGCACTGACCCAGAGCGAGATGTTCAGCTCCATGTGGGGTTTATCGCTGGGCTTGCGAAGAAGAACGTATGCGATACCGATGACACAGGCTAAAAGACCGATTCCCGAAAATACGATGGGAAAAGTCAAGAGCTTGCTGATCAGTTCTTGACTGATGGGCGCCGCCTCGTGAAGTTTTGTGAAAAACAGATAAGAGGCAAGAACAACGCTCGAGATAATGGCACCGATGTAACTTTCAAGCAAGTCGCTTCCGAGTCCCGCGACATCACCGACATTATCGCCGACATTATCCGCAATGGTTGCCGGATTTCGCGGGTCATCTTCCGGAATGTGAACTTCGGTCTTGCCGACCAGGTCGGCACCCATGTCCGCCGCCTTGGTGTAAATACCGCCTCCGACGCGATCAAAAAGCGCAACAACGGAACAACCCAAAGAGTATCCGGTTACGGACATTGTAAACGGTATAAAAGATATACCGATTGCGTTTTGAACCACAATGATATTTTCGGGACTGGTTTGTCCCATGATGATTCCGAATACCAAATATACGAGAACCAGACCGAAAAGTCCCAGTCCCGCCGCGCAAAGTCCCATGACACTGCCGCCGCGAAAAGCGACTTTCATGGTCTTTCCGAGACTTTGAGTCTCGCGTGCTTCGTTGGACACGCGCACATTTGCGATGGTGGCGATCTTCATGCCGATCGCACCCGCCAGTGCACTCATCATTGTGCCGACCAGGAACGCGACACCGGTATACCATGACACAACCAGCCACAATACCGCCGCGATTCCGACGGCGGCAACCGTGATGATTTTGTACTCGTGAGCAATAAAAGCGCTGGCGCCTTCTTGAATGGCCGATGCAATCTCTTGCATTTTTTCATTGCCCGGAGACATTTTTTTGACTTTGATGTAGTTAAATGCTGCAAATGCCAGCGTTACTAGTGCAACCACGGCCACCGGAATAAGATAAGCGTACATCATGGATTCAGTCTCTCCCTTCTGTCCTCAGTTATTCATATGGGGTATACCCCTTTTTTCACAACGGAATGAATTCTACCACAAATTAGGCTTTTCGAAAATGTATACACGAAATATTTTGAATATCCAATTATTATGGAAAGGGAGCCGGAGGGGATTATTGGATCGACGGGTGAACAAAATTGTAGCGAGTCGCATCCGGTCAAAGGAAGCTCAACGGATCGGTTCCAAAGCCCGAAAAGCAATTCCAAGCGCTACGTTTTGCATGTATCAGAAGAAATTTCTTTGACGAAAAAGCGTCAACGAGGCCATCATCGAATCCGCTACGCGAATACTCGCACGGACATTTGAATGATCAGGTAGTGATGGGTTGCCATGTGGGAAAAAACCGGACAAGGTAGACAGCGGCTGGCTCCCGGGCATTATTTCATCGGATTTGAAAAACAGTAAAGATTGTAAGAATGAAAACATTACAATCGTGTGGTATAATCTAGTTATATTCTTTTTAGCTGCGCCCCGTTTTCGGCGCAGTCGTATTGAATCGAAACGAACATTTGACCTTTCTTGATAACAGGGCGGTGATGAATATGAGCGGGAAAAAATATAGAAACGAAAAAATGAACTTTTCAAAAAGAACGTTGTGTTTTCTTATGAGCGCCGTAATTGTCGGGCTTGTTGCGACTTCCTGCACAACCGGTTCCGAAGTGACTCCGACGAAAGAAACGACAATGGAAGTATCGACGGTTGCGTCAGCGACGCCAAAAGAGTCCCGATCGGTTTCAGAGGGAACAACAACTCCGACCCCGACACCGACACCGACACCGATTGAATTAATCCTGTTGCCACCGGTAGAAACGAATGCTCCGAATACCGATTATCAGCCCGTATCGGATGACCAGACACGGGCACCGGGCACGATTACTCAATCCGAGTATTCGGTCGCAATCCTGACGGATGAGTTGAAGAAACCTTGGGCGATCGATGTATTGCCGGACGGCCGCCTCGTCATCACCGAAAAGGCCGGAGCACTTCGCATTTTTGCAACGGACGGAAAACTCGGAGATCCGATCGGCGGTTTTCCGAAAGTGGACGACCGAAATCAGGGAGGGCTTCTGGATGTAGCACCGGCACCGGATTTCGATTCGAGTCGGATGCTGTTCTTCACGTTGGCCGAGTCAACCGATGAAGGTTCGTTGACTGCGGTGGGTCGCGGCCGTTTGTCAGAAGACGAGAAGATTGTCGAGAATTTCGAAATCATTTGGCGTGCCATTCCATATTTTGATAACAGTATGCATTTCGGAAGCCGACTGGAATTTGATCGGGACGGCAACCTTTTTGTAACGACCGGCGAGCGCTCAAGTCTTGCGACCCGTCCGAAAGCTCAATTGCTCGATAACGGCTACGGTAAGGTCGTACACATCACGGCGGACGGCGATCCCGTAGATGGAAATCCGTTTATCGGTGTACAGGGAGCCTTACCGGAAATCTATTCTTACGGACATCGCAATGTTCAGGGTCTGGCAATCCATCCGGTAACCGGGGACGTATTTATCAGCGAAATGGGTCCGCGCGGAGGCGACGAACTGAATCTTATCCTTGCGGGAGGAAACTACGGGTGGCCGGCAATCAGTTACGGTATCGAATATTCCGGAAACCCTGTTTCCGACGGCCTGACGGTGACAGACGGCATGGAACAGCCGGTTTATTATTGGGATCCTTCGCCGGCGCCCTCCGGAATGATTTTTTACACTTCCGGTATTTTTGCGGAGTGGCAGGGAAACCTCTTTATCGGGGCATTGGCCGGTCGGCATATCATTCGCCTGGTACTCGAGAACGGACGAGTCGTTGCGGAAGAAAGACTTTTGGAGGAGGAAGGACAGCGCATTCGGGATATCTGCGAAGGTCTTGACGGAGCGCTTTACGCCATTACGGACGACGGGCGCTTGTATCGAATCGGATAACGGATCGCATCGGATCTCACTTGGTGTTGCGTGTCGGAAGTAATCGTACGACTCCCGCAAAATCGAAAGCTTGCTCCGACTCGCAGTTTGATCCGATACCAGAGCTCAACCGGTTTTGTTTGGGTCATAGTTTACATACATACATGCGTAAAGACATCGATCGAAAAGAAACTACTGTTCGAATAACAAACAAAGGAATCTATTCGTACGGCCGGTCATTTCGTTTCGAATACGCCCCGTTTTTCCTGAGCTGAAGAATCCAAGGCATTTGGACCAGAGGTGTGAGCCCGAGAATACCCACAAGTACGCGAGCCGGCAGCGGGATGGTTTCCATCGGCGTTGTGAGGGCAAGGGTTTCTTTTGTGAAGCGCTTATCCGGAAGAAATTCGCGTCCCAGCCGATGAACAAGCGCGATGCGCTTTTCGTTCATGCCCATTCCGCCGCCGAATACGGCGGTCCCCGCATAACGGGCGCCGAGGATTTCGGTCAGGCGCTCAAGATATTTTTCAACCGCTCGGGATTGAATGTGCTCGGGGAATCCGGACTGAACGATAAAACCGAGAGAGATGTTTTCGAGCGATCCGATATACGGTTTCAATTCTTCGAAAAACGCCATTGTCATTCCCGGCATGGCGTCGGTGTAAAGCGGAAAGATGACGACGGCGCAGTCCGCCCCGGCGAGGCGCTCGGCAGTCTCCCGGTGCCCGGCGATACGATTCAGATTCACTTTTTCGATTTGTACGTTGGGATGCTCGGCAAGACCCTTCGCCAATGCGTCGGAATATTTTTCTGAAAAGCCGCGGATACCTCGCGGTGAGCCGTTACAGAGAAGAATATACATCGTTAGCCTCCTTTTCGGAACCGGCAATATGAAGTGCCAGGGTGAGATCCGTTTTCAGATTGATGGAAAGACGGGAAAAGATTCTCCGCGTATTCTCGAAGTCGATTGCGCTTTTATCCGGATCGATCAGGATTAATCCAAGCTTCGGGTACTTCTTGTATCGACTCTTGTGATGCAGCTCTTTTTTGTAGAAAACGATATAGGGATGAACGATCGGAATCATCCGGTCGCATGTTTTTTTCAGAAGCGAACCGACAAAGCCCAGAGAAGCAGGGGAGAGGAAAACCGTCAAATCCGATTGAATAACGGACCTGTAAACGATTTCCATATCGTCTTTTTGGGCGCAAATCCCCGGAGTCTTGACCCAACAGTCCCAACATCCGGTGCAGTAGCGGATATCGAGATCGCGCAGACGGATGATATTGATTTTTCGTTCCGAAGCTGCGTCTTTTGCCAATCGGTCCAATTCGGACTCGAATTCGGTGTATGAATCATCGGAAATTCCGTTTAGGATCGTGATGGTTTTCATGATTTTCTCCCTTCCGTTCTTGAAAATACCCGGAATATTCGGGCCATTTGCCGGACATAAATGCGGTGGCACCGATGATGTCTCCGCCGGTCTGAGCAAGACGGGCGGAAAGGCTCTGCATTGAAGTGTCTTCGATAATTCCGGCACAGATCATTGCGGCGAGACCGTGCGTATAGACCGTGAGTTTATCGAGGATGGATTCGATCTCTCCGTCACTGAAAATGGCAAGGCTTTTTTCCTTTCTCATCTGGATCCTGTTCGTCTCCGAAAAGCGTTGAAACATGTCACGTCCGCGCGCGTCCTCAAGGAAAATCGTTCGATACACAACCGGAAAGTCCTTGGCGAATTCAAGCATCCCGACACCGATATTCAGAAAAATATCTGCGGTATAACTTTTTTCCGTGTAGCGTATCAATCTTTCGAAGGCTTCACGCATCAGTGATTCCCGAATCTCGTCGATGCCCGAAAAGCAAGAGTACACCGGAGCCGTGGAGGAGCCGACCCGTCCGGCGATCTTCCGAACGGAAAGCGCGTACAGCCCCTCTTTTCGGAAAAGATCGAACGCGGCTTCCAGGATATCCTCACGGGAGAATTGAATTTTCTTAGGCATCTTTCCTCCGAATAACAATTGTTATATAACAAATGTTATAATATGACTTGCAAAGGATTTTGTCAATCGTATGAGTCGGGAAGTAATAAAAAAGCGCGCCTCATTCGAGACGCGCAGAGGATACGTATGTTTTCCGATTAGGGAATAGTCAGTTAAATCCCGTATACCTAAATGTCGTATTGCTGTTTACGGTACGTGTTATACTGCTCATCCCCAAGGTAGCTTCGATCGTTTCTCCGTTGATCAGCCAAATGACCGGATTTCCGAGTGCCGTTGTACCGGTGACCGTTACCGACGTACCTTTCGGCACGGTGCCGCTGGTTGCATTGGTATAGCCGCCGCCGGAGAATGTGCAGTTTGTACAGGAAATGGTCACGGTTTCGACCGGCACGGGTGTGGTTGTCGGCGTCGGCGTGGGTGTCGGATTCAGCTTCTTGAAAACCGGCTCATAAACGGTAGCTTCATTCAGATCATAGACCGTGAAGGAGTTGACGGTACGGTTGAAATGGTAGGGGATGTTATTGATCAGCCAATGGCTGACGTAATGGTTGGCCGGAACCTCCGCCTCGACGAAAACCGTAATCCGACCGTCTTTTACGTTTTCGTCATCCTCTTCGAAAATGTACTCTTCAAACGGATTCCCCGTCGGCTTGCCTTTCTCATCCAAAAACTGCATCGTGGCGTTTATCGAGGTGACCTTTCGCTCTTCGCGAAGAACCGCTTCGATGGTATAACCGTCTTTGACTTGGAAGGAAGCGCTTTCCGATGCGTTGTCAATCGGATCATTGTTGTATTTCCAGCAATCGATGACCATACCCTCGGGTACGATGGGAATGGCAACCACGGAAATTTGAACATCAAAGAATACAACGGGCGCCGCATCTTCAGGTGAACCGCCGACCGGATAGAGCAAGGCATTTACTCCGACTGCGAAGTCTTTCGCAGGTGACGCAGTTGGCGAAGGAACGATTGTTTCACCGGCCGCATTCAACTGTGATTCCAGTTCGGAGATCCGGCTGCTGAGAACCTGGTTTTCCAAAAGAGCTTCTGCCAGTGCATCATTGTCTTTCGGCGCACATCCCGCCGCGAAGACGTTTGTTAACAGGATTGCGACAAAAAGGATTGTAAGTATCTTTTTCCACATATTTATAAAATCCTCCCGCTTCGGCGAGCTCGTTCGCCTTCTTTTTTCCCAATGTCTCATCGCAAAATATTACGGAATTAGTATAGCGGAATAATCGTTAATAATACAATAGAGATCCATTTGAAAACGGACAGTTTTCATCATCGCAAATCCTTTCGATATACAACACCTTTACGAACGGAGTCATGGGCTCGATTACTTATGCCCATTACACCGACTCTCCGTTGAAAAGAGTGAAATCACCTGAGGAATCGTCGGAGTGGTTATAGGGTAACGTGAAGTCATGCGAAGTAGTCGATCAATGCGAAAAACGAGGGTATCATTACTTCAAACTGACGCTCCGGATGCTTTGGATGCGCACCAGTTTTTCTTCCCGATGATTGCCGATTGTGACCAGCGCCCACTCTTCGTCGACTTCCCGGATCAGGCAATCCGACAGCGTCGCGGTCAATATGAAGTCGCTGCTTTCGAGCTTCAGGTCGGCGGTCTTGCCGATGCTTTTTGTGAGAATCTCGCGAAGCGAGGCCGTTTCCGTGTGGCCGATGCCGGCCTCCTGAATCGTGTGTTTCAGTCCCCGGATCTGCGCGGTCAGACCTGCACACCAGATAAATGCGACTAATCCCCAAATAAAACCTAAATAACCCATGTATTCCATAATGATCTCCCCCTTACTTGACGATGCTGATCGATTGAATGGAAGATACCGGGAGGATCTTCATCATCGTCTTTTTGCTCTTTTGAAACTCGACGCTCATCCACGGACCGTCGAAATCGATGATCGTGCAGACCGCGTTCCCGATCTCGTAATCCGTCTCGAAAAGCGTCAGTTTCACCGTCTTACCCTTAAGACCGTAAAGAAGGCGGGTGACGGAGCTCTTGCCGACCGTGCCCGGTTTGGACCGGTCATAACTGTCGTTTAAAAGGTAGTCACAACTCACGTCCAGTACCTCTGAAAGAAGAACGACCTTCTCCATCTCCGGGTAGGAAAGATCCGATTCCCAGCGCGAGATCGACTGCCGCGTGACCGACATCATGTCGGCGAGCTGTTCCTGCGTCAGGTTTTTTTCTTTTCGCGCATCCGCGATTTTACTTCCGATGCTCATATCTTTTTCCTCCGTTCTTGATGAGTTCATGATACGGGCAAGCCCATTTCGATACCATCAAGTCCTGATTTCAGAATGTAACATTTGACGTGCGTTTCGTGTTACACGGGTCTTTTCGCTTATTATAGACAAGGAAAGCAAGATGAGCAAAGCCCGAAGAGCAATCGAAAGCGGCGGTGAAAAGAAAAGGGATGAATCCGGCCGGGGCGGGATCAATCCGGATTGGCGGCGCTTCCGGTGTCTTCAGTTTCTCTTCTGTTTCCGTAGAAGAGGGAAAAACTTCGCGTCTTCCAGCATCAGGTGATCGTGGATGACCTTGTTGATCAAAAAGGCGTAGAAGGCTCCGGTTCGAAAAGACTCTTTTTTCTGAAGCGAGTTCCAGAATGTCGCGCTCGACAAAAGAGAATTGTGGATCTCCCGATGCGCGTCCAGATCCAAATAGCCGGCGTCCGCCAAGATCTGTTCTTCATGCGCAAAATGCTCGGGTAAAAGGCGGCACAATTCTTCAAGAAGGCGAGCCTCTTCCTCGGGATATTGATAATAGTATGCTTCCAAGAGTCTTTTGCCGGTTTGGAACAACGCTTTGTGCTCCGAATCGATCGCGGTGTTTCCGGATTCGAATTCGCTCTGCCACGGGATGACCTCGATCCGCTCCTTCGAGAGGTAGAGCATGTCGGAGGTGACGGTTCGGTTGCGGCCGTTGTTTTTGGCCAAGTACAGGGCGGTGTCGGCGCGCGTGTACCAGCGCTGAAGGTCGTCTTCCGCGAAAAGTTCCGCGACCCCGAAGCTCGCGGTGACATGCCCGACGCCTTTGAAATCAAAGGCTTCGACGGCCTCGCGCATTTTCTCCGCGACGGTGAACCCGCTGGCGGTCCCGGCGCCCGGCAATAAGACGGCAAACTCTTCGCCTCCGACGCGCGCGACCGTGTCCGTGGTCCGGCAATTTGCGGTAAGGAGCTTTACCAGAGAGATCAGGACGCTGTCGCCGACCGGGTGGCCGTAGGTATCGTTCACATTTTTAAAGTGATCGAGATCGACCATCAGGAGCGTAGAGATGATGCCCTTTTTGGAGAATTGACCGATCAGGCGTTTCGCCTCGTGCTCGAAAAACTTGCGGTTGGCGGCGCCGGTCAGCGCATCCGTAGTAAATTCCTTCTCAAGACTCAGGGACAGCGAAAATGCATCGGAAATATCCCGCGCCGATGCGATGATGTAGGGCGGGAAGGGGATCGACTTCCACTGCAGATACCGGTACTCGCCCGACTTGGTACGGTACCGGTTGATAAAATGCGGCACCGGTTTGCCCGAATTGAGGCGCCGTACCGCATCCAGCGTCGGCTTCAGATCATCCGGATGAACATATTCAAGGAGCGGAGTACCTTCGACATCCCCAATCGCATAACCCAAGCTATTTGAAAACTCTTCGTTTACGCGAACAAAGCGCCCTTCCGCGTCCGCAATGCAGAGAATGTCCGTCGAGACAGTCAGGAAAATATTCAGCGGGAAAGCGCGCTGTACATCTTTACTGCCGCGCAGTACCACACCGACATAGTGATCCCCCATGGAAAACGCGTCGATCACGACAAAATGATCCTCTCCCTCGGCAAAAAGCGAGGAGAAGGTGCTCCCGTCCCGGCGCGCGTCCTCCAGAACTTTCCGATACTCCGAAAGGACGCCCCACGACTCGAACACGGATTCGACACAAGGCGATACGCCCCCGCCGGAATCATCGTCGCAAATCCCCGGTTTCCCGTCGCATGCATTTTCCCGGATCCAACGCTCCGCCGCCGCATTCATCCGCTCACAGCGAAAGGTCGTGTTTTCGACGTCGTCGTCGGGATCGAAGGCGTAGACCAACTTCGGAGAGTGTGCCTGATCGAAAAAAAGTTCGGTGATATTCATAATCAAACCCCGGCGCTTTTTTCTTACATTATAGCACCGGGGCAGTTCAATTATTACGACCAAATTATATGTCGTCTCTCGTTTCCTTTGAAAGGCTTCAAATAGAAATCCTCGGACAGGAAGTGTACAACGATTGCGAACTCGATTACTGAAGGAGTTTGCCGTTACCCGGGGAAATACATCTCCCTGATTACCGCGTCGACCTCTGCACGTACCGCGGCTGCTTCGGTATCCGAGAGGTTCGTCAGATCGCCCCAGACCATGGCATACCATATCGTACGATTGAATGGACCGTTATACGGTGTTTCAAGGCCGGTCGCGTCAAAGTACACGGTGATACAGTAAGAATTCTCGCTGTTATGAATAATCATCTCATATGAGTCCGAGCAGTGATATTCATAAGTCGAATTTATGAACCAGTAGTCGTCTTCGGGTATATTCATCCGCATAAGGAAGTCCTTGCCCGGAGAGAAATCCTCCCCCTTAAGCCCGTTGCAAAAGCGTACCCCCATTTCTGTGTTTTCGGCCTCGTACCACTCCCAGTCAAAATTGGAGTCGTACAGTTCTACCTCATACCCGCGTTCGGTAAGAACATTGACGAAGTCCGAAGAAAAGTCGAATGCTGCGTTTTCCGGCCATTCGGAGGGGTTTTGATTGGGATTATATGCACCGGGGAAGTTTAGCCCCAGCTTTTCTGTCGCTGTAATGAAAGTCTGGAGGCGCGGAACTTCCATGACTATTTCGGCATGAATGACACTGCTTCCGGTTTGGTAAGTGATATACAAAGTGTTATTTTTTTCGTAGTAACCGTCTGTGTCGAAAAACAGGAGAGCAGAATCGGTACTCATGAAGCGTAAAACAAAGCTGTCGTACGGATACGGATTCAGTGAATCAGCGTAGTAATATTCCATTATCATTTGAACGACTGCCTGATTTGCGTCCTCTTCCGAATTAAAATTGTGGCAACGAACTACATCCTTACCGTCTGAACTTTTGGCTTCCCATCCGTAGATAATTTTCTCGTTGTGTATGCCTGTGCTTTCTTCCACCACATATCCGGCTTCCGAGAATACTGTCTGAAAGTTACTGACATCGACCGGCGAAGTGGTGATATATTCGAGCGGATTGAGACCGTCGAAATTTTGAGAGGATTGCATATTTAGCACGTCACGGTAACTGATTCTCTCGCCGTCCACATCGATAAACAGGTTGTCGTATGGGTCATTCGGGTCATCCCAAACCGGATTTGTCACAGTGGGCTCTGCCGAGGTCGTCGGTGTTGTTTGCGAAGCATCGGCTGTGCTCTCGATGAGCGAAGCGGTTGTTTCCGTGGTCTGATTTGCAGCTTTAACATTCTGAAGCGGATTGAAAATCAGCCCGAGTACGACAATGCCGACGAGGACGGTAGAAGCAAGAATAATCCACAGAGCCGGCTTTCGGTAACCGAGGACATTTTTGATGCGGCCTTTAAGGTTTCCTTCACCGAACGCAAGGGGAGTCGCGTGTAATAAGCTTCTACCCGTCGCCAGAGACAGAAGGGAAGAGGAATAATTCTTTTTGATCCCGTAACCCAGCTCGCGGATTACCTTCTCGTCGCATGACATTTCCATATCGCGACTCATGAACGCAAACGCGAGCCAGACAAGAGGATTAAACCAATGGATACAAGTGATCGCGAAAAGGATCGCCTTTACGACATAGTCGCCCCTTTGGATATGGATTTGCTCATGTCTCAAAATGTGGGCACGTTCGGAATCCTCAAGGCCCGAAGGGATGAAAATTCCGGGTCGGAAAATGCCAAACAGAAACGGTGAGGGGATGCTCGGAGATTCGAAAATATTGGCTTCAAGCCAAACAGATGAGCGGAGACGCTTTTTTAGATTAATATATGCGATGAAATTATACGACAAAAGTGAAATCAACCCGACCAGCCAAACGATCGAAAAAATCTGCGTCATTGACGGGTTCATTGTCCCGGAATTGCCGGTTTCCGTTGCGCCTTCCGAAGAAGTCACCCGATCGCGTGCCGTAATCTGTGCTTGCGGCAGGTTCTGTGTCGCGGGAAATGCATTGATCTCCTGGTTCTCAGAATCTATCGGAGAAACATCACCATTTGCTTCCCGGATCGGATTGATTTCACCCGCTTCCGCAGTGAAAGAAGGATCGAAGACCGGGTTTGCCTTTTCGCTCACCCATGCGGTAACGCTGTGATCGCTGACCGCTTGAGGAACAAGGCTGACCGGACTTTCCGGAGTGAAGGGTAATGCCAGACGAATGAATACGGCAATCCACAAAATATAGGAGAACGATTTGGGCGCTTTTCGTAAAAACAGCCGAATCAGTAAGACGATTGCGATACAATAGGCGGAGACTAGGCTCATATCCAGGATTTTCAAAAAAACGGCTTCCATCATTTCTCCTCCTCGTACTCGTTGATGATTCTCATGATTGCCTCGTATTCGGCTTTGCTGATTTTCTTCTTCGGGACAAATGCGGCCAGGAAGCGGGGAATAGAACCGCCGAAATTTGTCTCGACGAATTGTTCGCTTTGAATTCGAAGATATTCTTCCTTGCTAACGAGAGAACTCACGGTTGCGTCGATATTCTGAAATAAACGCTGATCGCACAGCTTTTTAAGAAATGTATAGGTCGTCGATTTTTTCCACGCAAACCGGTCGGCACAGAGGCGAACCAGGTCGCCGGAATTGATTGGCTCGTTCTTCCAAATCAAGTCGGCAAACTTTCTCTCGGTTTCGGTCATGTTGTAATCCGGGCATTGAACCTCATCCATGTGAATATCCTCCTGCAATGGGGTCGGTAAATTACCGACCTAATGCAAGTCTATAACTTACCGACCTGCTTGTCAAGAGTTGATTTTCGCCGGCTTTTCAATTGTTTCCGTAAAAAAATGTAAAATAGTCCGGTAGGTGGCCCACTTGGATTTTTCCCTCAGCCGTGCCGATTTTGAACTCATCGAAAAACAGTTTGACTTCGGGCATCCGTTTCTCTATTATCCGCCAAACAATTAAGCTCCTCTCGCAACTTCAGGTTGCGTCACGGATAAAAAGCGGAACCGGAGGTTGGTGGATGTATTGATGAAGTGGCGCGACAATGACTATGAGATTTGAAAGATCAGGAAAGGGGTATTGAATATGAGTAACGAGATTCCGGTTCAATTCGAAAAACGGAGACCCCCGGCTTTTCGAAAAGAAACCACCACTTCTACGTGAATAAGTGCGGCTTTCATGTGGTTCGTATCGATCATCCGAAAGACCCCCGCGAGGAAAGTTATATACTGGAGAAAGATATGAGCCGTGATATCGGCAAGGAGGGATCAAAATGAGCTTTGGTGAAAATCTTCAGTTTCTTCGTAAAATGCATCGGTCGATGACACAGGAGGAGCTCGCGGAGCAAATGGGCGTTTCACGCCAGACCGTGTCGAAGTGGGAGATGGGCAGCGCTTTTCCCGAGACGGAAAAGGCAATCGCACTGTCACGGCTTTTCAACTGCTCGCTCGACGAGCTCCTTTGTCAGGACATGAATTCCGGAAACGACGCATACGAGAATCTTCGCGTCGAGACGGTCCCTGCGTTCGCAACCGTTCGCTACGCGGTGATCAGCCATGAACCTGAGGATGACGCGATGCACCACATCCGAGGGTGGGCGGTACGGGCCGGGATCGAAGAACCGGAGGTCATCGGGTGGGATTTCCCGTTTGTATCCCAGGAGCAGATCAATGTCTTTCACATGCACGGATATTGTGCCGCATGTGTCCTTCCCGAAAAGCAGGCGGGCGTTGATTATGCCGGCTTCGGCCTCGAGGTCATCCGCCAGTCCGAGTCGAGGTACGCGGTCATCACGATCCGTGAGCCTTTTACCGCACCCTTCGTATTGATTCCGAACGCCTACAAAACCCTTCTGCGCTTCATTGAGGTGAACGTCATCGCGAAAAAGGCGCCCCCGGAGGCGATCGGGTGCTTTGAGAAAGTCTACCGCAAGGATGGCATAGAATTTATGGACGTGTATATGTGCGTCGGATAGGTTTTATGGACTATAATGTAGGAACGGGTGCGCCGTGACGTGGACGCTCGAGACGAATTTTCTTCCGAAGGAGCCGATCGCCCTTTGACTCCGGAGGGGGGGCGACAAGGCAGTCTTTTGAAAAAGACCCAAGGAGAGATAACAGCGGGAAAGTCTTTCACAGAAGACCTGTTTATCAGTAAAGCGATCCCTGCGTTTACCAGATCTTCAACTTGATCTCCCCGGATCCGTTCGGGATCAGGGGCTCCTTATGGTTCGGGTCGAAGTAAGGGAGCAGGCGATTCCAGCTCGGCATCGGCTTTCCGGAGGCGCGAAGCACGGCGTCAAGGACCGAGGCCTGGCCGCCGATCTCGGAACGGCCGCCGGGGGCGTTCGCGTGGCCGAACATCGCGATACGGGCAGACTCGCCGCGCATCTTTTTGGAAAGAAGAGATACGATATATCGCTCGGGCATCATGATGAGCGTCCGGAGACTTTTGGGCTCAAGCGGGTAGCCGAGGGCGCGCAGTGCGGCAAAGCATTCGTGACAGCCGCGCACTCCGAGTACGATCGCGTCGCGTGTGTTGCAGAAACGTTCCTGATCGCCGCCCGCGGCGTACATCGCCCCGGCAAGCGGGAATACGAGCGCCGCGTGGTACAGAAGATAGGAACGGATATTGTTGTTTTCGACCGTCGGAATGCCGGCTCCCGAAAAGATCTCGTGAAGGAGCGTGAGCGCCGGTCGGGCGGAGGCGTCGATGATGCCTGTAGTGGTCTTGGAGCGTCGGCTGTTTTCGCTTTTTTCGCGCGTGCGTCCGTCCAGATAGCAGATGACACCGTCTTCCTCGTAACCGCCGAAGGCGCCGAAACCGGCGATGAATCGATCGTTTCCGACAAGACCGGCCTGTTCATCCAAATTTCCGAGATTGTTTCCGATCACAACAAATGCGCGGGCGGTGATGCGCTCTTGCTTCAGTCGAACAAGTACGTCCGTAATCTGTCCGGAGCGTACCGTGACCAGAACGGCGTCGAATTCCGTGCCGGGCGCGAGGGTCTCGGTCACTTGGATTCCGGCGGTCTCTTCGCCCTCGTCCAGAAACAGGTTGCGGATCCGCAGGCCGCCGCTATGAAGGGCTTCGAGGCGCTTTCCGCGCGCCAGAACGGTCACGTCGTTTCCGGCCTCAGCCAGTCGGACCGCGTAGACGCTTCCGATCACACCCGCACCGAAAATCAGTATTTTTTTGGACATCATAACGCACCTCCTCCATGAGGATATTATACTCCTCCGATGCGGGCGAATGCGGATACCGGCAAAATCGGCGAAAAGTGCTCCGTTTGCCGGTATTTTGGGCCGGAAGAAGCCTCACAGGGACTTCACTTCGAGATTCATAGCGGACAGATAATCTTGTCTCTGCGCCGCAAAAGGCTTGCTTTACGCGGATTTTCCGAACAAAAACATCGCCGGACTCTTTGGGGTAAAAACAGGAAATTCCGTTTTATTATCCTATATGGCCTCTTCCTGCCCGACGTATCGTCGGCGGGGATGACCTTTCCGTGAACGGGGGGATCCCGGTCCGTTTTTCTGCGAATTTTTGAACCGTGTACTGCTAGGATTTGCATGATATGATCTCGGTGCCGATCGGCTTTGCGAGCGGGCGGCGTAGGGAATGGGCGGTGCGGAAATCACGTCGGATTCGGTTATCGGGTAGGGGTGGTCCTTTTCGACCGGAAGTTCTTTTTCTATAAATTTTTGTATATCTCGAAGTAAAGGATACTCCTCGCCGCTGCAAAACGAGTATGCGGTTCCTCCGAGCCCCGCGCGACCGGTTCGGCCGATGCGGTGAACGTAGGTCTCCGGGACCTCGGGAAGATCGAACTGAATGACATGGGAAAGTTCCTCGACATCAATGCCGCGGGCGGCAATATCCGTCGCGACCAGGATTCGGGTGGTTCGACTTTTAAAATTTCCGAGTGCGTTCTGGCGTGCGTTCTGGGATTTGTTTCCATGAATGGCCTGGGCGGACAGGCCGGCTTTTTCGAGAGACCGGACGATTTTGTCCGCACCGTGTTTGGTTCGCGAAAAGACCAGGGCCGAGTCGGCGTTGACGTTCTTCAGAAGGTGAGTCAACAGATTTATTTTATTCCCTCGGTCGACCCGGAATACTTTTTGCCGAATGGAATCCACCGTCGATGTGGGCGGCGTAATCTCAATGAGAAAGGGATCCGACAGGATGGTTCCCGCGAGTGCTTCAATCTCGGACGGCATCGTCGCCGAGAAAAACATCGTCTGTCGCTCGGAGGGAAGACAGGAAACAATGCGCCGAACGTCATGAATCATGCCCATGTCGAGCATACGATCCGCTTCATCCAATACAAAAAATTCGATGTGATGGAGCCGGATATGGCCCTGATCCATCAGATCCAGAAGGCGACCCGGGGTCGCGACGAGGATATCAACGCCGGTCTGGAGGCTTCGCACCTGCGGATTCTGCGATACGCCGCCGAAAATGACCAGAGAGCGTAATCGGAGATGCCGTCCGTAGGCCATAAAACAGTCGTTAATCTGAATGGCGAGCTCGCGCGTCGGAGCCAGTACCAGGGTGCGGATTTTGCGACGACCGCCGGAAATATCCGCGGTCCCCGGGTTCTGTCCGAGCTGTTGAAGGATCGGCAGGGCAAACGCGGCGGTCTTACCGGTGCCTGTCTGCGCGCAGCCGAGCAAATCTCGGCCGGAAAGCAAAACCGGGATCGCGGCCTCCTGAATCGGCGTAGCCGAAGAATAGCCCTGTTCGTCCAGCGCCTTCAAAATGCGGGGCATCAGCCCCAATGTCGAAAAATTCAAATGAAACTCCTTTGAGCCGACGTACGTGCGGCGGCATGAATGTTGTATTCCATATATGACCAACAAAAAAGATGCCTGATTGAGCATCCCGTTGTCTCCGTTACATCCAATGCTTCGTTCATATACTGAACCGGAAAAGAGTATACCACATATTATGTGTCAACGAAACCATACGAGGACACAAAAGAGAATAAACAGGAGATATCCGACCACAAAGACTGCGGTGACTAAAAGGATCGCCTTCAGAACGCCCCACGCGACGGCCAGATTCTCCGCTTTGCCGAAGCTTTCCGATCCGGAAGCCGGCGATGTTCCGGATTTTGACTCGGATTCTGTCGGTTTTCGCTTCGAACGGGAGGGAGAAGACGCGTACCACGGCATGCCGTCGACATTCATGTCGGCGATCGTGCGGCCGTCGTCGTCTTCAAATTTCTTGCGTTTTCTCATCGATCGGTTCCTCTTGCGGTTCCGTTGTTCCTTCCTGCGCCTGGATCCGAATCATTTCCTCCTTCAGCTCAATATCGCGATCGGGCTCGTTGTGGAGGTGACAGGCGCAGAAATGACCCGGTTCAATCTCTCGAAAATCAGGCGTGACGTACTTGCAGATTTCCATCATTTCACGACAGCGGGTATGAAATTTGCAACCTTTCGGCGGATTAGCCGGCGAGGGGATACCGCCCTCCAAAATGATACGTTCCATTTTATAATCGGGATCGGGCATCGGGATAGCGGAGAAGAGCGCTTGAGTATAAGGGTGCAGAGGCTTTTCGAAAAGCTTGGCTTTATCCGCGTATTCGACGATAACGCCCAGGTACATCACTCCGACCGTGTCGGAGATGTGTTCGACGACCGAAAGATCGTGGGATATAAACAGGTACGTGAGGCCGAACTGCTTCTGAAGTTTCTTCAGAAGATTGATGATTTGAGCCTGGATCGATACGTCCAAAGCGGAAACCGGCTCGTCACAGACGATAAAATCCGGATTCAAGGCGAGCGCGCGGGCGATGCAGATTCGTTGGCGCTGACCGCCGGAAAACTCATGCGGGTAACGATCCTTATGATATTCCTGCAGACCGCAGGCATGCATGATCCGGGTGATATATTCGTCGAATTGCTCCTTCGGCACAATCTCGTGCTCGCGTACCGCCTCACCGATGATTTCGCCGACCGGCAAACGGGGGGAGAGGCTGGAATAAGGATCCTGGAAAATGATCTGCATGCGCGGACGCATCTTTCGCAACTGTTCACGGGTAAGCGTAAAGATATCCTGTCCGTCGAAAAGGATGTCGCCGTCGGTTTTCTCGATCAGACGGAGCAGTGTCCGCCCAATGGTACTTTTCCCGCAGCCGGACTCGCCGACCAGGCCCATCGTCGTTCCGCGTTTGATCCGGAAGGAAACGCCGTCAACCGCTTTGACCTGGCCGATGGTATTGCGGAAAAACGCGGAGCGGATCGGGAAGTATTTTCGGAGATTTTTAACCTCGATGATGAATTCTTTTTTCATGTCACAACTCCTTCACATCGACGGTGAAAGGGACGGATGAGATATCTCCTTGATCCCGGAACAAATAGCAGGAAGTGCAATGGGTGTCACCGACCTTATATTCCGGAGGATACCCTTCGCTGAAGCAGGTATCGACGGCAAAATCGCATCGGTCCCGAAAATAGCAATAATTTGGCATTTCGAGGGGATTCGGAACGCTTCCCCGGATGTTATACAGCTCATCGACCTTTTTCCCGACAACCGGTTTGGAGTTCATCAGCCCGATGGTATAGGGGTGCTTCGGGTCATGGAAAATTTCATGAGCGGTTCCTTTTTCGATAATTCGTCCGGCGTACATGACGACTACATAATCCGCCATATCGGCGACCACCCCGAGGTCGTGGGTAATCAGCATAATCGAGGCTCCGATCCGGCTTTTCAAATTTCTTAAAAGATCAAGAATCTGGGCTTGAATCGTCACATCGAGTGCGGTGGTCGGCTCATCGGCGATAATCAGGCCGGGATCACAGGCGAGTGCCATAGCGATCATGATCCGTTGGCGCATGCCTCCTGAAAGCTCATGCGGATACATCTTGTACACGCCGTCGGGGTTTGCGATCCCGACCAGCTTCAGCATATCGATTGTGCGTCGCTTGACCTCCTGATCGGGCATTCTCGGATTGTGAAGTTTAATGACTTCGTCGACCTGATCACCGGATTTGAATACCGGATTTAAGCTGGTCATCGGCTCCTGGAAAATCATACTAACCTTGTTTCCGCGGATATGGATCATTTCTGAGGTCGGCGTATTGACGATGTTATAAGCTTTTCCTTCTCCGAGATTGAATCGTATCTCTCCGCCGACGGTTTGGCCCTGCGGCCGCTGAAGTAATTGCATGAGCGACAGACTGGTGACGCTCTTGCCGCAACCGGATTCGCCGACGATACCGACCGTCGCACCCGTGGGTACCGAGAAGGAGATTCCGTCGACCGCTTTTACGGTACCGATATCGGTAAAAAAGTAGGTGCAAAGATTCTCAAACTCGACAATATTATTCGGGTCCTTCATGACAGTCGTGTATTGCTGAGGATCCGAGCCGCTGTTTGCCCGCTGCTTTTCAAGCCTGCGCGTAATCTTCCGGTTAAAGCGAGTGATGCGGGCTGATTCCCGGGTGCTGATATAGTTGGCTTTCTTCGCGTCTTTCTTCATCTTTCGCTTCTCCTCACTGCTTCATCTTCGGATCGAAGGCGTCCCGTAAACCGTCGCCTACGAAATTGAAGGCAATAACCGTCAGGCAGATCAGAAGTCCGACCGGTATCCAGATATATGCGTAACGGATCAGGTTTTCGTTGGAGCTGGTGATCGAGTTAATCATGGTGCCCCACGTGGCGAGCGGGTGTTTGACACCAAGGCCGAGAAACGAGAGGGTGGACTCCATGATGATTACGGAACCGAGTCCCATCGTTGCCGATACAATCAATTGAGGCATAACATTGGGAATCAGATGGCGGAATATTTTGCGTCTGGAGGATATCCCCGTGGATTCCGCCGCGGTCATAAATTCCTGTTCGCGGAGCGAAAGAATCTGACCGCGCACCAAACGAGCGACGGGCGCCCATCCGAGGATGCCCATCACGACCATCATCCAGATAAGTCGCATATAGGAGCCCATTTTAACGCCGTCAAAAAAGGCTCCGAGGATAATCAGAATCGGATAGGTCGGTATACAGTAAAAAACGTCAACCAATCGCATGATTACCGTGTCGACCCAGCCGGCGAAGTAGCCGGCAATGCCGCCCATAATGACTCCGAGGATTACCTCCAGTATGACAACGACAAAACCGACCATCAGGCTGACTCTACCGCCGTACATCATTCGTGCCAGAATATCGAATCCGTCTGCATCGGTACCAAATATATGCTCGCGCGACGGCGGGGCGTAAATGTCAATCAGATGCGTAATCTGCTCGCAGGTCAGCTCCCATGTGCCGACCTTGAATGTTGCCGTAATTTCCGTATCGACCGCAGTCAGCTCTCCTTTCTCGTCGACGAGAAAATTGCCGTCCATGTCCATCCGAGGAAGCGGGAATGAGAAGACCGCGGTCTTCTGTCCGGATTCCTCGGCTTCGAGGATCGCTTTTTCGGTTGCTTTTTTGAAATCCATCGAAAGGGTATCGCCACCCGTATACCGACGAACCACAAAAGTGGAAAGGGAAGCGACCGGAGATTCTCCCCGGAGCACAACATAACCGTCATCGCGTTTCTCGACCGAAAAGGAATCTCCGTCCAATTCAAATTCTCCGTCCGTATACATCGAAAGCAGAGCCAGAGGCTTATAATCCTCGCGGATGGAAGAACCGGATTCGAAGGCATCAAAGACAAAAAGTGAGAAAACAAGCACGGTGCTTGCTTCCCCGGAAAAAGTGATTCGGTATCCATCTTCGTCGTAGGAAATTTTGTATGAGATATCATTATATTCAAAAGAATTCGTCTCAATACCTTCGAGGAAGGCGTCCGTAAACCCGGAGCCCGGGTCGGTACCGGGAAAAATCATTTTACCAGTGGAAAGCTGGAGGGCGGAATACGCGTTTTTTGCGACTGAGACCACATTATATTTTTCACCATCCGCCTCAAAGCTCTCTGCGTTCGACTCAATCGCGGACAAGAAAGATGCTTCGAATTCTTCACCCACGGGTGAAACGTGCAAAAAGGCTTTGATTCGAGTATTGTATGATGATACTTCCGTCATTCCCGAAAAATGAGCGACTTCGATTTCGGCTCCGCTGTCCAACGAATATACCGATTCTCCAAGCTTTCGAATTATATAGGATGAGCCGTCCGATCCGGAGACCGGAAGATCTTTGAGACCGGTGGTTTCCATTTCGGTAATATAGGAAGTCATCCGGTTTCGGATTGTGAAATGTACATCAATGTTCTCATCAACAACATAGCTTTGGTAATCGGTCCGCTCGTTCGCCTGTGCGTAATTGACGACGAGCGAATCATACTTATAGAAAATTTCCGTTTGCCCGTACGGATATAATAACGGAATGAAAAAAGAGAAAATAAACATGATGATGAGAATGACGGAACCGAGAATCGCTAGCTTGTTCCGAAAAAATCTCTTGGCAACCAGCCGCCCCGGAGAAAGGACTTTAATTCTTTGCGTGTCTGAAAGCTCCATAACATAGTCTTCTGCGGTTTCCGCATCTTTGACTCTGCGTTCTTTTTCTTCCATTGCACGAAGGACTTCGTTGAAATTTTTCGTCATCTTCGCGCCTCCTTAATTGACCCGGACTCGAGGGTCGACCACCGCGTACAGAATGTCTGCCATTAGGTTGCCCGCGAGAACCAGGACCGAACTGAAGGCGAGATAGAACATAGTAAACGGGATATCGCCATTGATCATCGCGTGAAAGGAAGTAAATCCGATTCCCGGTATTGCGAAAAGCGTTTCGGTAATGAGTGCTCCTCCAAATAAACCGGGGAGTGAAGCACCGAGAATGGTGACTAAAGGAATCAGGGTATTGCGAAAAGCGTGATGACTGATAACGCGCTTCTCGGGAAGCCCTTTGGCTCGAGCGGTCCGAATATAGTCCGCGTTCAACACCTCCAGTGTGTTGGTTCTCGTATAACGCATCAGAGGACCGATACTGATAATAACCAAAGTCAGTGCCGGCATAATGAAATGTTTCAACAAATCAACAAATTTCCCCCAATCTGAAAGTTGAAGGTAATATCTTCCCTGAATCCCGCTGATGTCGAGCCAGCCGAGCTGTACGGAAAATATCATCTTAAGGAGGGTTGCGACAAAAAAGGTAGGAAGTGACATTCCGATCAGTGCGATCACCGTTACCGAATAATCAATTCCGCTGTATTGCTTCTTCGCGGCAATGACACCGAGCGGGACGGCGATTATGATTTCTAAGACAAAAGCGACAAACGCCAACGCGAAACTGTACCAGATGACATCATTGAATTTTTGCGTACACGAGACCGTCCAAAACCAACTGTCGCCGAAATTGCCCTGTACAGCATTCTTTAACCAAGTGAAATATCCGAGAAAGATACCCTTGTCCATTCCGTATCGGGCGTTTAAATCCTCAATCCATTCCGCTGCGCTTTTTTGCGCGCCGGGCGCTTTTGCCAGTTGCCTTGCAGTCGTTTCGACATAACTTGAGGGAAGGCTGTACATGATCACATAAACGATGAACATGACGAAAAAGAGAATCATTATGCTCATTAATATTCGTTTTGTCAGGAATCTTATCATTTTTCTTCCCCAATCCGGATCACAACATAACTCCGTATGCGGACCGTTAACGTTACCATTTTCGGAGGTCCGCACACGAAGCTGAAACTGAAACTAGCAAGTGTTTTTTTTTGCAGAGCAGGGGTGCCCCCGGAGGGGCACCCCTTTAAGCTATACTTAGTTCATTTCGAGTGTTTCAAGATCATGCATCCATCCCCAGTAAGTGGTGATGTCCGGTGTTAACGTGCTGATGTTGATGCGCTCGGTAGAGAAAAGAATTACGTTTTGTCTTTGATAGGTGGGAACTTCAACCGCCCAGTCCATAACGATTTCAAGACACTCTTTATAAGTGGCTTTACGGAAGCTCTGATCAGTGGTTGCCCGCGCGGCGAGAATCAACTCGTCCAGAGTAAGATCGTTGATTCCGTAATAATTGGAATCGGTGCCGCCGTGTCCGACTGCATTATCGGAGGAGTATACCTGATACATGTCGGGATCCGGCGTAGCCTGCCAGGCCGCCGCCCACATTGCGCAGGTGCCGGCGTCCAAAGCGGTCCAGAGCACGGAACTGTTGGAAAGGTCGTTGATCTGAAGATCAATTCCTATGGTTGCCAAAGCAGACGAAGCGGCGGTTACAATTCCGAATGCGGGATGGTCGCCCGTTCCGTCGGCCGGAATCATAAACTCGTAAGCAAGCGAGGCTCCTTGAGGTGCTTTTGTAAATTTTCCGGTTTCATCGTTAAAGGTGAAGCCCGCTGCCTTGAGATATCCGACGGCGGCATTCAGCGCCGCGTCAAATTTTTGACTGTCGGTCATATTGTCCGTATAGATAAGATTTCCGTCCACATCTCTGGAGTAGGCGATCTGATAGCCTTCATCCGCCGGCTTGGGTGCCGCCCATGAAGTGTTGGAAATCGGGTATTGAATCACCGATGCGCGCTCCCCGTAGTAGGAACCGATAACGGAATCCCGGTATGCGGCAAATACGGTTGCGAAGGCTTTGCGCAGATTTTTTGAAGCCTCGGAGCCGCTGTCGCCCCCGACACTCACAACATCGGCCTGAATGCCGATATAGCCGTATCCAAGATTATCAACGGAGTTCGTGGTAATCACATCACCGGTCATTTCACCGCCGTTATAGTCCTTGATCGATTTTACGACATCCGAACTGATCGACGGATCGGAGATGTCAAGCGTCCCGGTTGCGATACCGGTCAACTTGTCAGCATCGGTTACCTCTTGGAACAGAACGTATTTGATTTTCGGCATACCTTTATAGTAAAGCTCGTTGGCTTCGAAGGTCACAACACCGTTATTGTAGGAAACGAATTTGTAAGGACCGGCACCGATCGGTGTGGAGCTGACGGATTTGAGTTTGCTCAAATCACCCTTCGGAAAGCCGAACTGGTTCTGGTTGTAATTATACAGGCTCGGATCTCCGTAATAGTGGAGCGGGGCGACGGCAAAGTTGAATTGCAGAATCGCCGTCGCGTCGAGCGAATCCATGGTTACACGAACGGAATAGTCGCCGGTTTTCTCGATTCCCGAGACATATTTGCGGGAGTCACCGGTTTGTACCGATTTTGCAAGTTCGGGGTAATCCGCAACCAAAGTGTCTCCGATAAACGCGATAATACCGGTACCCGCACTTTCATAATTGATCCCGTCATCGCTGAGATCATAACCGTAGGCTTCCAATATCATATTCCAATACTCTTCTACGGTCGGATACTCTCCGGCGGCCAAATCAAAGGATTTACCGGTTGCATCATAAAACAGACCGTCGTCCCCGAGACCGTCAGCATACCCCCAAAGGTATTCCCCCATCGCGACTTGCAGTCCGACGTTGGCGCTGACTTCATCGGCTGTAAATCCGGTCGCCATCTCTGCGTAGGAAGAGTAATTTGCGACGCAGTAGTCAATAATCTCCTGCGTGAAGGCAATACCGGCCGTTTTGAAGGCTTTTTCAAAATTCTGTGCATCGGCGGCCGAATAGAATGAACTTGCGGAAGTATCATTACCCGCCGCGATGTCGTCAAAAATCAATTTCCAAACCGCAGCCATTCCGGATCGGTAATCCGCCATTCCGCGGATTGGCAGTGCGTAGAATGTTGCGCTCCCATCGTACGCGGGATCGGCATACACATACATATTGAAAATAACATCATCCGCGGTTAGGGGTTTCCCGTCGGAAAAAACGATGTCATCTCGAATATCAAAATCATATACAACGGATCCGTCGGCGTTTTCCGTAATGATGCAGTTCGCGATACCGTTATAGTAATGATCCGTTCCGTCATATGTGATGGTTTGGCCGTCCTTGCCGTTGAGAAGCATATTGCCCTCACGGTCGAAGTCGAGCAATGCGACGGACGCCATGGTGTAGACATCAACATCATAAGCGGACGACGCAAAAAACGGGCTGAACTTTTCCGAGAAATTCGAGTAGCCGACGACCAGTGTCTGATCCTTCACCGGATCGGGCGTCGTTGCCTCCGGTGTGGTCGTGGCTTCCGTGCCGGAAGTCTCGGTGGGGGTTTTCTTCTCGACACACGCGGTCAGAGAGAAAATCATGGTTAGGGACAAAAGCAATGCCAAGATTCGTAATCTGCCTTTCATTTTCATTCCTCCTGTTTATTGGGCCTTTGTTCTGTTATCCCCCGGTATAGGTACTATTTTACCCCCCGAGTTCATACGATGCAATTCGTTCTTTGTGTCTAAAAAGCAAATATACGAGAAAAAGAAGCGTGAGATCGCAAACGAAAAAAATCGCGTCTCCGGGAAAAGTGAGTGAAGATACATCCGTGAGTCGAATTAAAAATCCCGCCGACGCAATGCCGGCAAAAAGCGCGATAAGCATCGCCGTAAGGGACGGTCTGCCGCGAAAACGATCGTTCTGCTCTCGGGTCAACGGAGGCTTTACCCGAAGAAGGGCCCAAGCCAGCATGGAGACAAGGAAGAGCGGCACAGCAAGAAAAGCATGGGGAATGATAATAAAGAAAGTTCTTGCGGCTGACGATTCGATCCATAAAGGGAGAAGATACGCAGCCCACGATATGGCGGATATGATTGCAATCCGCTTTCCGGTCGCTCGAATTTCTTCTTCGGAAGCCGAAAAATCGAAGTATTTTCCTTTGTATACGATCTTTTGCTTCGATTTCCCGTTTGGGTCCTCGATCCGTTCGATCTCGTAATCGTTCGCGTATTTTTTTGAAATCATGACGTACCCACATGATTTGATAATATAAAATTCGATGGCTTATTTTACTCTCTTTTCCGAGTGCCTGTCAATCACAATGTCGTTATGCCGGTAGATTCCGTACACCTTATCTCATTGTATCACCGTATCGGACATCGTGCGATTTTTCGGATCGCGGTTTCATTTTTCTTTTTATGACATATAATAATTTCGCAACGGAGGGTTGAAATATGTTTTGTGTGCGATGCGGAGCGGAACTGGCGGAACGCGATCTTTCAAGCCATCGATTTGGTACCCTTCACATACGCAAAAGTTATGCTTATATTGTTCTTTCTTGTCCTCGTACTTTCTCTGATCCGCTTCCTGCTGGCGCTTCTTGTTCTTTTTAAATTACAATGGTCGCTTGACTTGTTTTACTGGTATTATCGAATTATGGATCCGCTTCGCCATAAACTCGAAAAATCGGAAAAAAAGCCGGAAGCTTTTTCGTCAATTTATGAGGAGTATGCCGCGATGTGGCGGGAATCCAAATAGAGGAACGATGAACAATCAGTCGCAGTCGGAGGTTTTACATGAGAAGATTACGGTTTTTAGTATCGATTCTGGTCGTATCGCTGTTTCTTTCTTCCTGTTCGGGTGCTCTGGGAACCCCTTCCGGATCGGTACCTTCATCCGAAGTGCCGACTTTGGATGAATCGGCGGCATCCTCAACGACAAAGCGAACGCTTCCGACTCCGACGCCGGAGGTCATCCGGGTTTTTTCGGAATCGCTGACCGACAAGGAGCGCGAAAGCATCACGATCGGCTTGCTTTCCCCGGAACATGAATACTATGAAGGTGCTGTCGCCGATGATCCGCAAATTGTCGAGTACTTAACGGAAATATCAATCTATGACGAAGAAATCGACGATGAATTCATCATTCATGTCGCCTTGCCTTCGAACTATTCGATCGAAAAGTCATACCCGACAATCGTTATGACCGACGGAATCTGGCGCTTGTACGACATTATTACGCTCCGGGGAATGATGGAAAACCGGGAGATCGAGGATCTGATTCTGGTCTCAATCGGGTATCCGAACGGATACGACTATGAGACGATCCGCGAACGAGACTTTACCGACGATCCGGAAAGCTTTCTTCATTTTATTGTCGACAATCTGGTTCCGTATCTTGCGGAGAATTACCCGATCGATACGAGTCGACTCACTTTGACCGGACACTCGCTCGGCGGATATTTTGCGTTCTATTCACTTTTCAACAGCGATCATATCGGAAAAGGGGTGTTCACGAATTATGTTGCGGCGAGCCCCTGGCTTCAGGCGATGACCGGCCTGAAAAACATGGATACCTTCGAGAAGGAGTATTTTGAACGCAATCAAACGCTTCCGGCCAGTATGTATGTCACGGCGGGAGGATTGGAGTCCGCCGGTTACAGGGCTCGAATCAGTAATCTGTGTGCGACCGTGACGGCCCGCGGCTACGAGGGCTTGTGGCTGACCTACGAGGACATAGAAGGAGAGTCGCATAATTCGGTATTCGGACCGACGGTAACGGATGCGCTCCGATTTTTTTACGGGACGTGAGCGCCAGGAAAAGCGTTTTGAATAAATGCGTCCGCTTTTCGAGCCGGATTGAATTCAGGGACGGTTACGTAGACGGTTGGTTCCGATGAGTGAAAAGGAGGTCCTGTGCGTAAACGATATTTGCTTATTTTTATGGTTTTGGTTCTTGCTTCGGCGACCGCTTCCTGCACATCCGACAAACCGAAGGTGTATGCCGATTCGCCGACGGACGGGGAGCGAAAGAGTATCGTCTTCGGTGACTTGTCTGTCGAGCATGAGTATTACGAAGCGGCCGTCTTAGATGACCCGGAATGCGTTGATTACATTCGTGAGATGCGAATCAGGGATGAGGAAATCGGGGCGCAGTTCGTGGTTCATGTTTCACTTCCGCCGGATTATTCTGAGGGGGTAAGCTATCCGACAGTGGTTATGACCGATGGAATTTGGCGACTTACGGAGCATACCGGTCTGAGAAAAATGATGAAGGACGGACAAATTCGGGAGCTGATTCTCGTAAGCATCGGCTATCCCGACGGTTATGACTATATGACGTTACGGGACCGCGATCTGTATAAGGATCCCGAGAGCTTCCTGCATTTCATTGTCGACAACCTCGTTCCGATCCTTTCCGAAAACTATTCCGTCGACCCGCGTGATATGACATTGACCGGCCATTCCAACGGCGGTTACTTTGCTTTCTACGCTTTGTTTCAAAGGGATACGATCGGGAAAAACATCTTTCGGAACTATCTGGTCGGAAGCCCGGCGTTGGCCGCAAGAACCGACGGAAAGAGTATGGATGATTTTGAAAGGGAATATTTCGCGCGAAAACAAACCCTGGACGCAAGGGTCTGCGTAACGGTGGGCGAATGGGAGCCGGTTGATTTTACCCGGCGAATCGACGATTTCGTGCGCACGGTTGACGCTCGCTTATACCCGGGGCTTTCGTTGACCTATGATGTGCTTGAAAAGCAAACGCACACGACTTCGTTCAAGCCAGCGATCGACCGGGCGATGCTGATGTTTTACGGCACATAATCGGACCCGGATCCGTTCTGAAGCCGTTCATGAAATCCTTCGCTCATTCCCCGCAAAACGGAAAAATTACATCAGCGATTCGACAATCCGTTCCGCGCTTTTTACACAACGCTCGCAGACCTTGATCAGGCCGCGTTCAGCGTACTCGGCCTGTCCCTGATCGGTTTTCAGGTCGATGCCGCCGAGAAGATTTTTACATATGTAACTGCCGTTTTCACGCACAAATCGTTTGGTCAACTCGTTGACCTTCTCGTAGGTGTCATACGTTGCGGAAGAATCGGTATCGGAAGTCCGTCCGTAACGCAGTCCCAGCGCCATAATTCCGCCCGTCACCGCGCCGCACACCTCCTCATTTCTGGCCATTCCGGCCCCGAAACCGCTCGCGATTTTGAGCGCGGTATCGTAATCCAGGCCGTTCTCTTCCGCAAACCGGCCGAAGACGGCTTGGGAGCAGCTGAAGCCCGCTTCAAAGAGATCCGTTGCTTTTTTCATAATATGCCTCCGTATCATGAGAAGAACGTATGTTTGTTTTAGATTATCATTTGCATACGGGGAAATCAATATCGTTTGTTAGGAATCTTTTCACCTATTTGCGTCTTACGTATGTGAAGAACGGGTCTGGTGTCGATCATTTACTTTTTTCCCGTATACGGCAGACTATGACTGAAAATCCTCGGAGATTCGGCTGAATATTTGAAAATCGGAATCGATGCACGGCGCACTACTGCTTGACGGGCGGTGCGGATACCGGCAAAATCGACGAAAGTGCTTCGTTTGCCGGTATTTTACTGTTCCCGGAATATCGAAGGACTCTGTCTTCCGGATCGTGGTGAAGAGTCTCTTGAAAACGAACTTGACTTTTCCGTATTATATTTAGATAATTATTCTCGGTAATGAATAACAGTCGGGGAGGAGATAAAATAATGAGATGTACTTCTTGCGGACATCAACTGGTCGGATCCAAAGTCTGTCCGTCTTGCGGTTATGATCATCGATTAAAGAAAATTGAAGCGGTTTCCAATGATACGACAAAAGATGATTTGATCCTGAGAACATGGCTCTGGATCCTCTGTTGGTTAATCATTCCCTCTACGATCGGTAATCTGATGACTAAAACAAAGTCATCTTCATGGATTTTGCGGGTTCGATCCTCGTAGGGCTGACATCTTTGGCATATTGTCTGATTCTCTTACGGTTATCGACCGTCGAAAAAGATTATCGAAAAGCGGGAATATTCTACCTGATTATCGTGGGCGTATCCGCTCTTTCCGGGCTCGGCGGAACCACCTTGACTGCGATATTAGCTCTTCCCTTAGCGATTGTTTCTCTTCTCAGTCAGTATTTTGAGATGAGTAGTCACGCTTATGTTCTGGCCGGCGTTGATATCAACTTGTCGGATGCCTGGACCCTGCTCTGGAAATGGACGATCGGAGTATATTGCGGTTTGTTGGCCGGAGTTATTCTTGTAGTGCTCATTCCAATACTCGGCCTTATCGTAACGCTTGTAGCCTTGATCGGGATTTTAATCGTTAGCATTGTCAAACTCGTTTTACTCTTTCGAACGGCCCGGTCATTCTGATCGGTAGTGATTGATTACGCTCCGTTCGCTTGGCTCAGGACCCAAAGCCCTTCCTCAAGAGCAGATGTTTCCCACCCGATATATTCGCCGTCCGCTATGGTGTTGTCGTAATTTATCGGATCGGCGGCTTCGTGCGTGAATCGCCAACGGAACAGAATATTGTTATCAAAGTAAAGGCGATGATCGGGATAGTATTCCGGACCGTCCCAAAAAGAAAAAATCAACGTTCCGTCTTTGTACTGATAGGTTCTTGCATAGACGTTTCCGCTCGTCCCTGCGGCAATATCGATCATGACGATTTCGGTTCCGTTATGGTATGAAACTACGCCCGGAGATACCGTAGTCTTGGTATATTCATTCGACGTTATTTTGTCGGGACCATGCTAAAATAATAGACAATTTGCTAAGATGGAACAGAGTGGGAGACACTCAGAAATCGGAGGCAAGAAATGGGAGGAATTCGGAAGCAATACGACGAGGAATTTAAGAAAAACGCGGTGA
>Ga0209723_1000506_pt1 | contig 71847 bp, 77 predicted proteins | sample BiotimSIPDNA_2_FD_185750 | JGI IMG/M metagenome (GOLD analysis project Ga0209723, IMG submission 185750) | Anaerobic biogas reactor microbial communites from Washington, USA - Biogas_R2 time_0 SIP DNA (SPAdes) (version 2) | ecosystem: Engineered > Bioreactor > Anaerobic > Unclassified | place... | reverse complement strand
AACAACAGCGCCGGTCTCGCCAAGCTTTGGCTGCCAGTAGACAGAATTGATTTTGCCGAGCTGAATCATTTTTTCTTTTTCTGTTCAGGGGCCGGCCGTGCTGTTTCCAGTTCTTCTTCAGTCGCAAACAGCGGTTCAATCGCCAGAATGAATGCCAACGCCTTGCTGCTGGTCCCTTTAATTGACGGTTCTCCAGCAGGATTCAGGCGGCTGATTTTCCGGATATTCTTGACCGTAACAACCTTGTCAAGCTCCTCTTCAATTGCTGTCCGCCTGGCATTCTCTTTATCGAGCGCCGCGATTGTATCCGGAGATGAGTTTAACTTGTCAATCTCAGCGATTAATCTGGTCTGATCTGTTGCATGCTGGTTGCGCAGCTTGTTCACCGTATCCGTGTATTTCCGGTATTCCAGGCACGGTTTGTCCAGAAGCTTCAATGCTTCAAACCTCGATTCAAGAGCGGCTTTGTCAAGCGCCAGATCGTGCACGTGCAGGTAGCTATCAAATTCGACATCGATATTTCCTGCGCTCTCAAGTGCGTTGTAAATCTTGATTAATCTACGGTTACTGATCTGTAAGTCCATAAGAATCCCTCCAGTTAAGGTTAATTCACCATTTCAATTCAAAGCCTCTGCGAATAAAATCAAAATATCTGCCTTTATAACCCTGAGCCTCTACCTGTCTTTTTACAGTCAGACAAGTGCATCCTCGATGCTGCGCACTAAAATTCAGAACAGAAAAAACTGTGCTGCGGAACAAACAGCATTTTAACGCTACATGATCACTATAAACGCTCTGAGGAGGATTCCCCCTTTCCGCCCATAAGGCAACGTAGCCAGTCTCTGGCTCGGCATCGAGCGCAGTAACCATGTCTGCAACTGCGTTTTTATCTGTTAAAACTATATCTCTATCGATGGACAAAACATAATCACAACCAGTATGTTTTACAGATTCAATGCACAGTGAGCGGCTCCGACTTTCACCCACAAACCTGTCTGGCAACTGCATTCTCTGACTGTGTATAACCCCTTCAGTTGCACAGATAATGATAGGCATAGGCATACCCTGTGAGCGTAACCCGGATATAACTCCTGAGCCAATCCGCTGTCCGATTGCCAGAGGCATTACTGCTATGACTCTAATATCCATATTTCGTAAGTGCTCCCGTTCCCAACTGAGCATGGGTTAAACGAAAACTGTATTTTGCTAGTTGTTTCATTATACCAGCATAGCCGACACGTATCCCCTGAACCCATCATCCACCAACCGTCAGCAGATGGGTTGGGCATAAAACGTGCTCCAATAATTGTTGGTGATGCACCAGACGATGTGATCGATATCTCATTGTAATACATTCCGTCGATGAACGAGCCGTTTGCAAATGTTCCTGTGATTTTATAGATTTTATAGAATGCACTACCATCAGTGCCGAGTGTAACTCCATGCCACGCGTCCAATTTGATACTGCGGGACTGCAGTGTTGAGGTTGAATTTGCATTAATCACCAGCGCATTAGTTGTCCCGGATTTGATTGTTATGGTATTATTTACGCTGGGCACGCTGATTGTCGCATTGCCAGACACATCAGCACTCAGAGCCAGAGCCGAGCTCAGTGACAGGGATCCATTATGATCCAATACCATTTTTTCGACCATCGGATATGTGGTTGAAATACTGGTTTCTGCGTGTGTGAAAAATGCCAGCCCAACCTGGTTGGCATCCGAGCCTGTTTGTTTGGCGGCAATAGCAGCATGACGTGTATTCGCCCCCCGAGCGCCAAACGCGATAGAACCAGCATACCCATTTTGCAAACTGGTCAGTTCTTTTTTTATCAAACGTATATTGTCACAATAATCATTGTATACTGTGGTAAATTCGGCTGCATTATAACTACCTAATTGATTCGCCAGTATATTTGTTGACCAGTCCTGCAGCTGTGCCGTAGTAGTGTAATCGGCTGGGTTAAAATTTCCAGTATGGTATAACTCTACCCAGGGTTGCCAGGTACCATCACTTTTTGTACGGTAAAAAAGGTTGTTAGCAGTCCACCGGGACGCGAGCTGGAACGCATCCGGATTGGAAATACTGTTGGTATGAATTATACCATATCCATTAACAGTGGGGATATGCGGCGCATGGTTTGCCGCTCTGTAAAATCCACTTTGTGAATATGAGTCTACATCTGTACCGTCCGCATTTGTTGTACGGGTTGAAGAGCTACCCTGAACATAATAGTCATTGTTTATTGGTACTCTCGCATCGCTAAGGCGTGAATCATTGCCTTGACATACCGTATTTGCCGCTGTGCCAAAAGGGTATTTTGTAAAAGCGTCGGCGCCTGTCTGATACACAAAACCGGCTGTGCTGTTGAGCCCTGCCAGTGCGGTCAACGTTGCATCGGCGGGTTGTTTGCTGCTCAGTAGTGTATCTGTTTCAGACTCAGTATAGTATCTATCATCATGTGTGTGTGACGCTGCTGCCGCACCTACATCAGTATATGTCAATCCGTGCGCCGCAAACCCGTATGTGGTATCACCCAGAGCTTTCAGAAAATGCCCTGCTGTAAGTCCCGCTGCTGTATGTGAAAGAAGCGCATGACTTGCGGGTGTAAAATCTGCCGGAACCCCCGACAAATCAGCCCATGGTATTTTAGCTGAAGCTGTAAATGCTGCTGTCCCGTTGCCCTTAACATAACCGGTCAGCGTCCCTGCACCGGTGCCGCCCCTGGAAACGCTCAGTGTACCAGATGTGATATCTGCTGCAGAATGATTGTGTGAGAGCGCCGCATATAAAGCGTCATGATTATGGGTTGTCAAACTAAAATCAGCAGGATTTAAATTTCCCGAATGGTATAACTCTACCCAGGGTTCCCAGCTATCATTATATTTTGTACGGTAAAAAAGCTCGTTAGAATTCCAGCGGGACGCAAGCTGAAATGCAGCCGAATTGGAAGTGTGGTTGGTATGAATTATACCATAACCATTAACAGTGGGGTTATGCGGCGCCGCAGTTGTCGCTCTGTAAAACCCACTTTGCGTATAGGAGTTTACGTCTGTACTGCCCGCATCTGTTGTCCTGGTTGATGAGCTGCCCTGAACATAATAGTCTGTGTTTGGCTTATCAGTTATGTCTGCCCACAAATGAGTATGCGCTGAAGGCGTAAACGCCCCTGGTACCCCGGAAAGATCCGCCCAGGGAATTGATGTCGAGGCTGTAAATGCTGCTGTCCCGTTGCCCTTAACATAACCGGTCAGCGTCCCTGCACCGGTGCCGCCGCGTGTAACGCTCAGTGTTCCGGATGTAATGTGGCCGGCACTGTGATTATGTGATGCTGCCGCATATAAAGCGTCATGAGTATGCCCGACTAAAGCGTAATCGTTCGTGTCAAAATTTCCGGAGTGATAGATCTCTACCCAGGGTTCCCAGCTATCATTATATTTTGTCCGGTAAAAAAGCTCGTTAGAATTCCAGCGGGAGGCGAGCTGAAATGCAGCCGAATTGGAAGTGTGGTTGGTATGAATTATACCATAACCATTAACAGTGGGTAAATTCGGCACCGTGCTTGCCGCTCTGTAAAACCCACTTTGCGTATAGGAGTTTACGTCTGTACTGCCCGCATCTGTTGTCCTGGTTGATGAGCTGCCCTGAACATAATAGTCTGTGTTTGGCTTATCAGATATGTCTGCCCACAAATGAGTATGCGCTGAAGGCGTAAACGCCCCTGGTATCCCGGAAAGATCCGCCCAGGGAATTGATGTCGAGGCTGTAAATGCTGCTGTCCCGTTGCCCTTAACATAACCGGTCAGCGTCCCTGCGCCGGTGCCGCCGCGTGTAACGCTCAGCGTACCGCTGGTGATATTAGAGGCGCTGTGGTTATGTGAAGCGGCCGCATACAACCCTGCATGGTTTCCCCAGGAGTACGCCGTATCCCAGTTCGCAATCCTCGGGTCCGTGTTTAACACCGCATTTTCAACCGTCAAAAACCCGCTGTGGTCCCAGGTGTTCAAATGCCCTGTAATCGCAGCCAGCGCAGATCCCGCCGCATCTGCTCCTACATCTGCAGCAGTAAGCGCCTCAAAAGCCGCCGAATTTGCTGTTACCAGCCGGAGAACGTGTCCCGGTGTACCCGAAACAGTGTGAAGTTCACCTGTCAATTCATGCTGCTGGGGCTGGCCTGAACCTGAAGATACGGCATACCATTCGGTACCGTTAAATCCGAAGAAATCGAGTTCCTCATCTATCCACCGGAACATCCCCGGGCGGGGTGCCGTATCCAGCCAGATCGCTCCCGACCATTCGTATATATGGTTTGCTGTCCACCCGCTCCCGTCAGATACGGCAATGTACCTGTCAAAAAGAGCGGGATTCTGCGGAATTGAAACAGTAGGATCGTAAAACGATATAATTACACCCTGGTGATCCGGGATACCATCAGCCAGCGCGTTTGCGAGCGCCTCCGCATGCGGCAGAGCAAACGACAGATTAGGATCGCCGCGGTCCGGGCCGGGTGGCCCGATATCCCAGGGCTTATCTGTCCTGTAAACCCGATTCGGCTCTGCGGTCAACCGCAGATGATCCAGGAGTCGCTCTCTGAATTCCGCCGCTTCCATAATTACTTTTTAAGTAACTCCATCTTTGCTTTAATTATTGGAAAATTCAAAAACGTCTCACTCAGTTTCTGAGGACCGGCCATAGTCGGAACAATTGAATTCATAAGCGCGTCCAGTAGTTTTACAATCTGATCGAGCAGCTCGACAACCTCATTCCCTATAGAAACCTTCTGGGCTTTGACAACAGCATCATTCGCGCAATCAATTGTTACATTCGACGCCTTTACATCTGTATTTCCCTGCGATTCAACAGAAATGCCTCCTGCAACCGAAACTTCTAATTTGTGCTGCGCCTCATCATAAGATGCCCGGGTACCGTCACTGTATTCCGTGATCTCTGTTTTTTCAGTTGCCCCTTCCGGCACCGTATCCACCGATGAATAAATAGCGCCAAGTACAACTCCGTCATCACCGTCCATAAGGCACACAACATGTTCCCCGGTATCGGGCATGCCGTAAAATTTATCATTGAAAGTACGCTTCTGAAGCACCGGAAGCCAGGTGCTTTCGAGGTTGTCATCCGCGTCAAAACGGACTTTCACCCTGCAGGTTCCGCTGTCAAGTTTAGATACTATCCCGAACTTAAGCACTTTTACACACCTCGATCTCCGTTGTATACCCCGCCGATCTGCTCACAGTATGCCTGGAAACCGCTATCGCATACCTGCCGTCGAAATTGCCGAACTCCTCCAGAGTTATGTTGTTTCCGGCAACAAGCTGTACCTCGCCGGAAAGAGTGAGATTGCCTTCCACCTGGCGTCTGTTTGCAGTTGTCAGTGCGGCTTCAGCTTTTAACTGCGCCTGCTCCCTGCTCTCGCAGCGCTCGCTTATTTTCAGGACATCACCCGTAACGACATCTGCCGGCTGTGTAAAACTGATCAGTTCCTTTGCCTGCGGATCATGGTACGCCACCTCTGCTGCTTTGTAAACATTCTGGCTCTTGTCCCTGAGCAGATACGACTGACACTGTGTTTTTTTAATGATCAGCACAGGTTCTCTATTGAGCAGCTCCGAATTCTTGTAAAAAACAAGCTGCTTTCCCCTTATGCTGAACGAGTACCCGTATGTGTTCGCCAGCTTGAACAGAAACCCCAGATCCGTCTTGCGCAACTGCGAGATGTGCTCTATCTTTACATCAGCAATACTCCCGGTCAATGCCAGCCCGTGTCTGTCCGCTACAGTCTGTGCTATCTGCCGTAAAGTCCTTTTCTCGTAAGCCGCAGATCTCCGTGTCCTTACCGCATGCTTTATCCCCGCGGCAAGCCCCTTTATCGTTACCGTGTCAGGCGGTCCCCCTGCCTCGATCTCATCTATTTCAAAATCACCGCACGGCAGAATATCTTCACCGGCATAGCCTAAACTTACAGTCAGCGTGTCACCCTTGGATGGATACCAGCTGCCTTTCCATAAAGCGTCGCTGTCTTCAAAGACAAGATTAATTTCGTCACTCTCTCCTGTTACCTTATCCTCATAGCTCAGCGAAAGAAGAAACGGGTCGATCGCGGATGTAATCTCCTTCTGATCGTAAAGCACCGATATATATGGTCTGCGTGCCTGCGCCATTTCAGGTTTTCCAGGGTGGAAGAGTTGATATTAAAACAGGGTTTGACGGCTTTTCAATGATCGGTATAATGAGCTTTAAACCGGCTGGAAATATCGGTTGAATCGGCACATACGGGTTTGCTTTTATGATTATTCCCATTTTAGAAACATCTCCGTAATACTTCCAGGCTATTGTATCCCACCGCTCTCCATCACTGGTTACATGCTCTATATACTGACTCTCAGCCATCGTTTATTCCGCTATCGCTGCCTGTCTGACAATCGCAAGATAATTTGTCCTGGGAAAACCGGCCGCCGATGTCGGTACAGAGCGGGCCGATACCGGAGCGAGTCCCGATGCAATCCCGGGGGCGTTCTCCATCTGCTTTTTTATCTCCTTCTGGATCGTGATTTTCTCAGGACACTCCTTCAGTGTCAGGATCACCGCCGCAAACACCAGCCGGCCCTCGGAATCGGTCTGGGTCACTGTCTGCTGGATATTGCATAGTACGTAATTCCCGGCGTGCTCTCCCGATGCAAATGTCATCGGAAGGATCTCATGACTTTCTGCCTGTACATGAAGCCTCTTAATCTCAACCGATGGCTCACAAAAAGCCCAGTGCAGCTCTATTCCAAGAGTAAGCTGCTCCAGACCCTCTCCTGTGAACTGAAGCACCGGTTTGCCGTTAATAATCTCATGCTCGGCATAATTGTACGCCCTCGACATCTCCATGCCGTTTACAGACTTCAGTTCAAAAGTCACACTGCCAAGCTGAGCGTACATCAGAACGCCACCCGCGCCTTTCTCATCGATGCTGACTCGATAATCTGTACAATCTGCCTCTTGTGCTCGTTAAGCATCTGCTCGAAGCTGCTTTGAATTCCCTGACCGCCTCCATTGATATTCACCACAGGCGCGTATGTCAGTGCTATTCCGTGCCTGTCCGCTTCACCCTGCCGCCTCCCGGGCCCTGTCACAACAGTGCTCCTTGCCTTCTGCATAACCCCTGCAAGCGCCTTTACCATCGGTGCCGGTGTAATTGATGCTGTCAGTGTTTCTATCAGCTTTATCTTATGAAGATCCCTGAAAGGGCCTTCCTTTGCAGGAGAGAACGGAAGCAGATTCCGCATTTTCTGTACAATTTTCTTCAGGGTCTCTACCGGTGAAGCGGCCATGCTCTTTATGCCGTTTACCAGGGTAGAGATAATCTTCGCTCCGGCCTGAAACAGGTTCATCCCTGTAAACTTTTTGAGGAACGCGTTCATCCCGACCAGTATAGCGGTGAAAGGGTTCAGAAGAAGAAATATTTTAAGGAGTTTCTGCCAGTGGCCCGCAAACCATGCCCCCAGTGAAGCAAAAAAAGATTTCACTTTCTCCCAGTTCTTTATTATCAGGTAAACGGCTCCTGCAAGCGCCGCGATTCCGATTACAACCCAGGTGACAGGGTTCGCCAGAAGTGCTGTCGTAAAGCCCCAGACAGCTTTGGATGCGACCGAAAGAGCGCTGACCAGCCTTGTTGCCGCTGTCAGCGCAAAAGACTTCATTGCGCCTCCGGCTATCACCAGGTAATACTGTATTCTGAACAACTGCCACGACATGAATTTTCCGAATGCGGCCCACTTGCCCTGAAGAAGTGCCAGGAGTTTACCGCTGGCTATAAAGCGGTATGTTTCAACTGTAGCTCCCAGGATATGAAATGCCAGCTTGACAAAGCCCCACGATGTCTTAGCCAGGGCAATAACCATCCTGGTCATCATCAGTGCGGCCGCAATCTTTATCAGGTTGCCCCAGCCCCCGACTGCCCAGGCAATCATACCAAGAACCTTGTACACAGCCATACCGGCCTTGTAGATCCACTGAAGAACTTCCCAGGCGGTTTTTAACGCTTTCACCAGGTGAGATGATATTACCTCCGCGTATTCCTTCATCTTTCCTGATTCGGCCATGGCATTGACATTTTTCAGAATCTCAGAGAGCTTGCCTTTCATGAATTCAAATGCGCCGGCATCCATGACCAACATTTTAAACTGGGTCCAGTTGTCTCCCAGGTTACTGATCATGCCGTTCCATGTTGTCATCTGCCGCGCTGAAGCTCCGCCGGCCCACTTTCCCATTTCGGTAATCATGAGCCTCATGACATCACGGCCGAGCAGCCCCTTCTCCGACATCTTCTGAAGCACCGGAATAGACTTTCCCGTTGCCTTTGACAGAAGATCCCATACCGGCACCCCTCGCTCTATCATCTGAAGAATATCCTGCCCCTGAAGCTTCGTGCGGGTCCAGGCCTGCCCCATTGCAAGAGAGATCCCCATCAGTGATTCCTGTGTACCGCCCAGCCTGGCGTTTGCGTCTGCTATCGCCTGAAGAGTCCCGTCGTAGGGGTTCAGGCCGAATGACCTCAGCCGTACAAAAGCGGACATGACACCGCTCAGCTCAAGCGGTGTATCCATGGCGAATTTTGAAACCCAGTTGAGCGCGTGCCTGGCGCCGTATGCCGATCCCTCTACAGACTCGAGTACTGCGCTGAACTGCTCGAACTGAGCGGCAGTCCCTACAAGCTGATCCTTTACAAACCAGCCACCGAGCCCGGCGACAAGTCCACCGATCAGAGCGAACCGGCGGGCCTCGTGCCGCACAATCGCCATCTGTTTCGAGATCCCCTTGATATCATTCTGGATCCGGGCAAACGCAGTCACCTTCTTGCCGGCGGCGTTGAGCTCCGCAACCTGCCTCTGAACAGTCAACAGGGGAGCGGTGGCCTCATTTATAGCCTTTATTATAAGGGCCAGTTCTAATGACTGATCGCTCATCTATGCCTCGAAAGACTCGTTCACCATCTTGTTGTATTTGTTTGTCTGCTCGATCCAGTACGGAAGATCCCCGATCGGCATCTGACAGATATCCCAGTATCCCCAGCCTGTTGTATTACTCAGGTTGATTATTTGCTGGGGACTGCACCTAACAAAGGGGAAACCTCCTTCATCAGCTGAACAACATCCGGCAGATCCATCTCAGATATTTCCTCTGCCACTATTGCCTGACCGTCAATAGTGGCCAGCTCAGCGATAAGTGCAAACGGCAGGAGGTTCTGGTTGTCTCCCGCGATTTTCATCGCGTTCATCAGATGCTGCCCTTTACCATTGATGAAATGTGCTGTCTTTCCGCTGGGAAGCGGTACCTCTCTGCCTGCGGGGAGCAGGTCCTTTTCTGTCTTATCCATCTTGATCCTCTCTTCTTATTTGCCAGTCCCTTCCCGACCCCGCAGACCGCGAGGAAGGGGAGAGGAATGGCGGGTTGTTTTTATCTATTTGAGGGGCACTCTCGTACCCTCGTTCTTACCCTATATTCAGCCTGTACATTGCCAGAATATCGGCCCCGGCCACCTTGAATATATTGGCCATTGTGTCAAGCTCAAATATCGTGACACCCCTGATCATCATCTTGGCGTAAAGGCAGTTCATCTCTGTCTCAAGCTCGACATTTTCAGCCTGCTTGAAACCTCCCATCGGGATCTTCTTGAAAGTTCCGGACATGTGGCACACTACCGGAACCTCCGAAATTTTCCCCATGCCGGTGTAGGTCTCCGCCGATGCCCGCACCATGACCTTGCGGACAGAGTACGGGTTTGCGATCGACATCATGACCGACGGGTAGAAGCTGTTGAACTTGAACTTTGCTTCCAGCTTGTCAATGCCTGATGGCAGCTCGATCTTGGCGATCATGCCCAATGCCTTGTGCTCACTCATGAGCGGCTTGATCTCAGGAAGGGTGACTTCGTCAACCTTCCCGAGAAGACTGGTACCGTCAATGTAGACATTGGCGTTTGTAACCCTGTTTATCTCAATACTCATGCGTTACCTCCAGAGAGCGATTTGAGCATGTTGATATCGATGAAACTCTTGAATGTTATCCGCTCTGCAGGCGGCGGAGGCATGAAATCATAACCGAACACTATGTGTCCTGCCGCCAGTTCTGTCACGGGATTGTCATTTGGATCATAGGTGCACGATCCATCGTGAATTGCCTTCCGGCCGATCAGTGTCCGCAGGAATGCGTTTACAGACTCAATGACCGAATCTATAAACGCCTGGTCAATCGGCCAGTCGATAAACTGAAGCATCGCGTATTCGATACTTTCATGGATCACATCCGCGGTTCTGAGCACCGGGATAAATGTTCTGGGGTGAGTGTCTGTCGGGTATGCGGCCGTGCGGTTGCCGAAGGCAAGATAACCGGTACCGAAAGAATTGAATATAGTGACAATTCCCGCCGCGTTAAGCGCGTTCACCTCGCTGGATGAATCATTGATGCCGGCTGTCAGCGGAAGCTCCATACCGACAATGCCGGAAATTTTCTTACTTGACGGTGACCAGTGGTATCCCCTCTGGATATCGTTGTCAGCCATCAGACCCGCATAATGCTGCGAGTACGGCTCAAGCACAATAGAGTCGGTTACTGGATCATATACCTTTACATGAGGGTAAAGGAGTATGAGTCTCCCGCCGGCATATTCGAAATTGATTGTTCCCTCCGGACCCCGGCCCTCTATCGCCTCGGAAAAAGTCGTCGATGCAGGCGCGTCGATAAGTGCGACAGCGCGGAGCTTCTCGGCGATAGCTTCCATCTCGACAACAACGCTGTCCGTCGATGAAAACCCTGGAGCAATTATGATCTTCGGGTTGAACCCGTAGAGTGAAAACGTGTCGCGCAGCGCCTTGAGACCGGTGCGGTTCCCGGATTCATCGACTGTGCCGATAATATCCGATGCCTCCACTGCGCTCGGGTCTGCGTAGGAATAGGTAACCTTCACAGCTCCGTTCTTGGCGATTGCGCCGGTTGTCACCCGGGTAATTGTCCCGTTGACAGCGTCTACCGTGTAGTCAGTGGTGAGCTGATATGTTACCGTATCGTCGGAATTCTTTACAACTACACCGCTCAGGCCCTCATGGCCCAGATCGATACTGAGATCCGTATCGCTGTTCGGGAATGTGTGGGCCTCACCTGGTGCGGCAACATCGGTCTTGTGTGTTGACGGGTCAAACACGTTTATGACCACTACGGTTCCGGCACCCTTGGAGAGAATAGCATCAAGTGCCTGCGGAATCGTGTAGCCTTCGCGGGCGGTTCCAAAATTCTGAACGGCGTCTCTGTCGCCCAGGCACAATACCGGTTTGTTGATTGACTGGTAAGCGGCTGCCAGCTCGAATATCGGCGCAGTCCCTACCAGACCTATAATCGCGGTCTTTACTGTCTGTATCGACCGCGCCCCTTTCTGTACCTCGACTGTTTCTACTCCATGAAGATATGCTGCGCTCAATCAGTGCCTCCCTTCGATTTCTCTTTCTTTACACGGCCGGAACCTGCCTCCTGCCGCGACTCATTCTCCACTCGTCCCTCATCCCTCGTACCCTCGTACCCTCGTGCAATCGTACCCTCGTACACTTGCACCAGGTGTCCCCGGGCCTCCATCACTCTCACATGCGGGTGCTCCGGTGGAAGATCCACCTCGCGCCCGGGAAAAAGCTTTTTCTCCAGTTTTCCCCGGGACGTTTTCAGGGTAACACCGGAAACTGGACCACGATAGATATATTTCATTCACCCTCCTTGTTTACAGCGTCAAAATCTCCGTATTCCGGATTTGTAAAGGTCAGTTTTGTAAGCAGAACCTTCTGCTCCTCCTCGGCGATCTCCACATTCACCGAATCGACCGCAAACGACATCTGATACTGCCAGATCCCCGTATCCTCCGATAAAAAGCCGTCTGAGAGCGGGTATACTTTCCCGTACCCTGCGGGTTTCCATCCGGTCAGGATAGCACACACAGAATCGAGTATCGCGTATGCGCCTGTGTGCACTCGTAAATGACGGGCCATCACCGTAATACCGAACTCAAGGCGCCGCTCCTGGACAACAGCATCTGTAGCCCGGCGCTTCCCGTACCTTGACCCTTGATAGTGCACCAGAACCGCCCCGGTGGGGTGCAGCAGCTTGTACTCAGCCGGACGATCCGGGTACGGCTCCACCTGAATATTTGTCAACCGGCTCTTTAACCGGTCAACGATCTGTGTTTCAAGGTCAGTTAAACCCACTTTTACCTGCCTTTAAAAATAGCGGGGCCGGGAAAGGCAGCCCCGCTCTCTCTACTAACGAGAAGCCACAGAGCAGACAGTCTGAGTGTTGTAACCAAGGTTAACCTTGTTGCGCCGGGTACACGCGTCTGCCAGACGTGTATCCCCTCAATCGCCTGTGTGGTTGCCTCTCTCTCTGCGTTCATAGTATTAATACCTATCAAGCACATCCCTGGGGAATAGCCTATCCTCATTTGCTTTTGAAACTTTGTATTTGCCTGGTTCAGGTTGTGCACCAGAAGCCTCTTTGATTCCGATATTGATCTTTCCGTCTCTTACTAATTCCAGGCTCTTCACCGCATCCTCGTATGTCTTCTCTACAGTCTTTGGTACTTCCTGCTCGGGACGCCGCGAATACAGGAAGTACCGAGCTATGGTAGCAGCCAGCCTGCAGACCATAGTCGGCACTTGAATTAAAGGGAGGTTGTACCTCCCTTTCAGGTAGCTGTCAACCAGCTCCCCCGCATCACCGAGAGCTTTATTCACTTTTTCCATGTCAATCTGATTTACCCCAGTGTCATCGGTCAATTGTGCAATTGACACTTCAGACATCGTATCAAGCAGGTCGCCATAAGTGCAATAAGCCATCTGTATAGTTCCTCTGGTTAAGCCCGCAGGATCCTGACCAGGCATCCTAATCCTGTCGATCCGTCCAGAGCCCACCCGTTTACTTGCTCTGGAAGAACAGACCCGGCAAGAGTAGCATCGGCGGTACTTTCCGCAGTTGCCGTTGATGTCACTGTTGGAGTTGCCGCATCAGAAGTGACCGGTTCGGTCCCCTCTGCCAGAGACGTGGTCACACCAACAGTTGTATCGACTGTCGCACCAACTGCGACAGGAATCGCCGGGATTGCCAAACCCTGATGATCACTCATCATAGGTGTGCCAGGGGCAAACGGGGTCGGGCCTGATCTCACAACCAGAATGCCTGAAATGTCAACAGGTGCCTGTTTACCCTGGCCGGTATCGGCCGCGCACACCCCGAGAGCCTTCGCTCCCGCTTGACACAGCCCTCCGTCAAGCCCGACAAACAGGAATCTGTCGAGATCGACCAGGGCGGGTATACTGCATGTTCCGGTAGGATTTGATGACTTCATTACTTCTCGTCCCCTTTCTTCTTTTTCCCGCCTTTCGACTCAGGCGGCAGTGTATCATTATCCTCGGGAATACCCTCCTGCGCTTCCGCCTTCTTCTTCTCTTCGCTGGCCGGTTCAGGCGGAAGTGGATCGAGGTACCGCTCGTTATCCTTCGCAGTATCCTCTGTCATATTGATTACCGACCCGGGCCGGTAATCCTTCCCGTTGTACCGGATCGTTGTCCCCTTAACTGTAAACTTCATACCACCTCCTTTGTCCATTCTGTCCATACAGTCCATTTCCGGATCCCGCGTTATCCGCGGTATCCGGATCTATCCGCGGTTAGGCGTTGGTATCCTCAATCAGATACCCTGCATCGGCTCCAAGAACCTTCGCCGCAAAACAGTCTGTATTGCGGACCAATATGAGCTTTCCCCCGTTTTCAGTTCTTACATCAACCTGTGGCAGGCTCTTTTTGCGGATTGTGTAAGCAAACGACGGCTCGTAAACATCACGGTCCGTAGAGCTGGTCTGCGGCACATAGCCAAGTACCACGTTGTCAGCCCAGATATCATGGAATACATCTGCGTCATCCGCATAAACCATCTTGCCCACATACAGGTGATCGATCTCCCACAGCTCTGCCAGCATTGCAGCCGTGACAGTAATCTTTCCAGTGAATTGGAAACGGGCGAGCACTTCCGGGTGTCTCTTTGCTTTTGAGAAAGCGGTCGGTCCGATAACACCTACATTCGGGTATTTACCTGTTCTGGCCCTTACCGCTTCGCGGCCTGCATCGACATCAACGTTAGGGTTGCTGTGCCCGGGTGTGTAATCCGACCACTTATCATTTCCGGTCAGCTTCACTTTATTCCCGTCACCGTAGGTTGCCGCAGCCTGGGCGATATCCGCGATCTGCTTCTCGCGTTCAACAGCGAAGATCCCCTGCAATGTCCTGGTACCGAGCTTCTGCATATTGAACATCGATTCAGTATCTTCCCTGTAGTCAATAGGGTATTCCAAATCGTGTTCTTCGATTGCATACGGGATCATTTGAATCCCCTCCGGATTCATCCGGTTTGATGCCGCCCTGATTGCCCTTGTCGTATTGTAAAGTTTGAACGCCTCTTTACCGAAAGAGGGAATCTTCCCTGACTCAAGGGCAACCGGCACATAGGGCGCCAGAAAGTCTCCAACCGCATCCGCGTTTGAATACCCCAGCGCGATAGTGGTAAGTACCGGGTCTATCACTCTGATATTGTTTAACCTGTCTCCCATTCGAATTTTCCTCCTGATAGTGTCGTGTTATTGTTTGTTAATTTTTCCGGTTCTGCCTGCTGTTTCCTGATTTTCCTATTTCATCGCTTTTTTCAGAGCGTCTTCGTAGGAGATTTTTTCCGCTGTCTGAATCTCCACTGCCCTGGTGTGGATCTGCATGCGGTCAGGGTCCACCGATGCTCCGAACTGCATTTCAATCTCCGATGTACCTGCGGACTGTTTGCCTTTTGTCGCGTGCTCCCCGAAAGTGACCTGTTTGGGAAATGATGAAAGGACAGTTTTGAAAACTTCAACTGCCGGCTTCTTTGTGTTCTCGCCCGCGCTTGCGAACTTGTACTCTCCTGCACCGTGCATGATCTCCAGGCAGTCAACCAGATCCCCCCTGATAGCCGGCGCCACTTTCCCCCCGTCTATCAGCCCGTCAACGAATGTCTCGAAATCCTTTTTACGGGAGGCGAAAAGCTGGATGCCGAGCTGCCCTTTCAGGTTTTCGATTTCAGCCTTCAGGGTTGTAATCTCCTGGGACTGTGATGTCTTCTCAGCGGCAAACTGAGCCAGTTGAGTCTCCTTCTCAGCCAGTTTTGCCTGCAACTGGACAATATCCATATTACCCTCCTCATTTCCGTCTGCGAACGCAGACACTGTTTCGTTTGATGAATTGTTGAGTTCGTTCAGATAGTCAAGATCCCACTGGGAGATAAACTTGTCTGCGGTATCGGTATCGTACTTTTCAATGAAGAAGTCTCTGAGGCGGCGGAATATTCTGCTGATAAGATTCATTTCAGGGGCCGCGAACTGGTAAACCGATGTCTCCTGGTCAGGGGCGGCGAATGTGGCCGGGGGGAGTCCCTCTATCGCCGGTGCATGAGCTCCCAGAAAACCCACATGTGTCAATCTCATGTTTTTGTCTATTCCTACCGACCGGTCCGGGTACAGCTTTTTGTTCACTGCATCCGCAAAGTCAGCGGCAACGTCCTTGAACTTTACACAAAGGAGTTTACCGAACCGTTTGAGCTCCGATACCGTCCCGTACCTCGGACTTGACATTTCGGGGTGTCCGAAAACTGCCGGCGCATCGTTTATCGCAGGGTCCGAATTTTTGATTATTGTGTCAAGGTCCGACTCCGTCCAGTTTCGTTTACGACTGAACATGTCTGTATGTTCCCCTGCTGTAAAGACCGGTATCCATCCGCTCTCCGGAATTGTCCTTATCATTTCTTCCCCCTTCTTGTCAACTTTACATGTTTACGAATGCATACAGTCTCCACACGCTCGGCACACTCTTCCATTTTGTCCATACCGGTCCGCCCCCGACTATCTCTCAAACCCGGTGTCTTGTACTCTGCTGGTACCGGTTGTAAACCCGACACCAGGCACACCGCCCCGGCAACCGATGCCGCTCTGCAGACTGATTTCAATGTCCCTTTCGGGCTCTTTTTACTCATGAGGATAATTTACAACATTATTACTGCAATGTCTTGTGCGGTTCCGCAGTGCGATATCGCAGTGCGGAACCGCACAAGACTTTATACTATTTCACCATTTATAATCTGGGTAGCTTGTTTTACACGAAGTGCGAACCAATGGTAACTGTGTTTGCCGAACGATAAGGAGGTGGTCATGAATATCTGATGCAGGTGTTAAGAATGATGATAAATGGGCTGGCGGGAGGGTAACGGCGCCCTCCCGCGTAAAACCGGAAACGAAAAGCAGATTAAAAAATATCCTTGAACAAGGGGGCGGCATTTGGACGGAATTACATTGGAGATTATACCGGAGCTGACAAAGATGGTAGGGTTCTCGGCACTGGTATTCGTGATATGGCTGATCACTCTTCGCTTTTGTCTGCAGATATTCAAGACTCACGATCAGCGCTATGTGGACCTGCTCACATCACAGAAATCAATTCTTGACGAACAGTCAAAAAGGGAACAGCAGAATTTTGAGCTGCTCAAGCAGCTTATCGAAAGTAACGACTACGTTGCAGGCGCTATCTCCTCCCTCTCTACCAAAATCGATAACAACCTCTTCTGTCCCCTCATGCGGAAGGACAACAAATCATGACTCCGGAATTCAACCACGAACTTGCCGTCTTCAAGGGTCAGCTCGCGGAACTGAAACAGAAATTCAATGCGGAGCAGCTCGAAGCTCACGCCAATGAAACTGTCGTGAGAAATTTCCTCAATCCATACATTTCCGACATTACCGATTTGTCAGTTGACCAGGCGAAAGCAGCGATGGACCGTCTGTACAATCTCTGGGTGGAAATGCGGAAACGTAAAGAGACTATTGACAGGCTGGAGAAAGACCTCAATGGCTAAAAAAGACGCCCTCTATGCGGAAGCTCAGAGACTCTTTACGCATGAACAGTGCACGATAGGCGAGATCGCCTCACGCCTCAAATGCGGAGAAAGAACCATTCGCAACTGGAAAGAAGAGGCTCATAAAGAGGGAAACGACTGGGATACTCTGCGCTCCCAGTACCGGGCATCCCGTACCGCTTTTCATGAGGAACTCTATGAGTTCACCCGATGGCTCATGAGGTCAATAAAAGAGGATGAGCTCGCAGGAAAACCTGTCAGCCCGGGAAGATATTTCACCCTGGGAAAACTGCTTCCCAATATCGCAAAAGTAAAAGATTACGAGGACGCGGTTAAAAACGCGGAAAAGCCGGCAGGATCTTCCGGGACAGTTCCCGAAGATATTGTTAAACTCATACAGCGTGACGTACTGGGTATTCCCGGATGACAGCGACAGCGACTGAACTCTCAACCGTACAGACACCCGACGGGACGTCTCCGGCTTCCGACAGGCGCCAGGAATTCCGCCTTGCGCTGCGCGCCTCCGCAAAACGCATTTCCGGGATCCGCAATTCCGTAGAGGCGCCCGGCCGGGCGCCTCTCTCATCCGGCCGGGCGTCTCTCTCATCCGGCCGGGCGTCTCACGCCTCCCAAAAAGCAGACAAATACTTTCTCGGCTACCAGCTCCGATGGCTCGCCGATGACTCCCGAATCAAGGTCTGGGAAAAATCCCGCCGTATCGGTGCGACCTATGTTCAGTCCTTCGAAGATGTACGCGATATAGTTCTTAAGAAGGAATACACGCCCGGAAGACCCGTGCGGAAAGTGTACTTTACATCCGCTGATGAATCCGCGGCAAAAGAATATATAGACTACTGCGGCCAGTGGGCAAAGATGTTTAACATCGGGGCAAAGGCTCTCGGTGAAGTTGTCCTGGATTCCGACAAGAAAATTACCGCCCTGGGAATTGAGTTCTCAAACGGTGGCAAAATCTATGCTCTGACAAGCAACCCCAAACGCTTCCGCTCCAAGGGCGGGAAAGTGGTCCTCGATGAATTCGCGTGGCATGATGACCAGGCTGGGATGTGGAAAGCCGCTAAGCCTTCAGCCATGTGGGGCTACCCGATTCGTATCCTTTCAACTCATCACGGCCAGCAGTGCCTGTACTACCGGTTTGTCCAGGATGCAAAAGCTGGGAAGGTAAGCTGGTCTCTGCATACCGTTACGATCTTCGATGCCGTCATTGATGGCGTCGCGGACAAGATCTGCGGGAAAGCACTCTCCGAAGATGAACGGGTCGAATGGCTTCTCAGGGAATACGAGGACTGCCGCAGCGAGGATGTCTGGAATGAGGAGTACTGCTGTATTGCCGTCGATGCCGCGACTGCGTTTGTCCCCTACGAAATGATCTACCTTGCCGAATCGGAAAATCTTCTCATGACTCTGGAGCAGCTCAACATGCTCCAGGAAGGTGACCTGTACGCCGGATGGGATATCGCCAGAACGAGGCACTTTTCTGTTCTCTGGATTGTGCAGAAACTTGGTGATGTACGTTACACACGCCATGTCAAAGCATTCTCAAATACTCGGTTCAAAATTCAGATGGAGTACCTTGACAGAGTTATGAAACTGAAACGGATGAGACGGGTGTGCATTGACCGGACAGGAATGGGAATACCACTTGTCGAACAGGCTCAGGAGAAGTACGGGGAGTACATGACAGAGGGTGTGAATTTCACCTCTGCGACAAAAGAGGAACTGGCCGTTGATGGCAAAAACGCGCTCGAAGACCGCCGCTCCCGTATTCCTCCGGACCAGACAATCAGGGACTCTTTCCATTCAATACGAAAAATGGTTGTGGGGGGGAATAACCGCTACGATGCCGATGCCACCGATGCGACAGGGCACGCCGATCACTGGTGGGCCTACTGCCTGGCAGAGATGGCAGCAAAATCAAACGCCGGACCGGTGCGGGTAAAAAGCCGCCCGCGCAAGAACCGTGTTTCCATTATTAAAGGATATTGACCATGAATCAAAAAGGTCTCTGGCTCGATAACAGCACTTTCGTCCCGATAACGAAAAATCTCTCCGCCGAAATAGCCACCCGCCGCAGGATGGATTTTCTCTGGTCCGGGATGTATCTCCCTAACCCCGACCCTGTTCTTAAAAGAATGGGGAAAGACATCGATGTCTACCGGGAACTGCAGACTGATCCGCATCTGCGCGGATGTATCCGCAATCGCAAATCAGGAGTACTGCAGCTTGAGTCCGGTATCGACCGCGGAAAATCCCGCAGCCGTCAGACAAAGGAACTCGTTTCCCTGTTTGACAATCTTGACCTGCATACTCTGATCGGGGAAATCCTCGATGCCGGACAGTTCGGGTACGCCGTGCTCGAAATAATCTGGGAACGTGTGGGGAACATGATTCTGCCCGCACGTATCACCGGCAAACCCCAGGAATGGTTCTGCTACGACCAGGAGAATACGCTCCGTCTCCGCGTGCCTGGAAGCTTGACCGGAGAGGAACTCCCGGATAAGAAATTTCTCAACCCGCGCCAGGAGGCAACCTACAGGAACCCTTACGGTTTTCCGGACCTCAGCGCCTGTTTCTGGCCCACTACATTTAAGAAAGGCGGACTGAAATTCTGGGTGACATTTTCAGAGAAATACGGGATGCCCTTTGCGGTTGGGAAGACCCCGCGTTCTGCCTCCGATGATGAACAGGATCTGCTGCTCGATGGTCTCGAAAAGATGATCCAGGATGCCATCGCGGTCATACCCAACGATTCCTCAGTTGAACTTCTGGAATCAGAAGGAAAAGGCGCAAGTGCAGATATTTACGAGCGGCTCCTGCGGTTCTGCAAGGAAGAGGTCTCTATTGTCCAGCTCGGCCATGAAGGTGCGGTGACAAGCACCGCCGGAAAACTGGGCGGTGAGGATGCCGCAATACAGGTGCGTAAAGACATCGTAAACGCCGATAAAAGAATCGTTGAAAACACTGTAAATCAGCTTATCACCTGGATCTGGGACCTCAACTTCCAGGGCGCCCGTCCCGTCTGGTCAATGTGGGAAGAAGAAGACGTCGATAAGGACCTTGCCGAGCGTGACAAAATCTTGTCAGATACCGGCCTCAAATTTACACCTGAATATTACAAACGCGCCTATAATTTCGAAGACGGCGATATTGATACATCCAATCCGCCGGCGCCCGATTCCCAATTCGCCGCCCCCGCCCATTCCGTAGAGACGCCCGGCCGGGCGTCTCTATCATCCGGTTCCGGCCGATTCCCCGATCAGGATCTCCTCGATCAGGCAATCTCCGACATCCCCGACCCCGACCTGCAGAACCAGGCCGAGGGCCTCCTTAAACCCGTCATTTCTCTCTTTGCGAAAGGAAAATCAGTCGACGATGTCAAACGGCATCTCGTGTCACAGTATCCCGACATGGATGACGAGCAGATGGTGACCATGCTCGCAAGGGCAAAATTTGTCAGTGAAATCTGGGGACGCCTGAACGGAAAGCAGTAACGGAAAAATGTCATCACCTGTCGATCTCTCATTCGCTATCGGTCTCCCTCCTCACCAGGCTGTGGATTATTTCCGCTCCAAGGGGTATGCAATCTCCTGGAACTGGTACGATACCTGGCAGGAGGCCCACGCGCATGCGTTTACGGTCGCTAAAGCGGCGAGAGCCGATATCCTTACTGAGATCCGCAGGGCTGTTGACAAGGCACTCAATGAGGGACTCACATTCGAGCAGTTCCGTAAAGAACTGGAACCGCGCCTGAAAGCAATGGGATGGTGGGGGAAGCAGTGGCTCGGGGATCAATCCGGGCAGGCAACCGCGGTGCAGCTCGGCTCTGTGTCAAGGCTTAAAACCATCTACCGCACAAACATGCAGTCAGCGTATATGGCCGGACGGTGGAAAGATCAGGTTGATAACGCCTCCGACCGCCCGTACCTTCAGTATGTGGCCGTGCTCGACTCCCGGACACGCCCCCAGCACGCTGCGCTTAACGGAAAGGTGTTTCCCATAAACGATCCTTTCTGGGATTCTTTCTATCCGCCCCTGGCATTCAACTGCCGGTGCCGTGTCCGTTCTCTTAACAGCAGAAACCTTCAGGACCGCTCTCTTACTCTGTCAAGTACAGACCCCCGGCCGGGCGTCTCTTCAGGCGGCACCCTCTCAAAAGAGGATCGCCTGGTGTCAAAGACTACCGGCCTTATGGAAGAGGTTACAGTCTACACCGATCCGGCCACCGGTAAAAAAATTGCTCCGGACCCCGGATGGAACTATAACCCGGGGAAAGCCAAATGGCAGCCCGACTGGTCGAAATACGACAGCGATATTGCCGCGGCAGTAAAAAAAGACCTGGGGAAAAAGGCTCCGCTTAAAAGTGTCTTTATTCCGGATAACCTCGAAAAGGAAGTGGGTAAAGATGTTCTGCCGGATTCATTCTGGGACAGGATGGAACGCAAGGTTCCTTTTGTAAAGGGCAGGGATTCCAGATCTTTCTACCGCCCGGCATCAGATACTGTTCACCTGGGATTCAGGTCAACCAGGTCCGGATTCGTGAAGGAGTGGACAACCATTCACGAATACGCTCATGCGTTCTTTGAAAAGAATGTCCTGAAAACACCGGAGCTGCTCTCGAAATTCAACAAGGTCTGGGATACAGCCGTTTCGGAGCTCGGTGCGCTCGACAAGAGCGTCAGGGAAAAGCTGCTGCCCGGGAATTACTTCCAGCACCGCAGAGAGATGCTCGATTCTCTCAATCTCAAAGCCCCTGAAACTGATGCCCACAAGATGTATCTGTCATTCAGTGATACTGTGTGCAGTCTGAGCAGCGGGAAATACGGTGATGGCCACACGAAAAGTTACTGGCGCAAAAGCGCAGACAATCCCAGGCATGAATTTCATTCACACACGCTGGAACTGTATTTCAGAGGGAATCCGTTCCTGGAGAAGATGCTTCCTCAAACGGCAAAGGCGATGCGAACTTACGGGAAGGAGGTTTTCGGTGATTAAAGAAACTTCCACTTTATTTCATCGAGGCCGTCAGTGTCTTCAAACACTATCTCCCGGCCGTTGGCCTTTTTCAAAACTTTCAAGAGACCTTCGTCTCCAAGATCCGCAAGAAGGCACAGCGGGCTGTCAGCGTTGGGATGCTGTTTCATGTACTCCTGCACAGCCTGTTCCAGTTTCTCTGTCGTATCTGTCATACCTTTCACTCCTTTCCCATATAATACGAAATTTTAAGCAGTTTGTCAAATATTCTCATCTGTTGTCCATTCCGTCCATACAGTCCATTCCGTCCATACTCTCCCTGGAGCTGCAATGAGCGATCCAATTTTCATTACCCAGAACGACCAGGAAATCATGGATGGTCTCCGGGAGCTCGTTTCCCGCGTCGAGGACATGACCCCTGTCATGCGGCGGATCTCCGGGATCATGCTCGACTGCGTTGAGGAGAATTTCGAACAGGAGGGACGTCCCGATCCCTGGCCGAAACTGAAGAAACGAACGATCAAGGAACGGGAACGCAAAGGTTACTGGCCCGGCAAGATCCTCCAGCAAAGAGGCGAACTGGCCGCGTCCCTGGCTTCCGACTACGATAAGGAGAGCGCGAAGGTAACCACAAACAAAGCTTATGCGGCCGCGCAGAACTTCGGTACCGGAAATAACCCGATAAAGATTCCTGCCCGTAAAGGCGTTGCCAGGCTGCGCACCGACCGCTACGGCGTGCTCCTGCGGCAGGGTGAGAGCGGACGGCTGCTCAATTTATCTGTCTTTGCAAAGGCTCATCACAAACGTGTTGTCGAGCGCGACTACACGGCAAAAGCACACGAAATCAGCCTCCCTCCCAGGCCCTTCATGGTGCTCACCGTTGATGCTAAAGAGGAAATTAACGACTCGGTAAAAAGGTACCTGATTCTATCTCAGGGCGACAATTTTAGATAGCAAACAAAGGAGATGTTTATGCATCCGAAAACTATTACACAAATCTGCGACTCGCTGCGCGAACAGTGCGGCAATATGGTGACTGCGATCCGCAGGGATCTGCAATGCCATCATGTTGAACTCGATAACAAAGAGGCATTTCCGGGTCAGCATAGTGAGATGTTTTCCAATATGGACCTGGCACTCAGACATCTCGAAGATGCAAGGATGAGGCTGGGGAAAGTAATACAGTACGCAGGTGATGGCGTTTCAAAGTTTGATAAACCCGCAGCTCAGGAATCCGCGCAATCAGCGTAATCCGCTCAATCTGCGGTAACTAATCCGCGGTAGGTCTTTGACATCTCAGGTAATTCCAGAATAAGAACATTCTGGCCCGGAGCATTTTCGTTCCGGGCTTTTCTAATAAACCATTTGTCGTGGTGCAAAAGGAGTATCTAATGGCAGAAACCAATGTTCAGAAACACCAGCGGGTAACCCGTGAAATCTCTGATTTTATTCTCAAAAACTTTCCTGACATTAACGATAAACCCGGCCCCTTGAATGACGCAATGGCTGCTTTAGAAACAGGGTGCCAGCTCGCTATTCCAGGTCTCAGGGTTACAATTAAGTATGGTCCGGTGTGCGAGTGATCTCATCGTAAACTACTCCGACCTCTTCAACCATTTTTTTGTAAAACTTACAAATGTTTTTAATTTGATCGTTAGTCTTTTGGTCTGTGTCATCCCTGCGGTCACCAGGCATTTTAACATGGCTGAAAAGGTCCCTTGCTATCGTCATTACTAATTCTTCTCTCTGCATAACCGCCTCCTAATTGTGAAAGTGAAAGTAAACCCGGACCCCCTCTCGGAGTCCGGGCCTTATCTTCTAATCTGTGAAATCAGCGTAATCTGATAAATCCGTGGTCGCGGAGCCGCACAGATGAGGCAGTGCAGGCAGGGAGGAGACGGCCGGAGAGGGTAAAGGAGGAGGTGGTAGTGGGCACAATACTGGTTCTGTTTGTAATAGCTGCAGGGCGCCGGGCGGCTGTAGTGGCAGGGAGAATAGAGAAGACTTCGGAAGTATCACCGCCCAGGATAAAATCTATTTGGCCACTGATGTAATATTGAGCAAGAATACGGCAGTTATTAGATACCAAACTGTCAATCTTTTCCATGCCAATTCTTGGAGTAAGTGCATATTTGTAAAAGGCAGTATCGTAACCACCGGAACATATTGCCAAAAAATGCGGGTAGGTTTTGCCACCATCAACAGATAAATACAATGCAGTTCGCAAATTTTCACTGTTTACAACATAGCCAGTCCATCTGATTAGTATTGTGTCATAGAGGTTGAATGCTGCGCCTGCAGTTGGGTATATCATCTCTATTGCTTGCTCAGTTTGTGCGGAAGCTGTGATTGTGAGGGTGGCAAATGTAAGAATTATTTTCCTGAGCATCAAAAACCCCCTTTGTTAGTGTAATTACATCACTATTAAGATAAATTCTTTTCAAGCAATTCTGCAGCACGTTTTAATAAATTCATTTCAGCTTGTAGTTTGTCAGATATTGGTGGCAGCGCAGCCCTCAATTGTTCACTTTTCTCGACGAATAATTGCAGTAATTTTTTCTGCACTGTGAATAATTCCACTTTCTCCTCAAGTGAAAGTGGTGAACTATCTGAGTCTGGTATTTTTTGCGGCCCCTGTCCATAAAGAACATAATTGATGGAAATTCTATTATTCTTACAAACCTCGTTAATTAATTCCAGTGGTAAAAAATTACGTGATTTCCACATACCAAATTTATTAGGCTGAGTCCCTATAGCACGTGCCATATCAGAATCCCTGATAATACTTAGCACGTCTTTCAGCCTTTTAAAAACTTTTTCGAATGAAAGTTCTTCAAGTAACATTTTTATGTTGCTTTTTCTTCATAGTGATGATATATTTACATCATAACAACAATTTGAAGTTATTTATTCTTCATGGAGAAGAAATATGGATCTACGCAAATCGCTCTTCCGCCTTTGTTTAGAAGTTAATAGTGAAAGCCAGGCAGATTTTGCCCGGCGGAACGGTGTGTCACCCATGGCAGTCTCCCGTTTTTTGTGCGGCTACACGTCAGAGCCAATGCGGAAACGGGTTGATCAGTATATCTCATCTAACCTGCACAAGATCAAAGATCGGTTGGACGAGTTTACTAAGGCCGCATAAATCACTGTTACAAAATAAATATGGCAACAACAGGAAATAAGAACTTTTCAACTTCTTATAAGTATACCACAGTTTCCAAGCCCGGTCGAGAGGTGTCCGCAAGGCCCGAAGCGGTTATTCCTTCCCGCGAAAGCGGCCGGGCTTTTCACTTCAAAGGAAGGGGATAAATATGTATCAGGCCTATTACAGTTGCAGGCCCTTCAGTAACGAGAAAAACTGGATCGATGGAACCCAGGCAGCATCCGCTGAAGAGTGTAAAGCCCTGGCACGCGAAAAGGTTCTGGATTGGAGCAATGTGTTCATTGCAAAAAGGAGCAGGTAAACATGATTTGCCTCGACGTGCCGGAGATCATCTCTATCGCCAACATGGTTTTTGTAGTGCTGGCTGTGGTCTGGTCTGTGTTCGTTTATTTACAAACACGGAAAAATAAAAAAAGGCTGCAGGAGCTGAAAGGCCGCTGGAGGAAACAATGACAACCAGAACAACTTCAATCTGGATCTCCGCCTGTACCAGTGTTCAGCGTCTCCTGGAGAATCCGTTTTCTCTCGACCTTAATGCCGATCAGTCCCGCGAGAGTGTGCTGGAGATCTGCAGGCAGTGTCGCGAAGACGGCCACTCATACTCATTCTGTGAATCAGACCCGATAGAACTCAGGTTGACAATAACAGCAGAACAGGTATAAACCATGGAAATCTACACCTGTAATCTCGAAATGCTCAAAAGCACAGTGACCCGCGCCACGGGCCGCTGGGACAACGACGCTCTCGCCGAGTTCCTGTGTGCCTGTCAATTCGAGATGGTCATGCTGGAGATTCAGGCGGAAGTAGAATACAACAAAAAGCTGGGTCCGAAAGAATCCAGCGGATCTTTGAGGAGGAATAAATGAAACTGTCACTATCATCTTTGCTGCAGAAAATAGTCTCATTCGTCAGTATACGTCCATGTCAGTCCATTTCTGTCCATTAAACAGAATTTTCTTTTCACGGAGCGCTCATGTTTCTCAACAATTCCCTTTCCACACAAAACGACACCTGGCTGACAGTCAGGGAGGTTGCCGGTCTTACCGGTTTGCCGTCCCGTACTGTCTGCTATCACTGCAAGAGCGGCCGCTATGATGCCCGTCTTGTAAAGGGAGCCGGTGGAGAGCAGTACCAGATAAACCTCTCTTCGCTCCCGCCGGAAACCCGGGCGAAATACTTTTCAAGCAAGTTTCAAAGCCAGGATAACGAGCTTTTAAACTGTGATGAAACCGAGGTTGAAGCCGAGCTTTATGCCCGCGCGCCCGAATGGGCACGCAAGCGCGCCGATAAATACCTGACACTCTTCAGGGCTACAGAGGGTCTCAAAGGAAGCGCGCTCCGCAACTTCCTTATACAATGGAATAAAGAGCACGAAAACACTCCGGACCTGCAGACATCCTACCCCTGTCTCACCGGTGCCCGTAAAACCTACAAAAAACACGGCATCTCCGGCCTCCTGGCTCAGTATGGTAAAAACAAGGGCGTCAGTTCTGTCAAAAAAGAATGGGGCGAGTACTACAAGGCCGTTTACCTCAAAGAGGGAGCGCCCTCCGCTCAGAGCTGCTGGTATTATACACTCGGCTATGCCCGCTCTCTTGATCCGTCAATTACAAAAGACAATTTCCCTGGCGTGAAAGCGTTCCTGCGGTGGATCGATAACGAAGTCCCGGAACAGGCTCAGCACTACGCTCGCTACGGCGCCGCATCCCACAACCGTAAATATGCACCCTATGTAGACCGTGACTACGCGCATGTAGCTGCGGGCGCTGTATGGGTTTCAGACCATGCTCAGATCGATGTTGCCGTGATGCTCCCTGATGGAAAAGCGTGTTTTCCCTGGGTAACTGCCTGGCGAGACTTTAAAACAGGGAAATGGCTCGGATGGTATGTGCATGCAGAGGCTCCAAACAGTGATCACATTTTCTACTCCTTTTATTTAGCTGCGCTGGAGCACGGCTTACCGCAGAAAGTGCTTCTTGACAACGGAAAAGACTACCGCTGCCGCGATTTCGCCGGTGGCCGCGTTCGACGTGTCAAAGTCACAGTCGATGAGGTCAAGGCCAATGGCATGCTGCATGTTATCGGTGTTTCTCCGCGTTTTGCCCAGCCGTATAACGCCCAGACCAAACCGATCGAGCGGGATTTTCTGAAAAATAAAGAATTGTTCTCGAAGCACATGGTTGGTTATCGCGGCGGTGATGTGACCGAGCGGCCGGAGATACTGGCTGATGAGATCAAAAGTGGAAAGATCCTCACCTTCAATGAATTCGACGTTCTCTTTGATAGCTATATCCGTACAATACGGAACAGGATGGTGTCAAAGGGGAAAAACCTCCAGGGGCGCTCTCCGGATGAAGCCTGGGCTGAAGAGTTCAAGGAAAAACGGTTTGTTGACAAAGACAGCCTGCGTCTGTTCTGCATGAGAACATCCGGGATCGTAACAATCGGCCGCAACGGCATAAGAGACAGCGAACTGCAGGTTACATACTGGGCTGAATGGATGTCCGGAGTGAAAGGTGTCAAAGTTTATCTGCGCAGGGATCTGCAGGACTATGCCCGGGCCTGGGTTCATGACGCCAGAACAGATGAGCTCCTGGGAAAGGCGCGGATCGCCGAATTTGTAGCTCCAGCGTTAGCAGAAACAGAAATCGAAAAATCAGAATTGCGTGACGCTCTGGCTGCCAAAAACCGCGACAGAAAAATCACCCGGGCTTACGCCAGTGTCTCACAGGCGCCCACACCACAGGAGCGGCTCTTTCACCTGAAAACCGGTACCGATGCCTTCGCGGTGGACATCGACCCCTCACCAAAAATTCTGCATGTGCAGAACACTCTTATCGACCAGGCAATAAAGAAAGATCGTGAAATGCAGGCTGAACACACCGCTGATCTGTCATCTTTTCAGCCGCCGGAACGCCGCAAGGCTGAAATTTACCTTTTCGAGTCAGATATACCGTCTAAAGAAGACGTAATGGGTTAACTTCAACATTCAACGGGAGGAATGTATGAGTGTAAGAAATGAGTTAAGACAGTACCTCGATTCAACAGGAACACCGCAGAGCGCAGTGTCAAGAGCTCTGGGGATTTCTCCGGGCTATATCAGTCAATATCTGAGCGACACATTCAGAGGCGATAAAGCAAAAATGGATGCGTCCGTTAAGCAGCTGCTGGAACGGTGGCAGGAACGGAAACAGGCTCCGAGGCTTAAGGTGAAATTCATAATGACATCTGTAGCCAGAAAAGTCTTCGAGACTGCGCGGATCTGTCACCTTGACGGAGAGATGGGTGCCGCTTACGGTGATGCCGGACTCGGAAAAACCGAGGCTGTCAAGGAATACGCCAGGCGTAACAGTGATACGATTCTCATCGAGGCCGATGCCGGGTATACCGCCAAGGATCTGTTCTCGGAACTCCATCAGAGATCGGGGATCGGTGATGGCCGCGGGCGGCTTCACGACCTGTTTACCGATATCGTAAAAAGGATGGAGAATTCCGGCCGTCTCATCATAATAGATGAAGCGGAAAACCTTCCCCTGCGGGCCCTTGAGTTGATAAGACGCGTTCACGATAAGGCCGGTGTCGGTATCCTGTTCTGCGGTATGAGACGGCTCATATCGAACCTGCGTGGTAAAAAAGGCGAGTTCGCGCAGATCTACTCCCGTATCGGTATCGCCGCGAACCTGCAGCCGCTGACATCTGTCGATACGGAACAGATCGTTTCATCGCTTCTTCCCGGGAGTAACGGAATCCATAGGACCTTCCACGAAGCGTCAAACAGTAATACTCGCGTCCTGTCAAAACTGATCCGCAGGTCGCAGCGTGTCGCGGAAATCAATAACTGTGCAATCACTCCCGATATAGTCCTGGAATCGTCAAAATCACTCATTATCTGAGGCGGTAAACATGATCATTTCAAACGATATCGATCCCCGCACTGCCCAGGCAAAAAGGCTTTACGATCACAAGCGTAAGCGCCTGATTGCCTGTGGACAGATCAAAAAAACCAGAACCGGAAAAGAAATCTGGATCAGGGGGTCCAGGCCATGAATGCACAACCCTCACAGGTTAAACGCATACATACACTGGCTCATCTCCTGAGGATCCCCGATGATGACTACAGGGCAATGATTGCGTCCTTCGGGACCTTCCCTGTCAATGTCCGTCCATCATCCAAAAAGCTGACCTTCCAGAAGGCAAACGAGCTGATCCGCCGCCTTTCCGAAATGGCCACCGCCGCCGGCGTGCACAGATCCGTAGAGGCGCCTGGCCGGGCGCCTCTCTCTTCCTGCCGGCCCAAAAAATATGACGATCTCGGCAAACGCCCCGGGATGGCCTCTCCCGCTCAGCTCCGGATGCTTGAAGCGATGTGGGCGGATGTGTCATTCGCTCCCGATCCGCGCTCCAGGCATTATGCCTATGAGAAATTCATCACCAGGATAACAGGAGTGTCAAAACCTGAATGGCTGGAACCCCTGCATGTCCGCAAAATCAAGACAGCTATTGAGAGCATGAAACGTTCACAATTACATAAGGAGAATTCCTGATGTTCACACTTTCCGAAATTGAAGCATTGACAAAAGATTTCTCCGATGCCAGAAATGTTCTGGTCGAGAGAGTTCAGAACCTCAACGATGAAATAGAGGCGGCTAAAAGAAGGCTCCTTCCAGGCATCAAAAAAGCGGTGGCCGCGGTCTCCCAGAAACGGAGCTTCCTTCACTCTGCAGTTGAGGACTCGGCCGATCTGTTTGTAAAACCCAGAACGGTTGTCTTTCATGGTATAAAGGTCGGTTTCCAGAAAGGTAAAGGGGCTATCGAGTGGGATGATGACGCCCAGGTGGTGAAACTCATCCGCAAACACTTTCCGGACCAGTTCGATACTCTTGTCAAAACCACCGAGAAACCGGTCAAGGGCGCTCTTGAAAACCTCTCTGTTCAGGAACTCAAATGGCTGGGCGTCTCTGTATCTGAAACCGGCGATCAGGTTGTTATAAAGGCAACCGACAGTTCTGTTGACAAACTGGTGAAGGCTCTCCTCAAGGCTGAAGAGGCGGAAACGGTCGGGGAGGAAAAGTGCTGAAATACATATTGACAGCAAAATGCTACAACGACTGTCCGTACTGCATCACCAGTAAACTCAGAGATTTCAGAGAATCTGACAGTCTGGTTAGAATTCTCTCGGTTCTCAGGAGCATGCGGATTGACGGGCACAGTGCGGTTATGCTCACCGGCGGCGAGCCTACATTGCACCCGCTCTTCTTTATGATAACAGGCGCCGCCCGGGCAATTTTCGACCAGGTACATTTAGCCACCTCTAACTCCGGTATTCTCGACTCTCCGGCTGCAGGGCAGTTTTCATCTATCGTTTTATCCATTCACGACAGCCTGTATGAAATACCATCCGCATTACATTGTAAAACGAAGGTTTACGGTGGAGTAATGGCACACAGACTGCAGCCCGCCTTGATCGACCGGCTCTACAGCAAAGGTTTTTCCGGACTTACCATAAATGAGGACCATCGGGGAGGCGGGAAAACTCTCCCTGGTAGTCTTGTTGCCCAAATAGACAGGGATATTAAAGCAATGAGCGAACGGTTCTCTCTGAAAATCAACCGTGTCGGAGCCTGCATGAACGAGACCTTCATCATGCCGGATCTGACCATTGAAACAGACTTTACAAAGTATTTATAGGCACTTTAAATGAATAATAATATGAATCTCACAATCGGCGGATACCCCGCAAAGCAGGCCTGGCACTGGAACCACTACAGGTATATGGACCTGGCTCTTCTTGTCTATCTCATGACAAGTTCCAACCCGATAGACAGGCGCGTCGGTCTGTCTTCTTATGATTCTCTTAAGGGCCACTTTCTGCAGTCGGAATGGGACAGCATCATAGCTGTAATCGACAAACACAGATCCGCGCAGGGTCAAAAAACCATAACCGCCATTGTCTCTGATGTCTCCGGCGTCCATTCCGTCCATTCCGTCCATTCAGTCCATGTCCCCCCTCAGGAGGCCCCGTGCACTCACTGACCTCCCCTTCCGAAAAAAAGGCCTGGCTCCTGGATCTTATAAAATCGACAGCCAGGCTGGCGCAGTATCACCTGAACACGCATCACCAGCTGGTACTTGACAGCCAGTTCCTGTTGATTGAACTGGGGAAGCTGGAATACGGTCTGCCCGGGGAGGAAATCTCTGTCAGAAGTGCCGGTAAAGTAATCAGGGTAAAAATTCTTTTCTTTGATTCCACGATCTGGTCCGATATGCCGGTATGCGTGGTTGAAAGTATAGATGATAAGAGGCGGTTTCTGCTTACAAGCGGCGCCGCAATTGTTCACAATTAATCTCGGGAGTTTCTCTATGAATGCTTCGAAAACTAAACTGCCGTCTGCACCTGATTGGAATGAGATGAAGATTGACGACATGCCGAACAGCGACATGCGGATGGTCGCGGAGATATTGGGCGTTAAAACCGCTGTTGATTTGATGAAGAATTTTGAAGGGACAACTCTGATTGTGCCTAAATATAAAAAGTCTATATCAGTCTCAAAGTTTATAATCGCTAATTACGATGGGAAGTTTTCTACAGTCAAGCGAATAGTTCGTCAGTGTGGTTTATCTCAGCGTCGAGTTTTAGAAATCATAGCTCAGCACAAGAAAAATGGAACCATCAAACAGTGATAATTCAATTTCCATCCGGCAGACATCGGGTCACCCGTGTCCCCAATGCGGTTCTTGTTACAGGCGCGGGGACCTGTGCAATATCTGCGGTACATGGGCACCGGTGCCGGTTGAGCTTGACAGTGGTTTCTCCCGCGAGGGGAAAGCCTGCAGGGGCAGGGTGTGGGACAAAAAACTGCACCGGTATGTCGGTTAGATTGTTTTAACGTAGAGACGCCCGGCCGGGCGTCTCTCAAACAGTTGAGGAGAATAGTCATGGCCATGTCGAGCATATCACATTACCCCAAAGTGCAGTTTAATCCGGAAATTGATATCCGCCCGTGGTCGGGGTGCTCCGGCGCCAATTGTCAGCATCCCGCGTGTATAGCAAAACGTAAAAGAAAAAGCGAAATCCGGAAGCAGAAAAACAAAGCCGTGTCTGCGCCAACCGCAGGTGAGCGTAGAACCGCCCGTTTAAAATTAAAGAGACTGCGCGAGAAAGGAGAATAACCATGCTGATCGCACTCTTCCCCGGGCATGTCGGAAAAGACAGCGGGGCAATAGACCCGACAGGGCCGGGTGACCGGCTCCACACCGTAGAAGCGGCCGTTACGGCCGGTATCACAGGTAAAATCTCCATGCTGCTGAAGCTTCTGGGTCTTGATCATATTATAGCTGCAGGCGGCTGGGACTACCGCATAATCGCCACAAAAGCCTGTAATCTGGGTGTGGAGATTCACGCTGACATCTGCAGCAATGAAAATGCGATCGGCTTTCACGTGATCCATCATCCATCAAGTGCAAAAGGTAAAGAACTGGCCGCATGTATTGACCGTGCACTCGGCCTCAATCTCACCCGGGCGCGGGACCCTCACTCCGCAAGGCTGAAAATATTGACAGATACAGGCTTCCCTGTGGTCGTGGTCGAATGCGGCTTCCTCAGTAATACCATCGACGAAGCCCTTCTTCTCAATGAGGGACACCAGTTCAACATCGCGTTTGCTGTTGTTCAGGGAATCCGGGAATTCGTTTACAAACAGACCGGCAAAGGAAGTGGAAAATGAATGTCATTACTGACCTCTGGAGATATGCGGAGCTTTGCTCCCACGACAATGATGAGTACCTTATCCGGCGGGTCCTCCTCTCCATGGAACAACCCGTCATCCCCATGATTACCCTCATGCGGAACAATACCGATTTCGGCTATATCTGCGAAGGCGGGAACCGTGTAGTCATCGCTTTCAGAGGTACCGACGGCTTTGAGGCATGGCTGAGAAACTTCGATCCCTGGCCGCTTGAATGCGAGAACCAGAACGCCCGGGGATATATCCACGACGGCTTCTGGGACGCATTTGAAAGCTTCAAGACAGAAATTGACAGATACTTCCGGGGTAGTTTCCGGCTTAACGGCGATTTCAGCAGGTGCCCGGTACCTGTATTCATAACCGGGCATTCCAGGGGCGGTGCCCTTGCCACACTCTGTGCCCGTCACCTGGCTAAAAACCGCAAACTGCCGGTCTCCTGTGTTTCTTTCGGTGCCCCTGCCCAGGGAACAAAAAAATACCGGGATGAGGTGGACCTTTTACCAGTCAATCACAGCCGCGTTGTAAACGGCTACGATATAGTAACAACACTGCCTCCCTCCTGGCTTGGCTTCCGTCACTGCGGAAAACTCTTTCACATGGCTGTACCGCTGTGGCGCAAGCTCTTCAGGGTCACAAAAATACTGGATCACGCATATTCAAGCTATACAAAGGGCCTGCTGAAGTACTGCGAAGCCCGCGGCGATCTGGATGGCGCCGACGAAATGAAAACCGTCCTGGCAAGAGTAACCATTTAATCACGCAATTGACACAGAGGAGAAGGTTATGGATAACGGAAATGGTCGTTTTGAAGAAGTAACACCAGGGTTTCTTGCAGAGCAGCTTAAGGCAGCTGGAGAAGGCCTTCCCAACCGGCTTGATAAAATTTTCAGTGAAGGCGAACAGGTGCAAATCAAAAACAGTAAGTTTCTTGTTCGTTCCATTGACCCCCTTACTGGTATCATGACTTTAAAGCTTCTCCCTGAAAAGAGGTTTTAAGAAATGAATCCGACAAAAGAGGAATGGGATCTAATTAAAAGGGGGGGTGTCTCTATGGCTGGGCAAACCCGGTAGAATTGCTGATATAGCGGCGATGGCACTCTTCCAGGAAGGGGTGAGAGTGCATTATCGCAGAACCAGGTATTACAGCAATGATAAGATGGACTCCTTCTCAATAGAGCAGGCACGGCGTAAATCCCGCCGAGCAAAAGCACAAAAACAGAAGAGATAAAACATGAAACGCTACTGGCTTTGCATGATCAGTCTGCCTGACAGTTCAGATACTGGCACGCCATCTGAAAACGCCTTGTCTCAGGAGAATCCGCAGCTGCAGGCAGCTGTACTTAAAGCAGTAACCGAAGCCCTCGGCAAAAAACCGGAGGTTTTTCTCACCAGTGCTTCTATATCAGAAGTCCGAAAAGAAAACATCTTAAGAGCCATTTACTGGTAGAGGGGGGCGGCAGGGTTATGAAGTCTAATCAAAAGGGGAATCATCATCAATCCACCAATACTCCACATAAGTCACATAATCGTTGTACGAAAGTCGGTAGATCGTCCAGAGCAGCTCACATTTGGGAAGCATTAGACAATTTCGAAACTGATCCAGTGTGGAGTATGCGTTTAAAAGCGGAATTGCTCGCTTCAATACGTATACGCCAAAAAATATCAATTGCCGTCGTAAAGTCGGATTACGCCACTTTTTTCGAGATGCTCGGTTTGCTGGCAAGCTTAATACAAAATCCTCAATCTCCTTTTTATTGTGAAAAAACCACTCAGCCCAGGCATCGTGTCCTTTTTTGCGATAATACTGCCGAAGCCATTCGATATCAAATTCTGAAAGCATCGAAGAAAGCTCCTGTATTTTCTCTTCAACAATATCGGTGTACAATTTGTCAATACCTGTCTTTGTTTAATGACTCTGAACGGTGTTTTAGGCTTGTAAACAAAATAAAAGCTGAAAGAAGAAATCTCAAAAAGGAGGTATAAGTGTATCAGAATTTACCACAGACACCCGGCTATTACTGGGCAAGAAGTGGGCAACAATTTAAGTGGTACGATATGATAATTCATGTGTATGGAGAAGCGCCGTTTTTCCGCATGGAGGGTTGGAAATTGAGTAGTAGTTCTACTTGTGGATCTGTAAACCTTTCCGATATCGCTGACTTTGGACCTCAACTACCGCATCCAGAAGTTCCACCTGAAAGAATAAAGAGATAGATTGTGGTCACCTATTAACAAATTAACAAAAGGAGATTGTCTATGTTTCAGAGGTATTTGGAATACATTACAAACACAGGGGGTTGTCCAAAGGTTGATCAGTTTGATGAAGATTGGGAGCCTATTGGACCGTGTGTGCGTGAAGATATGAAAAAGGCTGGTCTCATTTTCGAGCGGAACGGGCATGTGTATATTGCGGAGTCTCAAGCCTCAACAGAAGGCCAGCGGATATAATGCTTCCAGATCGGCCTGCTGTAGAGCAAAAGCGTTACACACTGATCATAAAAGACCAGGAAATTCCCTGGTCTTTTGTTCAGCGTATCCGCAGGATCTGCGGCGGAGATTGGGATCAGACCCTGGACATTTTCTGGAAGGCACGAAACGCCACCGGCAATAATGGAATCATCAAATACATCTCAAAAGGGTTAGTAGACCTGGCCAAAGGGAACCGCTGGCTTTTAATGCCCAGCAGGGAGCGTGAAAACGGCCGGATGGAAGTTGTCCGGCAATGGTGGTCCAGTCTCTACCAGAGGAAGCCTAAAGAGGGCACAACGAGCTGCAGGGAGGCTTTAAAAGACGCACTCCTTACCATCTTGGATAAAATGAAATGAGAGAGCTGTTTAATATGCTTTTTATGTTCTATTACATGCTCTTTAAAGGCCATTCAAATTCTATAGTTTTCGTCTCTTATTTGTCTAATTTTGTTTGCTGACCTTTATTAACGTGCTTTCTATGTTGTTTCTTTGCGATATACTTCTAAGTATCTGTATTTCAATAAGTTATATAGTATTGACAAATCAACAATAGTTTGCCAACCCTTTTGCGAACCCTTTGCCAACCCTCCGCTGAAATTGCTGAAATCTGCACCCTACATAACTCATTTTAATACTATGACTTACGCCTGCTAATTAATTAATAGTAATTAATTTCTCAAACTAAGTGGAAAACTGGCAAAATAGCGGCATTTTCGGCAAAAAAATCTTAAACTGGATTTACCTCTTCAATTTGGCTGGAACCCGCATAAATAAAGGTCAATTTGCAATTTTAAGGCAAAATTCAATATCTTAAACTGCCTGGAAACTTATATCTGTCGAAAAAAAACGGAGTGATCTTACCGGCAAAACCGGTGAAACCACTCCGTATAATCTCGAATTTTAGCTGTGCTTACGCTTGCGGAACCGGTTCTATATCAACCCGTTTTTTATTCCCTGCAAACCAGGAAAACTTCACTTTACCATCAACTTTGGCAAACAAAGTATGATCTTTTCCCTGTCCCACGTTAACACCTGGATAGACAACAGTTCCGCGCTGGCGAACAATAATGCTTCCTGCACTTACCTCTTCGCCCCCGAACCTTTTCACTCCAAGCATCTTGGGATTGCTGTCACGTCCGTTACGGCTGCTTCCTACACCTTTTTTATGTGCCATTTTTCAACTCCCCGATTCAAATATTGATCGAAACTATTTCCAGTTTCGTATACTGCTGACGATGACCATTTTTGCGGCGGTAATCTTTCCTGCGTTTTCTCTTGATTACCAGCACCTTTTTAGCCTTGGCATGATCAACAACCTTGGCCACGACTGAAGCACCTTTAACAACAGGTGTTCCGATCTTTATCTTGTCTCCATCAGCGGCAAGCAAAACCTTGTCGATGGTAATTTCCGCACCCTTCTCTGCCTCAATCAAAGGAACCCGAATTGTAGCACCCTGCTTTACTTTGAACTGGGTACCACCTTGTTCAATAATGGAATACATATTGTCTCCTGACCTGAATATGCCAGTTTATCTTAAAAATTTATTATCCGATTTTCAAACCCGGGTCAATAAGACCTCAGGTTTCAGAGAAAAGATTTTTAAATATAATAATCCCGAAACGAAAAAGCAAGTAATCCGGTTCAGGGTAAGAATCAATCCCTCTGTTCTTCTTTTCTATTTGCCCTTTTATCAGGAACGATGTTGTATTCATCCTGATCGAGTTCTTCATCAGTTTCGATCATGAGCTGGTACTTGTGTTCCTTTTCCAGCCTTCTTTTCATCTGCTCTCCATCTTTGAGCATATATGCAGAAACTGCAGGATGAACAGAGAGCTTTACACTGGGAGCATGGAAATCTGATCTCTTAAGATCCCGATCGATTCTGGAAATAACAGTTTCGGGTGAAAATACCCAGCCCAGTCCTTCACACACAGGGCATACGTTTGTAAAGAACTCCTGCAATTCGGGTCTTACTCTTTTCCTTGTTATCTCCATCAATCCGAATTTGGACAATCCGGTCATTGATGCGGCAGTGGGATCAAGTTCCATTGCCTTACGCATAGCATTCTCGATTTTACGGCGGTTATCCGCGCTTCTCATATCGATAAAGTCCACTACAATGAGTCCACCGATATCCCTGAGTCGCAATTGACGACATATCTCTGCCGCAGCATCGAGATTGGTTTTGAAGATTGTCTCTTCAAGGTTTGATTTTCCGACATTCCTTCCGGTATTTACGTCAATGGCTACCAGAGCCTCTGTTCTATCGATGAGAATATAGCCGCCGCTTCTCAGCCAGACCTTGCGTTTAAGAAGCCTGTCAAGATCCTTTTCAATGTTAAATCTGTCAAAAAGAGGGACTTTCTCATCGTAACGGATCACTCTTTTGCAGAGATCGGGTGAGAGCACTTTCAGGTAATTTAATATCTCCTGGTAATCATCGTCCTGATCCGCGTAAACCTCTGTGACATTCTCTGAAAAAAGATCTCTGATAACCTGGGTTGTGATCCCCAGTTCCATGTAAACAAGCTTAGGTCCACTTCCGCTGAGAGCTTCCTCCTGGGCTTGTTTCCAGGCATCAATAAGCATATGGATCTCTTTGACAAACTCTGTCTCCGATACCTGAAGTCCTATGGTGCGCACTATAAACCCGACACCTCTGGGCTTGATCTGGGAGATCAGCTTTTTGAGTCTGGCGCGTTTTTTAATATCACTGGTTTTCTTTGATACGCCGATAAAGTCTGTATCAGGTACCAGCACCAGAAATCGTCCTGCCAGACTTATCTGGGTCGTAACCTTGGGGCCTTTGGTGCTTATTGGCTCTTTTGTGACCTGAACGAGAATCTCCTGGCCGACAGTCAAAACCTTTTCGATCGGGATGCGTGCGATCCTTCTGCGCTTTGAAGAGTCATACCCGGTATAACGTTCCATCAGCTCGTCACCGGCGTCAAGAAGAAGCGACGGGTCCACATCGGTGGCATGGAGGAAAGCACATTTATCGAGGCCGATATCAATAAAGGCGGCTTGAATACCGGGCAGTATCGAAGTAACCTTGCCACGATAGATATTGCCGACAAGTCGAAAGTGGTCGGGGCGTTCCACAACCAGCTCGACTACTTTATCATTCTCAAGCAGTGCCGCCCGTTTTTCTGTAGGTGTTGCATTAAATAGTATTTTTTTGGTCATATCTTTTCCAATTTAGAACTGAATGTCTACAATTAAGCTGAATTTATTATCGTAAGTAGTTTGACTGCCGCTGGTCCTGCGTTTACCATAAATATACTCTGCCCGACCGGTAACATTATCGGTAAATATATATGAGAGATGAGGCATGATGGAAAGATTCATCTCATCGACGGTTTTTACCTCAGTAGTATACTCCTCGCGTGTACTGTATGCCCATTTAAACCCCACGGTTGTCCTTCCTGTAACCGGAATTACCCAGGTCAAAAGCCTTATTTCCGAAAGGCGGCTGTTCTGTTCAATTTGATAGGTGATGTCCAGTGTATGCCCCTGTGAGGTGGCATCCCGGGGAGTTGCTATTGAATCGGGTTTTTCAGTAGGTGCTTTGGTAACCTCTTTTGAATAGGTACAGTTATAGTTGAAATTTATCGGCCACTTTTTAACAGTTCCCGAAAGAGAAACCAGGGGTGCCCAGTCAAATTTGCGGGTAGTATCCGATCCCATCAATCCTGAGTATTTGTAACTTTTCCGGTAATTGAAAGTGGAATTTAAGTTCAGGCTTTGCAGCGCACTGCTGACCAATTCAATTTTCATCAGTGCGGGTGTCCTTGAACCAACCGAGAACTCGGGCAAAGTATGGGAGCGTTCCTTTTTAGAGGTGTCAGGAACAACTCTGTAGTTTTTCCCCCAGCTAAAAGATATCGGACTGAAGCTGATTTCAAAAGGAACTTTCAGATCAAGTCCCGAAGAGAGGCTCCATCTCTGATCTACAGTACGGTAATCATTTTCATATAATTCGCTCTTGTCGATATCATATCTGGAATACATACCCCCAAGAGCTCTGTTATTCATCTCTCCTGAAAAGAAACTCTTTTCATCTATACCGCTCAATCCTAATTGATACCTCAGAAAATCGATGCGGCTCTCTTTACCGATAAGAAGAGATCCCATATAATTATTCTTCAGATCCGCTCCGTTTGTATAACTGAATGTGATCTGCCGGAACCCGATCCCGTCGACACCCTTGTCAAGCTTCTCAAAAATGGAGCCTATTCTGGCCTTGGCAGTAGCATCAGCCAGCTCTTTTAAAAGAACATCTAAATTGAAGCTTGCATTTACGGAGAGATTCGTCCTTACTCCCGCAGTAATGTATTCGAGGCTGTCGTTGCTCCTTGTCACCATATCGGAATTGTAATCTGCTGAGTACTCTCCGGATGTAGAGAGCCAATCAAAAATCTGCGGATTCAGTTTCATGCTTGCATGCTGCGAGCGGTTCTTTTCACCCCATAGTAACATTCTTTTACTGAAAACAGAGTCCTCATGGAATCCGAAATGGTAATCATAATTCTCTGAAGTCGTATCCGTTTTGGCATCCTTGAACATATCCCTGTTAATACCGATTGTGTATGTCAGGTCGATCAGCGGAGCTATGGGTGAGTAATCGAGGGCAAAGCCATGGCGAAGATCAAAGGTTCGGATAGTACTGGAAGTTGAAAGGCGGGTGTCCTTCATGTAATCGGTACCGTATCTCAGATCTGCAATGTCGAACTCTATGCGTGAAGGCAGCAGGGAGAATTCATAGTTTTTCAGCGGTTTTGGAACCCAGCTCGGTGTTTTTTCCCCCAATGGTTTCCATTTTGTCCATTCTGGCGGATTGGTCGGAGTAAGATTGTATTTGAGTTTACCGGTGTAAGACTCACTGATTGTGCTTCTGACATAATCGCTGTCACTATTGACCGCTGGTCCCTGCAGAGCCTGTTCATTTGACTGGCTGTACTCAAACTGTGCGTCAATTCTATCAGCTGTCAAATTGACCAACGGATTTTCTGATTCAGTGTTCTTACTGTAGTTGGCATAGACCCTCTCTCTTGTGTTTCTGGTCTCATAGTGTTCGGCTTTGGTTATATCCGAATTTTCATCGCGCCTAAAGATCTTATTTCCCAGGTCGGAAGCCATATCTCTGAGATTATCAGAGCGCCCGTTCTCGGTAAGGAAAACATCGGTATTGTTTTTAAGTTGAGGGCGACTTATGGAACCGTAAACCGATCCTCCCACAGGAAGTGATACGCCCCATTCTGAGGGAAGAAATTTATCGAACCACACAGTAGAGCTGAAATTACCATTTAGAGAGGAGATCTCAGGGGTCAGGGTGTTCTCGGTCATTCTCCTGAAATCACCATCCTCGTAGTTTAAATCTGCGGATATTTCCAGCAGATCGGCCCATTTTGTATTCAGTTTGGTGCTCATCGCCCAGCCGTTGAGCCTTCCGATACCCTCGACTTTCATATCATTGACCCAGAGTTCACCTGAGGAGAGAGAGTCCTCTGCACTGGTATTATCTTCACGTGTCACTCCTATTCCCATCCAGAAAATGTTGGAAATATTAGGCTGTCGTCCTCTGGGAGCTTTAACGCTCAGGAATCCGTTTCCGTAAGGAGATTGCTGTACAAGGATTGCCGAGTCGGGGTGCTCAATCATGTAACGATCCTTCAGGTCCGCGATCAGACGCAGATCGATTTCGACTTTGTTCCATCCCGATTTAAGATCGCTCCTATACTCATAATAACAGGAATCATCGCTGCCGAATCTCAACACGAAATCGACTTTTCCTCCGTAAAGCACTGAATTTTCTGTCTTGCTCCCTGAGGGACTCTTCCCGTAAACCATCAGATTCAGAGTCTTGTATGATGAGAGGTTCAGTTTCTGATAGCTGAAATTACGCGTAATCAGAGCGGTTTGGTTTTCGTCAAGATTTCTGAAATTGATCCGGAGTGCGCTCTCCCGGTCATAGAGACCTGTAACATCATCTCTTTCCCAATGAAACGGATTACCTCTGACACTGGCTCTGTAATCGGCATCTTCCTGGTTATTAATCGATGTTGCCTCTATTTTGGTACCGATCGAATCATAAAGGGGCTGCCACTGATTTCCAACAAACTGCATGTCTGTAAAAATCAACTGTTTTTCTGTTTTGAGTCCCTTAACTGATGAGGAATCGAAATCGGTCCAGATAAGCCTTACAAATTTTATTTCGGACCATTTGGGATTGTTTATCGAGTCACGCATGTTTCCATAGCCGGCCAGAACCTCCTTGAGAGGGATACGTACTTTTTTCCATCCTCCATTCGGGTCAAGCTTGGCGGTCTTGTCAAAGTATGGAGCAGCTGTATCGGTCAAATCTATTGTAAACTGGAAATATCTCTCTGTTGTATGTGTCTGAACCGATCCGTCGAAGTTGATATCCTCGCTTGACAACTCGTTATCCTTCTCGGTCCCGCATGCGTATCTGAAATTCTCCGGGTGATCGTAATATTCCTTGTAGTCATCTCTTGCAGGATCTTTAAAATTAAGACTGTCATAATAGAGAGTATCCCAGCCGCCTGAAGGGCCCGGTATGAGATAATATTCATCTTTGTTTATCTTCCTGTCCCACCCCAGATCGAGTGTATCAACCACCTGATCTGTCCAGATAGGCCTTGTATCCTCCATATCAGCCATTTTATTAGGCGGACCGCCGTCTAAAGACACGTCTTCCCGCAGATCGCCCATTTGAATAATCAGCTTGCCCTTTTCCCTGTATCCGCCTGCTTGCTTGATCAGAAATTCGAAGTAGCGGTCCTTTTCCTTATTCATGAATCCGCTTGAAATATAGGTCATAATTCCCGCCCATGACCTGCTGAACCTTCTGACCACATCATCATCGGATGTGTCCGGTGCCGGTGTGGCATGGAGACGGATAACAGTTTCGTATTGCTGGTCACCGGCACTTGCTTTAGCTTTATCAAACCAGATTGAATCAGAACGAACCCTGTGTTTCTTATCCGTTAAATGCGGGGTGAACCAGTAGAAATCCCATGCCGGGGGATAATTATAAAGTGAATCGGCACCGTAGGGAGGACTTGCCTTCGACCAGCTCTCATGACTTCCACCAAGCGACAGGGGCTGTTTGCTGTCTTCAAAGTCATCCACAAAGGCTTCGTTCTCGGTATTTGGATTCATTCTGCTGTGAGCCACTTCAAAATCGAACTGCACGGAAGACAGCGCGTCTGTCTTGACAAGAGGCAACCTGTTAACCAGATCTGTCATCCATTCCGGTTCCAGGTCGATTCGCGTGTTGACATCAAAGAGAACCTTTCTGTAAGGTTCCTGCTCCAGACGCGGAACATCCTCGTTTATTCTTGTATTCTGAAAAAGGACGCTGGCTCCAATAAACGACTTATCACTTAACAATGGCAACCTGAGTTCTCCATGCGCACCCAGGAATACTTTACGATCCGGGACAAACAGCGCCTCTCTCTGATACTCAATATCCACCTTTTCTGCGGTTCTGGCATTAGGGGAGGTAAGTTCCAGGGTCCCCATTTCATAATTGATTGAATAATCCCGGTCTTTCTTCAGCTCTCTGCCATCGGCAATTACTCTTTCTGTCCCCTCCATCACCCCCCACCCCAAGTCAAATGAAGTCTGTTTCTTGGAGCCGGACATGACTATTTCAAATCCCGGTTTGTATGCATCGGGCCTTGTGCTGGTGCTGTAGCGGTAAATCACAGAATCACGGTACTCGCCCAGTTTTTTGTTATTAAAGGGCTCGTTGCCGGAGAATGATGTATCAAACGGAGGAATTATGATGACGCCATTCTCTTTATCGAATATCTCCTGCCGCTTGTAAAGAACACTTCCATTTTCCGTCAGGCCCAGAATATCAGAATAGTTTCCTTCTTTACCAGCCTCTTCTTTAACCTGCCCGTCTGGAGGGATCCTGAAAACCTTCAGAGAAAATGAGGTCATGTCACTTGCCGTAAGCTCATAGACATTTCTCCACATGAGATAAAATCTTTCCGGATCCGCGCCTGCAGAATCGATACTGGCGACAGGCTTCAGGGTCCAGAGATTCAGCAGTGTGTCAATCGAGTCACCCCTGTTTATACCGGAATCTTTTGTTCTGAGATAGATTGCTATATGATCATTGGCCCTGATCCCCGTGGAATCAAAGAACATGATCCAGCCCTCTTTTTTGTTAAGCTTGTAATGACGATCAGTAATCAGCAGCTCATATTTGTACGTCTGCATGATACTGTCTGTTGTGGCCAGCTGCACCTTGCGGTTTGCCTGCTTAAGGATTTCCTGTTCTCTTTCCGGCTCCACCCTGCGCCACACATCAAGCCTCGTAACCTCCGGGGGATCTTTGGGATTAGAAGCGCCCTTGCCGTACTTGCGGTTATAGGCGGCTCTATAGATGTTATCCAGAAAGAAAAACCTGTTTTCAAGGAACCTGTCCTCTGCCAGAGGATACTCATCACTGCCCGATTTACTTGACACACTAAGCTTCGCGGTCTCACCCTGCTCATGGCTGGCGATAGTTGTAAGGGTCAGCGGTCCCAGCTTCGATTTCACCTTTATCCCAAACAACCCTTCGTGATTTTCCGAGTACCCTGCAAGGCCCTGCCCCGGCATCTGGAAACCTGTATACCCGGCGATCACCTCCTGGATAATCTCATCCTCCAGCTCACCGGGTTTGGATTCCTTGTATTCTATTTTAAAATTTTTCAGGTTATCTGAAAGTGACACATCGTTCTGGTTGTCCCCCCTGATATTGATATTTATCAGCCTTCCGACACTTCCAATGATGCTGAAGTTGTAAATAACATCAAATACCAGCCCGTTACTGGTTGCACGGTCCTTGTCATATTCTGATTCGACAACTGTAGAACGGTCAAAGCCCATGGTGATCGAAAGATTACCGTCTATGCTGAGTCTCGGGGGTTCGTTCCCCAGGACCCTCTGGGCCCAGGAGGGGTACTGCACCGGAATTTCCCATTGCAGCTTCATAAGCTGGGATTTTGACTTCTCCTCCTGCTTCTTTGACACCGCGCGCGTGTTGTACCATCCCTGGAAAAGAATAAAGTTCTTTCTGGATGCAAGATAGTCGCTTAACTCAGGATAATGGTATTCCCAGATCGTGTAGCCAAGAGAGTCCCGGCGGCTGAAGGTTATCTGACGTTTCTCAAAGTCAATAGCCGAAGTATCTTTGAAGATAGTTGTGTTAAGCTTCAACATGACGGGATTTTTCTGAACAAGCTGTGATGAAGCGTACGTTTCTTCATCAAGAGGATGGAAGCCCTCAATCCTGGGCTGTTCAAAGCAAAGACCCTGCCCGTATGCGTTTGTTAAGCCAAAGGCGGCTGAAAAAAACAGAAAGAATATGAAATATCGTTTAGCGGATCCGGTCACGATTTCCTGTCTCTTTTTTTTCCCCCGTAGAGGCAATGTGCAGCAGATCCTGATTTTCAAAGCGGATCATCTCATTTTCCCCCCGAAGCTTTCTGCTCCTGCCCGATATCAGAACAGCAGCGGAAACCCACCGGGTTGTGCCTGTTCTGCGGATAATAACTGTACCTTCTGTCGGAACAGCCGCTCTTCTGTCCACTCATATGAAAACCGCCCTGCACATAGTAAAAATTCTTATTCTCCAGGGCCCTGGTATCTGTCCACTCCAATAAACTCCCCGACATGTCATAGACACCGAAATAACCCCTGCACTCCGGTCTGCTGCCGGACGCTGAGATCGCCGTATCGTGAGTTGCGCAGGCATACCTCTCATAAGCCTGCCCATAGGGATAGGCCCAGCTATGGGGACCGGTACAGGCAAGGTACCATTCCTCAGATGTACAGAGCCTCTTGCCGGCAGAGAAACAGGAGTCCGATGCCTGGTAGAAAGAAATATACGACAGAGGTACTGCTCCTTTGCGGTTGGGCCACTCATACTGGTCAATGCAGAACTGAGATGATCCAACTTTTATGTGCTCCATCCCCTGCGGACATACAGAGCTCATTTTTGCCTGCTCAATTTCGTAAAATTCCTCTCTTTTCTCCATCTTCTTCCCGCAGGTGTCCTCTGCTTCATAAATCAAGGCGTCTGTTTTGGCTATCTTGACAGGATCGCCTCTGTATATGGTCCAGTCTGTCTCACTCCTGAACCGCCACCTGATAACCGATCCTTTTTTGTTTGAAAAAAACTTAACAGAGACTGCTCTGCGGTGAAGACCTCCGGAAGGATCGGGATACACCCACAACTCGGCGGTATCCATCTCACAGGGATCAGGCGCTTTTATCACCAGAATTGAACTGTCTTTTAAGGAATCTTCCTTTGTCTCCTCTGCAACTGTATCTGTGGGCTCAGCAACCTGAGGCGACGGTTGGATTTTCGATGGCTTCTTTTTCTCAGGTTCCGCCTTTTTCTCCGGTTCCATCATTTTCTGGGAAACAGTGTCCTTCACAGTATCTGCTGTGTCCGGTGGAACTATCTTCTCTTGCGCTGCAAATCCCTCAGGTGCAATTTTTTCCTCAACCACAGGAGGCTGCGGCTGACTGCGCAGAAACCAGAAAATCAAAAATAACAAAATAATCAGGAACAACAACAGTATTCCCCATTTCCTGCCCTTTTTGTTATCTCTGTTTAAGCGCTTCTGCACGACACGCAACCCATTATCACAGTTTAAGTTATAAAATATTACTATAAAAAGTACTCAACCGGAAGGCCTTTTTCAATAACCGTGAAAACTTTTAAAAAATCCCGCGCTTCCTCTACATCATGAACCCTGAAAATTCCCGCTCCCCTGATTAAACCTGACGCCAAGGTGGCCAGTGTTCCAAAAAGCCGCTCCTGAGGCTCTCTGCCGGTTATAAGTCCAATAAACTTTTTCCTGGACGTCGCCAGTAAAACAGGATAACCAAGCTCCACAATCTGATCCAGACCCCTGATCAGGTCAAGATTATGCCCGGCGTTCTTTGCGAAACCGATTCCCGGATCAAGTATAATATTTTCCCTGCAAACCCCGCCCTGCAGAAATTTTCCACAAGCCTCCAGCAACTCCTGCTTAACCTCTGTCACCACATCGGTATAGTGCGGATTTATCTGCATCGTCTCCGGTGTACCCCGACTGTGCATAAGTACAACCATGCATTTGCGCTCTGCAGCCAGCCCGACCATCCCCGGATCAAATCTGCCCGCACTTATATCATTTATCCACGATGCTCCGGCGTCCAAAGCGACTTTAGCCACACTCGACCATGTGGTATCGACACTTATCGGTCCGCTGAACTGCCTGGCGACGTTTTCAACAACAGGCAGTATTCTGCGTATCTCCTCCTCAGGGGAAACCGGCACAGCTCCCGGACGGCTTGATGCGCCGCCGATGTCCAGAATATCCGCCCCCTGTGAAGCAAGCTTAAGCGCATGAGCAACGGCCGCATCGACAGTTACGTGCCGGCCACCATCATAAAAAGAATCAGGAGTGACATTCACCACTCCCATCAAACGAAAAGGTACTCTGATTGCGTTCTGCTCAATCATAATATTTTAAATGCCAGTTAATATACACCCCAGAAAACAAATGGTAGAGACTGGCTTTAACCTGTCCCTACCTCTGTTTTTTAGTCACAATGTCTGTTTAAGCAGATCCCTGAACCCCGCTCTCAGCTTCCGCTCTCCACCGCGTTAAGACCGGCTTCCACAGGCTCACTCTCCGGCGCCACAGTAACCGTGCTAACGGGTTCCTCTGAAGCCTTCCTAGGAAGAGAACGTGTCTTTTTTACGGTACGGAGCGTATCGCCGGCAATCACTTTCAGGATCTCTTCACGATCGAGAAGCTCATGTTCCAGAAGTGCATTGGCGAGCATATCGAGCTGATCACGGTGTTCAGTCAGAATATCCCTTGACCTCTTCACCTGTTCTTCGATCATTACCCTCATCAGACGGTCGATCTCCTCCGCGGTTTTGTCGGAGTAATCCCTGTGACGGGATATCTCACGGCCAAGGAAAATCTGCTCGTCTTTTTCACCGTAGCTGATAGGACCCAGCTCATCAGTCATGCCGTAATCACAGATAAGTTTACGAACCAGGCTGGTGGCCTGTTTTATATCACTGGCTGCACCGGTTGTCTGATTACCGAAGATAATCTCCTCTGCCATCCTGCCGCCCAGCATTATGCAGATACGGTCCAGTATATACTCTTTAGAGTAACTGTGCTTATCTTCCCCGGGAAGTGAGAATGTAACCCCAAGCGCACGTCCACGCGGGATGATAGTAACTTTATGGAGAGGATCAGCCTCTTTACAATAAATATTACAGATCGCGTGTCCCGCTTCGTGATAGGCAGTAAGCTGCTTTTCTTTTTCAGAAAGCACCATGCTCTTTCTCTCCGCTCCCATCATTACCTTGTCTTTGGCTTCTTCAAAATCAAGCATGGTGACGGTATCCTGCCCGAACCTCGCAGCCATCAGTGCCGCTTCATTGACAAGGTTCGCCAGGTCGGCTCCAACAAAACCGGGTGTTCCCCGGGCAATTGTGTTCAGGACAACATCGGCACCCATAGGTATATTTTTAGTATGCACCTTGAGGATACCCTCTCTGCCCTTTACATCAGGCACATCCACCACAATCTGTCTGTCAAACCGTCCAGGCCTGAGAAGCGCCGGGTCAAGTACATCGGGCCTGTTTGTAGCGGCTATTAGAATAACACCGGAGTTAACTTCAAAGCCGTCCATCTCAACAAGCATCTGGTTGAGTGTCTGCTCCCGCTCATCATGACCGCCGCCCAGCCCCGCACCCCTCTGGCGCCCTACAGCATCAATTTCATCTATGAAGATGATGCAGGGAGAGTTCCTCTTTGCCGTCTCAAACAGATCACGAACCCTGGATGCCCCGACCCCGACGAACATCTCGACAAAATCGGAGCCGCTCATTGAAAGAAACGGTACTCCCGCCTCACCGGCCACACACCTGGCAAGAAGAGTTTTTCCGGTTCCCGGCGGGCCCAGAAGCAGCACGCCTTTTGGTATTTTTCCGCCAAGCCTTTTGAACTTCTTTGGATTCTTCAGAAAATCGATAATCTCCTGAAGCTCCATTTTGGCTTCCTCAACACCGGCAACATCTGCGAAGGTTATCTGGGGACGGTCCATGGGGTTGAGCTTGGCACGACTCTTCCCGAATGAAAATATTCCCTTCTGACCTGCCTGCATCTGACGACTTAAAAACAGCCAGAACAGAATCATCAGCACCCATGGAAGCGCACTCAAGAGAATGTCTCCCATGTCGACCTTGTCCTGCTCGAACGTGTACTGAAAACCCGCATTCTCCCACTTGGAGATCATCTCGCTGTCGATATAGGGAAGGTTGACAGTGAAATACTTGCTTGGTGCAACATTCTTTATTGAAGGAACCTTGGCAAGCGATGAGGGTTCAGATAATTCACCGACAAAGACCGCCTTGTTGAGCCCCTTCTGAAGTATGTTGGCATTTACAATCTTTACCTCAGGATTAGCAAGCACCTCCTGGAACTGGCTGTAGCTGATCCTGGCCTCTTTTTTGACGCTGTAACCCTCAATTGAACGAAGCGCAAACACAACGGCCACTGCAACAGCAAGCCACATCAGAATAGTCTTACCCGGGTCCTTGCCGGGTCCCTTTTTCCCTTCACTTTCCTTCTGCTTTTTCCTTCCAGGGGAAGATACCGGGCGGTTTTCTCCGCTCTTTTGCTTTTTCTCGTCCAAAAGCTATTCCTTTCCGTCCACATTGACATGCATCTGCATGCAGCTGCAACTAAAAGCTATATTTGGATAAATATACATTATATACGGTTATAAAATATCTTCGTTGTGGGAAAATCTCACTTCCGGGCACTTCACCCGTTTCGGCAAATGCTGCCGTTCAGATTTAATCTGACTACGCTCATGATCAGGTTTTGTTTACCTGATTTCCCGGTTTAAATCAATCTTTTAACCTGAAAGTCGCTGTTGGGGAGAATAAAAAACCGTAAGGTGTTGAGATGATAAGACTGAAGGCATCGCGGGTCTTATCGACAAGGTGATAAGACCCGCTATGCCTGAAAGCCTTAGCGCTCAACAGATTGCGATTTTTTGCCTCATCCAGCTGCACTTTTCAGGTTTAATTAAAGCTTCGGGCATCGGTACCCACTCTGGACTCTATCCTCAAGATACTCCGCGTCATATCTGTTATGCGGCTCTCATGATTGATCTGTATACCGGGAATCCACAGAATCTTGTTGCTCTGATCGGTGATAACTCCCAGCCTCTCCCCCAGCAGTCTTGGAACACCTTTACCGCTGAGATACCTGAGGGCATTCTCCTCTTTACCAAATCCAAGCGGATGAAAAGTGTCGTCCGGCATAAGCATACGATAAAAAAGCATGTTTTCGCAACATTTTCTATCAAGAAAAACAATCCAGTTTTCACTTCCGGGCCTCTCAAACGGAACATCCTCTTCCGATACACTGAACCCGATATTTACATCAGGAAAATCTGCTGAGCCTGGAACCGGAATCTCGTAGCTGAAACCATGACCCGATACTCTCTCTTTTACAAAAAAAATCCCGTTTTTCTTCGGGAAATAGTGCCATCCCCCGGGAAGTAGAAACTCTTTGCCGTTTGCAGGTGCATTGATGAAAACATTTTCCACATGAACCCTCGAGGCAGAGATGCCGCAGCGCTCAAAGAGGGCTTTTATCCCCTCACCGGCTATGCTTCGGGCGATCAGTCCCGATTTTTTCAGCAGAAATGATTGCAACGGAAAATTGATTACGGAACTGTCGATCCACTTATCAACCTCCGGAGAAACAATACTCCAGGAATCAAAAGCCCTCAATGCTATCGAGGAGAGATTCTCCACTACTTCCGGAACATACCTGCCCAAAGCAGGCAGCAGCTGATGACGAACACTGTTGCGGCGGTAAATTGTCTGACTATTGGTGCTGTCTGTGCGAAAGGATTTTCCATTCCTGGTCAGCCACGATACAAGCTCCTCTTTTCTGATATAAAGAAGCGGCCTGATCACCCCGTCTTCCCTGCATGGGAGAATTCCGCGCAGTCCCTTGATTCCACTGCCCCTGAGCATCCTCAAGAGAACAGTCTCCGCCTGATCATCTGCAGTATGCCCGGTCGCAACCAGGCCATATCCGCCACTCTCCATCACAGAATGAAAAAAACGGTACCGCTCTCTCCGGGCCCAGTTTTCCACTCCAGGATCTTTGATATTACAGCCGCTGAGGTGCTTTACAAAAAATGAGAGTCCCAGATCTTTTGCGATCTCCCTTACAAACTGCTCATCACAATCGGACTCCTCACCACGCAGTCCGTGATTGACATGAGCTACAGCCAGTTTTGCGATCTTAAGTTCGGCACGAAGATCATTAAGCAGGTACACCATTGCAACAGAATCACTTCCACCACTGACAGCGGCAAGTATCGATGAGTTTTCGGGAAGAAAACGACTGCAGAATGACAAAACTTTTTCGGAGGGAGACATAATTTACTGGGCGAAAGAGGAGTAGCAGCGGAGGGAATCGAACCCCCGACACGTGGATTATGATTCCACTGCTCTAACCGTCTGAGCTACGCTGCCACAAAATTCAAGGATGAACTACTGAAAATAGCATACGGAGGGAAAAAAGTCAAATTCAATCGACCACTGTATCTGAAGGGATAAGAACAAGAAGCGGATCCATTGGTTTTGCCATTTGACGAACCTCATAATGAAGGTGAGGACCTGTACTTTTTCCGGTATTACCCAGATAACCAATCACCTGCCCTGCAGACAACGTATGCCCTTTTTTTGTGCTGATCTTCTGTAAATGGGCATAAATTGTCTGGTAGCCGTTCTCTCCATGATCTACTATGACCACATTCCCCCATCTTGACCTGTTTCCGGCAAATATCACCCTGCCGGCAAAAGAACAGTAAACAGGCGACCAGAGTCTGCCTGCAATATCTATCCCGTTATGATGTGCCGCCCCTTCGAAAACAGGATCGGTACGATTACCGAAATAGGAGGTGATCTGTCCCTCAACAGGGCAAAGAAATGAGATCCGCCCCTGCATCTGATCTTCTCTAAAAACAGGCCTATCCAGTATTTCCGGCTGAAGCTTAAGGGAGGAAAGATTGAAGAAAGAACTGAAACTCCCGGTCAAAAGATTATTATAATCAACTGATCTCAGCCCGGCCTTGTACACCCCGCACCCTAAGCCTCCCTCAATTTCCCCGCCTTTTACCGGCTGTGAATCAAAGCTCTCCAACACCTCGCAGAGATAGCCGCTCAAAAGATTCTGGCAGATATTTAACTGATTACTTTTCCTGTTTTCCAGCTGTATAGAGACTAAATTACGGGCCTGTAAAAAAAGGTAGAGAATTCCTCTACATGCTCCCCCCAGGGTCAAAGTAAAAAGAAACAGAATAAGCAGAAGCTTAACCCTGGTGATTTGGAAAAATTGAGAACTGTTTTTTTCAGAAATAAAAAAGAATCTACTGCCTTTTAGAATCGAGATAATAGAGAAGCAGAGCGGATTTCTCCGCAGTCTTCCGGTCATCGATAACCCCCCTTGGGCGGGAAAGAATAACGAATTTGCGGGAATAAACATGACGCCCCTAAAGTTTTAGGGAGCCGGTCTTGAATGAATGATGCAATTAGTGTGCCGGAAAGAGGGCGGAATCTTCTTCACTATAGACGCTATGGTCTCCCGCTGGAGGAGAGCCAATGAAGAAAGAAATAAAGCCGCCCCGGCGTTTTTGCAGCAGGGCGACGTTTTTCAGGTGGCCCTTCGCCGGGTTAATTCAGCCTTTCAGGCTGATCAGGAATTTGCCTCATTTCTATCAACTTTCAATGGCAGCTTGGGAAAAAGAGGATATTTGATAAAAAGAATGCAGGTGAAATTGCCACTATAGAGACGTCCGCCGGACACCTCTGCAGGAATGCGACTTGTGAATCTCCAGTATATGCTTGAATTCTTCCAGGCTACAATCCGTTTTAATCTACCTACAGTTCGTCAGTGCGGCCGCAAGGGCGGTTGAAAATGTGATGAAATTGCCTGCCTTTGCAACCGGCGGACAACAAGGGGTGATAGCGCAAGACCGGCGTCTTCGACGGGCTTGAGCAAAAGAGGGGGCACCCTCTTCCAAAAAAAAATAAACTGTAAATTACGAATTATTAATTGCCACGGGTACGTTTAAAATGGGAAGGTACACGACTGGCCAGTCCTATTAAGCCTCCTGCAATGCCGCAGAATACACAAACGGAGTAACCAACCTCATTAACAAGCTGGTTATTTCAGAATAGTGAACTACCCTTTTTATCTATACTTCCTCTAATATCACTGGCCCTCATCTTGCATTCTGGTTAAATGAAAACCCTTCCAGGAGGCAAAGATGCTTTATGCCCTGATGCTGGTATTTTTATCCGCCGCATTCTGCTCAGCAGGTGATCCTGACACCACAGAAGAACTTCTCAGCGATGTAGACATAATCATAAATGAGCAGGACAGCTCCGACACAATCAGCGGTGCCGATACATCAAACGGTGGTAAACCCGCAGGTCTTTCCAAAAAGAAGGCAACCCGGTTTACCGCATTTGGTTTCGGGCCGGCCAATCTCGACAACATAGAATCAGCAGGACTGGCCTACAATTTCTACGGCGGAAGCTATTGGGACGTCGCCAGGTATGCCGGTTTAAAGCTGCTTACTGAAGCTACAACAGATTTTGATCATAGTATTTTAGCGGGAATAAGTATCGGAGCCAATCTCTACCCTGTTCCCTCCGATATCTCCCCGTTTATAGGAGGGGATATGGGATTTGGATACACCAGAGCCAGTGGTGATAATTTTTTCGGCCTTAGTTTCGGGGGATCAGCCGGCTTTCAGTTTTTCCGTACCTCTGATGTGCAATTGAATGCGGAAGTAAAGGCCTATGTCATAGTTGACAGATCTGGAAAAGATTACCCTGCAAACTACATGGCACGGCTGGGAATTTTCTTCTGAAGTATTACGGTGCGGCCTTGTTTAGAAACATAATACCCAGCGAATCAAAATATGCCTTCACGGCCGGTCTGTAGCTTTCCGGGAAATTGCCCTGAAGTGCTTTACGCCTGATCAGATGGAAAGTATCCGGATCATCAAGAATTTCTCCCGGCCTGACACTTTTATTTTCAGTAAAGATATTCTCAGCCGTTCTGGATTTGCGCTCCTCCTTGCCTTCATCCTGGCGGTTAAGCGAAAGAGCCGCCTGAAGCATTCTTGAGAGAAACCGGTCTTGACGTTCGGAAATCTCCTGTCTGGGGTTTTCCAGCATCTCCGCTATTCTCCGGGCCTCCTTCTCCAGCTCCTCAACCCTCTTGCTCATAGCTCCACTTTCCCCGTCTCCAAATTTTTCGGCCAGTTTCTTCAGTTCCTCAGCAAGCGCCTTCTGCGCAGCCTGAGCCTCCTGTCTTGCCTCCCGGGAACCCTCTCCTCCCTGTGCGCCTTCTCCGCTGCCGGGCCTCTGACACATCATTTGCCGCAGCAGCTCTGATGTTGCCGAGTTTATTGCAGCCTGCCTTCCTGAAAGCTGCCTTAATCCCTCAAGCATCCCTCCTGCTGAGCAGGACCCCTGTGATTGCTGCTGCCCCTCCATCATGGAAACTGCCCCCAGGATAGTTTCAGCAAGGGCATTAAGAGAATTCTGGCTTTGACGCATAGGTTCTGTACTGCCTGACTCTCCTAATGATTGTAAAGCAGTTTGCGATTCACTCTGAGAAGAAAGAAGTTTTTCCCGGAGCTCCTGTTTCATAAAGGGCGGAATGGCTCGTAGACTGTCTGTTTTGGGATGCAGTTTCGTCAGGGCATCGTTAATTGCCTGCTGCGATCTGGCAATCTTGACCCTGTCATCATCTTCCAGCATCTGTTCTCTCAAAGATTTCTGCCACTCTGCAAGGCTCAGAGCATCACGGGCCAGATCAAGCATCAAACCCATCTCAACCTGCATGCGCTGGCTCCTGCCGGAAATCATCATCTCCCGAAGCTCTTGTGAAAGTGAAAGCAGCGAAGAGCTCATGCTGTTCATGCTTTCTGATGACGGCATCTGGTTTTGTGATGACTGGGAGCTCATCTGCCTGCGCAGGGAATCAACGGATTGTGCAGATTCTGTGATTAACGGATCGTTCTCCTCTGGATTGGAGAGCTCTTTGGTATACTTTTCAATGCGATCGAGAAGCCTTTTTTGCTCTGAAAGAGAGTTGCTGTTATCTCTGTTTTGCTGCAATTCTGATTGTTCTGCGGCCAGTTTTTCAGCCTGCATTGCAAGAGTGGCCATCTCCCTGTCTTTTTTCAGCAGCTCAAGAAACTGCAGCGTGTTATCGAGCCTTTCATTCAGCTCAGGAAGCATCTCTGTGGCCTGCTTTACGGCTTCCCTCATCTCATCCCAGGAGATCTCCTGTTTACTCTGCAGATTCGCCAGAAGGCTGTCTCCAAACAGGTCCACCAGTTCTTTCAGAGATTTCTGTATCTGTTCCATCTTACCGGTAATCTCTTCACCCATTTGTCCTTCACTTTTGAGCCGTTCAATATTGTCCTGAAGTGATTCTATGGCTTTACGGAGGGTATCGGCCTGAGCCCGGATCGTTTCCTTTACATCCTGCAATATCTGTTTCTGATCCCAGGTAAGCTCCTCACTGCCGGTTGCGGATTTTACCAGATTATCAAGCATGTCTTCCAGCTTGTCCTGTTTTTCCCTGACCTCCCCAATTGCCTTTTCCGCGCTCTTTTCCTGTTCGACAATCTTTCTATGAATCTCTTCAAACCCCGGGACCCTGAACCAGAAAGTATCGCTGAAAGCAACCTGCAGCGGCGCAAATGGCTTTGAATCCCGCACCCGTGCCCAGTAAAAAAGAGTATCCCCGGGGTAAAGGGAGAGACGGTTTAAATTCCATACCACCTGTTTTCTGACTATACGTTCTTTCACCGGTGAAGAGATATCCCACCTCAGTACTGTATCCTGACACTCCCCGCCTTTACAGTACATGATTTCGGTGCTTCTGATTCCCAGATCGTCAACACCTTCTACCCAGAGAGTCTCAACCATTGCCGGTGAGAGGTTTTTATTGAAACCCGGTTTGAGGAAATGCACCACAGGCGGCTCATCAGGAATTACCCCTATCCCAAAAGAGGGAAGAGAATCGCTGAACTGACCGTAGGTATCTCTCAGGGCTATAGTATACTCCGACTGTTTCCATACTGTAAATTCCGACTCTGCCCTGTTTTCTTTTACCCTCATCCTGAGAGAATCACTATCAAGTACAACCCATGCATCCGCCAGCCCTTCTGCCTCCAAAGCAATTTTGACTTTTGTTCCCGCGTAAGCCGAAAAATCCCCCTGACCCTCCGGAAGTGTTGTCTGCTTGAGACCGGTGTAGGCTGGAGGAGAAAGCATTACCTGCAGGCTGTAAAGTACAGGGGGAGCTATGACCGACACAGATTCAGGACCAAAGGTCTTTCCCCCATACAAAAAACGGTAGGTGAAAGATTCTTTTACGCTGTCTATTTTGAAAACGAAGTTGCCAGAGCTGTCCGGGCGCAGAAAGCGGCTTTTACTGATGCCGCCATCAGCATCTGAAACAAGGATCCGGCACGACGGGAAATGTGTTTTAATCGGTGTCAAGGCCATCTCTACTGATGCATTCATCTTTATTTTGACTGAACCCGGAGAAATACCCGCATCTGCTTTGTTAAGAAAAGAGAGAGGCATCCGCCAGTATGCAGAAACATTGGGCTCAATTGCGGCAAGCATTGCAACATAGATAAGAAGCGAGCCTGAAAAGAGCAGCATGTTTCGTTTCAGGGCATTATCCTTCTTCTCTTTAAACAGCGGCAACTGTTCAGCGGCAATCTTGTGAACCTGCCCGGCAAGCTGACCGGGGTGTCCGTTTTTATCAAGCTCCAGGGAAATCGAAAGTAAAGAATGAGGCTGACCGCTGCCGCGCTCCAGTGAAACTGCGGTTGTATAAAGATCGGGAAAATGAAAAATAAAGCAGTCTAAAATCCAGGCAGCCGTGCACAGAACAGCGAGCACAAAAGTAATGTTCAGCAGTAGAGGGAAAAAGACAAGAGGAAAGGCTGCAAAGAAGATATCAAGAAGGGTTGAGCTGAGTAAAAAAGCAGTCAGGATAAGCGCGGCACCCGCTGCGGCTCTTCTAAGGGCAGTCCTTCTCCGCACACCGGCCACAAACTTTTTGACTTTTTGCTGCATCATGGATTAAAAAACCATGAGATTACATTTACACCCATTCTCAGAGCCAGTTCATGAAGCTCCTGGCCGTCATTATGCACATGCAGATCCTCCATCCCGTCTCCTATATCAGAGCTGTAGGAATAAAAGACCACCATCCGCCCTTCAAAAAAGATACCCATCCCCTGTGCAGGTTTGCTGTCATGTTCATGAATCTTGGGAAGCCCCGGAAGTTTGTAGAAGCTGGTGTAGACGGGGTGGCTGGACGGAAGTTCAGTGAGAGGGTTTTCAGGAAAAATAGAGGCCAGTTCACGCCGCAGCGACTGATCGAGACCGTAGTTGTCATCGGCCCACAGAAATCCTCCCCCGATAAGAAACTTGCGGAGCCGCATCTTTTCTGCGTTTGTCAATCGAATATCACCATGTCCGGTCATGTAAAGAAAAGGGTGATGAAAAAGATCCTTATCGGTTATGCTGACTACGGCTACAGTGTCACAAACGGGTATCAATGTGCGCTGCTTTACAGCTTTAATCAGGTTGGGGAGTGATGAGGGGTTGGCGTACCAGTCTCCGCCGCCGCCGTATTTGAGCCTTGCAAGGGTAAAACCGCATTGCTGAGCCGCAACCTGCCCGAAGAGACCGCATATCAGAAGGATCGTTGGCAAAGCAAACCGGAGGCATCTTTTCATAAATCAACTCTGCCCGGGCTTTTAAAGTTACTTCGAAGAGAAATAAAATGCCTCCGGAAAGACCGGAGGCAGTAAAGTCGGATTATTTTGCTATCGGTTTTTTATTGTTCCACCACAAGAGGATCGGGCTGGCGATGTAGATAGTAGAATAGGTACCAGCAACAACACCCACCATCATGGCAAGCGCAAAGTCCTTTATTGCCTCACTGCCAAGAAAATAGAGCGAACCAACCACAAAGAACGTGGTCATAGCGGTATTGACTGTTCTGGAAAGAGTCTGGTTTATGCTGCTGTTGACCAGCTCGGCAAAATTCCTTCCTCTGAGCCCGCCGCGCATATTCTCTCTTATTCTGTCGAAGATAACAATGGTATCGTTCAATGAATATCCCACAATCGTCAATATGGCTGCGATAAAAGTAAGGGAGATCTCCAGATCAAAAATGATGAATACACCCACAGTTATAAGCACGTCATGGAATAGTGGAACAACCGATGCCACTCCAAAGGGCAGGTTAAAACGGAAACCTACATATATCAGGATGGCTATCAGGGAAAGGATCGTGGCAATGAGGGCATCTCTTTTCAGTTCTCCCCCGATTTTAGGACCGACACTTTCAACACGTCTTATCTCAAAACCATTCTCTTTATAGTCTTTAGAGAAAGCATCGCGGATTACATTTGCGACATTGGTTTCTTCATTCTCCTGTTTTGCGACGGTGATCTGGAGCTCATTATTGGCTGCCACTCCGATTGTCTTTACCTCGGGTGATCCCAATCCCAGATTGTTGACAATAGTACGTATCTTCCCCAGGTCATCCTTCACCGGTTTATCGAATTTGACCTGAACAAGGGTGCCGCCCGCAAAATCCACCGAGAAATTCAATCCCCGGTGAACGAAAATGAAGGCAATGCTTACAAGTACAAATACAATCGAAATAGTTATAGCCAGTTTACTGTACTTGATGAAATTAAAGTTTGTTTTCTTGAAAAATTGAACCATAGCGAATAAGACCCCATTAATAAAGTTAGATGCTCAATGTGTTTTTACTTTTCTGGAAAAACATGTTCATCATTATACGCGATACAAACAGCGCTGTAAACAGTGATGCTACAATACCGAAAATAAGGGTTATGGCAAATCCCCTGATGGGGCCAGTACCTTTCCACAGCAGAATGAACGCGGTGATAAGAGTAGTAAGGTTGGAATCCATAATCGTGACAAAAGCATTGGAGTACCCTGCGTCAATGGCACTCTTTGCGGTTTTGCCCAGCCCCAGTTCCTCTCGTACACGCTCAAAAATGATCACGTTGGCATCCACACCCATACCGATAAGCAGGATTATACCCGCGATACCGGGGAGAGTAAGAGTGGCGTTTACTCCGGCCATGACAGCAAGCACTATCCCTATGTTAAGAATCAGGACTATCAGAGCAATAACACCGCTGAGTCTGTAGTAGAACAGCATGAACACAAAAACCAGTGCTGTGCCAATGATGGCGGCCATGATACCTTTATCTATAGAGTCCTGACCAAGCGACGGCCCGACAATACGTTCTTCAATGATATTAACCGGAGCAGGAAGCGCACCGGCACGCAGCACGATCGCCAGATTCTTAGCCTCTTCCAGTGTAAAGCTTCCTGTTATCTCGGCTCTTCCAAGCGGAATCTTCTGTATGATTCTTGGTGCCGAATAGACTGTGCTGTCAAGAACGATGGCCAGGAACTTATTGACGTTGGCTGCTGTAACAGATGAGAATCTGCGGGCGCCTTTGGCATTCATTTCCAGATCAACCTTTGCACCACCGGCCCTGAAACCACTCTGGTCGATCGATGCCCGCGCATCTTTAATGAGATCACCGCGCATTTCAGGAGAGCTCTTTACATAGTAAAGAACACGGTAAAATCCGCCTTCCAGCTTTGTTGTATCATGTGACCACAGAAACGAATTCCCCCCCAGTCCGGCTCTCTCAAGTACCTGGCGGACATCTTGACGAGCCAGTATCGTACTCACTCTGGGAACGTTATCCATGTTTACTCCCACCTGATCTCCAAGCGAAACGAGCAGTTCTTTAAAAGAACGGGCTTCTGCTGTTTTTTCCGGTGCTTTTTCTTCCGATGTGTCCTCTGCCTCGGAGCCTTTAAACAGCTGCTCTGCCAGCTTCTGCTTTTCTTTTTCGCCGGCGGCGCTTGTGTCAGAAGCTGCCGCAGTGTCTTTAGATGCCTTTCCTGCAATGACATTGTCGATCAGGTTGATGGCGTGCTCAAGCTGAGCGGGCTCTCTGAGGAGATTAAACTCAAGCTGAGCAGTCCGGCCAATAACACTCTTTGCAGAAGATTCATCTTTGAGCCCGGGCAGTTCAACGATGATCCTGTCTTTTCCCTGTTTCTGAATGGTCGGCTCGGCAACACCAAGAGCATTGATTCTGTTTTCAATAATGGTATATGCCCGGTCAAGCACGTCTTTATCCTGACCTTTTTCCAGTTTTGATCTGTCGATTTCAAGTACAAGACGCATACCGCCCTGAAGGTCAAGACCGAGATTCAGGATTTTTTTCATGATCCGGGGATTATCATGGAGATACGTTTCCCGGGCCTGTGGACTTTTAGAATAATATATAAAGGTAGGGATCAGGAAATAGACGGTGATCCCAACCACCGCCAGTGTTAGCAGTATCGCAAGAGGACTGTTTTTTTTCATGGGTCTGACAAGATCCTTTCCGAAATTTGCCCAGCGCAGTATCTACTGGTTTATGGGATTAGTTTGGTTATAATACTTATTATTCAAAAACTGATTTACTTTCTCAACTATATCTTTTGGATTCTGGGGCTTTGTCAAATACAGATCACACCCGACCCTCTGCCCCTCATGATAATCATGATCCTGATTCAGAGCGGTGAACAGAAATACAATTATGTCTTTTGTTTCCGGATTATTTTTTATCCATTCACAAACATCAAACCCGGTCTGACCACACAGGATAACATCAAGGATTACAAGCTGTGGTTTTTCTTTGCTTATTACAGAGATCGCCTGATTGGCCGTAATCGCTTCCAGAACGCTGAAACCTTCCAGTTCCAGAAATAACCTCAGAATTTTGCGTATCCCGGGTTCATCATCGACCAACAATATCCGAAACGGTTTCTGATTACTCACAAAAAATTTCCAATGAAAAATGTCTCGAAACCCTGCCTTGGCAACCTTCGGGGTAAATCCTTTGAAAAATACATATTCTGAGGATTCTAATGCAACGATACAGGGATTGTTACTGAATACTAATATACATTATTAATACATTTCATTCCTAAAAAAGCGAACACACACGATTGATAATTCAACTCTCCCATAGTACCTGACTTATCTTGCCAGTTTCAGAGCAACTCCAGGCTTTTCTCAAAAACAATACGCAGTAGGAAAACCTCAGCGCACCAGTCTATATTTACATTATGAATTCTCAAATGAACCTGCCGGCACATAACAAAGCCGCACCTGACCCCTTCCACGAGTTTCATCCTGTTCTCTGGACACCAGACTCAACGGTCGAATCAATATACTCCGTAAAGAGAAACCACGGCATCACAGGCAGCTATAAACTTCACAACCTCAACGACCAGATTAATGACAACAGGGACACTTTCAACAAAATCATAGTTGAATACATCATCAATGACTGCAGCTATGCTGTATTCACGGTGGCAGATCTGCTTAATACCACCTACCCCTTTGACCAGCAGTCAGAAGGAAACATACTGGGGGAGATCGCGGAACGGATATCCCGGAGAATAACCAAATATTTTCTTAAACACTGGAGCAAGCAGGGAAAAACAGGTGGCATTTTCGACCAGAACTTCGATATCCGAAACTGCAACAACTTCATAGTTGCCCATACAAGTCATTATGTGCTGAAAATTCAGCAGTACCCAAATCTGATCATTCTCAAGCGTACCGGCAAGGGAAAATACGGTTACGAAAACATAAAAGAGCTGGACGGCTTTTTTGACTACCGTTTTTCAGGAAAACGCCACATTCTGGTTTTGGAGAGTAAGCTTGAAAAGGTCAATGTCGATTGTGATGATCTACTCAACAATCTTTTCACTCCCCTGCGCCAGATTTTCCCTGAAGCCTCTTTTTATTATGTTCTTTTCACAGATAAATATTCGATCTATTCCCGCAGTAACTATGAACGATGGAGACAGATAAAACAGCTTCCGGTCAGAATTCATGAGAAACTGAATGCAGAGGGCATCGGCACACTGTTCTTCACCTTTAATGAATCAAGAGAGGATTTCGAAAAAATAAAGAACTTCCTGATGATACAGTACAGGGCGGTACGGAAAGAGACGCTGACACTTTTCGGCAAGACCATAATCGGCCAAAAAGAACTCACAATCTTTGACGGCGGGGAGACACCGCATATCAAACTGATAAAAGACCCATATTCGGGAATGTGGCGTGAAATCCCCCTCAAGCATAAGAGCTCTTGAGGGGACGGACTACTTTTTTCTCTTTAGTTACCTCTGGGGTGAAAGAGTGATTTAACACGTTTAATGGATCTGTGGAGAGTCCCAAAGTTACCTCTGAGGTGAATAACCTAAAAATCGCAGTTGGATGAGACAAAAAAACCTAATCTGTTGAGCGCCAAGACTTTCAGGCATCTCGATCTTATCACCTTGTCGATAAGACCTGCAATAACTTCAAACCTTATCATCTCAACATCTTGCGGTTTTTTGTTCTCCCCAGCTGCGACTTTCAGGTTTAACTAAAATTATAAAAGTAGTCCGTCCCCCTAAACCGGTTCAGGCCATAGAGCTACTAATGTATTACAATGTGGCAGGAAAAAATCTTATATTAATGTGGTATATAATCTGTTCATGTATTTCTTAGGAGGCTCCATGAGAAGGTTCAGTATAGCTGTCTTTTCGTTTCTTCTTTTAGCAGTTTCAATCAGTTATGGTCGAAATATCCTTGAGAAAAAGATGTTTTACCTCAGTAACACCGGAAAAACCGGGATGGCAAAGTACTGGGTCGTTTATCTGGGAAATTTTGATTGCAAATTAAACAGAAAATTCCCCGGAGAGTCGGAACAGAAAATTGATGCCTCCATGAACCTTCAGTTTCTCTCCAGTGGCTACGTGGAAGGAAACGGGTATTCCGCAAAGGGTAAAGTCGACTGCCTTCCCACTATGTGGATCAATAACGATAACGGGGAACGGATGATCAGTTCCGACAGCATCGATTTTATCTACGATTACGGGCGCCGTGTCCAGATGATAAATGGGGAAAACGGGACCCTCGTTATTAACATTGAGGGAGAGAAAAAAGATTCAAAACGATTCCTCATGAGGGAATACAAGATGACGATTCTTTATGGTGAGGAGATACTCAAGGAAGGATCAGAGGAAACTCAACTGGCTGCTTTTGCATACTCCAAAGAAGGACTGGCACGTGCCCAGAGAGCACAGGCAAAGATCGATTCCAATCAGTAGACCCCCATTTATTGTTCAGAAGCAGAGAAGAATTTTAATTTCGACGCCCGTTTCCAGAAAACGGGCGTTTTTTATCCATCACAGCGGCCAGAATGTGATATTGAGCTGCAGGAGTCTATGTGTCACCTTGGGGTGAAACTGTGACTTAACGTGGTTAAATCGTGGTAAAAGATTAATCACCCTGGGGCGAGACAGTAACTTGAAGTCTCTGAGGTGAAACATTGACTTACCACGTTTAATCGATAAGTCATCTCTGGGGTGAGATTGTGATTTAACATGTTTGAATCAAAAAGTCATTCTGGGGGTAAGACACATTGACTTTAACACTTTAAAATCACAAAGTTACCTCAGGGGTATGAAACAGAGCAGTAATATCTTCTGACCTCATTAAATTCAAGATGACCGCGACCTTACACCAAACTCTACACAGGATCAACAAATCTCAACCTTCATTAGTATATCGGAATTTCAGCAGAGCAAAGAAGATTAATTGTGAATGAAGGATATCTCTTGAAGAAAGCGCAATTGAAAAGAGGATAAATCTCGTTTAATGAAACCTGAGGGACCTGGTAGAGCCACCTATTTACGAACAAACCATCTCTTTGAGCAAATCCAGTCCAACTATTCTGCTGCTTGTTGTGATCATCTTTGATACTGCAGAACCACTTACTCCCAGATAATCTGCCAGATCTATGTTGGAAAACCCGAAATGGCAGACTCCGACCGAAGCTAACAGTTGCCGTCCGGTAGAAACCTCATTCAGCCGTCCTGGATGGAGAAGATCCTCTTTTTTCAGGCCAGCGCAGGAACATATCCTCTGCGTTAAGGTATCGATAGTAACATTTTCCAGTACATGGAGTGCTAATCTGATCCGGCGGTTTCTGTTCTCCTCTAAAACTTTTCTCACAAAATTCTCATCTCCGATAACCCATGATGTCGGATCTGAGAAACTGTAGCTGCCCAGATTCGCAGATCTGACCTTACTGATAATCTCATCATCATCGCAATCAGAATCTGCAGATTTGACGTAATAGCTGTACTCTTTTACAGGGTCTGCGGTGGTATCAAATTCATCGAAAACCTCATAGAAATCAAGAATGCCATCTGTTTGTTTGTTCACTAAAGCCTTGTGTCCACTCCACTTATACTGATCAAGCTCCTCCAGTGTGCAGTCTCCGCTCCTTACAGGGTTCAGATGCACATAACGGATAACATTTTTAAGATTCTTTCTCTTCTGCATTATCACAGATGAAAAACGTTTGGAAAATACTGTTCCTCTGCGCTTATGGCTTTGATTGTACTTTTTGGCAATTACCGAGTTGAGCCGCTGCATGAATTTTGAGATTGTGACATCGCTGGACTTGATAACCAGGTGATAGTGGCCATCCATCAGCGACCATGATAAACACCGAAACGAGAACGCTTTAAGAGATATAGCGAGCTGCTCAAGGAAATAGATTTTCATCTGTTCATCTTTAAAGATGGAGAGCTCTTCGATACACCCGGATGTAACTTCGTAGTAGGCATAAGGAACAACAATTCTGGGTTGGGTGCACATGCCAAAAAATCCTTTGAAGGTGGTCTCGGGTTTAAGGCTATTAATAGTAGCAAATACCATGACAATTCATCCCAGAGATGATTTAGGTGAGAAACATTAAGGCACCTCTGGGGTGAGATAGCAACTTAACTTGTGTAATGCATCTGTAGAGCTACTAATTCACCTCCGGGGTGAATCCAGGAAGATGGAGATTCTTATCGACAAGATAATAAAATCAAGATAATGAAAGCCTTAGCAACCCCGAACCGGTCAGAAATTCTGATCAGATACCCTGGTATTGAGCATCAGCCCCAAAAGTATAGCCATAGTGAGAACAAATGATCCCCCGTAACTTAAAAAGGGCAGTGGGATTCCAGTTACAGGCATCATGCCAATAGTCATAGCAGTATTCACAAAAACATGAAATCCTATTATAGATACCGACCCCACACACACCAGGTTATAGAATCGGTTTCTGGAAGACTGGGTGATTATTAGCCCACGCACGATAAGCAGAAGAAACAGCACTATTACCACAGCACACCCCACGATTCCAAACTGCTCACCCAAAACCGAAAAGATGAAATCCGTATGCTGCTCAGGAAGATAGGAGAGCTTTGTCTGGGTGCCCTGAAGAAAGCCTTTGCCGAAAAGGTGCCCGGAACCCACAGCAACCTTAGACTGTATTACCTGGTAACCGGCTCCGAAAGGATCGGCCTGAGGATTTATAAATGAAATTATGCGCATTTTCTGGTAGTCTTTAAGAAAAGTGTTCCAGACTACAGTAGTAATCGTGGCCGTAAAGAGGCTTGAGACCACCACACCTATCATTATCAGCATTGACGGTCTGGCGAAGTAAAGAATCGCACACAGTGCCAGGAAAAAAGTTCCCCACGGAATAGCGCCCACAATTCCCCAGCCGTGGTCGCTGCCATAGGAGAAAATCAGCGGAATTGCCGAAAAAACCAGTGAGAATATGGGGGAAACTATGTAAAAAATCTCCAGAAGTGTCAGTCCGCCCCAGAAAAACATGGGAAGTGCCATGGCGCAGAAAACACCCGCGGTCCCAAGATCCGGCTGCTTCATAACCAGTATAAAAGGCAAACCAATAAGGAGCCCCGGTACAATAAATGTAGTAATCTTTTCCAGACTTACCGATTTTTCTGAAAGATACCTCGCCAGAGCCAGGAGGAGTCCGATTTTTGCGAATTCTGATGGCTGCAGCTTGAAACCGGCAATTATTATCCACCTCTCAGCACCTTTTGTAGAAACCCCCATCACCAGCGCCATTACAAGTATCACTATGGATATTCCATAGAAGACGTATGCAAAGCCATAAAATACCCGCCCCGGGATAGAAACTATGGCCATTATTATTAACAGAGCCATAGCAACCCAGATTATCTGCTGCTTGTATAAACCTGCCAGAGGTCCGCTTTCGTGGAAATAGGTAGCGCTGTATATCAGGAAAATGCCTATGATCCAGAGCGCGAGCGCAGCGAAAAACAGGGGAAAGTCAAACATCCCTTTTCTTTGAAAATCTCTCATTGATTTTCCTGTCCTGAAATAGCATTCAACTGCTGTCTTAAAGGCTCAACCATGGTATCGAGTCTTTTCACAGTTAAACTGTCGACCCCTAAATCACTTACCACTTTTTTACCCTCCTGGGTTTCCGCAAAAAAATACCTCAGTATTTCTCCGGCAATTGGAGCGGCGATTGCGCCACCACCGCCTGCATTTTCTACAACAACCGCAATTGAGATAACCGGATCCTTTACAGGCGCACAAGCCATGAAGAGCGCATGGGTTTTATCTCCCTGGGGGTTTTCCGCGCTTCCGGTCTTTCCCCCCACATCGATACCCGGAACAGATGCCCTTCCGCCGGTTCCACCCGGTTTGACAACCGCATCCATTGCCTCATGTATTACAGTACGGGTTTCCTGCCTGAGATCGAGCCTGCTTTTAATTTCCGGGCTGTGCCTGCCCACAGCATTTCCGTTCCGGTCTTTTTCTTCTTTAACTATGAAAGGCTTGTAGAGAAAATGGGAGTTTCCCAGCCCCCCTGCCATAAGTGCCAACTGTATGGGCGTTATAACCTGGGTCTGGCCGATCGCCATATCAAGCACCAGACCCTTTGTCCATTTCCACCCCCGTTTTGCGAATCTTCTGTTGTATTCCTCTTCACCTGACAACCAGCCCGAACGCTCGCCTGCCAGATCAATTCCAGTCACCCCCCCCAAACCGAACATCCTGGCATACTTATTTATCGGAGCGTCACCAAGCTTCAATCCCGCCTGATAAAAGTAAACATTACAGGAGTGCTGCACTGCGCCTATCATGTTAAGACTACCGTGACCACTGAGTTTCCAGCAGTGAGCGACACGGGAACCGATCCGATAAGCCCCTTTACAGGAAACCGGCATATATGCTGAGGGCGCCAGAAGTCCGCTCTCCATACCAGCCACACAGGTTATCAGCTTGAATGTGGACCCTGGAGTGTAGGTTCCTGAAAGGGCGCGGTTATTGAGGGGAAGGTTGGGATCGGTAGCAACCGAAACCCAGTTCCTGCTTCTAAGTGATGTTGCCATGGAGAAGATGTTAGGATCGACTGAAGGGCTGCTGAACATGACAAGCACTTCTCCGGTGCGGGGGTCAAGGGCAACTACAGCCCCTTTCAGGGAATCCGGAAAAGCAATATCGGCAACCTGCTGCAGTTTTGAATCTATAGTCAAGTAGATGTCATTTCCTGACTGCGGCTCAATTCTGGGAATATTGGGAATGGGACCGAGGCTTTTTCCGTATGCGTTTACTTCAACGTATTCTCTTCCGCAGGTTCCCCTGAAAGCACTTTCATACTGCCGCTCCACACCCGATTTACCGATAAGATCACCGTAATAGTAGCCCTGGTCCTTCAGTGTCGAGAATTCCTCTTCAGGGATTTCACCCATATAGCCCACAACATGGAACACCGACTGCCCCAGAGTATACTCTCTTCTTGATTCGATTTCCACAATCACACCCGGAAGTTCCATTGAGTGCTCTTCAACAACACTCACCAGATCAAGCGGTACATCTTCCTTCAGACGGGTGACATCGAAGCGGCGGCTCCCCGCTTTTCTCATGTTAACTTCAAGTTCTGAGCTGTCAAACACAGCCAGTCCCTGGGAATCTTTGATCATACATAGTGAACTGATTACATGACTGCGGTTTTTGACTTTGTAGGGAAGTACGCAGATAGAGTAGGATGGTCTGTTGCGGGCAAGCACCTCGCCATTACGATCGAATATTCTCCCCCGGGGCGGCACTATCACCTTCAGGCGCATGGCATTCTCTTTTGAAAGCCGTATGTTAAGATCTGCCTGAATTATCTGTATGTAAATGAGCCTGAGAATAAGAACAAGAAAAAGCAGGCTTACTGCGCCCATCAGAATGTAGCTTTTCTGATGCCGCGCCTGCAACTCATCCTGTATCTGTGATCCAAAAGCCATGCATCTACCGTCTTACTGTAGCCTGAGAATAATTCTCCCACAGAATAGGGATCATACCCAGCAGAAGTGAATACAAGGCACGCGGAAGTGTGGCGGTTATCAGCTCCATTCCTATCCCCTGCATAGAACCGCCTGTTTTCACCATCTGCACTATCAAATAAACCGAATCATTGAGCAGAAACATCAGCAAAAGTAGAACCGCCTTGAAAATCGGATCAATTCGAACCAGCTTTTCATTGAAAAGACCCGCAAAAAATCCGGCAATGGTTTTTGAAAGTGCATTCTGACCAAGAATGGACGGGGAATAAAGGTCCTGAGCCAATCCCAGAAAAAAGCCGATATAAACAGCCGGTATTACACCTGCCTTTAATGCTAGCGCAAACAGTACAAGCATCAGCAGGTCGGGCCTGAATTGAAAAATTGAAATTGACGGTACAAGAGTGGTCTGAAGCACAAATGCCAGAACAAACAGCCCGGCCCACTTGAAAATATTTTTCAGCACCATCTTCACACCCTCTTGTTCACTTGGGAAATTCCAGGGAATCAAATTCCGCCCTGAAAGACTGCCACTGTGGTGACAAAAGCATCACAAATAACTCTTCAAGATGATCAAAATCAACAGACAGTTCGACCCACACCCGTTTGAAAAGCGGATTCTGAGAATCGGTAATCCTCTTTACCTGTCCCACATCCAGGCCTTTTGGATAAATCCCTCCCAGCCCTGAGGTAACGATTGTATCTCCAACCTGTACATCCTCATGACTGCGACAGCGGAAGAAAAAGTTATTGCCGTTTTCAGTTTCCAGAATACTTACAGTTCTGCTCCTGCGGCTCATGATACTGGTGCGGTTGGAAGGATCTTTTATAAGCTGCACCATACTCACCCCGTTCATCACCTGTATCACCTTACCCACAATGCCCTTTTCCCCGACCAGAGGCATCCACATCTGTACCCCGTCCCTGCGCCCGGCATTCACCACAATGCCCTTGCTTTCTGCAGATGGATCGCGGGCTATGACCCTGACAGGAATCAGTGAATATGTAAATTCATTCGAAAGTCCGATCAGTCCCCTCAGACGCTCATTTTCAGCCGCCATTTCCCTGAGCCTCGATAATTCAGTGTTCAGAGTAGCAACTTCCTGATTCAGACGTCTGTTTTCAGAAAAAATGTTTTTTATATGCGTAGCGTTGTTGAAGGTAACCTGAAGCGGATAAAAGATAGTGACTGTCAATAAACGGGCGGTTTTTGCCTGAAATTCCGGAGACCCTGAAATCATCCAGAGGCTCAAGACAATTGTAAACACAAGAGAACATATGCTGCGATTTTTTACGACAAATTCGAAAATCCAGTGCATCTGAGCCGCTTTACTAAACGGTTAAAGTTTTATTATCGGTCAGTGTTTTCCACCGACGCGCCGGACCACAATCGCCGCTTCTCCCCGGTTATCTGCTTCTTCTGCCGGCAGGCATCAGAACAGGTGAATATTTATCAAGATCTTCAATGATTTTCAGGGAACCGCGGGCTACACATGTCAATGGCTCGTCTATCACATTTACCGGAAGATTGGTCTCCTGCCTCAGCCTCTCATCAAGGCCCCGAAGCAGTGAAGATCCACCGGTCATGATTATTCCTTTATCAAGTATATCTGCCGACAGCTCCGGAGGAGTCTGCTCCAGCGCCTGCTTCACACCTTCTATAATGGTCGAGATCGGCTCATTGAGAGCATCACGGATCTCTGTGGAGGTAATACGCAGAGTCTTTGGAATCCCGGCCACCAGATCCCTTCCCTTAACCTCCATCTCAAGCTCCTCCTCAAGAGGAAAAGCGGACCCAATCTGTATCTTGATCTGCTCCGCAGTACTCTCTCCAACAAGCAGATTATATGTCTTTTTCAGATAAGATACAATCGCATCATCCATCTCATCACCACCCACCCTTACAGACATGTCACAAACCATGCCGTTAAGAGCAAGCACCGCTATCTCCGCGGTCCCTCCTCCGATATCAATAACCATGTTACCTGAAGGCTCATTTACAGGTATTCCCATACCTATTGCAGATGCCATCGGTTCAGCCACCAGATGAACCTCTCTGACTCCGGCCATTTCCGCAGAATCATGCACTGCACGCTTCTCCACCTCAGTTATACCGGAAGGAACACCGATTACCGCCCTTGGACGAAAGTAAAAACGATATTTCTGTACTTTACGAATGAAATATTTCAACATCTGCTCGACAAGATCAAAATCCGCTATTACACCGTCTTTCATCGGACGAATCGCTTCGATCTCACCCGGAGTACGTCCCAGCATCCGCTTTGCTTCTAAACCGATAGCCACAACTTTCCTGGTGTTCTTGTCTACAGCAACTACCGACGGCTCATCGATAAGAAGACCACGACCCCTTGCGTATACAAGTGTATTGGCTGTTCCAAGGTCGATTCCTAAATCATTTGATAAAAAGGGAAAACCCATACAGATGCCTCATATAGTTTACTGTTTTATTCCGATCTACTTGAACCGAAATATAAATACTATTATGTAATTCCTAAAAATACAATAATATACACAACTTACGGTAGACCAAAAAAAACTATTTTTAAAGCCTACAAACCACTTTCCGGAGACTGGTTAAACCCTGCCTCACCACCGACATTTTCCTCTTTGAGCCCATCTTCTCCTCCGGGCTGTTCACCATCCCGGGTTTCATCCGGCTCCTTATTCTCCTCCTGGCTCTCATTTATTGAATCTGCGGGTACAGAATCACTGGTGGAGTCAGGCGCCAGAGATCCTGATTGTTCCTTTCCTTCTTCAGGTGCCAGGGCACCAGTATTTTCGGGAGGAATAGAATCTGGTTTCTCTTGAGCCTGTGTCTCCTCATCAGCCGGTTTTACCGGCTCGCTTTCAATCACCGGTACTGCAGGAGACTTCTGCTCAGCTGAAGCGGCTTTCCTGCCCTTATTTTCAGCCACAGAGGCCAGTTCATATGTCAGACCTATGGACCACTTTACATTTGTTTCGCTGACAAGACGGAATGGAACAAAGGAAGCATCAAATTTCAAATTTTCCCATTGTAAACCCACTCCTGCAGAAAAGAGATCCGCAGGATGATTAAACTGCTTGCCCAGCCGCACTGCAAGTGCCGGTAAAACCCACATCTCCACTCCAAGAGGCACTGTAAGCTTCTCATAATTGGTATTATAAACAAAATCAGCAGAGATGACAAAAGGGAAATTGCCGTTTATCGAGTGCTGAAAAGCCGTTCCTATACGTGCAGAGGAGGGCAGCTGATTGTTGTGCAGAGCATTCGTAGTGTCAAGGTAACCGGTGCCGCGTCCGTATCCGTGCATGTAGGCTGCCCCAATGTCAAGCACACCGGGAATCAGAGAATAAACCGCTCCCCCGCTGAGTGAGAATCCCCAGGATGAACTCCCGGCTAAACGGTCGTAAATACCATTTATTCCCACACCCAGGGCAAAATTGTTCTTCCTGAAGCCGCCTGTCAGTGAACCTGCGGCACTCTGCTGCAAACCATAGGAATCAACTTTTCCCTGCTCTGTGGCATACTGAAACTGAACAGACTGGCTTTGAAATGACAGCCCCGTGAACCACCCCGGAAAAAGCCAGCCGGTTTCTAAATATCCTCTGCCTAGATCATCGTAAAGTTTGCCGAATTCAAATGCGATATAGGGAGCTTTTCTAAGCGACAGGGCTGCCGGGTTATAAAATGATGCTCCGCCGCAGCCAAGAGCCGTTCCTGCCGAACCCATGGCCATAGCGCGGGGATTGATTGGTTCCTCAAGAAAATTATACCACGCAGAACCCGCGGCCCTCCCTTCACTTGCCGCTGTAATCATAAACAGCGCCGCAGAAAAAATCAAAACAGATCTTCTTAACATACAATAATCTCCTGAACCGCCCTGAACTCTTAAAAAGACAAGTTGATATCAACCTGCTGCCCGACACCGGCCCACAGTTTATCTGTAGAGATCCCGTAATTCATCCTGAGCCCTTCCCTGTACCGTGAGAGGTCTAAGGAGAAGCCTGCGGTGACCGACAACGGGGAATTTGTGAAATACTCCTCCGTATCGTTAAGC
>Ga0209723_1000505_pt1 | contig 71959 bp, 59 predicted proteins | sample BiotimSIPDNA_2_FD_185750 | JGI IMG/M metagenome (GOLD analysis project Ga0209723, IMG submission 185750) | Anaerobic biogas reactor microbial communites from Washington, USA - Biogas_R2 time_0 SIP DNA (SPAdes) (version 2) | ecosystem: Engineered > Bioreactor > Anaerobic > Unclassified | place... | reverse complement strand
GTTCCATTGTATTGCAACGTATCCCTTTTAAAAATCTGGCTTCGGTTGGGGGGTGTTTGAAAAGCATAAATCAGCATCGCCGAAGGCGATTCCCATTATTTTTACCCACAAATTATTCCGAAGAGCCATTTTTATTTGATATTAATGAGATAGTACTGACGCTAAAAGAAATCATAAACATTCATCGGACGAATGCAGCCGCTCTGCTTAAACAATCTATAGCAATCTTGACTAAATACTCGATGGATGCTCGGTTCATTAATAATTGCAATAAACATTATTTGGCCATCAAAGAAGAAATGAAGTAACGACGGGTGACAACAAGATAATTCAGAGAGAAAGAAGCTAAACGATGATTACCAAGACCACGATTGTAACAACGCTCGGGCCGGCGACGGCGTCGGAGTCGATGATTAAGGCGCTGATTGACCGCCGCGTGACTGTGTTTCGGCTGAATTTTTCGCATGGGACGTTCGCGTCGCATCAGGCGACGCTGGAGGCGATTCGCAAGGCGGCCCGCACCGTGCCGTGGGCGGTGTGCGTGATGGGCGATCTGTGCGGGCCGAGACAAACAGGTGTCTGAGCTTTTTATGTCTCTCGTTTACTGCAATGCTGTCTTGGCCTCATTGGCTGATGGGCCTTCATAAATCACGATGTGTTGTATGTCCGTGACGATAAACCACGGGGTTTCCTGTGCGCCCCACGCACGCTGAATCAGGTCCATTTCCGTCCCGTGTACCGCGTCATAAATTGGCCATTGAATCTGCTCTGCAACCTCTTTCCTTTTGGACTGCAGCGAATAGGTGAAGACAAAATGGGCCGATACATCCTCTCGCGAAAGGGAATCGAGTTGCTGTGCAAAGGCAATTGCCCGTTCCTGCTTCTCTTCAACCGGCTCCCAGAAACACACGACAACCTGTTTGCCCATGACCGCATCCGGATCAACAGTGTTGCCGTCAAAGCAGAGCGGCGGTATCGGTCTGCCGACCATCGGCGAATGTTCGGGATGAATCAATCGCTTGCCCAGTATGACCTTCAGATTTTGATCTCCGCCGCAGGCCTCAATACTGCCCCAATTGTCACCGGCCCATCCGGCCTGAACCTTCAGCGGTCCTCGGCAGACATTTGAAAAAAAGAAACGTCCCTCGCTGTCAGTCGCATGCGTATAATGCGGCTGCCCGGCGGTTTGGCTTCCCCTGGATCCCCCAAGATGTACAACAGAATGCGGAACGGGATTGCCTTTTCCATCCACGACAATCCCGCAAACCGAGCTGTCGGCTGCGCGCAGACGCAGTTCCGGAAGCGTAAAGGTGTCCGCCCGGTCATCGGTCGTAATACTTCTGATTTCAGCACTCCCGTATCCGGCGGCATAAACCCAAAATCGATACTCCATTTTCCCCTGCGTCTGAGGCACCGCCCGAAACGTATAGTCTCCGTTATGATCTGACAACGCTGGGTATCCGATCTGACCCATTGCGTGGGGTACAAGGACATATGGTTTGATCAGTGCTCCCGGAACAGGAAGTCCCTGTTCATCGATCATTTTTCCTTTGAGCGTCACCCCTTTTTCCAGGCGAAGCGTATAGTCCGTTTTGTCTTCCGTCACTTCCGCCAAGGCACACAGATTCTGTTCGATATCCTGAGCCAAGAGATATACCTCTTGTGTGTTGGGCTTAAACTGCATGCTGAACCTGCCGGAAGAATCCGTCAAATCATGGGTCTTTTCCGTGCCGGGAACCGGATAGACTCGGATACCCGCCACCGATTTTCCTTGTGCGTCAACAACTCGGCCGGAGACGGACGCTTCTTCCGGAGTCAATAAGATCGGCATGCGTTTCAGTTGTTTTCCGATCTTGATCGGCGACGGCCACATTCCGTTATACCCTTCGGCCCAGGCGCTGACCTGACTGTCTCCGGGAAAACAGGACAGCGTCACCCGCCCGGAAACGTCCGTTGTGCCGGTCGTCCGAACCGATCGAAACATGCTTCCCGCTTTCAGTCCGCAAAAGAAGTCAACCGAGGCATTTGCAATCGGGCGTTTGGTGGTCTCATCAAGGACCACAAACTCAACCGGAAAACCTTTCTCGACTTTCACGGCCGCCACGGATGGTCTGTTCTTCTGCGTGCGGACGAAGCGGCCGAAGCTGGGCCACTGCGACTGCTCATCATACCGGCCTCGGCCGGTCGTAATCACAAAGGTATCCTCCGGCAGATTCGTCAACGTAAAATGCCCATTCTCTCCGGATACCGTCGAAAAATAATGGCTATAATCCGACTGTCCATCCGCCAATCGGGCATGTATGGGGACGTCCTCAAGTCCGCTGCCGGCCTCGTCCGTCACTTTCCCCTGCACCGTACACCCTTTCGAAAGCGTGATAACAATCCCCTCTTGTCCCGGCCGATAGGTGCACTCAAATGCCTCGGATCGGGCATTGGTAAAAAGAGGCGCGTATTCCGGATGGATGACAAAAAAATCCGTCGTCATATCCTCGGACATCACATCGAACCTGAACCGGCCGTCCGTATCCGTACGGGTCTTCAATATGGGTACATTCATAATGAATGAAAAACTGTTGTCGTTAAATTCCGAAGAGGAATTCGGTTTGCACTGCACCAGGGCATCCGCCACCGGCCGGCCGTCTTCATCCACGACAAGCCCGTCGAGGGGAACAACGGCGCCGAGCTGCAGAAATATCGTATGGCGGGGACACCAGCCTCGCACGAGGGACCACCCCAAAGACAACCCCGGTTTATACGCAAAGACAAAACAATCCTTCTCGTCATTTGGCCATTGAAGTCGAGCCTGTCCGGAGAAATTGGAAACCGTCTCGGCTGCAATCTCAAAGAGAGGTTTTCTGTCAGTTGTTTCACTGATTGCAAACACCTCAGCCCCACTCACCGGTTTGCCGCTCGAATCGATGACGGTCACATCACAGAGAATAAACGGCTCGTTGTGCGTGCCGGCACTGCGGGCCGTCATCACCGCCAATAGCACAAATACTGTTCGCAAGGTTCGCATGGTTACAGTTCTCCAATATTGATATCTTCCACAATGCTCTTCGGACACGTCGCTTCCTGATCTTCCCCTGCCTCAATCCGGCAGGCCCCCATACCTATCATTCCGCCTCTGGGAGCGACCGCTTCGGACTACTGTCCAGCACGCCCGTCCACCGCACTATACTCAGCCATAACAGCCTCAAACCACACTTCGAAATCATCTGCATTCTCCAGAACCGGATAATCCTCAGACATCTCCGGCGGGATATCTATGGGGGCTTCACTGAGTCCGAACGCCTCTCTTGTCTGTATGAGATAGTATTGGATATGCGTGTGTACCTGCGGCGTCTGCCAAACGAGCAGTGTATCGCCGCCGACTACATCAATACGGCCCTCGCCGCCGTTTTCGTGCCAGCTTGAGGGAGCGTATGTTTTGATGATATCCTGTTTTATGACCTCATAGAACGGATTACCCAATTCCAAGAGGAGGTCGCCGATAGGATACGCCACATTCTGGAAAGTTTTCGGAAGCGATTGTTCTGCCGAGATTAACAGGACTCCGTCATCGATCGCAAAACTGACCGGTGAGCGCCCCGCGGAAACAGAATTCAAAATAGCATTCAGGCCGGACTCTGCCGTCATGTGCCCCAGTCCATCGATTCCAATAGGCGTATCCCGGTCGATGGCTGAATGTGTTTGAAGGTCCTGCCATAAGATCACAACATGCAGAGGGAATTCGGAGGCGATGTGAATATACTCTATCGCGGCACCAAGCGTCATATCGGCAGTCAGCGGCGAAAAGTCAATTATCGTTTCACGCAATAGACTGGCGAAAGCATCACCGCCCCAAGTCTCGCCGCTGATGCCGCCCATCCCCATACTGTACATCATACCGCCCGTCATACCGCCAGTCAGGGCCGCCGTTTCGGGCAATTGAGTTGCAGAATTGTCCATGGCGACATATTCCATTATGATGGATTCAAGCCAAGCATCAAAATCATCCGTTTCAACCCGCTCGACCGGCTCCGTACCGGATTGGTAAATCTCCCCTTGAGCTTGCCGGATATCAGGGGCCTCAATGGTGACAATGTGCGCGCCGGATAAGGCGGCCGGATCAGATTGCATAGGGGGGGGGCCTTGAGGCTCCCACAGATGTTCCTGTGACTGAACAATGTCCGTATCGATTGGCTCAGAGTCAGAAAAATGATGGAGGGCTACCATGGTGCAGGTACCTATCACCGCCACCGCGCCAGCCGCAATCACCTTGGCCTGTATTCCCGCCAAAAGTCCCCCGGCCGCTTTCCCTGCCCCGGCCGCGGTTGCCGTTCCTGCGATCCCCGCTGCAAGTCCCATGCCGACCGCCCCCAATACCGACCGAGTAAAGGCCGGACCCGGGGCGGTCTTTTTCAGTGTGGTTTCGATCCGTGACTCGACCTGTTCGCGCAGCATCTGCCGAGCGCGATGCAGCCGCGTCCGCGTCGTCGCCTCCGTTAGCCCCATCAACTCGGCCACCTGCCGCACCGACTGATCCTGTCGATAAAACAGCACCAGCGGCTCGCGGTACTCCTCGGGGATATGCAGGAGTGCCGCGTGCACCATCGCCTCTTCCTCCTGTCGGATCAGGGTTTCAGGCGGAGATTGCCCGTCTCGTTTTGCCTCTATATCGGACATGTCATACCGCACTTCCGGCATTTGTTTCTGGATGTGAAGGTGTTGACGCACGATATTGCGGGCAATACTGCACAGCCACGGCCGAAACTTCTCAGGCTCCTTGAGCTGGCCCAGCTTCTTCCACGCCTGCACAAACGTCTCCTGCGCCAGATCTTCACTGACCGCACGATTGCCCGCCGCGCTGTAAGTAATTGCACAAACCAATGCTTGGTAACGACTTACCATCGCTTCGAACGCGAGCGCACTCCCGTCGAGACAACCCTGAACGAGTGTAATATCGCTCTCCATGACAGATCTCCCGAAGTATACAAATATTTTACTCTGGAAGACAAGATACAAAAAGAACAAAAAGGTTTCAAAAAAACTTAAATAAACTTAAACCATACAAAGCGATTGCATTGTGCCCCCCCCTTGGGGCGGCACGGAGATAAAAATCTCTTGATGAAATAGTGGCGTTTTTGTCATTTTTGCGGATAATAAATCCCCGGTGTGTGTACACCCAAAACAAGACACTTAGAGTAAGAGATGCTAAAGATGATTACCAAGACCACGATTGTAACAACGCTCGGGCCGGCGACGGCGTCGGAGTCGATGATTAAGGCGCTGATTGACCGCCGTGTGACTGTGTTTCGGCTGAATTTTTCGCATGGGACGTTCGCGTCGCATCAGGCGACGCTGGAGGCGATTCGCAAGGCGGCCCGCACGGTGCCGTGGGCGGTGTGCGTGATGGGCGATCTGTGCGGGCCGAAGATTCGTGCCGCGGCCATCGAGCCGGCCGGGACGCTCCAGATCGGCGATGCGGTGGTGATTCGCGCCGACAGCGAACCCGGCACGCCGCACTGTTTCGGCCTTACCGCGCCGGAACTGGTGGCGGATATCCAGATCGGCGAGCGGATTCTCATCGACGACGGGACGATTCGCCTTTCGGTCGTCGGCAAAGAGCTGGGGCGGCTGGTCTGTACGGTGCAGGTCGGCGGGGCGATCTCCACGGGCAAGGGCGTCAATCTTCCCGATACGACGCTGAGCCTGCCGGCGATCACCGAGCGGGATTGGGAATACGTGGACTGGGCGGTCGAGAACGATCTGGACTATCTGGCGTTGAGTTTTGTGCAGACGGCCGATGAGATCATGACGCTTCGCAAAAAGCTGGACGAAAAGAACAGCGCCATCCAGATTGTCGCCAAGATTGAAAAGCCGCTGGCGGTGGCCAATCTCGAATCGATCCTGCACGCCTCCGACGCGCTGCTGGCGGCGCGGGGCGATCTGGGGGTGGAGATGGACTTGGCCTATGTGCCGCTGGCGCAGAAGAAGATGACGGCGATGTGCCGCCGCTTCGGCAAGCCCATCATCGTGGCCACGCAGGTCTTGCAGTCGATGATCCAGAAGCCCGTGCCGACGCGGGCCGAGGCGTCCGATGTTGCCAATGCGGTGATGGATTATGCCGACGCAGTGATGCTGTCGGGCGAAACGGCGGTGGGGGATTGGCCGATTCAGGCGGTGGATTTTCTGGCGCACGCCTGCCGGGTGACGGAGCGGTATCTGGATGAGGCGGATGCGGCCCGACAGCCCATCGAGACGCTGCCGGAACTGCACGAGCGCGAGGCGGTGGTTCGCTCGGTTGTGATGATGCTCGACCGCGTGAAGGTCAAGGCGATTGTTGTCTGGACCGAGTCGGGTCTGACGGCGCGGCTGTTGAGCAAGATGCGGCCGGATGTGCCTGTATTGGCCTTGTGTCCCAATGCCACTATCGCTCACCAACTGGCGTTCTTCTATGGCGTGGTGAGTGTGTGTGCCGAGCGGTCGGCGGATTTGAAGGCGTGGCTGCGGCAGGTCGAAACGTTGTGCTTTCAGAACGGCTGGACGAGCCGGGGCGATTCAGTGCTGATTATGCCGCCGGAAGAACTGCTTTCGCCGCAGAACCGCTGGGTCATCGCGATGCACACGTTTGTCGAATGAGCGGCTACGGTGTTGCCCCCGCCAGCCAGTTGTCGGCCAGTGTCTGCAAGTCCGGCAGCCCGATCGCGCCGTTCGGGATAAAATCCGCACCCGGGTTCCAGTGCGCGTCGCCTGTTGTCGTCAGCCAGGCGGTGCTGAAGACGGAAAAATCCTGATAATCCACCCAGCCGTCCCCGCCCGACGGCGCAATGTCGCCCGTCAGCGGGTCGGACGAAGAAATCCGCTCAAACTCCAGCACCGGGTCGTCATCAAGAAAGAACCCGCCGCCGCGAAGAACCAAATTGTGTTCGACAAACAGGTTCATCCCGATAATGCCGTCCAGCTTGCCGCCTTCGGGGCTTGAGATGTCCAGCAAAATGACAGGGACGTTGGTGTATTCAAGCCACTGGCCGATGGCAGGGATGGTGATCGCATCGATATAAAAGCCCGGCGCCATCAGCGGCTCGCCGGTAACGCCGATGATCTCGACCTCGAATTCCTTATGCGCCGGATCCAACCCCAGACGCGCGGCAACCCTCGAGCCGATGGTGGTCACCTGGGCGCCCGTATCCAGCATAAAGCGGTCTTTGTCAATGGCGGTTTTTTCGCCTTCCCGAAGATCCACGCTGTGCACAAAGAACAGGCTCTGAGACGAATTGCCCATGATGACCGACGGTGTGGAAGGATTGTAATCGAAATTCATAAGATCAATCGTCGGCGTATATTGGACATTAACCGCGCCGAGCGGCCTTAGCTCCAACGGCACTTTGTTGGGATAGCTCGGTGTGGACGAGTCGTCCTTGTCGTAAAAGGTAATCCGCGGCGCGGTATAGGTTTCGCCGTTGCGCAGTACCGTCACCGGCGTACTGTTTTCAATATGCGCGGTGTAATAAGCGCTCATCGGCGAGCCGATGGCCGTATAAAGGTCCGGATAGCTGCCGGGATAGTCGCCGACGAGTACGGAGACGTTGCTTTGTCCCTTCATCCCGGCGGTGGTGGTCAGCACGGCCTCCGGATCGCCCGGGCTGTTCGGATCCAAGGCGTCCAGTCCCGCCATATACAGCGCCAGCGGCATACTGACATACGCCTCGACCGAGCCGGTTACGCCGCTGACGACGCTCGTATTGGTGGTCAGATACGTGGAATTGAACAGACCGGCGGTAACGGCGTTTTGATGCCCGATCACATGGGTACTGGCACCGGTGTCATAGAGACCGATCATAAAATCGTGTTTGGGATCTATACCCGCCGGATAATTGCCCCGGACAAACGGTTCGACGACCGCGGTCCAGTCGTCCTCGCTCAGACGTCGGTTCGTGGCCACCAGCGCAATCCACGGGACAAAACCGTCCATTGGCGGCGAATCGATGGTGTTGGCAGAGACTGAGTTAGTGGACGCCGAAAAGGGCTGAAGTTCGGGTTCTTGCGGCTCTTGTTCAACCTGATAAACCGCCCTGATCCGCGAGCCGCCCGGTCCGCGCCAGTCCACCGGCCCGGCGTAAGCCGCCGCGGACAAAAGAAGTGCGAAAACTCCGTACAGGCCAAGACGAAAAAAGCCCTGCGTCGAAAAATGTCTTATCGGACTCATTAGCTCACCCTTATATTATGGTTGCCACCCCGTTTACGAAAACGTCTGATGTGTATTATACCAAACCAAGACGAAAAATGCAAGATTGTACCGATTTTTTGTTGTTGATGTTGGCGGGGGTGATGGGGTAGAATGTATAAAAGAACATAGGTATATATCCGGAAAGGGCATTTATGAAAGCAAAGCGAGGCGTTTCGAAGGTCGATGTGATGATTATGCTGGCGATATTTGCGGTTTTGCCGGCAGTCTTTATTCCGGTGTGGAATCGGCTCAACCGCCGCAGTTCCAGCGTGCACTGCGGGTCAAACCTCAATGGCCTTGGGACGGCATTTTTTGTCTATGCCCACGACTATGACGGCTGGTACCCGCAGCTCCCCGGCACGGGGCCGTGGGAAAAGGATCTGGGGTTTGACTACGATATGCTCTTGCCGGACTTTTCCCCCGACGGCGCGCAGGGCAGCACCCCTCGCTCGGTGACGGCCAGTTGGTATATGCTGATCCGCGAGGTGGATGTTTCCCCGAAATCGTTGGTCTGTCCGTTCAGCGACCAAACCGCATTTGACGGCCGCAACCCCGGCAATCTGGATATCGTGCAGTTGTGGGATTTTGGCCCGACGCCGCACCGGCACGTCAGCTACGCGATGCACAATCCGTACGGTCGCTTTCCGGCAGGTAGCCGCAACATCGCCTCTTTTGCCGTCGCCGCCGATATGAGTCCATGGTTCCGGGAGGGGGACATTCAGCCGGCGGGCGCGAAAAACGCACCGCCGCAGGTGATTGATTTTACCGACCCGACCACCTGGCTGCTGGGCAACACTCTCAACCATACGCGCCTCGGCACTGGTCCCTCGGATGGCCAGAACATCCTTTTTGCTGACGGCCACGCCCACTATGAAACCCGTTCCGATGTCGGCGTCAGAAACGACAACATTTATACTTTCTGGCCCACGGAAGACAGCCCTACCGAGCAGGACCGGCGGGGCGGGGCGGCACCGGTTGACCGGACGCCGGACAACGACGCCAAGAGCGAAGAAGATTCTTTTCTCGTGCTATAGCACCCCATACGAGTTTTCAGGAGACAAAAATGAACAGCAAAATGAGCGAAGAAGAAAAAATCGATCCGGGGCACCAAAGGGTACTCAAGATATTGCGGACGGTCGGGCCGATACTGTTGGTGTTGGGCGCTCTGTGTATGTTGGTCGCGTTCATCGATGTGGTTCGAGTCATGATGGAACTTTCCGATTGGCCGCGTTTTTTCTGGCTGTTTTTTGTCGGGGGACCGCTGACCTTTTTCGGCGTCGTCCTGACATCCACCGGTTACGCCGGCAGGATCGCGCGTTTTCACGCGGCTCAATACACCCCGGTGGCCAAGGATACGTTCAATTACATGGCCGAAGGGACGCAGGACGGGATCAAAACCGTGGCGCGGTCGATTACCCAGGGCATCCGGGAGGGCGCGGCGGAAGGCTCCGATGATCTGCCGTTAGAGCGCTGCCCGGCCTGCGGGTATGTGGAGACCGGCGACGCCCGATTCTGCAGCGGCTGCGGCAAACCGCTGCGCAGTTGACTCTCCGTTTGGACCCGTCAGCATCCAGTGAGAGAGAATAAAAGAATAAGGGATAGACAATTGTTTGATTTTGAATTATTAACGGTGTGGAGAAATCTCTTCGAAAACCCTAAATTTTACACAAAATTTACATACGAATCCTGTTCGTCCGATCTATAATAGGACGACGATCGGACAAAACGAGACGAGATGGGGTCGCTGAGGCTGCCCCGGAAAGGAGCGTCACTATGTTTAGAAGAGCAGCGGCGGTTTTACTTGTCACCGTATCGGCCACGGGTATTCTTTTTGCACAAACCGAAGCCGTGACCGCGGGTGAGCCTGTTTACATCCCGGACAAAAATCTCAAAGCGGCCATCGAAGCGGCGCTGGGAGTAACCGATCCGGACCCGGCGGCGATGCTGAAGCTGACAGAGTTGCGTGCACCGAAACAATCCATCGAAGATTTGACCGGGTTGGAGTATGCGACGAACCTGACAACACTTGACCTCTCTTACAACAAAATAGCCTCTTTGCCGCCTGCCATCGTCAAACTTGCGAACCTGACGGCACTCTACCTCTCTGACAATAAACTAACCTCTTTGCCGCCCGAAATCGGAAAACTTGCGAGCTTGAAAACACTTGTCCTGACGGCTAACGAACTGACTTCGATCCCAGCGGAGATCGGCAACCTCATAAAGTTGGAAACTCTTTACCTTTATGGCAACAAACTAACTTCGATTCCTGCAGAGATCGGCAACCTGAAAGAACTGACTTCGCTCTGGCTTTCTTACAATCGACTGAGCGATCTGCCGTCTGAGATGTGGGGATTGACAAAATTGACATGGTTTGAAGCAAGGGGCAACCAATTAACGACTGTACCGCCTGAGATCGGGAACCTGACAAAACTGGAACGGCTCGAACTTGGCGGAAATCAACTGCGCTCCCTGCCGTCAGAGATAGTGTACTTGACCAATCTTTCTGAACTCTTCCTTTGTGACAACAAGCTGATGTCACTGCCGCCTGAGACTTATGCACTTACGAAACTGGAGCATCTCTACATTCGCAACAATCAACTCAGCTCAGTGCCGCCGGAGATCGGTAATCTGTCGAAGCTGCGATACCTTTGGCTTTCCGGCAACCAATTGGAGGGATTGCCGGCGAAAATCGGAAACTTGAGGAATTTAACGAACCTCGAACTCGACAATAATCGTTTGATTTCACTGCCGCCGGAGATCGGCAATTTAACACAGTTGGCAGATTTACACCTTGAAGGTAATCCACTGGATGCGCATTTCTATTCTGAACTGCTGCCTGTATTACTCAATCAATTAACCGGGACAAAGATTGTCTATAGCCTCGAATCCGATCCAACATCAGCGGATCCCGCGATGACGGCCATTGAAACGGTTTATCCGGTGATGGAGACGGCTGACGAGGTACCGGTCTATTTTCCGGACGCGAACCTTAAGGCGGCCATCGAAATCGAACTGGGAATTATGGATCCGGGGCCGACGGCGATGCTCAAACTGACACGGTTACATCCAACAGCGAATTTATCTATCAACGATTTGACCGGTATTGGGTACGCAGCGAATTTAGAGAGCATTCAATTGGGGGAAAACGAACTAACTTTTCTTCCTCCCGAAATCGGAAATCTGACGAAACTGACCAGCCTTTCGCTTGGGAAAAGCCAACTGACCACCTTTCCACCGGAACTTTGGAATCTTACGAATCTGACGCGACTTGATCTTTCTAACAACCAACTGACTTCACTGCCGCCTGAAATCGGCAATCTTACTGAGTTAAAGCATCTATCGTTCGGCGGCAATTCATTGGATTCAGTACCGCCAGAAATCGGCAATCTGGTCAATCTGGAGCGTCTTATGCTCCAGGCAAAGCTGGCTTCGCTGCCGCCGGAGATCGGCAATCTGATCAATCTGGAAAGTCTTATGCTCCAGACAAATCTAACTTCGCTGCCGCCGGAAATCGGCAACCTGACAAAATTAAAGCTGCTTTGGGTAAGTAGTAATCAACTGACGTCGCTGCCGCCGGAGATCGGCCGCCTGAACCATCTGGAACGACTTCATCTCGGGCAAAATCAGTTGACTTCCCTGCCCCCGGAGATATGGAATCTGACCAACCTGAGAGAGCTTGTGCTTGGCCACAACCCAATCACCGTTCTTTCGCCGGAAATCGGCAACCTGACAAAATTAAAGCTGCTTTGGGTAAATAGGAATCAACTGACGTCGCTGCCGCCGGAGATCGGCCGCCTGATACACCTGGAAAATCTTGGTATCGGGCAAAATCAGTTGACTTCCCTGCCCCCGGAGATATGGAATCTGACCAACCTGAGAACGCTCACTCTTGACCAAAACCCAATCACGGTCCTTCCGCCGGAGATCGGCAACCTGACGAAATTAATGCTGCTTTATCTTAATGGTACGCAACTGACTTCCCTGCCGCCGGAGATATTTACCTTAACGGAGTTGACAAAACTTGCACTCAGTCAGATCCCATTGACCTCATTGCCGACCGAGATCGGCAATCTGAAGTATTTAGAATATCTTTTCCTCGAAGACATGCAACTGGAGTCGTTGCCCCCGGAGCTTTGGACGTTAACGGAATTGAAGCAGCTCTGCCTGAAAGGCAACTATCTGACTGAAATTCCACCGCACATCGGCAATCTCACAAAACTGGAAAGAATCACGCTTTTGGATAATCCATTGACGACTTTGCCGGCCGAGATAGGCAGGCTTAAAAATCTACAAAGCAGCGACGTAACATTACATTATTCCCGATAACTTTAGAAGGTGAGGTATTTTTCTGCTTTGCGGAGCAGTTTTCCGGGTTTTCCGATGTCGGCAATGGTCGTCAGGCGGGCCTGTTGGCGGCGTTTGAGGAGGGTGCGGACGGTCAGGGGGCCAAGGCCGGGGACGCGGAGGAGGGTCTGGCGGTCGGCGCGGTTGACATCGACGGGAAACTGTTCGGGGTGCAGGTCGGCCCAGGCCTCTTTGGGGTCTTTGTCCAGCGGCAGGCGGTTGTGGTCGTCAAAGGGGATTTCGGCATCGTGGAAGCCGTATTTTCGCATCAAAAAGTCCACTTGATACAGCCGGTGCTCGCGGGTGAGGCGGTCGGCGGGGCTGTCGCCGTGTTCGCCGGGTAGGTCGGGGGCGCCCAAGCCGGCTTGGTAGGCGCTGAAGTAGATGCGGTGCATCTTGAGCCGATGATAGAGGCCTTCCATATATTGGACGATGCGGCGGTCGGTCTCGCCGGCGGCCCCGACGACAAATTGCGTCGTTTGTTGGACGCGGCGGCGAAAGGCGTTCGGCTCTTGTACCAGTTGGCTGATGTGCTTGATGGGGGCGATGATGTCGCGGAGGAAGTCCTTTTGGTCGGAGACTTTGGCCAGAAATTCGGCGCCGGGGGCCTCGATGTTCAGCGACACGGCCGAGGCGAGGCGCACGGCCTCTTCGACGGCGGCCGTCGAGGCGCCGGGGATGACCTTGAGGTGGATATAGCCGCGAAAACGGTAGCGGGTGCGGAGGATGCGGGCGATGGCGTTGATGCGTTCCATCGTGGCGTCGGGGGTGCCGATGACGCCGGAACTGACGAACAGGCCGAAGACCTTGCCCTGCGTGTAGTAGTCCCAGAACAGCCGCACGGTCTCCTCGGCCTCGAGGGAGCAGCGGCGGATGTCCTGATCGTGCCGTAAGGGACAGTATTTGCAGTCGTTACGGCAGACGTTGGACAGGAGGATTTTGAAGATGCTGCCTTTGCCGCCGTCGGGCAGGGTGACGGGATAGATCCATTTGCCGTCGGGGCTGCGGCGGCGGTGTTCGTCCTGCGTCGAGCCGCAGGCACAGGCCAGATCGTACTGAGCGTCAGCACTGAGGATGCTCAGCTTTTCGACGGTATCCGGCTGGGTAATGATTGCGGTCATGCCGACAGGATAGCCGATATCCGCGGAAAATGCAAGCGTCGGCCGAGCCGTTTTTGGGCTTTGCTGACGGCAATGAATCTACGAATTTTTATCAGGGCTGCTGGATTTCGGGGTCAGGATAGGACGGGGGTTCTGCATATAACTGACGTTCTTCAGGGACATACCCCCGCCGGTTGATCGCCTCCAGTACTTTCGTCTGGCTGCTGCTGAATGACAGCATATTGATGTTCTCCAGAACGGCCAGTTTGCCTTCGGCCAGGAAATGCGGGTTGTTCACCAGTGCCAGCATCACATTAAGCCGGGACGACTCAAAGTCCAGGGACCGCACGCCCTTTGTTACCAGGTAATTCTGTGCCCGAGCAGACAAATACGGCCGCGACGCGATGGCGGTAAGCGTTTTATTCCTTTCGCTGTCAAAAGACAGGTTGGCGGCCGCATCAATTTCCATCAGCGTCGCGCGGTCGTCGGGCTGCCCTACGGGAAAGTTGCTTCGGTTGTCCGGGCCGCTGCTTTCAGTCTCTACGTAAACCGAGCAGCCCGCGATGCTGAGTCCCAGTAAACACATTGTCGCAATCATTAAATGCCGCATTTGTCTCTCCTTTGAAAGTTCAGTACTCTGTGGAGTCCTCTATTTTGTCCGGGGGGATTTCGTAGTGAAACTCCATACCACTATCAGTGCAAACAGAAGAAGATAAAATTGAACTAAAAACCAGCTGTATTCTAACATCATGCCGCTAAAAGCAAATGTCACTTTCAGGTACCATGGCAGCGGCATATCGGCCGCGGCATACGCGGTCGCAAATCGCGGGACAGCGAAAACGGAAAACATGAAGATGATCCCCGCGAGGATCATAACCCATTGGCATAGCCGAGCGATTAATCGTTGTGTCATTTTAGACTCCTCAAAAAGTCCCGTGATTCATTCCGTAAAAACCGATTCATCCCATGACCTCGCTTCCCGTTCAGTGAGTCGTCGGCAGATTATTACGATTGAGCCTGCCGCGGCGCATTCCTGCACAGAACACCCATACGACAAACAGCGGAATCAGCAACGGCAGCAGAAACGGAAAGGCCGTCCCTGCAAGAATAAGCCCGACAATCGCCAGTGCGCCCAGCATAACAAGCCCGACGCCGGCAAACACAAACGCCAAGAGGATGGCCACACAGAACAGAACAACCGTGGTGATGATAAGCCCCCACATGCCGACAACCGTTTTAAGCGGGCCGTGGACCTCCTGGCCGTTGATCTGGATGGACACGTTGGACGACATCAGTCCCCACACACAGATCGCCGCAAGTACCAGAATACAACCGAACGCAAGTTTACGCATTTATATCTCCTTATCGAGGTCGGTTTCTAATTTGCCTCAAGACAGGTTGGCTGTGCCTGTTTTTCAGATAATGGCATTGGACTTGATTTTTTTCGTCCAAAGCACACCGTCAGGAGGCCGTATAGGGTGAACATGCCGCCTGGGATGGCGACAATCAGCGGGAGACGTTCATAGCTATAAGGCGGAGTCCACGGCAAAGAAGCAAAATCCGCAAAAAAGCAAAGCAGATAGATGACGACTGCATAGCCGAGCAGCGGGATGCCGATGGCCAGTGCAATGATCCAGGGCAGAGGGGCATACACCTGCTCGAAGGGTACGGCGTTTTTCAGGGCGAGGGTTCTGATATGGTCTTTGCGTTTGAGCAGGCCGCGGAGGATATATGCAATGCCAACGGCAAAGGGGATAACGCTGAACAGATAGAGCGGCATTTCCATGGCATCGCGTTGATCGATTGCTGTTGTGATGTAATTGATCAGAAACGGCGAGGAGACCAGCAATAGAAAGACGCCGATATACAGGCTCCTGATCCAGCGGGGCTTTTTGGGGCCGGTTCGAGGTTTCGGGACGAACCCTTTTTCAAGTACCATTTTGGCATAGCGATGTTTCAGCACCCGTGAGATGATTTTGTAGATCGCAAAGAGCAATACAGGCACAAAAAAAATGAGCAGTTGCGCGATTTCATTGAATTCAACACTCAAAAGCATTGATGATGGATTCATAAAGTTCTCTCCGTTATTCAGTTTGGTTATCCTTGTTTGTTACAACGTGCCCTTATCGATTCGGAAACGGCAGACGTATTTTGAACAACGCGGTACATCGAAACGAATATTCCTCATTCCTTTTATCTTTATTTGTGCCGGTTTCTAATTTGTCCTGTTTCCTGTTAAGACGCTCCGGGCAGAAAATTGTAACACACTATTTTGAATATTATGAGGAATTATTTGCAGAAATCCAGACAAATATTTTCGCAAATCGGACAAAAGGCAGGCCGCGATGTTTTGGTCATTTCAGGGGGAGTCGGGTTGGGGGGCATCTATGAGACGGACCTCTTCGGCCTGTTCAGGCTTGCCGATTTTCTCTAAAAACTGTGCGTATGCGGCCCGGCACCTTGTACAGGAGTGAACTTCAAACAGTGTCTCGTACGCCTGTTCGGCGGCATCGTGAAGCCCATTGGCCGCAAGGGAGTCGGCCAGATGACGCTGATACAGGTATGGGATATTATCGGACTGTGCCAATGCGATGGCCTTTTGAATCATCGGCAGTTCTTCGCTTAGCCTGTTTTGATTCCTCAGCAGCCGGGCGTATTCGAACCAGAATTGTGCCTCCTGAGGCCAGCGCGCAATCAGGTCCTGCGCCAGAATCTCGGCCGCATTCGGATCTGTCATCACCAGCATCTGCAAATGCACGTTGTGAGCAAAGAGATTCTCCGTATCCAATTCCGCGGCACGCTTAAAGTCTGCCGCGGCCTGCGGAAGATTATCTTTCATGGCCCAGCGCAAGATCCCGCTGGCGGCGTGAGCAAAAGGATCTTCGGGGGCCATATTGGTCAGCCTCTGAAAATAGTCCGTCGGGAGATTCGGCTCGTTCAGAAAAAAACCGGCTATCATATAAAAAGCGAACGTGTCCGGAAAATCTGCACACACTTGTTTGACCCGATCCGGCATCTGAGTCTGGTCTTTTGTAAAGACGTCAAAAAAGCTTAGTATTTGTTTGAATTCTTCTTTGCGGCTCATCTCGGGAACGGGAAGTCCCGTTGACTGATAACAAAGCGAGTTGGCCTCGAACAACTGTCGAATCGCATCCACATCAGGACCGGAACTGTAGCGCACTGTTGAATTGAAACGTCCCTTTTCCGTCCCGACGATTGCCATCAATCCCGCAACATTTCCCGTTTCGGGCACAATAAACGGTGAGCCGCTCCAGCCGGGACCGGGATAACGAATCGGGGAGGCTGATATGACTTTTTGCTTCTTCACGCCTGCCGTATCGACAAGTGTAACCTTCCTTGTTGTCTCAGTCAGCAGGGCGTGGCTGATGCTGCCGTTGCCGCCATGTTCCTCGCTGGGGGGCGGATAGGTTGCCATGACCAACCTGCTTGCGGTTTTCCATGCGTCGCTTGGTTCAAGCTGCAGCGCGGGGTGTACGTCCCAGTCAGCCTCCAAGATGGCGATATCGTTTTCGTGGTCAATAGCGACGAGCTTGGCGGCCACAATATCGCCATAATACGGACTGATGACTGATGGGTAATACAGCATCCCCCGGGTGGTTTCAAACTCACGAACACAGTGTGCCGCGGTGACAATATAGCGGCCGTCCCCGACTGCAAATCCGATACTCAACCCTTTATATTGAAGCCCGCTTTGAGATTCATTCTGAAGTGCTATTCTCAAAATATAGACAATCGCGTCCTCATTGATGTGCGGCGCGGCCGGTTTCCACGTTATCGCCCGATACGCCTGCATCCATCCGAAAGCCAACAGGCTTAAGAACACCAACACAACACAAATCAGTCCTTTTTTCATAGCAATTTCCTTGTCAGATCGACCCGCCATCCGGGGCCGGACGCGGCTGGATGCGGCGGCGGTGTTCGTCCTGGGGCGAGCCGCAGGCACAGGCCGGATCGTACCGGGCGTCGGCACTGAGGATGCTCAGCTTTTCGACGGTATCCGGCTGGGTAATGATGGCGGTCATGCTGACAGGATAGCCGATATCCGCGCCAATTGCAAGCGTCGGCCGAGGCAGTTTTTGCTTGAGGTGAGAGGCGTTTTGGAGTATGAAATGCATAAACACTATTCTATTCGACGAAAGGAGTATCGCAATGAACGGATTATTTGGAATGGCAATGGTGGCCAAGATCGCGGGCAATCAGACGGCGGGAGAGGCCATGGCGTCCGGTCAGGCATCGCGTGCGTCCAGCCGGGCGGATCGGGCCGAGCGGGCGGTCAAGATGCTGGAGGAAAATCTGGCTAAGACGCTGCTGATTTGCGAGGCGTTGTGGGAGCTGCTCAGCCAGCGCACCGGCCTGACGGTGCAGGAACTCCACGACAAGCTGTATGAGATCGATATGCGCGACGGGACGCTGGACGGCAAGAACCAGCGCAAGGCGATTGCCTGCCCGGGCTGCGGACGAACGGTTGGCCCGCGGCACTCGGTGTGCCTGTACTGCCAGCAGGTGATCGATGATTCGGTGTTCCGGATGGGATGACACCTTAATTTGGTCTCGATTAACGAGGGATTTCCTATTTCCTGTTTCCAATTGCTGATTTTTGTTGTAATTTTCTTGGTCTTGTTGAGAGGGGGTGTACAATATGGGCGGTTTAGTGTCGTTTGCCGAACAGGGCGGGGTACAGCAGGAGGGCTTGTTTGATGACGCTTTTGCAGATGCGGCCGAAGGTGAACCGCAGCGGGGTTTGCTGGGCCGGTTTGAAATCTGTACAGATTAATGGCTCGGCCGCGTCGCCGACCACGTCTATCGCTGCATCGTCTTGGCAGCCGAAGTTCATTTTTGCCGCCGCCTGAAGAATCGGCAGGGTCGCCGGATCCACCCCGATCAGCCGACAGCAGAGCCGCTCGCAAGCGATGGGGTCTGTGCCGGCGGCGATGAATCCAAGGGGGCGCGGGGTGCCGTTGATGGGGCCTTGGCCTTCCATGGCGACAATGCCGTCGATGAGCGTAACGACGGGGGCAAGCTGCCGATAGACGCCGATGAGCATCCGGCAGAAGGCGTCATACGAGCCGCCTTTGGCGAAGTGCCAGAAGGCCTTTTCTTTTCCGGCCACGCAGCCGTACATATTTTTGACGGCGATGGTTGCGCCAAGCTGCTGATGGGCCTTGAGTTTAGGCAGGTTGATGATCGCGTCGGCTTCCAGCGCAACACGGCTTAGGCCGAGGGATGAGCCTTCGATCTTTGTTCGCACCGGCCGGTCAAGCTGGACGATCTCTGCGCCGAGGGTTTGCAGGCGTTGGTCGATGCCCAGCGCCGCAAGGCAGGCCGCGGTATTGCTCCAGGCGGGGGAATCGCCCACTAGCGGCGTTGCGCCGGCGGCTTTGACCCATTCGGCGACGGCGCAGATGACTTCGGGATGCGTCTGGGCGGGGACATCGGGGCCGACCGGTACGATCAGGTTGGGCTTGATCAGGATGCGCCGGCCGGGGCGGACAAACGATTGCGTGCCGTCGAGCAGCGCGAGGGCCTCGGCCACCTGCCGGCGAACCAAATCCGGTGTATAATCGGGACATCGCAACAGTGCGACTGTGGTTTTCGACTCGGCCATCAGCTTTGCACCTGGGCGCAAATGATAGCATAGATGACCACTTTGCCGTCTCTGTCGGGAACAGTAAACAGAAGCCGTTCCAACTCGGACATTTCGTCAAAGGAGTTCCGATTGACGCTGAGCATCACAAAGTCCGCCTCGCGAAGCGTCGCCTCAAAGCCCAGGTCTTCAAATCGATGTCCCAGTTGTTGGGCGATGCGTTCGAAGCTCGGCCAGTGTAAAATTCCCTGAGGCGAAAAAACCGGCTCAATGGTTACGCGGACACGGCCCGCCGCCGTCGCCTCCGGCTGAGTCGTGAGCACCCAGCTCAACAGACCGTTGCGAAGCGAGACCGTGCGTTTGTCGCCTTCGGCGGTCAGATAGACGACCGCATGTTCTTCAATAAACACCGAACTGAACGGAGAATCCATCCCGGGGTTCAGTATCAGGGCGGTCTGACCGTTTTGCTGGGCGCCCATCCGAAGAAGGCAGTCGCCGACCGGCCCTATCTCCATTCCGGTTCCGTGTGCGGCCAAAAGGCCGTTGGCCTCGAAAGCCGATTTATCTCTGAAGCGTATGGGACCCTGCGGCAGACTCTCGAAACAGCCGCGTACCGCCTCAAGCTGCTGCTCGTCGGCGAGATATCCGACGACCATAAACATCAGCACCGGCGGCGGCGGTTCTGTCACGGTCGGCTGCAGGTCTGCCAGTGTAACTCCGTCAATAGAAAGGGGACGACGAGGGGCGGCCGCCTCATGTTCGGTGCAGCCTGCCATCAAAATCGTCAAGGCCAAAATCAAAAATATCTCCTGTCTGATCATGATGGGCCTATTGTATTCGTTTTGAGAGAAAATGTCAAAGAAAAGAACCGAACCGGCGGGTTGGGCGGTTATTCTTAACGTCGGCCGCGCTGTTTGCGGCGGTTGGTTTTGAAGCCTTTGTTTTTTCGGGTTTTCGCGGTCGGGCGTGAGGCGACCAGCGGCTCGGCCGGGGTCAAAAAGAGCTGTCGGCCCGGCAGGCTGACGGCGGCGATTTTGACCTTCATCGGCTGGCCGAGGTGGATGCTTTCGCCGGAGTATTTTCCGATGACGGCCTGGGCACGTTGGTCGAATTTCCATTCGTCCATGCCGAGGTCGCCGGGTTCGATCATTCCCTCGATGCCGTATTTGGTGCACTGGACGAAGACGCCGAAGTTGGTCAGGCCGGAGACGATGCAGTTCAACTCGTCGCCGATGCGGTTGCTGAGCATCTGCAAGATCAGGACGGTTTTCAATTCTTTTTCGGCGTCGGCGGCCTGCTGCTCGGTGAAGGTGATGTTTTTGCCGATCTCGATCAGGTCGGCTTCGGGCAGGACTTCTTCCAGTCCGATCTTGGCCAGACGGCCTTCGATATAGCAGTTCAGCAGGCGATGGACGGTCAAGTCGGCATAGCGGCGGATCGGGCTGGTGAAGTGGCAGTAGTGTTTGGAGGCCAGCGCGAAATGCCCGATGTGCAGGGGCGAGTACTCGGCCCGCTGCATACTGCGCAGCACGTGCATATTGACGGCGTATTCGGCGGACGTGCCTTTGACGGCGGTCAGCAGGTCTTGAATCGCGTTGCGGTCGAGGTGTCGCGGGACTTTCAGTCCGCAGAGCTTGACGAAACGCGCCAGGTTCTGTGTGGTAAAGGCGTCGGGGTCGGGGTGGATGCGGCGCAGAAACGGGACGTTAAAGCGATCCAGCAACGACGCGACGGCCTCGTTGGCCTCGACCATAAACATTTCGATAATCGTGTGGGGGTAGCTGTTCTCGGCCGGTTCGGCGTCGATGACGCGGCCGGCCTTGTCGAAGATCAACTCCGTTTCGGGCAGGTCCAGATGCAGCATGCCGTTCGCTTCGCGGCGGGCTTCGATGGCGCGGGCCAGCGTCTCCATATCCTTGATCAGGGCGACCACCTCGCCGGGGAAACCCGCGGCACGGCCTTTGAGGATTTTGTCCGCTTCCAGATAGGTCAGCCGGGCGGTCGAGCGGATGACGCTGTTATCAAATTCTGTGCCCAGCACGCGGCCTTCGGCGTCGTAGGTGATATAGGCGCTTTTGGCAAAGCGTTTTTGTTTGGGCTGAAGGCTGCAAATGCCGTTGCTGAGTACCTCCGGCAGCATCGGCAGGACTTTCAGCGGCAGATAGACGCTGTTGCCGCGGCGGCGGGCCTCGGTGTCCAGGGGCGAATCCAGCGGAATAAAATGACTCACGTCGGCGATGTGTACGCCCAGCCGCCAGTGGCCGTCGCGGGTTTTGGTCAGGCTGATGGCGTCGTCGAAGTCTTTGGCGTCGGGCGGGTCGATGGTGAGGATGACCTGGTCGGACAGGTCGGCACGGTTGACGGCGCGGTCGGGGTCGTGGGCCTCGCTGGCGCGCCGGGCCTGCTCGCGGCAGTCTTCGGGAAACTCCGTCGGCAGGTTGTATAGGGCGATGATCGAATAGAGTTCCGAATCGTATTGCCCGGCCTTGCCGATGGTCTCCACGATGGCGCCGACGGCCGGGTCGCTGCCGCGGGGGAAGCTGACAATCTCGATGACGACCTTGTCGTTTTCGGCGGCGCTGCCGAGGGGAACGTCTTCGATCAGGATCGGCTTGAAGAAACCCTTGCCTTCGGGCTGGACGTACCAAGTGTCCGCGTTACGCTGGAGCGTGCCGACAAAGCGGTTGCCGCCGCGTTCGACGATTTCCAGAATGACGCCGGAATAGCGGGTCTGGCCGTCACGCATCCCTTTTTTGACGGCGCGGGCGATGACGACATCGTTGTTCATCGCGCCGGCGGTGTCGGTGGGGGCTACATACAGGTCGCCGTAAGCGTTCTTTTCCAGCGGGACGATAAAGCCAAAGCCCCGGACGCTGGCGCGAAACGTGCCGATGACGCGATGCCCCATCGCCGGCAGGGTGATGTTCTTTTTGGAATCAACGATGATCTGGTTGTTTTGGCGGAGGTGTTCGATCGCCTGTTGAAATTCGGGGTAGTCGTGTTGGCTGATGCCCAGACTTTCGGCCAGCCGACGCGGCGGCTGCGGCGTATAATCCCGCCGGGACAGCGAGGTCAGTATTTGGCGTTTCAGTAATTCCATTGAATCATCAAACGTCAATAAAAAAAGGCGACTTGTCGATACTTGTTATCGACAAGACGCCGGAAACCAGCTTAATAAAATGTGTCGCGCAGACCTTAGCTGACCTTGGCCTTGAGGGCGTTGAGGCGACGGGCCATCCGCGATTTGAGGCGAGAGGCGGTGTTTTTGTGCATCGTGCTTGTCGCCGAGACCTTGTCGAGCTTGCGGGTAAGCTGCTTGAACTGTTCCTGTGCGGCATCAAGATTGCTTGCCTGCAGAGTCTGTTCGTAACGCTTGAGCTGCGTTTTGACAATACTCTTGCGGGCGCGGTTTCGCGTCCGGGCTTTGGCGTTCTGGCGAGCACGTTTTTTGGCCGATAATGAATGTGCCACGTTTTACTCCTGTATAGGTTCTTACTTTTTTTATCCTGAAAAGGGAATTCAACTACCGCATTTCCACCTGCACGCGCAGGGGAAACCTTACCTTTTACCATCTTTTCGCAAAATGTCAATACGTTGTCCGACATCTTTATAACTAAAATCGAGTTGGGCGATCTTTCGGTACAGATTAAGGGCTTCGGACGTCTGGTCGGATGCTTCGTAAGCTCTTGCCAGATTGTAAGTTATGTCTTTTGCAATCGCGTTGTCTTCGGTGGGGCAGGCTTTGAGTGCTCGTTGAAAAATATCGATGGCATCCTCGTACCAGCCCTTCAAAAGGAAGCACAGGCCGGCTTTGTCCATTGCGGCCAGGTGCAGTTTGGGGTCTTTTTGGGCCTCCTGGAAGAGGGGAATGGCCTGGTCGAACTGTTTGGCGCGGACCAGGCAGCGGCCGTATTCGTATTTGTACCGCATATCGGTCGGATAGTTTTCCTGGCAGAGCCGATAGTGCTCGGTCTCCAGGCGTTCGAGGTTCGCGGTCAGGGCGGCCAGTTGGTCTTTCAATGCGGCGTTTTCCGGCTCGGTTTTGAGCAGCTTGTTTCCGACGCGAATTTTGGCGCGCAGATACCGCATTTTCAGCTCGCCCAGACGCCGCCGAAATGAGAAATCCTGGCTCTGGGCATAGAATTTCTCAAGCGTTTCAAAGGCTTCTTTGTAGCCCGCCTCGCTTTCCAAATCGGCCAGTGCGTCGGCCAGTTCGATGACATTGACCGGCGAAAACCGCCCCTCTTCAATCCGTTTGCGGGCCTCTTGGACGGCCTGCTGGCGGGTGTCGGCGGATTTGACAAAGCTTTCCTGGCTGTGCAGTCGATCCTGTGCCTCTTTGTTGCTGATCGAGCCGCGAAAATCGGCGGTCTTGCCGTATTTGCCTTTTTCCATCGTCATGCTGGCGCACAAATTGCGCAGCTCGTTCTGCAGTTGCCCGTCGTTGGGGCGGAGCTGCAGGGCCAGATCGCAGGCACTGACGGCTTTGGCGAACAACTGCATCTTGACATAGGCGTCTTTGAGCAGGATATAGGTGGCAAAGCTGGGTTTGTCGGACGCTTTGTTGGCCTCAAACACCAGCAGGGCGATCCATTCGCCGGTGCGGTGGTAGCCGCCTGCGACGGCGGCCTTGAGCATCGTCTCGGCATAGCCGAGGTGGTCGGGGTCTTTGGCCAGCAAAAATTCTGCGTTGAGCATCTCGTCCAACGGCATTTTTCCGCCTTTGTGCCGGACGATTTCGAGCATCGACGGTTTTTTCCCGCCTTTGCCCTCACGAATCAGCGCCAATTTGCGCAACGGGGCATGCCCGTCCTCGAGGGCGTCCGGTGCGAACCGCAACCCATCGATGTACAGGTCGATGGCGTAGTCAAAATTGTCCGTCGAGGCCACCTCTTCGGCACGGGTAAAAAACGCTCGTGCCTTCTGAAGCCCGACATCCAGTGTATCGTCATGCATTACAATCGGTCAACTCTCCCAAATTCTGAACAGCAGAAAGGTTGCAGTATAGTTAGCATCGGTTGTCTGTCAATAAAAATTAACACTTGTTCGCAGGGGGGTTCTGTGATATAAGGCTTTTTTTACGCCAATTACCCATTTTATAGGAGATATGTCGATGTTATCGGCCATTGAGCAGAGCGATTCGGTTGTTTTTGATATTATTCATCGCGAAGAAGCCCGACAGGCGGCCTCGCTGCGGATGATTCCGTCTGAAAACTACGTGTCCAAGGCAGTGATGCTGGCGACGGGAAGCTGCCTGACGAACAAATACGCCGAGGGTTATCCCGGCAAGCGGTATTATGAGGGGCAGGAGTACACCGATCAGATCGAAAATCTGGCGCGCGAGCGGGCGATGAAGCTGTTTGGGGCTGAGGGGGCCAATGTCCAGCCGCATTCCGGTTCGCCGGCGAATCTGGCGACGTATTGTGCTTTGGCGGAGCCGGGATCGACGATTATGGGGCTGGCCCTGCCGCATGGCGGGCATCTGACGCACGGCTGGAAGGTCAGCTTCACCGGCAAGTTTTTCAACTCGGTGCAGTATGAACTGGATCTGAAGACCGGTTTGCTGGATTATGACAAAATCGCCGAATTGGCCAAAAAACATAAGCCCAGGATTCTCATCTCCGGGTCGAGCGCTTATCCGCGGGCGATTGATTTTACGGCGTTCCAGGAGATTGCCCAGAGCGTCGGGGCCTATCATGTATGCGATATGGCGCATATTGCCGGGCTGGTGGCGGGCAAGGTACACATGAGTCCGGTGGCGTATGCGGATGTGGTTACGACAACGACGCACAAGACATTGCGCGGGCCGCGCGGCGGGATGATTTTGTTCAAAAAAGAACACGAAGCGGCGATCAACAAGGCGGTTTTCCCCGGGATGCAGGGTGGGCCTCACATGCATACCATTTCGGCGCTGGCGGTGGCGCTGGGCGAGGCAGCCACGCCGGACTTTGAGCTGTACGCCAAACAGGTGGTCGCCAATGCTAAACGGCTGGCCGACGGGTTGATGAACCGCGGCTTTGAGCTGGTCTCCTCCGGGACGGATAATCACCTGATGCTCATCGACCTGCGGAACAAGGGGCTGACGGGCAAACCGGTGGCCAAGGCGCTGGATCGAGCGGGTATCGTGTGCAATTATAATTCCGTGCCGGGCGATACGGCCGGGCCGTTCAATCCGAGCGGGTTGCGTTTGGGGACGCCGGCGCTGACGACGCGCGGCCTTAAGGAAGCGCAGATGGATCAGGTGGCCGAGTGGATCAACACCGTGGCCGAGAATCTGGACAACGAGGCCGTCATCGCAAAGGTCGCCAAGGGGGTTGAGGAATTGTGCAGCCAATTTCCTGTGCCGGAGCTGTTTGTCAAACGCGCGGCCAATCAATAGCGGCCAAGGAGAGTGCAGGATTTGGATATCGTTGCAACCGTAGGCAACTTCAAAAATGAATAGTGCACGGTCAAGATGTCCGTATGACACGAATTCCACGGGCAAGATGCCCGTGCCACGAATTTTTTGAGGTTGCCTTGTGTTTCAGTTTGTCCGTGTGGTTCCTGGAACCTCACGGATCAGGACTATATTTGTCTGCTATTGAATTGTTTTCGGGTAATGTCCATTATTTCACTATTGAGATTCTTTTTTTGACTGGAATCGCAGGCCAAAACGGCTATAATCGTACCGATTCTGAAGATGTTGTGCTGCGGATGCGGCGTGTCCGCAAGACAACCTGGAAACTTAATCATCAATGTTGAAAACTGGGTTTAGGGATTTTTTGCATGGAAAGCGCGCTCATACTGGTGTGTATGTTTCTGTGGAGCGGGGCGTCGGTTGCCGAGCCGGGTGTTGTCGGCGGCTTGACGGCCCGGCAGGATATGCACCTCCGAACCCCGGACATGACGGTGTTTACCGATACGCCTGCGATGTGGGATCACATTCTTGGTTTTTCGGGCGGGGCGACGGTGACGGTTGGGGACAACCGGATCAGCGGTCGAGAGGGCTTTCTCTGGTTGAAAGTGCAGGGCACCGCCTCGCTTGACCCCGCGGATCGCTATTATCAGGCATACTTGTATCTTGAGGGGAATGTGCTGGTTGAGCAGGGGCCGCGTTCGAAGGCCACGCCATTCCAGCAAGCCACCATTCAGGGTGCCGATGCGTTGACGACGCAATTTGTGGTGTCGGGGGATGTGTTTTCGGCTGTTGACCGGCGTTATGAAGCGTCGTTTGTCTCTGTGCGATCTGAACCGATTTATCAGCGGGGTATGGCCGCGTTGTCGCCGGTGGCATTTGGTCCGGGTATCCCCCAGGGCGCACAGACGCCGGCGGTCCCGCGACGTGTCCCGGCCGATCCGCTGCGCTCACCGACGACGGTTGACCCCGTACGGCCGGGCGCTCCGGACGAGCCTGCGGTGCTTTATCCGGTGCATATCGCCTCGGCCACTGCGGCCATGTCCGAGATTCAGGTGACGACGCTGCCCGACGGGCAGGAGGTGATCATTGCGTCGGGTCGATTTTATTTGTGGCAGCAGCAGCCGGACGGACGGATGATTGAGTTTATGGCTGACAGTGTGGTTTTATATCTGGAATCGGGACAGTTTGATCTGGCCGACGCGCGAACCGGCAGCGAACTGGGACGCGGGCAGATTCGTACAGCCTATCTGGGCGGCAATATTGTGTTTACCGAATCGGAGCGAACGGTGCGAGCCGATGAGCTTTATTACGATTTTCGCAATCAGCGGGCGCTGATTGTCAATGCGTCACTGCGCGTCTTTGACCAGGATCGCGGCATTCCAGTGTATTTGCGCGCCGAGAAGTTGGGGCGCGTCAGTGAGACGTTGTATGAGGCCGAGAATGTCCAGTTGACCACCAGCGAGTTTTACCTGCCGCAGGTGTCGATCAATGCGTCTCGGATGATCCTGCTGACCGAAGAGCATTCCATCGCGCAGCGCGATCCGGAGACGGTGGATCGCGCCAGGACGTATGACGCCCGATTGTATGATATTGAAGCGCGCTATGGAAACGTCCCCTTTTTCCGGTGGCCGACTATGAGGACGGATTTTGTCCGTCCGGATACCCCGCTGAGCCGGATTCGCGTCGGGAATGATTCGGATTTCGGCACGTTTGTCGAAACACGGTGGCACCTGGCCCGGCTGTTGGGTCTGCCGGATGCGCCGGGTGTGGACAGTCGATTCGCCTTGGACTATTTCAGTCAACGCGGCGTCGGCACGGGGATTGACGCCGAGTACAAGACCGACAACGCCTTCGGTAGTTTCATTGGCTATGTGATGACCGACCGCGGGGAGGACGATTTGGGACGCACGCCGGATCGCCGCAACCTGGATCCGGACAAAGATATTCGCGGGCGTTTTAGTTTTCGCCATCGGCAGTTTCTGGAGGACGGCTGGCAGTTGACGCTGGAGACCGGTTATCTTTCCGATCGGCATTTTCAGGAGTGGATGTACCGCGACGAATTTTACACGGATAAAGAGCAGGAGACCCTGTTTTATGCCAAACGCATCTGGGATAATCAGGCCTTTTCAATTCTCGGTAAAGTGCGGCTCAATGATTTTGAGCGGCAAACCGAGGAACTGCCGACGATTGAGTATCATCGCCTCGGTCAGTCGTTCTGGGATCATCAACTGACCTGGTACAGCAGCACGCAGGTCAGTCGCCTGCGGGAACGCTTCGATAAGGACGACCTCGCCCCGGGCACAGGCGGCTTTTACAGCTTTGTCCATAGTCGTAATGAAATCAACTGGCCGCTGACGGTCGGGACGTTTAAGATCGTCCCGTTTGCGGCCGGCTCGTATGGGTTTGAAGACCGCGACAGTTTTGCGTTGGATATTCGCGGAAACGCCACCGGCCGTGAAAGCAGCGTCTTTCTGGGCGAAACGGGCGTTCGCGGCTCGACGGTGTTCTGGAAAGAAGACCCGACGGTGCAGTCGGCATTCTGGAACCTTAACGGCCTGCGGCATATCATTATGCCGTATTTTGAGGCGGTCGCGTATCAGTCGAGCGATTCGGCGATTGATATGCGTGATTATGTTCACGTCGGAGCAACGCAGCGATGGCAGACGCGCCGCGGAAGCGACCACACCGTTCAGGCGGTCGATTGGATGCGTCTGGATACAAATATGACGTGGGTGAGCGACGGCGCCGATTCATCCATCGGCCCGGTGAATACTTACGGCCCGGCGCGGTTTGTGTATCACAATCCGGCGATTCCGTTTTTGGTGCGGCGGGACAGTGTGTATTACGGGATGGCGCGAGATACGCTGGCGGCCGATTACGAATGGCGCGTCTCGGATACGTTTACGCTGCTCAGCGACGCCAATTATGACCTGCAAAGCGGTCACCTTCAACAGCTTAATGTCGGTATCAGCCGCTATGTGCATCCGGACATCAGTTATTACATCGGCAGCCGATACCTGCGTCCGCTGCTGGTGAATATCGATACGACCGGCGATGATATTTTTGATATTCGCGAAAAAGGCTCGCACTCGGTTATCGGGGCGATCACTTGGCAGATGACGCCGCGTTATGCAATGACGTTTGCACAGGAATACAATTTCGATTTCGGGCATAACGTGCGCAGCGAATTGACGGTTATCCGTCAGTACCATCGGCTGTTTTACGCCGTCAGCCTTTCGGTTGACGAATCGCTGAAGCGGAATTCGGTGATGTTCAGTATCTGGCCGCAGGGCGTCAGCGAGATGGGGATCGGCGCGCGGCGGTATGCCGGGCTGACCGGCGCGATGCGGGAAGAATAGAAAAAGTTAAAAGGTAAAAGGCAAAGGTAAAAAGTGCGGAATCAGCTTTCGGCTGAGGTATTTTAAACGAATATGAACGAATAATGTAAACGGTTAACACTTATTTTTCAGGAGAATGTATGGCTCTGGTTACCACCAAGAAAATGTTTGAGATGGCGTACAAGAACGGCTATGCCATCGGCGCCTTCAACGTCAACAATATGGAAATTACGCAGGGCATCGTGGATGCCGTCGTTGAAGAACAGGCGCCGCTGATCCTTCAGATCAGCAAGGGCGCTCGCGACTATGCCAAGATGAGTTACCTGCGGGCGATCATCGATGTGGCCGTGGCGGAAAATCCGGACATCCCGATCTGTATGCATCTGGATCACGGCGATACGTTTGAGATCTGCAAGCAGTGCGTCGATGACGGCTTTACGTCGGTGATGATTGACGCCTCGCATCATTCGTTCGAGGAAAATATCGCGATGTCCAAAAAGGTGGTTGACTATGCCCATGCGCACGGCGTCGTGGTCGAAGCGGAGCTGGGTCAGCTCGGCGGTATCGAAGAGCATGTCAAGGGTGTCGAAGACGTGATGGCGCACCTGACCGATCCCGACCAGGTGGTCGAGTTCGTCGAAAAGACCGGCGTCGATTCGCTGGCGGTGGCCATCGGCACCAGCCATGGGGCGTACAAGTTCAAGAAAGAGCCGAAACTGGCGTTCGATGTGGTGCAGAAGATTCAGGAGAAGCTTCCGGGCTTTCCGCTGGTGATGCACGGCTCCAGCAGCGTGCCGAAGGAATTCAAAGACTTGATCAACCAGTACGGCGGCCAGATGCCCGACGCGATGGGCGTGCCGGAATCGGCGATCTCGGAAGCGTCGAAGTTGGCCCTGTGCAAGGTCAACATCGATACCGACCTGCGGATGGCGCTGACGGCCAAGATTCGCGAGGTGTTCTGCACCAAGCCGGCCGAGTTCGATCCGCGCAAGTACCTCGCCCCCGGCCGCAAGGCGATTACCGAGATGGTCAAGCGCAAACTGCGCGTGCTGGGCTGCGCCGGCAAGGCCGCCGAGTGTCTGTAATGTAACCGGGTCCGTGCGAACGGACGAAATGCGATATCCATTGTGTTCGGCAGGGCGGCTTGCGGGCCGTCCTGCTCTATTCTGATGTTAAGCAGGAGTGGTTGACTTGAGTAAGAACAAATGCCACAAGGCGAACACCTGGCTGATTCGGTTGGCAGCGGCCGCGATGCTGTTGCCGGTGATCGGCTGCAAGCCGGATGAAGGATTTAACGACTACCGTCCATCTCGGAGCACTGAGGGCGTTGGCGTTCCCGAACAGGTCGGTGAGAGTACGCTGACCGCGGTGGAACGGATACTCCGCGGCGATTTCGACGGGGCCGACGTTGTTCTTCAGGCGGATCCGGAGGCGGTCGGCGCCGCGACGGTTCGTCAGTTGCTGGCGCGATACGAACAGCTTGAGGAACATCGTCGCCGTGAACGGCAAGCGGCTTACGACGAACAGATTGCCGAGCTGCGCCGGCTCGAAGGCGAGATGGCCGGTCAGGAGCCGCCCGATCCTAATAGCATCAATGAAGCGATGGTCGCGGTTATTTTAGCGCGTGAGTACGCCGCCGACGAAAACAAAGACGAGTTGCTCAGTGACTCCTTTGTGCAGCGGCTCATCGACACGATGCTGGATCGCGGGATGAGTTATCGCCAGGAGGGCAAATGGGTGGACGCCTACGCCAATTGTTATTACTGGATGACGCGGCTGTTTGAGGATGATCCGAGTTTCAAAGAGATCGCCGAGCAGCTTACGGAGTTGGCTTCGATTGAGGTATCCCTCAAGGACAGCGGATGCGGCGAAAATGCCGCCGAACGCCATGAGGGGATTCGTCCCGATATGCTGCTCCGTGCGGTCAACGCTCTGGAGACCAACTATGTCAACGGCGTTGCGTATCGTCCGATGATCGAGAAGGCCGTCCTGCGATGCGAACTGCTCGGCGAGGTCTTGCTCAAGAATCCGGACGAGTTGGCCTGGAAGGCTGAGCCGGAGGCGATTCATAGCTGGCTGGCCGGCGTCAAGGGGATGGACGACAGGGTCAAATCCGAGGAGATTGGCGATATCGGCTTTGAACAGTTTGTTCGATTGTTCGATGAGGTTCTGGGCTTAAACGCCGCGACTCTTCGACTGCCGCAGGAAGTGATCATTGCGCATTTTTCGGAGGCGGCCCTGTCGGCACTGGATCCGTATACGACGCTGATCTGGCCGTGGAGCGTCAGGGATTTTGAAAAGAGTATGACGCAGCAGTTTTCGGGTATCGGGGTAGAGATTTCGAACCGCACCGGCGTTTTGACGGTTTCCAGCCTGCTGCCGGACACGCCCGCCTACCGAACCGGCCTGGACGCCGACGATGAAATCCTGGCTGTCAACGGCGAATCGACCGTCGAGATGACCATTTATTGTGCGGTCAGCAAGATCACTGGCCCCAGAGGAACCAAAGTTACATTGACCATGCGTCGGCCTTCAACCGGCCAGACGTGGGATGTGACCATTGTCCGGGATCGCATTGTGGTTCAGCCGCTGCGAGGCTGGCGCCGCACGGAGCCGGGACACTGGGACCATCTGATCGATCCGGTCAACGGCGTCGGTTATATCCGGCTGACGGCGTTTACCGAGACCAGCGGGCCCGACCTCAATAAGACGCTTCTTGAGCTTGAGAAACAAGGACTCAACGCCCTGATTCTCGACCTGCGGTTTAACAGCGGCGGCTATCTGTCCAGCGCCGCCGAAGTGGTGGATCTGTTCATTCGTGAAGGCGTGATTGTCAAGAGCAGCCCGCGGCACGGCTTGGCGACCTACGAGATCGCCCGGCGCAGCGGCACGCATCCGAATTATCCGCTGGTCATTCTCATTAACGAATCCAGCGCCAGCGCCTCCGAGATCGTCGCCGGCGCGCTGCAGGATCCGCAGCACGAGCGGGCGGTTCTGGTCGGCGAACGCAGTTATGGTAAAGGCAGCGTACAGATGGTGGACCCCGTTATTGCCGGCGGCGGGGCGCAACTCAAATACACCGTGGCGTATTACCATTTGCCCAGCGACCAGCAGGTCAAGAATCGTTATCAGATGGAGCGGCTGGGGCGAAAAGATTGGGGCATCGCACCGGATATTGATGTGACGATGTACAGCAACGAATTGCGTGCGATGCTGGACGTGCAGCGCGACAATGACGTGCTGTTTCGAGCCGACCACGATCAGGACGGCGAAAAACCGATCCGGCATTCGCTGGAGATGACGCTCACGTCCGATCCGCAATTGGCCGTGGCCTTGATGGTCGCGCAGGCCAAGCTTGTGGCTGAAGGCAAACGCCTGACGCTGACGCCGCTAGAAGAGTTGCCGGCCGTTTCGCTTCAGACGGATTGAGCGTTTTTAGTTCGTAGTTCGTAGTTTTTAGTTCGTTTCAGGGAAATGATTATTAATTCCGGGAAATCTGTGTACTCTGTGGTTTCTGATGGAAGTATGAAAGGATACGGCATTGACCGAACAGACCGCGCCGAGCAAGTTTGAGCAGCAGCGTCGAGAAAAACTCGACAAGATTCGTCAGTTTGACCTGGACCCCTACGGCGACCGCATCGACGGCGTCCAGCCCGCCGCGACGGTCAAGGCCGCGTTTGTGGATGACGCGGAAGGCCAGACGGCCCGCTGTGCCGGGCGGATTGTGCTGCACCGCGACATCGGCAAGCTTATATTTATCACGCTGCGGGATTCGAGCGGGACGATTCAGCTTGGCCTGAGCAAAAAAATTCTGGAGGGGCAATGGGACTTTATCAAGCTGGTCGAATTGGGCGATATTGTCGTCGCCGACGGGCAGTTGGGAAAGACCAAAACCGGCGAGATCACAATCTGGGTTGAGTCCATTACGCTGCTGAGCAAGGCCCTGCTGCCGCCGCCGGAGAAATTTCACGGTTTGTCCGATGTCGATATGCGATATCGGATGCGTTATGTCGATCTGTGGGCCAACCCGGAAGTGATGGCGCGGTTTCAGCAGCGCAGTGCGATGACGGCCTCGATCAGGCGGTTTCTCTGCGAGAAAGGGTTTCTGGAGGTCGAAACGCCGATGATGCAGACGATTGCCGGCGGGGCGGCGGCTCGGCCGTTTATCACGCATCACAACACGCTGGATATCGACCTGTTTTTGCGGATTGCGCCGGAACTGTTTCTTAAGCGTCTCTTGGTTGGCGGGATGGAAAAGGTCTTTGAGATCAATCGCAACTTCCGCAACGAAGGCCTCAGCACGCGGCACAACCCCGAATTTACGATGATGGAACTGTATCAGGCGTACGCCGATTACAACGTGATGATGGACTTGACCGAGGAACTGGTCTGCCATCTGATCGAACGGCATTGCGCCTCGCAAACGCTGTCGTTCGGCGAGTTGTCCATCGACTACAGCCGTCCGTGGCGGCGGGCACGGTACGCCGATTTGCTCAAGGAATACGGCCAGTGCGATATGGACGATATGGCGTCGGTGCGCAAACGAGCTCAGGAGTTGGGGATTAACGATGTCAATAAAGACGACGCCGTGGTGGTCAACGAGGTCTTTGAGGCGACCGTTGAGGCGCATCTGATCAATCCGACGTTTGTGATCGATTACCCGGCGGCGATCTGCCCGCTGACCCGACAAAGCAAAAAAGATCCGCGGTTTGCCGAGCGGTTTGAGCTGTTTGTCGGGGCGATGGAACTGGCCAATGCCTATACCGAACTGAACGACCCGGTCGTTCAGGAGGCCAACTTCCGCCGCCAGCTTCGCGGCCAGAGGGACGACGAGACAATGGCCAAGATGGATGAGGATTTTATCACGGCGTTGAAGTACGGCATGCCGCCGGCGGGGGGGCTGGGCGTCGGCATCGACCGGCTGATCATGCTGCTGACCGACGCCACGAGCATTCGGGACGTGATTTTGTTTCCGCTGCTGAAACCGCTGTCTGCCAAACAGGAACAAGAAACTTAAGTATGAGGAAAAGCACGAAATTCGAAATCCGAAATTCGAAACAATATCAAATGACAAAAAGATAAAATTTTCAAAACAAGAAAGCCGCCAAAAAGTGTCCTGATTACACATGCGTTTTGGATTTTTGACATTTACATTTTGAATTTGTTTGGCATTTCGGATTTCGGATTTCGTATTTTCGCAGATCGGATTTTACAAATCGAACGGGCATAACATAAAATGAAGCATATCGGATGGACACTGTGCGGCCGTTATCTTCGGCGTCGGCTGATGGTGATGCTTAGCGTCGCCGCGGTTGCCCTCAGTTGCGCCCTGCTGATCGTCACCGACAGCCTGTTTACCGGCTTTATTGACGCGGTCGAGAATTCCGCCGGGCGGCATCTTGGGGATGTCCTCATTCAGGCGCCGCCCGGGCGAATTATTTCCGATTACAGCGTCCTCATCGAGCAGCTTGAGGCCACCGAGGCGGTGCAGGCGGCTACGGCCGTATTGAGCGGGCAGGGGCTTTTGCTCAGCGGTCCGGGTCGTGTGCGTCCGGTCAAGATTTGGGGCATCGAGCTGCCGCAGCGGCTGGCCGTCAGTCCGCTGACCGATGCGCTGCTGGTACAGGCAGAGAGGCCGACGGAGGAGATCGGCTTCGGCGATCCGGCGGACGGGCAGATTGGCGGCTTGGTCGGCATCGGCGTGCTGGCCCGTCCCGACGAAAAGACCGACCGCTATGATATGGAACTGGTACGCAGCTTTCTGGGGCAAACCGCCACGTTGACGACGGGTATGGCCCAGCCGGGCGAAGAGGGGCAGCGAACGCAGTTTCGCCGTCAGGTCATTCGGTTTACCATCACCGATGTTGTCACGACCGGCGTGAACGATTTTGACGAGGCGTTTGTCTATTTGCCGATTGACGTGATGTCGCGGACGCTGTTTCCCGCCGCCGACCCGGGGGCCGATATTATTCAAATTCGTCTTGCCCCCGGCGCCGACGAGCAGCAGGCGGTGGCGGTCGTCCGCGGCGTCTGGTATGCCTTTGCCCGCGACCGCTTTGCCTGGCTGGGATTGGCCGAGATCACCTCCACCCGCCAGATGCAGGCGCAACTCATCGCCGAGTACCACAAACAATTGCAAGTGCTGCTGTTCATCTTCGGGCTGGTTAGTCTGGGGATCATTTTGCTGGTGCTGTGCATTTTTTATCTGATTGTGATGACCCGCCGCAAGGATATTGCCATCCTCAAAAGCTACGGGCTGGGCAGCGTCTCGGTGGCGACGGTCTTTGTTCTGTTCGGCGCGCTGGCCGGGGCGCTGGGCGCGGCGCTGGGCGTCGGGCTGGGCTGCCTGATTACGCATTACATCAACCCCATCGAGCAGGCCATCAGCAATGTCTTCGGCCTGAAGGTCTGGCAGGCCAGTACCTATATGTTTACGCAGATTCCCAATACCGTCAACTGGTCGTCGGTCTGGTGGATTTGCGGGGCAGGTGTTCTGGCCGCGGCATTGGGTGCGTTGATCCCGGCGATCTCTGCGGCACGGGTCAAACCGGTGGAAATATTGCGATATGAATAAAAAGCAGGAGTAATGAGTTTTTAGTTTTAAGTTTTGAGTTAAGTGGCTTTAACTAAGAACTAAGAACTAAGAACTAAGAACTAAAATGTACAAGTGGATTCTCGCATGGCGGTATTTTCGTAAGCGGCCGATTACGCTTCTGGCGGTTGCGGCGGTGGCGCTGTGTGTATTTATCGTTGTCGTCGTGATGACCGTGATGAACGGGCTGGTGGGGGAGTTTCGTGAGAAAAATCACCTCTACGTCGGCGACTGCGTTATCAGCAGCGATTCACTCGTCGGATTTGGATATTATGAGCCGTTTGTTGATCAGCTTATCGGCCAGCCGTTTGTCGAAGCCGTTTCGCCGGTTGTCCGTCAGGTGGGGCTGTTGACGCAGCCGGGCCAGACGTGGAATATGGGCGTGGAGATTGTCGGCGTCGATCCGAGGTTCCACGCACGGGCGACGGGTTTCGGCGACAGCCTGCATTTTCGCAGCGACACGCCCGATCTGGCGTTTGTGCCGTTGTACGACTCATCGCTGGAAGGTTGCGTCGTCGGGATCGACAAGATTGTGCGGCGCAGTCCCGACGGCGACTATCTTCACGACCCCGAACCGTATCCCTTCACGCTGATCCTGAGCAGTTTTCCGCTGAACACTCGCGGCTTGCCGACTCGTGTCGGGACGGATATGGTCAGCAGCCGGACGTTTTACTACAGCGACAACAGCCACAGCGGCCTGGTCAAGGTGGACGCCAATGTCGTCTATATCCCGCTGGACAGGGCCCAGACGCTGTGCGGGATGGACAGTCCTCTCCGCCGCGTCAATGAAATCTCCATTTCGTTTCGTCCCGGCGTGTCGCTTGCCCACGGCGTCGCTCAGGTTCAAACACTCTGGCACGCCCATGTCGCGGCCCATCGCGACCAACCCGGCGGCGACCTGTTCGACTATGTGGCCGTTGAAAGCTGGCAGCAAAACCGTCGTGCGTTCATCGCCCCGATGGAAAAAGAACAGACGATGCTGATACTGCTGTTTCTGATGCTCGGCATCATCACCGTCTTTATCGTCTTTGTGGTGCTGTATATGATCGTCAGCCACTCCGGCCGGGACATCGGCATTTTGCGAAGTATCGGCGCCCCGACCGGCGGCGTGGTAGTGGTGTTTGAGGGCTTTGCGATCCTGACCGGGCTTGTCGGCGCCGCAACGGGCGCCGGGGCCGGGATGCTGTTTTTGTGGCGCATCAATGCCATTGAGGACTGGCTGCATCGCACCCGCGGCTGGCAGTTGTGGGATCGCTCCGTGTATGCCATCGGCGACATCCCCAATCAGATCGACCCGGTCCTGATTGCGTCGGTGTTTGGGGCCGCGATTATCGCCTGCATCATCGGCGGCCTTGTGCCGAGCCTGAAGGCCGGGCTGAAACGGCCGGTGGAAACGCTGCAAGTCAGCCAACTATAAGGGAAAAGGGTAAAAGGAATAAATAATGACGGCGATTATCAAGGCCAGAGAGATTCACAAGTCTTATAAAATGGGCAAGAGTACCCTGGATGTGTTGCGGGGGGTCGATCTTTCCGTGAAAAAAGGGGAGTTTTTGGTCATTGTCGGGGCCTCCGGCAGCGGCAAGAGTACACTTTTGCACATTCTCGGCGCGTTGGATCAACCCACAAAGGGCAGTGTCGAGTTTGACGGCATCCGCTTAAACACCCTGTGGGGGCGCAAACTTGACCGGTTTCGGAATCACACCGTCGGATTTGTATTTCAGTTTTATCATTTGTTGAACGAATTAAGCGTCCTGGAGAATGTTTTGGCCCCGGCGATGGCGTCAACGGGGACGCTGGGCTGGCTGACTGTTCGAAAACGAACAATAAATCGCGCCGAAAAGCTCTTGGAGCAGTTCGGCCTCAAGGACCGGCTCGGCCACAAGCCCTACGAGTTGTCCGGCGGCGAACGGCAGCGGACGGCCTTGGCGCGGGCGTTGATCAACCAGCCGCAGGTCCTTTTGGCCGACGAGCCGACAGGAAACCTTGACTCTCGGACAGGTTCTGGTATCTTGGAGTCGCTCAGTACTCTGCATCAAGCGGGACAGACCATCGTGATGGTCACGCACGACGAGCGGATCGCCGGGCGGGCCGGTCGAGTCATTCGACTTACCGACGGCAGGGTTCAAGAGATATAATATAGCCGAATAAAGATATAATTACGGAGAACGATATGGCGTTAAAGATTTGGTTGGGCGATGGGCTGGTCGATGAGCACGAGGCAAAAATCTCGGTGTTTGACCATAGCCTGCTCTATGGCGACGGTGTGTTTGAGGGGATTCGGGTCTATAGCGGCAAGGTGTTTGAGCTGAAGGCTCATCTGGAGCGACTGTTCGAGTCGGCGCATGTCATCCGGCTGACCATCCCGATGTCAATCGAGCAAATGACCCAAGCGGTGCTGGCGACCACCGAGGCCAACAGCGTCCGCGACGGCTATATCCGGCTGATCGTAACCCGTGGCATCGGAGATCTGGGGCTGAATCCTTTCCTGTGCAAAGACGGCAAGGTCATTATTATTTCCGATAACGTCAAGCTCTATCCTGAAGAGTTCTACGAAAAAGGGCTGAAGGTTATCAGTGCCGCGACCATTCGCAACCACCCGATGGCGCTGCCGCCGCAGATCAAGAGCCTCAATTACCTCAACAATATTCTGGCCAAGATCGAGTCCATCGACGCCGGCGCCGGCGAGGCGATTATGTACAACCACCTCGGTTTTGTCGCCGAGGCATCGGGCGACAACGTCTTTCTCGTCAAAGGCGGCGTGGTCTATACGCCTCCCGTTCAGGCCGGGTCACTGGACGGCATTACCCGACGCGTGGTGATCCGGCTGGCAAAGCAGGAAGGCATTGGCGTCGTGGAAAAAGACCTGACGCGGTTTGACCTGTATTCGGCTGACGAACTCTTCCTGACCGGCACGGCCGCCGAGGTGATCGGCGTTATCGAGATGGACGGACGTGTCATCGGCACGGGCAAACCGGGCGAGATGACCAAACGGTTGCGCACGTTGTTTTTCAAGGCGGCCCATTCCTGAATCGAGCCTGCGTGAAGACGACGAATCACAACTTTTCCGATTTATCCACACTGCTAAGGCCTGTCGCCGCCGATCTGGAGCAGGTGCGGGAGTGCATCAGCCGCGTCTTGACCGAAGTGGTCTGGCCTGTCGGCGATCTTCTGTCGCAGCTTGACTTGTGCGGCGGCAAGATGCTGCGTCCTGCGATGACGCTGCTGGGCGGCAAATGCCTCGGTTCGGTCGCTCCTGAACAAATTGATTTGGCGGCGATTATGGAGATGATACACTTGGCCTCGCTGCTGCACGATGATGTGATCGATCAGGCGCAGGCCCGCCGCGGCCGCCGCAGCGCAAACGCCCTCTGGGGTAATACGCAGGCGGTGCTGCTGGGGGATTTTGTGCTGAGCAAGGCCTTCGCACTTGGCACGGCGCTGCACTTGCCGGAAGCGTCGGCCATCCTCTGCAAGACCGCCGAAGCGATCTGCACCGGGGAGATGCGGCAAAACCTGCAAAAGGGCGACTGGACGATTACCGAGGCGGATTATTTAGCCGTCATTGAGGCCAAAACCGCCTCGCTGTTCGGGACGTGCTGTCAACTGGGTGCGTTGGCGGGCAAGGCCGAACCGGCCATGCAGACACATCTGCAACAGTACGGCACGGCTTTCGGAATGCTCTTTCAGATTGCTGATGACCTGTTGGACATCTTCGGCGATACGAACAAGGAAGGCAAGTCCCTCGGTGCCGACCTGTTCAATGAAAAGCTGACGCTGCCGGTTGTCCATTGGCTCATGCAGGATCGCCAGCAACGGCAAAACGTCCTCAAACGTTTGATGCAGAGCGCCGACCGGGCCACCCTTCGTCAAACCCTTCACGAAAGCGGGGCAGTTGACTACACCCTTGGTCGAGCTGAGGACTATGCTCGCATCGCATGTGCCGCGCTGGCCGAGCTACCCGAATCCGACGCTAAACAGTCCTTGTTGGGGCTTGTGGCTTATGTCGTAGGCCGTGTTGATGTCTGCCGCCCGTAGGGGCGCAGAGGTGTAGGGGCTGCAGGTCAAGATCGAGTTTGAGAACAAAGAAGACATTGGGTTAGGCATTGCCCTGCCCAAGGGCAAGGTACGCGTCTTCAAGGCCGACCCCGCCGACGGAACGCTGGAATTTGTCGGCGAGGATGAAATCGACCACACCGCCCGCAAAGAAAAGCTGTCGCTGTATATCGGGGATGCGTTTGATATTGTGCCGGAGCAGAAAATCACCGACCAGCGGCGCAGCGACCGGTTTTTGACGTTCACTCGAAGTGTTGAGATTCGCAACCGCAAACCAGACCAGGCGGTGTCGGTTTTTGTCGATGAAATCATTCCGCGCTATGTCAACTGGAAGATCGACAAAAACTCGCTTCCATTTGAAAAGAAGGATGCCTACACTTGCCGCTTTAAGGTCGATGTCGCCGCCGACAGCACGGTTACGCTGGTCTATACGATGACGCAGACGTGGTAGCGGCAGAGGATAGATGATAGAGGTTAAAAGATAGACAGTAGGGGCGACCCCGCCTTTCTTGCGGAGTTGTACCGGGCGGATCAGGGGGCAGACACACAGGTCTGCCCCTACGCTCTTATTGTTGACTGAATAATAATGAACCGCAGAGGTTACCGAAGACACCCTGTTAAGTGCGCAGCAAAAAAGGCCGGTTCGCTGTGAACCGGCCTTTGGGTGTTAAGGCTTTTCTGTCAAGTCGTTCGCTTAGAACTTCAGACTGTAGGAAATCCCACCGTACAGGAAATCCTTTTTCGGAGCAAAAACGGAATCCACAAGCGTGTTCTGATAATACAACTGCGGAGTAATGGCTCCGCCGGTCAACGGGCACTGCATTTTTGCCTTCAGTCCCCAGACCATGTGTGTCCAGTCATGCTTCATATCCATTGGGCCGGCGCCATCGTTATAGACGATATCCCACGAGAAAGTCATCGGTGCTTCGGGCACTTCCGGTATGCTGAAGTTGTAGTCAAAGCCGACTGCAACAATGCTTCCGCTCTTGACTGTCAAGGGATCGCCTAAGGAATCGGTGGTGCTTCGACCGCTGCGGGCTTGCCATACATAGTAGTAGTTGATGTGGGGCACCAAGCCGCCGACGAGGAGTTGGGGCATATCCATCTCTACGAACACTTCCTGAACGTCAACGCCTTTTGACGGCATGTCGATAAAGTCATAGTACCGCCAGCCGAGGGTGTAATCGGTCTTGAAGCAGTTTTCCAAAATGCTTCCGCCGTAGTACAGTGTGTATGCATACTCGGTTTCGTTGACATGGCCGGAGTTATTTGCGTATGAGGCCATGAGGTTGGCGCCGATGCCGCCGCCCAGATCAAAGTCCACGCTGGGCTGCCAGACAGGCGAGCTACCCATTTTGTTAATACCGTGCCAGATATAACGGCTCATAAAGGTTAGGTCTGCCGTGATGCCGACATCCGTACCGGCAACATCTGCGGCCTGAACTGCGGGCACCAAGCCGCACAGTACTGCCAATACCACAAGTGTCTTCTTCATTTTCGATCTCCTTTCAACAAAGAATCGCGGTTACTTGTTTCTACAGTTTCACTTTTTACACGGTGTACATACTCTACTCTCAATTGTTTGCCCGGCCTTAACAGAACACCGATAGTAAGATTATCGCTATTTTCGTGGGATGCAAGAAAATATTTTGATTTTTTGTAAAGAATAACCTTATTATTCGCGAAATAACAGCAAAAAGCCAAAAAATAACTGTTTTGGTAGGTTTTATTTTAGCGTGTCGTCGCGGCCCGCGGCGTCAGCATCTCCTTCGCCTGGCCGACCAAGTAAAAGCTGCCGGTGACGCAAATCAGGTCTTCCCGTGTGACCGCACTCTGGGCGACTCGCAGCGCCTCGCGCAGGGACAGGGCGGTCTGGCACATTTTGCCGCAAATGTCGGTGTACATTTCGGCCAGATCCATCGGAAAGACCGCTTTGGGTGAATTGCTGCGGGTAAAGATGACTTTGTCGGCTCCGTACTGCAGCTCGGTGAGCATGCCCCGCACGTCTTTGTCCGCATTGCAGCCGAAAATAAAGACCAGCGAATCGTAAGGAATGTGTTGGCCGATGGCCTGAATCAGTGCGCGGACACTGGCGGCGTTGTGCGCCGCATCCACAAGAACGCGGGGATCGCGATAGACCATCTCCATTCGCCCGGCCAGTTTAATATCGGTCAGACCAGAGATTGCCTTTTCGTCGTCGATGGTGTAGCCCTGACTTTTCAGTCGATCCAGCATCGCCAGCGCCAGCCCGCAGTTGATGGCCTGATGCTCGCCGGGCAGGGGAACCCGAAGATGCTCGAAACGGCTCGTCGGCGTCGTCAGGCAGATACGCGTATGCGGCCCGTGTTCGCGCGACGACTCAAACCGATACGAAAAATCTACATCTTTGCCCGTGATAATAAACGGCGCCTTAACGCTGGCGGCCTGCTTTTTAAGGGCTTTCATCGCAATCGGATCTTGGTAGACCGTCAACACCGGAACGCCTTTTTTTATGACCCCGGCCTTTTCTGTGGCGATGCAGTCCAGGGTTTCGCCCAACAGATTCTGATGATCGATGCTGATGCTGGTAATGCCGATTAGTTCGGGGACAATGACGTTGGTGCTGTCCAGCCGCCCGCCCAACCCGGTTTCAATAATCGCCAGATCGACGTTGTGATCGGCAAACTGCAAAAAGGCAATCGCGGTGATAATCTCAAAAAACGTCGGCCGATCATCCTGTTTTGCCATTTTTTCTAGGGTTGCGTGTACCCGATTGATTAAATCCAGAAATTCTTTCCGCGTGATCATCGTCGAATTGACCACAATCCGCTCATGCAGCGTGGTCACATGCGGCGAGGTGTAAAGCCCGATGGTGTAGCCGTTGGCTTCCATCATTCGGGCCAGCATCGTTGCCGTCGAACCCTTGCCTTTGGTGCCGGCGATATGCACGCATTTTGTTTTCTTATGCGGATTGCCCAGCCCCTTGAGCAGTGCGTTCATCCGATTCAGGTCAAACGTTGTCGCATTATAGCGCAGCCGCTGCTGCTTTTCGTAGTCCGTCGTCGTGAACAGGTACTGCATCGCCTGTTCGTATGTCCGAAACGCCTTTGCGGGGCGCTTTACCTTGGCAACCGGGGTCGAAGATTTCTTTTTAACAGTCTTTTTCGTATTGGATTTTTTTATAAGTACCATAATTTTGTGTATTCTATCACAAAGGACGGTGTCCGTCAATGAAATCCTTAACCACCGCCTTTTTGCGAAGCGTGGTCAATTTTCAATTCGACTGTAAATCTTTATATATAAACCAATTACTGAATTTCTACAGGGCTTGAGAAATTTTAAGGCCCCTATTCATTGAAACACATTTACTTATTTCAAAATAAACAAAACTTATCCATTGTTCGGCAAAAAACTGTCCTCACCTACGGGTTTGTTCTTAATTATAGATGCGCATTGTTCGTTTTTTGTTACAAGAAATCCGAAGAAATAAAAAAATTAAAGGGCTTGCAAGCGAAGGGCGTTTACAGTAGGATAATCCCTCTTTTGGGGTCATAAAAGCAAGGTTTAAGAAAAGTTATAGTAAAAAAGGAAAAACATGGCGAACAATATCACAAAGACGGGACTTTCGGCACTCGATGAGCTTTGTATCAACACGATTCGGTTTTTGTCCATGGACGGCGTTCAGGCGGCCAAGTCCGGACATCCGGGTATGCCGATGGGGATGGCGGCACCGGCCTACGCCCTCTGGATGCGGCACCTGCGGCATAACCCCGCTGACCCGAACTGGATTAACCGTGACCGGTTTGTCCTGTCGGCGGGGCATGGCAGTATGTTGATTTATTCGCTGCTGCACCTGTGCGGCTATGACCTGTCGCTGGAGGAGTTGAAGAACTTCCGCCAGTGGGGCAGCAAGACTCCCGGCCACCCCGAATACGGCCACACGCCGGGCGTTGAAGTGACCACCGGCCCGCTGGGGCAGGGCATTGCCAACGCCGTGGGGATGGCGATTGCGCAGAAGTACCTGGCGGCGCGGTATAACACCGCCGACTGGAAAATCTTTGACTACACCATTTATACCATCTGCGGCGACGGCTGCCTGCAGGAAGGCGTCAGCGGCGAGGCAAGCAGTTTGGCAGGTCATCTGGGGCTGGACAACCTGATTGTTATCTATGACGACAATCATATCACCATTGACGGCGAGACAGGATTGTCGTTCAGCGAAGATGTGGCCGCCCGCTACCGCGCGTACGGCTGGAACGTGGTCGAGATCGGCGGCGACGGCCATAATATTGAGGCGCTGGATAAGGCCATCGAGGCCGCCAAAGCGCAGACCGAGAAACCGACGCTGATCAAGTTCCGCTCGCATATCGGCTACGGCAGTCCGAACTTTGTCAACACCCACACCGCCCACGGCGCGCCACTGGGTGATGACGAAATCAAGCTGATTAAGAAAAATTTCGGCTGGGACCCCGAAAAGAGTTTTGTTGTGCCCGCCGAGGTCGCCGCTCACATGGGTCAGTGCAAAACCAAAGGACAAGCGTTTCAGGCGGACTATCAAAAGACCTTTGATGCCTGGGCCAGGACTAATCCCCAGTTGGCGGCGGAACTTAAGGACGCGCTGGCGGGCATGACAACCATTGACACGGCCAAACTGCCGACGTTTGACCCGGCCAAACCGGTCGCCACACGCTCGGCCTCCGGCAAGACGCTGGAAGCGCTGATGCCCGGTATGCCGCTGGTCGTCGGCGGCTCGGCGGATCTGACGCCCTCGAACAACACTTGGTTTAAGGGTGCCGAGAACTTCTCCAAAGCCAACCCCGGCGGGCGCTACATTCGCTACGGCGTCCGCGAGCACGCGATGGGGTCGGTGATGAACGGTATCGCCGTCAGCAGACTTGTGCGGCCGTACGGCGGGACGTTTTTGGTGTTTGCCGACTATATGCGTCCGGCGATTCGCGTTGCGGCGCTGAGCCAGTATCCGACGATCTTTGTCTTTACGCACGACAGCATCGGCGTCGGCGAAGACGGCCCGACCCACCAGCCGGTCGAGACGGTTGCCTCGCTGCGTGCGATTCCGAACCTGAAAGTGTTCCGCCCGGCCGATGCCAATGAAACGGCGTGGATGTGGAAGTATATGCTTGAACACGCCGACGGCCCGGCGGTCACCGCCCTGACGCGGCAAAACCTGCCGGTGCTGGACCCGGCAAAATATCCGGGGATGAAGGATTTTGACAAGGGCGCGTATGTGCTGGTCAAGGCGGACAACCCGGACGTGCTGCTGCTGGCGACCGGTTCGGAGGTGCAGTTGGCGATGGCCGCCGCCGCGACACTGGCCGCCGAAGGCGTCAAGGCGCAGGTCGTCAGCATGCCCTGTTGGGCACTTTTCGAGGCACAGGATGCCGGTTACAAGGAAAGCGTCATCCCGTCGTCGGTCAAGGCTCGCGTCGGTGTCGAGGCCGGCATCCGCATGGGCTGGGATCGCTGGATCGGCGACAGCGGCGAGTTTGTCGGCATGGGCGGCTTTGGCGCATCGGCGCCGGCCAATACCTGCTTCGAGAAATTCGGCATCACCGCCAAAGGCGTCGTGGCCGCGGCCAAAAAGGCGATGCAGAACAGGTAACGCGACTCAGCCAAAAATGAAAGGGCGGCTGACTGTTATACTGCCGCCCTTTTTTTGTTACCTGATGCATCACCCCGAGAGCAGTACTGACGGCTTTTAGCTTGCTTTTTTGGCCGGTTTCGGGTATAATACCATCTTGAAAAAAGAGGAATTTCGAATAACGGAACCGGCTGATGTCGACGATGACCTTAACTTATTGAGAGGATTGCAATGGCTGGGAAAAAACGGATTAAACGGATTGCGGTGATGACCGGCGGGGGGGATTGTCCGGGGTTGAATGCTGTGATTCGTGCGGTAACCAAGACGGCGATCAGCCGGTACGGGATTGAGGTGTGGGGGATTGAGGACGGTTTTCTCGGTTTGATTGAAGGGCGGATGCACCCTTTGCAATACGAGGACGTCAGTAATATTCTGACCGTCGGCGGCACTATCCTCGGCTCGTGCAACAAGTCCAATCCGTTTGCCTTCCACGTGTCCGCCGGCAAAGGCACACGCAAAAAAGACGTCTCCGATATCTGTGTGCACAACCTTGAGCACAACCGGATTGACGCTCTCATCTGTATCGGCGGCGACGGGACGATGGCCTCGGCGTCGGCGTTCGCCAAAAAGGGGGTCACGGTGATGGGCGTGCCCAAGACGATTGATAACGATCTGTGGGGAACGGAGGTGACCTTCGGCTTCAATACCGCCGTCAACACCGCCGCAGATGCGCTTGACAAGGTGCATACCACCGCCAGCTCGCACCATCGGGTGATGATCGTCGAAGTGATGGGGCGTTATGCCGGATGGATCGCCCTGTATGCCGGGGCCGCCTCGGGCGCCGATGTTATCCTGATTCCCGAAATCCCGTACCGGTTCGACGCGATTGCCGAGTATATTCAGGCCCGGTCGAAAAAAGGCAAACGGTTCAGCATTATCGCCGTCGCCGAGGGCGCAAAGCCCGAAGGCGGTCAGGCCTTCGTCGCCAAAATCCTCAAAGACAGCCCCGACCCGATTCGGCTTGGCGGTATCTCCGCGGTATTGGCCGAGCAGCTGGAAACGCTCACTGGCCAGTCGTGCCGGGCGGTCATTCTCGGCCACGTCCAGCGCGGCGGCTCGCCCTGCCCGTATGACCGTACGCTGGCGACGCAATTCGGCCACCATGTCGTCGAACTGCTGGCCAAGGGCAAACGCAATCGCCTCGTGGTCATCAAGAATGGGCAGCTTGACAGTATCCCGCTGCATCAGGCCGCCGGACGCATCAAGACTGTGCCGAAGAATCACCCCCTTGTCTTGGCCGCCAAAGCGGTCAATACGAGTTTTGGGGTATAATCTGTATCGACATAAATCTGTTTTATGAGAACTCAAAGGCCTGTTGTGTCGTAGGGTTTTTCAGATACCATCGGGTCTGTTGGTTAAGTTGACAACCGTTGTCGAAGGCAAGAGTTATGCGAAAAATCAATGTTGTTGTGATGACGCTGGCCGGTTTGCTGCTGGTCGTCGCCGCTATTCTCAAAGCCCACGAAGTCCTGACTGTCTATTTTCCCTCATGGCGCACGCATGGGGTGTGGGAGTCGTGGGAATTTTTTCTGTTCCAGATTCCTGTTGAGTTTGCGCTGGGGGTGTGGATGGTCAGCGGCCTGTTTCGCAAGGCCGCCTGGACGGCGGGTACCGCGGCATATTTGGGCTTTATCGGCGTGACTCTCTATAAAGCGATGGCCGGAGAAACATCCTGCGGTTGTTTCGGCCGTGTCGAAGTGGACCCGTGGGTGACGCTGTTTGCCATTGATGTTCCGTTTGCTTTGCTGCTGCTGGTATTTCGTCCGAAAGGGCACAAACTCCTGCCGCCGCCGTGGCCGGATGTGCGTCATGCGATTGCCACGGCCGTGCCGATTTTTGCGGCGCTGATCTTTACGGCTCCCTTGCTGGTGGCATTGCGTCCTGAATTCATCCAGCCCACAGATTGGACTCCTCACGTTCCGTACCCCCGGCCCGACCCCAGACTGCAACCCATCGATCCCATCGATCCCATCGACCCTATCGATCCAATCGAACCCGTCGAACCTATTGAACCAATCGAACCCATCGAACCTGTCGAACCCGTCGAACCCAATATGCCAGAGGTCATTGAGCCTGATCCCGTAATCAAACCTGATCCTGATCCAGCGTCTGATCCTGACCCGGATCCCGATCCGGATCCCGATCCGGTGGTCGAGGCGCCTCCGCTGTGGCCCTGGCTGGAATACATCGATATCGCCGACCAGCTCACCGACGGCATCGTCGTGGCTTATATGTATCATTGGGACTGTTCGACCTGTGCCGAAAGCATTCCCAAATATGAGGCGTACAACCAGGAATTGAGCCGGATGGGTCTCGATGAATTCAAAATCGCCTATCTTGCCATTCCGCCCTACGGCCCGGAAGGTGCGGGGCCTGTGCCGGCCGACACGACGGCTTTGCACGGCAAACTGACCGACCAGCGGCGATGGGCCGTCACCAGTCCGTTCGTGGTGGCACTCATCGAAGGGACGGTGGCCAAAACCTGGCCTCAAGGTACGTCCCCGGAGCCGGACGAAATTCTCGACGAGATTTTTAGTCCCTGACATGAGAAATTTGTGAACCGTTATATTCGACCGACGTAAATAGCTGACAATGTGAGATTAAAAAAACATTCACTCGCTTATTGAAAGGTCGAAACCATGAAGACGAATATACTCAAAAAACTGTCAGCAGTTTGTCTAGTTCTGCTGATCTCCGGTGCGGCATGGGCCTGCGGTGGCAGAGGCGGGTCATGCGGCGATAAGGATACCAAAGAGACTGCCGTGTTGCTGACACAATTCAGAGCTCAAAATGCCGAGGAGAAAGATCAAGATGGGGGCGGCTGTAAAGGCGCTGATCATCAGGGCTGCCCTTACAAGGCGTGAATATAGCGAGTGGAGACTCTTGCAAATTTACGAAGAATGCCTTTGCACATAGCGAAAATCGGAAAATAGATTCGTTGTGTGCAAGGCTTTTTTTTTTACCGTCACACCACAACCTGCGGAAAAAAGATACTTGTTCCCTGTTGTTACATTTGGGCAGAAGAGATTTTAGACATTCGGCCGCGACAGCGATCACAGGTACAGGCATTTACCATTCGCAGGGACGACGTCCCGAACAGCGACCGCGTATCCATCAAGCGGGCGCCTTTAGCCTGCATCTTACGCAAGGCAACTTCCGCAGCCCCTTTATCCAGCGACCCGATTGCGTCATACACCACAATGACGTTTTTCTGCCGCACCAATAGCCCCAGAACGGTGGTCAACACGGCGGTCTCGGTCGGCCCGCCGATCACCACATATTCATTGGCCTTTGTCTCCGTGAGCATTCGTTCGGCGCGCGGCTCGTCAAAGGGATCTGACGTCCGCTTGCAGAGGATGATCTGCTCAAATTCACTGAGGTCTTCGCGCGGGAGGTCGGTGTTGTCGTTGGCATCAAACGTGATATGACGACTGCGAAGTGTATAACGAAGCTTCCGGACACCGTCGGTGCCCAGCAAACAGTACGGTTCGTGATGGTCATTGGGGTAATGAACTAAGGCCGTCGAAACCACACGGGTATGTTCGTGACGTGCCCATGCCATAACCCGTCGAATATTAGCCAGTACGCGGCGATGGTTCCGCACGCACATCCTGCCATCCGCCAGAAATAAATCCTGCTGCGTATCCACATCAACCAGAATCCGTCTTTTCCGCAAATTTAGGATTGGCCGTATCATACGCCACTCAACAAAAGTGTTTTTTTTATCGACATCCATACCTTATTTTACGTGTTTTGCTACACACGGTTCTTGTTTCATTTTCGTATCGAACCGTTGCGGGCTTGACTTTATTGTTTTTTGCGACAAAATACGCAATCAGGCTCATTTTCGCAGTGATAATGATTATATTAGTGATAGGAAATTACTTATCCCAATGGCAACACGGGTATTACAGGATTATCCCTCGGTATCCATTCAAGACCAAACCCTTGAAGGGATTGTTGATTTTGAGGTTCTTTTCGGACGTTCGGGACCGGTCGAGATTGAAATCGGCTCCGGCAGGGGTACATTTTTGGTCGCACAGGCCCAAGCGTTTGACCAGACCTGTTTTCTGGGTATCGAATGGGCACGGAAATTTTATCGCTATACCGTGGATCGCATCGGGCGGCGGGGACTGAACAATGTCCGCTTGATTCGCACGGACGCCGCTCAGTTTATTGCCGCGCATGTTCCCGACGGCGGTGTGGACGGCTTTCATCTGTATTTCCCCGATCCCTGGCCCAAAAAATACCACCATCGACGGCGTTTTTTCTCTTCGGAAAACCTTGCCCGGATGCTGTGCTGTCTCAAGCCCGCCGGCTGGATCAACATGGCAACCGACCATCAGGGCTATTTTGAGCAGATGCAGCACGTCGCCGGGCAGGCCGTCGAGGCCGGACAGGTTCAGATTATCCCCTTTCGACGGCCTGCGGGCGCCCAAGACGGCGAAATCGTCGGCACCAACTATGAACGCAAGTATCTCAAAGAAGGGCGTCCCAGCTATACGCTCACGCTGCAAAAACAATGAACGCCGAGACGATTGATCTTGCCGCCGCACAGGCCGCCCTTGCCGCCCACCAAGAGGTGTTTTCCATCTTTTCGCGTCTGCTGATCGAGCACAACCACACGGTCAATCTGACCCGAATCAATACGCCGGAAGATATACGGCTCCGGCATTTCCTCGACTCGCTGGCGGGATTAGCCGTGTTGGATACGTTGGCCGCCGATTCCCAAGAGCGTTTGTCGCTGATCGATGTCGGCTCCGGGGCGGGGTTTCCCGGCCTTGCAATCGCTATTGCACGGCCGGACTGGATGGTAACATCGCTGGAGGCAACCGAGAAAAAAGCCCGTTTTCAGCGGCTGATTTGTGAGGAACTGGCGATTGAGAATGTGATTGTCCGGTGCGAGCGAGCCGAGACGGCGGCGCACGCCCCGGACCTGCGTGAGCGGTTCGATGCGGCCACGGCGCGGGCGGTTGCGGGGCTGGATGTGTTGGCGGAGCTGACGCTGGCATTTGTGCGGCCCGGCGGACTGGGGCTGTTCTGGAAGGGGCCGCAGGTTCGGGATGAATGTGCCGCGGCCGCAGCGGCCTTTGAAACGATGGGAGCGGCACCGCCGAGTCTGTTCCGCTATAATCTGCCGGAAATCACTGCGACTCTGTATCTTGCCGCCGGCGAAAAACGCAGCGCTTCGCCATTCAATCGGCCGCGTCGAAACTTTGCTGCCATCAAAAGACACCCTCTGAAATAGCCCATGTCGATTTTTTATCGGACGATTAGGTAATATTTTTCATATCAGAGTTTTTTTCAAAAGTGATCCCCATGAAGGGCCGATACGTTCTGTGGACAACACGCCGGATAAACGGAAGGGCCCGGTCTGAATAATCCGCTGGGTGATTTGAAAATGTTAGCGAATTAGAAGCGAAAGGAATGATCGTGAGCGGTAAAGTACTTGTTGCTGAAGACAACCCTTCCAATCAAAAATTGATCAGCATTCTATTGCAGAAAATGGGCGTCGAAACGGTGATTGCTCAAAACGGGAGAGAGGCTGTTGATAAAGTCGCGTCCGACAGCTTTGCCCTGATCTTGATGGATATGGAAATGCCGAATCTGAACGGTTTCGAAGCCACCCGCGCACTGCGCAACAAAGGCTGTCAAACCCCCGTCTTTGCCCTGACGGCAAACGCGATGACCGACGATGAACACAAATGCATTGAGGCCGGGTGCGACGGTTACCTGGCCAAGCCGATCGATCGCGCCAAGCTTGGCGAGATCGTGGCTCGCTATATTCCGATTCAGGTTTAACCGGTGTCCTGTGTGTCTTCGGTGGTTGATTAACCGTGAGGAGTCGCTTTTCGCAGTTTGCGTTCCTGCATCATACAGAACAGCACCGGTACAATCAGAATATCCATAATGGAAACGACCATCCCGCCGAAGGAGGGGATGGCCATGGGAATCATAACGTCGGTGCCGCGGCCGGTAGAGGTCAGCACGGCCAAAAATGCATAGGCCTCTTCGACCACATCTATCTCGGCAAATCCTTTCCGTCCGTCAAAGAGTACATAGCCGACCAGAAACGTATCTTCGCTCTTGATCATATCGAGGCCGCGGGAAAATTCGATGTCGGCCAACTGGATCAGCGGTACCTGCACGCCGGCGTTATAGCTGTTCGTTCAGAGCGGCAGAGTGATCGAGACCATCGCCAGAAAGGCGTCCCGTCGATGGCCGCCGGGCATGGCCGCCTTGTCCATTTGTATCCATTCCAACCCCAGCGTGATATTCGGCCGCGACCGCTTCTGCGCCAGTTCGACGCGGCTGCGGGCGGCAGCAATCTCATAACTCATCGCCAGTTCCGGGTTGTTGTCCATCAGTGCCGCGACGACTTGGGCGGCATCAATCACCCGGTTGGATAATTGTGCCTGAAGGGGCCAGGGCAAATTCGATTTCGACGTGCGATTCAACACCGCGTTGACCATTTCCACAACCGGCTTCTTTATGCGGCCAAGCGTAATCCATTCATCTTCCAGCATCGCCAGTTCGATCTATGCCCGTATGATGTCGGGATGTGTTGCCGCCGCCGTGCGGCAGCGGGACTGTACGACCTGCTCAAAATGCCGCAGCAGTTCAAGATTGTCTTGAGCAATATCAAGCGCACGGCCAAGGTAGGCGAATTCATAATAGGCCGTCTAGGTTTGCGCCGTCAGTTCCAGCCGTGCGGCCTCAAACCGCCGTCCCGCTGCGCGTGCCGAAGCCGTCGCTGCATCGGTGCACGCCTCCAGCGTACCGAACCAAGGCAGCATCTGCATAATGCCGAATCGCTGCTTTTCCTCCGTCTCCATCTGTCGGAGCCGGTAGCCGTAGGTAAACGTCGGATCATCCAGCGCACGGGCCTGCGGCACCATCGCCAGCGCGGCCTTGAACTCGGAAAACCGGCTTTGCAGCCCGGCGTTTTGAGCCAGCGCAACGTGAAGATACTCGTGAAAGGTCGTCGGGGCGTTCGGGTCGGATGCTTGGGCTGCTTGCGCCGGCTAGACGGCCAGAAGAAGTGTTGCTGTCGTTGTCAATATCAGTAATTTCATCGGACATCTGCGTTTAGTATCATTAAAACGATGAGATTTCCCACCGAATTACTGTGAATAAACGGTAACAGAACACCATTTTATGTCAATCGGGAAAAACCTTAATAAAAAAGCAGTATTACTGCCTCATTAACGCTGCTCACAGCCCCTTCTTTTCGAAAAACACAAATAGGGCGATCACGGCTGCCCAAAAGATGGGGATGATCACCCAGTGCGAGATGTTGAGAATCTCCGGCAGGCTGATCTTGCCGAAATCTTTCCACGCCAGCACCGTCGAGTTGAAAAACGGAAACAACTCCGCATACACCGCCGCACCGATAATCATCCCGACGACGGCAAAGAGAGCGTGCCAGCGGCCTTCGCCCAGTGCCCCGATGGACGTACCCGGACAAAACCCCATCACCGACCAGCCGAGTCCGAACAGCAGGCCGCCGATGACCACCGCGCCGACATTCATCGGCTTATGGCTCATCGTAATGATGCCCCTGTCGCTGAGCAGGTAAATGCCGACCATTCCGACGAGGATGGCAGAGAGCATAAATTTCAGGATGGTCATATCCTTGAGCCGCATCGCGCCGACCTGTTTGTCAAAGCGCAGCACACGCCCCTTTTGCAGCAGGAACCCGAAGATAATGCCGGTCAGCAATCCGATCATCTGTGCCTGATTCATACGGACCTCCTTTTGTTGTAGATATAGTGTGCGGCCAAGATCGCCGGGGCAAAAAACATCGCCATCGCCGCCAGTCCGCTGACCGAAAGCTGCATCACGCCGCTCAGGCCGTGGCCGCTGGGGCAGCCGTCGGCCATCCGCGCGCCGACCATCGCGACGATGCCGCCGAGGACAGCCGCAACCGCCCGTTTGACCGGCGATATGCCGAAGCGTTCAATCCACGTTGGCGGTATACTTTCGAGCTTGAAGCTCTTGTCCGTCAGCGACGAGAGCAGCGCCCCGATAAAGATGCCCGATACGACCATAAATTGCCAGTCGAGGACGGGCTTTGTGCGCTGGTAATACTCGCCGGTATCTACCCGCTGCGGGGCGACGGTGCGCTCCAGGTAGGCGGCGGCGCGGACAAATGTGGTCGAAGCGCCGAGAAAACTGCTTTTCCCAAGGCGTTCGGTGGTGATCCAGACGGAGGCAATCGCCAACAGCCCCGTCAACGCCCCGGCCAGATATGGACTCCAGCCGTCTTTTACCTTTTTCGTCCCCATCGTTTATTCCTTTCCTAAAAGACGCTGATATTTGCATTTCACCAATATTCTATGAAATTGATGGGGCAATATCAAATCTCTTCTTGACTCCGCGACAGGATTTCGGATAAAATTGTCGATGTTTCAGGAAGCCAACCGGCTCGCCGGTGTACGACGCCGGAATTGCCCGTTTACGGTTTTTATACGCAGATGACAGCACAATGAATACAGATATTATGATTTTGTGTGCCACCGCCGCCTCGCTGGGGCTGATTCATACCGCCATCGGGCCGGATCACTATCTGCCGTTTATCGTGATGAGTCGGGCGCGAAACTGGTCGCTGGCCAAAACCTCGTGGATCACCTTCCTGTGCGGTCTGGGCCATGTGCTCAGTTCGGTCATCCTGGGGCTGCTCGGCGTCCTGATCGGGATTCAGGTGATGAAGCTGGAGGCGCTGGAAGACTTTCGCGGCTCGATTGCCGCCTGGCTGCTGATCGGCTTTGGCTTTGCCTATATGATATGGGGTCTGCACCGTGCCCTCCGCAACCGGCCGCACGTCCACACGCACGCGCATGACAGCGACGGCCGGCACATGCATGAGCATTCTCACACCGACGAGCACACCCACGTCCATGACGGCCAAAAAGCGACGCTGACGCCGTGGATACTGTTTACCATCTTTGTCTTCGGCCCGTGCGAGCCGCTGATTCCGTTGCTGATGTATCCGGCCGCGGAAAACGGGCTATGGGCAACGGCGCTGGTGGCGGCTGTCTTTTCGATTACCACCATCGGTACCATGCTGACGATCGTGCTGGTCGCATCGTGGGGCGTCTCGTTTGCCCGTCTGGGCCGGCTGGAACGCTATACCCATGCCCTGGCCGGCGCGACTATCTGCATCTCCGGCCTGGCCATCCAGTTTCTCGGCCTCTAGCCCTTGGTCGCAGTCCACGCTTTCAGCATTTTTACTCCGGCCTGAAAGGCTATGATAGGCCAGCCCAAGGCGCCGCCCTTGCGTGGCAGTTGGCTCAAGATTGCCTAATCGGAATTGAGCGTGTCAGGACGACAATATCTGGTTAGACGAATATACGTTGCCGCACGGGTTTTGGCCAAAACCCTTTAAAACAATCCTTGCGTTTTGAGGGTAACATAGTAAAATAATCTCATGGTGTGTGATATTTATTTCAGTATTAGGAATACCATAAGATGTTTTAAATTAAGGTTTTATATGAATTCAAATGAATTGTTTAGTCTTCAAGACAAGTGTGTTGTGCTGACCGGCGGGGCAGGGGTGTTGTGTTCGGCGTTGGCGGAATATCTGGCGGAGGCGGGGGCCAAGGTGTGCATTGCCGATTATGATGAGTTTCGGGCCAATGAACTGGCCAAGAAGATCAAGGCCAAGGGCGGGTTTGCCCTGCCGTTGCGGATTAATGTATTGGACAAGGCCGAGATAAAGGATGCCTTTTCCTGCGCGGTCAACTCGATGGGGCGGATTGACGCCCTGATCAATGGCGCCGGAGGCAACCGAAAAGACGCGACGACGTCGGAGGAACTGCCGTTTTTTGACCTGCCGGGCGAGGCGCTGCGGTCGGTGATGGATCTGAATTTTATGGGGACGTTTCTGCCCTGCCAGGTGTTCGGAAAATACTTTGCGCAGCAGAAAAAAGGGATCATCCTGAATGTATCGAGTATGAACGCTTTTCGTCCCCTGACGAGGATTTGCGGCTACTCGGCGGCCAAGGCGGCCATCAGCAACTTTACCGAGTGGCTGGCGGTGCACCTGTGCCAGAACTATTCCAAAGAAATCCGCGTCAACGCGATTGCGCCGGGTTTCTTTTTGACGGATCAGAACCGTTTTCTTTTGACGGATGAAAAGACGGGCGCACTGACACCGCGCGGTAAGACGATCATCGAGCATACGCCGATGGGCCGCTTTGGCCAGGCGGATGAGCTGTGCGGCACGGTGCATTGGCTGCTCAGTGATGCGTCGAAGTTTATCACCGGGACGGTGATACCGGTGGACGGCGGGTTTAACGCCTTTGCCGGGGTGTAAAAGAGAAACCACAGATTTCGCGGATTTTCACGGATTATAGATTAACCATGAAGTACATGAAGCTCATGAAGACAAATTTTTATATACCTTCCTGTTCTTCATGCTCTTCATGGTAAATTTTTAAGAGACAATATGCTGTATTACGAGCGGGGCGGCCCGCAGGACAATTTGAGCGAGGGCGATCTGAAGGCGGGGCTGTACGCAGCTCTGTCGAAGTTGGGTTTCCGGAAAAAAGTGCTGGCGATCCCGCCGGATATGACGCGGTTTTATTCGCGGGCGGGCGACTTGACGCGGCTGGCATGGCAGTACTATGGCGGTGCCCTGACGGATATCCTGCCGGCACTGGGGACGCATTTTGCGATGACGGAGGCCGAAATCCGCAAAATGTACGGCGATGTGCCGCTACCCTTGTTTCGTGTGCATAACTGGCGCAGCGATCTGGTGACGCTGGGGCGCGTGCCGGGTGAGTTTGTCCGGCAGGTCAGCGAAGGCAAGGTGGACTATGACTGGCCGGCCCAGGTCAATAAGCTGCTGGTCGAGGGCGGGTTCGATCTGATTTTGTCCATCGGGCAGGTGGTGCCGCACGAGGTGGTGGGGATGGCCAACCACAGCAAGAATGTGTTCGTCGGCACCGGCGGCGTTGAGGGCATCAACAAGAGCCATTTTCTCGGCGCGGTCTATGGGATGGAGCGGATGATGGGGCGGGCCGATACGCCGGTGCGGCGGGTGCTCAATTACGCCAGCGATCACTTTGCCAACGGCCTGCCGATTGTGTATGTGCAGACGGTTGTCGGCGCAACGGACAACGGGCCGGTGACGCGCGGGCTGTATATCGGCGACGACATTGAATGCTTTAACAAGGCGGCGGCGTTGTCGCTGCAGGTGAATTTTCAGATGCTCGATGAGCCGATTCAAAAGGCGGTCGTGTATCTGGAGCCGCACGAGTTCAAGAGCACTTGGCTGGGCAACAAGAGCATTTATCGCACGCGGATGGCGATGGCCGACGGGGGCGAGTTGATTGTGCTGGCGCCGGGGCTGAAGGAATTCGGCGAGGACAAAGAGATCGACCGGCTGATCCGCAAATACGGCTATGTCGGCACGGATCGCGTGCTGGAGCTGACGCGGCAGAACGCCGAGCTGCAGGACAACCTCAGCGCCGCGGCACACCTGATTCACGGCTCGTCTGAAGGCCGGTTTAAAATTACCTACTGTCCCGGCCCTATCCGCCGCGAGGGGATTGAAGCGGTTAATTTTGCGTATGCCGATCTGGATGCAATGATGCAGAAATATAATCCCAAGACACTGAAGATGGGATATAATGATGTCGGCGGCGAAAAAATCTTCTTCATCCCCAATCCGGGTATGGGACTATGGGCGTGGCGAGAGAAATTTAAAAGTTAAAGTCCAAAGTTTAAAACCATAATTTAAAATGATAAATGAGCGAACGCAATGATTTTTGAATTTTAAACTCTGGTTTTGGATTTTTGATTATAAACTTTAACTTTATTCGATGGGCTAAAGCCCATCCTACGAACTACGAACTACGAACTTTTTAATAGGAGAATAAAAATGTCGAAAGCGGATATTGCAGTTGTGGGTTTAGCAGTGATGGGTGAAAACCTCATCCTGAATATGGAAAGCAAAGGGTTTACGGTTGCCTGCTACAATCGCACGGTCTCTAAGGTCGACGATTTTGTCAACGGCCGGGCCAAGGGCAAGGACATTCTCGGCTGCCATTCGATCGAGGAGATGGTTGCCAACCTGAAGACGCCGCGCAAGGTGATGATCATGGTCAAGGCGGGCAAGCCCGTGGATGACTTTATCGAACTGGCGCTGCCGCATCTGGAAGCGGGCGACATATTGATCGACGGGGGCAACAGCCACTTCCCGGATTCCATCCGCCGGACGCAGTACGTCGAGAGCAAGGGCAAGCTGTATATCGGCACGGGCGTTTCGGGCGGCGAAGAAGGCGCGTTGCTGGGGCCGTCGATTATGCCGGGCGGCTCGAAGGCGGCGTGGGAACACGTCAAGCCGATCTTTCAGAAGATCGCCGCCAAGACCGCCGCGGGTGAGCCATGCTGCGAATGGGTGGGCGAAAACGGAGCGGGGCATTTTGTCAAGATGGTACACAACGGCATTGAGTATGGCGATATGCAGATGATCTGCGAGACGTACCAGATGATGAAGCAGGGGCTGGGGATGAGCAACGCCGAGATGCACAAGGTCTTTGCCGAGTGGAACGCCGCCGAGCTGGATTCGTACCTGATCGAGATCACCCGCGACATCCTCGGCTACAAAGACGCCGAGGGCAACGCCGTGATTGATTTGATTCTGGATACCGCCGGCCAGAAGGGCACCGGCAAGTGGACGGTCGTATCGGCGCTGGATACCGGCCAACCGCTGACGCTGATCGGCGAGGCGGTGTTTGCCCGGTGTCTGTCGGCGATAAAAGAAGAACGCGTCGCCGCATCGAAACTGCTGACCGGCCCGGCGAAAAAATTTGACGGCGACAAAGCACAGATGATTGACGACCTGCGCAAGGCGTTGTATGCCTCCAAAATTATCAGCTACGCGCAGGGCTATCAATTGATGCGGGCGGCAGCCGCCGAGTACGGCTGGAATCTCAACTACGGCGGCATCGCCCTGATGTGGCGCGGCGGGTGCATCATCCGCTCGGTCTTCCTCGGCAAAATCAAAGAGGCGTTCGACAAGAACCCCCACCTGACCAATCTGCTGCTGGCGCCGTTCTTTACCGAGGCGGTTGCCAGTTCACAGGAGTCGTGGCGGCGTGTCGTTTCCGGCGCTGTCAAGCTCGGTATTCCGATGCCGACCATCGGTGCTGCACTGGCGTATTTTGACGGCTATCGGGCCGAGCGGCTGCCGGCCAACCTGCTGCAGGCGCAGCGGGACTACTTCGGCGCCCATACTTACGAGCGCGTCGATAAACCGCGCGGCCAGTTCTTCCATACCAACTGGACCGGACGCGGCGGCGACACGGCGGCATCGACGTACATGGTGTGATGTTATGTTAAATGTAAAATATAAAAGGTTAAATGTGTCATATCAGATGATAACTGATAACTGTTGACTGGTAACTGATATGTATATGCACGATGACTTTCTGTTGTTGAATGAGACAGCGCGGCGGTTGTATCACGATCATGCCGCCACGATGCCGATTTATGACTATCATTGTCATTTGTCCGCGCAGCAGATTGCCGAGGACAGGCAGTTTGACAATCTGACGCAGATCTGGCTTGCCGGCGATCATTACAAGTGGCGGGCGATGCGCACCAACGGCGTCGAAGAGCGGTACTGCACGGGCGAGGCGAGCGACTGGGAAAAGTTTGCGGCGTGGGCGGCGACCGTGCCGGCGTGTCTGCGCAATCCGCTGTATCACTGGACGCATCTGGAACTGAAAAAACCTTTCGGCATTACCGACAAACTGCTCAACGCCGACACCGCCCGGACGATTTACGACGCTTGCAATGAGAAGCTGAAAACGCCGGATTTCAGCGCCCGCGGCATTATGCGACAGTGGAATGTCAAACTCGTCTGTACGACCGAAGACCCGCTGGATGCGCTGGAGTATCATCAGGCCATCCGCAAAAGCGGTTTTGAGGTCGCCGTGCATACCGCCTGGCGACCGGACAAGGCGATGGCGGTCGAGGATTTGGATGCGTTGAACCGTTGGATCGACAAGCTGGCCGGACTGACCAACAGTGAGGTCAAGAGCTTTGACGAGTACATTGAGGCGATTCGCAAGCGGCAGGCGTTTTTTCATCAGAACGGCTGCCGGCTCAGCGATCATGGGCTGGACAGGCCGTATGCCGCCGACTACACTGACGGTCAGATCCGGGCGATCTTCCTGAAGATTCGCGGCACAAAAGAACTGACTGTACAGGAAAAAGATCAGTTCAAGTCGGCCATGCTCGTAGAGTATGGCCGGATGAATTTTGATTTGGGCTGGGTTCAGCAGTTCCACCTCGGCGTGATCCGCAGTAACAACAGCCGGATGCTGGCACAGGTCGGGCCGGATACCGGCTTTGACTCCATCGGTGATTTTGAGATGGCTCTGCCGCTGGCGTGCTATCTTGACCGGCTTGACGCACAGGGCAAACTGGCCAAGACTATTCTGTACAACATCAACCCCAAGGACAACGCGGTGATGGCCACGATGCTGGGCAACTTCCAGGACGGAAAGACGCCGGGAAAATTACAGTTTGGCTCCGGCTGGTGGTTTCTCGATCAGATGGACGGGATGATTCAGCAGATGAACGCCCTGTCCAACCTGGGACTTTTGAGTCGGTTTATCGGGATGCTGACGGACTCGCGGAGTTTTTTGAGCTACTCACGGCACGAATACTTCCGCCGCATCCTGTGCAATCTGCTCGGCGAAGAGGTGGAAAAGGGCTGGTGGCCGAACGATATGAAACTGCTGGGGCGAATGGTTGAGGATATCTGCTGGAATAACGCAAAGAACTACTTTTCGATGGCATTGCATGCTGACGATGGAAAGGATTAATTCTTATGAGTATCGAGTTAAAAAAAGAGTATAAATACAGCCTTGTCGTACCGACCAGTATGGGCGTTCGTCTGACGCCGACCAACGGCCAGCCGATGCACTGCGGCCGTACGCTGATGATGTATGTCACCAGCGCCGAAACCAATGTCGCCAGCGTCTCATCCTATCTGGGACTGCCGGTCAAGGTGCTGACGACGTTTGTCAAGGACAGCCCGATTGCCCGATTCATCAAGGACGATCTGGCCTCACGTCATATAGATTATGAGGGTAAAGAAGTGCCTCAGGGCGGCCCGTGGGGCTATCGTCATCAATTTAACCTGGCTGACTACGGCTTCGGCAGCCGCGGCCCGCGCGTCCACAACGACCGTGCCGGCGAAGTCGGCCGCACACTCAATGTCAAAGATTTCGACCTCGACCGCCTTTTTGGCAAAGAGGGCGTTCAGATTGTCCACCTGTCCGGGCTGATTGCTGCGCTGTCGCCTGAAACCGGCACGTTCTGTCTGGAACTGGCGCGGGCGGCCAAAAAATACGGCACGCGCATCTCGTTCGACTTGAATCATCGCGCCTCGTTCTGGAAAGGCCGCGAGAAAGAACTGGCCGCGATCTTTCATGAAATCGCCGCTGCCTCCGACATCCTCGTCGGCAACGAAGAGGACTTCCAGCTTTGTTTGGGCATCGAAGGCCCCGAAGCCGGCGGCAAAGACCTTGCCGCCAAAATTGACAGCTTCAAGGCAATGATCAACAATGTCAAAAAGGCCTACCCGGATACGCAGGTCTTCGCCACGACGCTGCGGCAGGTCGTCAGCGCCAACCAGCACCTCTGGGGCGCGATCATGGCCGCCGGCGACAACTGGCACGTCATTGAGCCGCGCGAGATCGGCGTCCTCGACCGCATCGGCGGCGGCGACGGCTTTGTCGGCGGGATGCTCTACGCGATTCTCAAGGGTTGGGAGCCGGAAAAATGGCCGCAGTTCGGCTGGGCCACCGGCGCACTGGCTACGACGATGCTGACCGACTACGGCCAGCCCGCCGACGAAGACCAAGTCTGGAGCATCTGGCAGGGCAACGCACGGGTCAAGCGATAAGCTGAAACCCCCGTTTCCCGGCTTGGGGTTAAACCGCGTGCGAAGGCGTTACAGCAGACGGTAAGGTTTTTTCGACGACTGTTTTGAATGAGATGCATCGGAGACTATTATGAAGACGAATGGGATTGCGGCTACACTCGTACTGACCCTGCTGGTCGCAACAGCAGCACGCGTGCCGGCGGCGGGGGACAGTGTGTCACCTCGGGTGTATCGGGAATTGACGACGGGGTGGAAATTTCATAAGGGGAATATCGCCGGCTTGGAGAAGGGATCATTTGACGATGGTCTGTGGCGGTATGTAACCGTGCCGCATGACTGGAGCATCGAGGGGCCGTACAGCCGGGAATGGGCCAGCGGGACGGGGTATTTGCCCGGGGGAATCGGGTGGTATCGGTATGCGTTTACGCTGGATGCGGAAGATCGGGATAAGAGCGTGGCGGTCGAATTTGACGGGGTATATTGTAACAGCGAGGTGTGGATTAACGGCCATTTTCTCGGCAAGCGGCCGAATGGGTATATTGGATTTCAGTATGATTTGACCGAGCATCTGCGGTTTGAGGGCCAGGTGAATATCCTGGCTGTACGAGTGGATCACAGCGATTTTGCCGACTCGCGGTGGTATACGGGGTCGGGAATATATAGGAAGGCGCGGCTGTGCATTACCGAGAAGGTGCGCGTCGGTCAGTGGGGCGTGTTCGTGACGACGCCGAAGGTGGCCGATGATGAGGCCGACATCCGAATCGAGACGACGATTGACAATCTGGGGTCTTCGGCACGCTCGTTGCAGGTGACGTCGTATGTGGTGAATGCGGACGGTCTGGCGGTGGCCAGTGTAACGACGGCCGGCGGCTCGGCGGTTGAGGCGGGCGGACAAAAGGTCATCGTGCAGGAGGCGACGGTGAAGAACCCGCGGCTGTGGTCGGTCCAGACACCGGTGCTGTACTCGGTTGTGACAGTTGTAGAGACCGAGGGACGCAAGGTCGATCAGGTGACGACGCCGTTCGGGATTCGCACGTTCCGCTTCGATGCGGACAAGGGTTTTTTTCTCAACGGCCAGAACATGAAGCTCAAGGGCGTGTGTGTGCATCATGACGCCGGGCCGGTGGGGGCGGCGGTGCCGGCGGGGATGTGGGAGCGGCGGCTTAAAGACCTCAAGGCCCTTGGCTGCAACGCAATCCGGATGAGTCATAATCCGCCGTCCTCGGAGTTGCTGCACCTGTGCGACCGGATGGGATTTCTGGTAATGGATGAGGCGTTTGACGAGTTTACGCCGCCTAAAAATAAATGGGTAGCGGGATGGAACGCAGGCACGCCTTCCAAGCAAGGCTATGGCAAGGTATTTGAGGAATGGGCGGTGCGGGATATTCAGGACATGGTACGCCGCGACCGGAACCATCCGAGTATTATTTTCTGGAGCATCGGCAACGAGATTGATTATCCGAATGACCCGTTTTCGCATGAAGTGCTGGGGGGTGGATACAGGCCCGGCAATCCGCCGGCGTCTGAACTGATGCGGCTGGGCAAACCGCTGGTCGAGGCGGTCAAGGCGCTGGATCCCACGCGGCCGGTGACGGCGGCGCTGGCCAGTGCGCCCATGTCCAATGCGGTCGGATTTGCGGATATGCTGGATGTGGTCGGGTACAATTACCAGGAGCGGCAGTATGCGGACGAACACGAAAAATATCCCGACCGTATGATTTACGGCAGCGAGAACTCGCGGGATTACAATGCGTGGCGGGCAGTGGTGGACAATGATTTCATCGCGGGACAGTTTTTGTGGGTGGGATATGATTTTCTGGGCGAGGCCCGCAACTGGCCGGTACGGAATTCTCAGGCGGGGCTGTTCGATCTGTGCGGGTTCAAAAAGCCCATCGGGTGGTTCCGTCAGGCCCTGTGGAGCGATACGCCGATGATCTATGTGATGGCCCGACGGATCGGCGAGGGCGAGCGGGCGGGCACGCGAGGCGGCGACAGGGGCGGCTTTTCTCACTGGAATGGGTCGGATGGCGACCGCATGGCGATCACGGCGTACAGCAATTGTGCCGAGACGGAGCTGTTCTTAAACGGTCGTTCGCTGGGGGCCGGACGGCCGCAGCCGTCACAGGGGCCGGTGTTTGTCTGGGAGACGCCGTTTGAGACGGGCCAGCTCAAGGCGGTTGGCAAGAAGGAGGGTGCGGTAGTCTGTGAGTACGTGCTGAATACTGCCGGCCCGGCAAAGAAGGTTGTCCTGAAAGCCGATGCCGGGACGCTGCGGGCCAATGGGGACGATGTCTGTCATATTGAATTTTATATTGCCGATGAAAAGGGCGTCGTTGTGCCGGATGCCGAACATCGGGTGCGGTTTTTGGTGAGCGGTCCGGCCCGTGTGCTGGCGGTGGGCAACGGCAATCCCGCCAACCATGAGGATGAGACCGACGCGGAGCACAATGCCTGGCAGGGGCAGGGCTTGGCGGTGGTGCAGGCCCTAAAAGAGGCCGGCAGTGTCACCATTTCGGCGTCGTCGCCGGGACTGGACGGCATGGAACTCAACCTCGGCGTGAAATGAGCATCGGAATGCTATGCGAATAATCGCCGGGACAAAACGCGGGATGAAACTGCTGCCGCCGCCGGGGCGGGATACGCGGCCGATTACCGACCGTGTCAAGGAGTCGCTGTTTAATATCCTGTTCAACCACGGTCTGCCCGAAGGGGCGGTCGCGGCGGACTTGTTCTGCGGGACGGGGTCGATGGGACTGGAGGCGCTCAGTCGCGGGGCGGCGTGGGTGACGTTTTTTGACAAAGACCGGCGGGTCATCGAGATTCTCAAGAAGAATATCGCCCGGGCGGCGTTCGGCGACCGCTGCAAGGCGATCTCGGCCAATATCCTGTCGGTGGGGGCGGCCCCGACGGTCGAGCAGGGGCTGTACGATCTGGTGTTTGTCGATCCGCCGTATATCATGAGTGCCCACTCCGGCGAAGGGTCGAAGACGGCGGCGCTGATGGTTTTAATCGCCGAACAGGTCAAGCCCGGCGCGGTGGTCATTCTGCGAACGCACGAAGATGCGATGACGCTGGAACACTACGGAACACTGGAAGCGTTCGATACCCGGCAGTGGGGGACGATGAAACTGGGATTTTACCGAAAAACACCCTGATCGAATTCGACGGCTACAAATGCTCGGCTGCGTCCTGAAAGGCGGCGATGGAAACGCCCAGAATCAGTGCGTTTGCCCCGGCCGCGGCCGGAAGGATTCCAATGCTGCGCAGCGTACTGTCATACACCTGCGTCGCCATCGGCGCCTGAATGGCCGCGGCGTAATACGCCGGGAAATGCCGCAGGACATAGCCGGCCAGAATGATCACATCCGGGTCATAGCAGTTGATCGCCGCCGCGGCGATACGGCCGAGATGATCGGCGACAAAATCCCGCAGGGCGAGTGCATACGCGTGCCCGCTTTCGACCAGTTGTGTCCAGACCGAAAGGATTTGCTCGGCCGATCGCGCCGCCCCCTCATGAACAGCCGCATCAAACCCGACGGCAATCCCGGCCAGTTGATCGTGCTGAATCTTCCGTACCAGGGCCTGCCCCGAAATCAAGGCCTCGACGCAGCCGCGGTTTCCGCAGCCGCAGGTCGGCCCGTTTGGGTCAACGACAATGTGTCCGATCTCGCCGTATCGACCGCCGGCCCCGTACATCATCGTCCCATTCATCGACACCGTTGAACCGACGCCGTCGGCGACATTCAGATACAGAACATGTTTATGCTTGAGGTCGGGATTCAGGTCAAACTCCGTCAGCAGGCGTACCCGATTGCTATAGACAAAAGCCGGCATTTCCAGACGTGATTCAAGGGCGTTTCGCAAGGGTATATTATGCCAGCCGAGCGGGCTGGACAGCGACACCAGACCCTTTGAGGAGACCGAGCCGCTTAACGTCACGCCGACGCCGAGCATTTTTTGTCCGGCGATGCGGTGCTTTTGGGCCAGTCCTTGGATCTGCCGCTGGAGAAGCTCAAGCACACACTCTACGGAGTGGTCTGCCCCCAGCGAGACCTGAACGTTGTCCTGCATCTGCCCGACAAAGTCAAACAGGCCGACGAACACATAGCTCGGATTGATCTCGACCGCAAAAAGATATCGACAGTCGGGGTTCAGTTCAATCAGCGTCGGCTTCGGACCCCGGTCGGTGCTGGTGCCGGGCGTTTCGAGAACAAGCTGTTTTTCGCGCAGACGGGCGACAATTGTGCTGGCGGTCGAGCTGCCGATACCGGCCAGCCGGCACAATTGCGACTGGGAGAGACGCTGGTGCTGACGCAGCATCGACAGAATCATCCGCTCGTTGCGACGTCCGGCAAATTTTGAGTCAATCGGGCTTTTCATAGCAATAAGAGAGTATAATTCGGTTCGCCACTAAAATAGCTCACGGCATGGAATTTTTCAAGTGTTTTTATCAGGCTGCCATTCCGCGCCACCGGACATGCGGTTGATCGCCTGAGTACCCGCCGCCAGCGCCTGCGCCTTGTTGAGCGTTTCCTCCCACTCGGCCTGCGGGTCGGAATCGGCTACGATGCCGCCGCCGACCTGAAGATGGGCGGTGTTGTTGTGGACGATGACTGTGCGGATGGCGATGTTCAAGCACACGTCATAATTCAGTCCAATCCAGCCGATGCCGCCGGTATAAACCCCGCGAGCGGTTGGTTCAAGGGCGTCGATGATTTCCATTGCCCGAATCTTCGGAGCGCCCGTAATCGATCCGCCCGGAAACGTCGCCCGCAGGATCGCTTCAACCCGTTCGGGCGTCGGCGGCATGGCAAGCATCCCCTCGACCGTCGCCACGGCGTGATACACCGTTGGGAAAGCCTCAATCCGCCGTGCACAGGCGACGTGCCGCGTGCCGGGCAGGCAGATTCGCGCCAAGTCGTTACGCTCCAGATCGATGATCATCGCCAGCTCGGCCTGTTCTTTTTCGCTTTCGAACAATGCGGCAAACTGCGCGCGATTGGCGGGGGCGTCATCCGGCAGGGCGGCGTTGCGCGGGCGTGTGCCTTTGATGGGACAGGTGGAAATACGCTGTCTGCGAACCTCCAGAAACAGCTCCGGCGAGGCACTGACGATGGCGGTCTTGTCCCAGGCCAGATAGGCGGCAAAGGGACTGGGATTATAGCGATTCTGCCAGTTGAATAAGGCCAGCGGGTCTTTGCGATAGGGGGTCGAAAATCGCTGCGAGAAGTTTATTTGATAGACATCTCCGTCAATGATGTGCCGGTGTGTCCTCTTCAGTGCCGCAAAATAGTCCGCCTGTGTGATCGTGCTGTTCATCGCCGACGGGTCAAACGCTTCCATCGACGGCGACGGCGGCAGGGGGGTTGACCGCTCTTTTGCCTCATCGAGCCAGGCGTGCAGCGTCGCGAATTTGGCCTCTGCGGAGCTGTCGCCGTCCATTTCGACCGCGACCAGTGAGAAGCGGTCATGCCGAGGGTCATAGATAATGGCCTTGTCGTAAAACCCCAGCCGAATGACCGGCAGGCCGAGGTCGTCAGCCGCTCGTCCCGGCAGCGTTTCTATAAACCGTCCCAGTTCATAACCCAAACAGCCGATCCAGCCGCCGCAAAAGCCTTCCGGTGCGGGATGATTATTGTTCAGTTGATATTGGTTGAGGAATCGTAGCAGTTGTTCAAACGGTGCGCTTTCGTGGAGATGAAACTCAAGCACCTCGACCGGCTCGGCGGCAAATATACTGATGCCCCGTACGGCCGGATTGCCGCCTATAATGGCCGGCTGGCGACGGGCGGCGATGACCTCTGCCAGTGCCGCAAGGTCAAGGCACGCTTCCGTTGCTTGAATATGCGGACGGCACGATACGGCGGTTTCAGTCTGTTGCGCCATCGTGTTGTCCGAACTGTTCGACAATTTGAACCGACGCCGAGGCTCCGATGCGCAGAGCGCCCGCCTCGATCATCGCCAGCGTCTGCTCAAGCGTCTTGATGCCCCCGGCGGCCTTGATGTTGCATCGCGGTGCGGCCTCGGCCATGAGCCGCACATCCTCGGCCCGTGCGCCGCCGGCCGGATGAAAGCCGGTACTGGTTTTGAGAAAATCCACACCCGTTTCCTGGGCGACGCCGCACACGAAACGAATCTGCTCTTTGGTCAATGCCGCCGATTCGATGATGACTTTGAGGGCAACCGGCGGGTGCATCTTTCGGCAGACCTTCAAGACCGCCGTAAACTCCCGCCGCAGGTACGCCGCATCCGCCGCCAGAATCGCCGCCAGATCGGCGACGATATCAACCTCATCGGCCCCGTCCCGAATGACCGCCTCGGCCTCAAACGCCTTGACCTTTGCCGTTTCGGTGCCAAACGGAAACCCCGCGACGGACACGACTTTAACTTCTGTTTGATGCAGGATGTCCGCACACAGCGCCACCCATCGCGGCTGCACACAGACGGCGTAAAATCCGTACATGACCGCCTCGTCGCAAAGCCGCCGGACGTCCGCCTCTGTAGCCGTGGCAGTCAACCGCGTATGATCAAAATATTTCGCCAGTGCGTTTCGTGTCTTGGGTATCATGGGTGAATAAGTTCCTTGTCGATTGCGAACATAAACCGTTTTTCTTCACCGGCTTTTACCATGAAAAATTAAAAAAAGCAAAAAATATCCCTCCATTTTCGATTGACTATTGACCAATGGGCATTGATTATGGGGTGGAATATTCTTGTTTTCGGACAGACTCGCAGGTCTGCCCCTTCGGGATGCGTGGAGGCTATTGGGGTGCGTATTTGTCCGGTATTACGGGAAAAATGCGTTGACTTGCGCCGCCGCTTTGGATACAGTATAGGTTTAGCTATTCCGATACAACAATCACGAGGCCTTATGAGAGATAAAAAAGAAGAATGCGGGATATTTGGTATTTACGGAGATCCGCAGGCGGTTCATAAAACCTATTTTGCGATGCACAGTCTTCAGCATCGCGGGCAGGAATCGGCGGGTATCGCCACCAGCGACGGAGACTACATCAATTGTTTTTCCGGGATGGGACAAGTCAGCCGTGTGTTTCGGGCCGGGCGCGGGATTCTGGAACGTCTGGAGAATCCGGTGGCCATCGGGCATGTGCGGTATTCGACGAGCGGGTCGAGCAACCTGTGCAACGCTCAGCCGTTTTTGAGCGAGTATTCGCGCGGGCAGGTGGCGGTCGCGCACAACGGCAACCTCATTAATGCCTCGCTGCTGCGGGATGAATATGAGGCTTACGGCGCGATCTTTAAAACCACCAACGACATCGAGATCATTGTACACCTGATGGCCAAGCCTTCGCACGTCAGCAAGCCGGATCCGCTGGGGCACGTCTTGAACCATTTGCAGGGGGCGTATTCGCTGCTGTTTTTGTTTCCGGACAGGATCGAGGCGGCGCGCGACCCCTACGGAATACGGCCGCTGTGCATCGGGCAAACACCGGAAGGGGCGTACTGCTTGGCCAGCGAGACCTGTGCCCTGGACGCCATTGACGCCGTGTATCTGCGCGACGTGGAGCCGGGCGAGATCGTGACGCTGGATCGCAACGGCCTGTCGAGTCGATTTTTTGTAACGCCGGGCACGATTACGCCGGGGCATTGCATCTTTGAGCATGTGTATTTTGCCAAGCAGAGCAGCACGATCTTCGGTGACAACGTCCACGAGGTACGCAAACGCTGCGGGGCGCAACTGGCGCGGGAGCATTTTATTGACGCCGACGTGGTGATCCCTGTGCCGGACTCGGGGACATCGGCGGCCATCGGATACGCGGCGCAAAGCGGCATCCCGTTTGATATGGGGTTTGTCCGAAGCCATTACATCGGGCGGACGTTTATTGCGCCGTCGCAGATGATGCGTGATCTTGCGGTGCGGCTCAAGCTGACGGTGGTCAAGAATGCGGTCAAGGGAAAACGGGTCGTCGTGGTTGACGATTCGGTCGTGCGCGGAACAACCACACGCGGAAAGATTCGTTCGCTGCGGCAGGCGGGCGCCAAAGAGGTGCACATGCGAGTGGCCTGTCCGCCGGTCAAACATCCGTGTTTTTACGGGGTGGATTTTCCGACGTATGGCGAGTTGCTGGCCAATCAGAAAAAGACGATGCCTGAAATTCGGGATTTTCTGGAAGTGGACAGCATCGGGTACTTGTCGATAGAGGGGATGCTGGCGTCGGCGTCGCTGCCGCCGGATCATTACTGTACGGCCTGCTGGAGCGGACAATATAAGATTCCCGTCAGTTCGGTCGCGAACAAGTTTTCGATGGAACGACACCAAATGCAACTGTTTGATGATGTAGAGCTGTAAGCGATGGCCGACAAACAAACTCTCAGCTACGAGCAGACGGGCGTCAGCATTGACGCCAACGATGAAATGGTCGGGCGGATCAGCCGAAGCCTCAAATCCACGCACGGGCCGCGGGCCATTGGGCTTGAAAACGGGTTTGCGGGGCTGTTTCGGCTGGACTACGACGAAAAGCTGTTCAAGAAAAACTATCGGCACCCGGTGCTGGTGGCTTGTACCGATGGCGTGGGGACGAAGATTCTGATCGCCCAGCAGGCCGGGCGCTTCGGGACACTGGGCATCGATCTGGTGGCGATGAGCGTCAACGATATGATCGTGCAGGGGGCCGAGCCGCTGTTTTTCCTGGATTATCTGGCGATAAACAAGCTGGAGCCGGCCAAGATCGCCGAGATGGTCGAGAGCATTGCCGCCGGCTGCCGGATGGCGGATTGTGCCCTGATCGGCGGCGAGACGGCGGAGATGCCGGATATTTACGGCCGGGACGAGTACGATTTGGCGGGGTTTGCCGTCGGGGTGGTCGAGCGCGACCGCATTATTACCGGCAAAGACGTGCGGCCCGGCGACGTGGTGCTTGGACTGGCCTCCAGCGGGATTCACAGCAACGGCTATTCGCTGGTACGGCATATTTGTTTTAAGAAGGAAAAACTCGCAATCGACGCGACGTTCAAGGAACTGGGCGATGCGACGATGGGGGAGGTGCTGCTGGAGCCGACGCGGATTTATGTGCGTCCTGTCATTCGTCTGCTGGGCGGCTACAAACGCAAAAAGGTCGTTCACGCGATGGCGCACATCACCGGCGGGGGGTTGGTGGGCAATATTCCGCGGGTGCTGCCGTCGGATTGCGATGCGGTGCTCAAGCCGTCAAGCTGGAAAACGCCGCCGATTTTTGATTTTTTGCAGCGTCGCGGGCCGGTGGATAAGGCGGAAATGTATCGCGTCTTCAATATGGGCATCGGGTTTGTGCTGGTAGTGGCAGAGGATTTTGCCGACGCCATACAAGACAAGCTGACCCGTTACGGCGAAACGGTCTATCGTATCGGCTCAGTCGTGTCGGGGACAGGGAAAGTTCTCCTGAAATAACATCACCTTCCCCAAAACGGAGTGGCGGGTATGGGTATTGATCGCAGGTTGCGTATTGGGCCGCGTTTGGGTTTTGTCCTGGCGGCCGGGCTTTACGGGGGGTGGGCGTTTGCACTCTTTTCGCCTTATGCGGGCGGTATGTCTTCGGGGTTTAAGCTGCTGCATGCCTTAAACCCGGCGGTGGGCGCGCTGGGGGTGTTTGTGCTGAGCCGACGCTGGCTGGCAGGCTGGACGCCGGCGGCGCTGGCGGGGCTGCTGTATGGCTTCGGGCCGTTCGGCTTGAGCTTTTTGGGGTTTCACCCGCTTACGGGCATCACGTTTGCGGCGGTGCCGTGGCTGCTGCTGCCGGCGACGTATTGGCAGCGGGGACGCGAGCCTTCGCTGTATCGCGTTGCAGTGCGGACGGGGCTGTGTCTGCTGCCGTTTGGGTTTATTATCGCATTTTTCTGGGTGTTCAGGCAGCACTGGGCCGGGCCGGTGTTTCTGCTCCCCAAGCAAACACTTCTGTCAAGATATGACCTTGTCGGGATTGTGCTGCCGTTGTCGATGACAGCCCGGCCGGTGATCCTTGGCGTGTATCATGCGGGGGCACTGGCGGCCTTGATGGGGTTGTTTGTATATCTGTCGGTGCAGAGGGTGATGGTAGTGATTCCGGCGGCGGTTGGGCTTGTGTTGGCGTTTTTTGACCCGATTTTGCATGTCAATCCGGTCATCTGGACGGCACTTCCGATGGTGTTTTTGTCGATTTTGACGGGGCTTGGGGTTCAGACGCTGCTTTGGGCCGGAAAATCGGACAGCAAATGGGTGATGATGTGTACAGTTGCGGGACTTTTATTGGGGGCTGTCAGTTTGGTCTTATATCTGCCTGAACGATCCGATATTTATGCAAATCCGGCTCTCTTTTACCTTTCAATGACGGGTGTGCTGGGCGGTGTTTGGCTGTTGAGCCGTGTTGGAATGCGCCAGTTCGCAATCCGATGGCTTATTATTGTCGCGGTTTTGGGGGCGGACTGTTTTTTGGGTTCCCGATGGCTGATTGGAAGGCTTATTTGAGACTTTCCATGTAACCCAAAAGACCCTTTTTCTCCTCAATCTGGCTTTCCAAAAAAAGTGGCGAGGAATGCGGTCCCGTCTGGGGGGGGAAACGGATAACCACTAAGCCTCGCCGAGGATTATAAAAAGCAATTATCTTGCCTTATCATCTCTTTTTAATATATCGACATGTTAGCCGGTTGTCAACAAGGTTTTTCAAAAAAATTGGGATGGGCAGGGAACATCGTATCCCCCTCAAGCGGATACGGTGTATGACTGTACAGCGGTATCAGGAGTTAAAGCAGGTGTGGGCTGGGGGCATGCCCCCAGCGGATTAAATGTATCCAGATAGG
>Ga0209723_1000504_pt1 | contig 72117 bp, 61 predicted proteins | sample BiotimSIPDNA_2_FD_185750 | JGI IMG/M metagenome (GOLD analysis project Ga0209723, IMG submission 185750) | Anaerobic biogas reactor microbial communites from Washington, USA - Biogas_R2 time_0 SIP DNA (SPAdes) (version 2) | ecosystem: Engineered > Bioreactor > Anaerobic > Unclassified | place... | reverse complement strand
GCTCCTAAAAATGTGCGTTTGCTTGACAAGTTCACTCTAATAGATATAATTCTTACTTGCGCGCTGGTGCTGGAATTGGCAGACAGGCATGGTTGAGGGCCATGTGCCGCAAGGCGTGGGGGTTCAAGTCCCCCCCAGCGCATATAATTAATCAAGAGGAAGCTCTTGATTTTTTATTTAAATTCCTTTGTTAACCACTCAGTCGGATCCACAGATATTCCATTCACTATTACTTCAAAATGCAAATGTGGCCCTCCTGAGCGACCTGTATTACCTAAGTAAGCTATTAATTGACCTGGTTCCACAACATCGCCAACATTTACCAGGAATTCTTCCAAATGCCAATAGCCTGTGAAAACGCCCCATCCATGATCAATTAATAAAGCATTTCCCCTTACAACTTGATCCTTCTCCGTAGCAACGACTATCCCTTTAGCAGGAGCATAAACATCGATACCAGCACACCAACCATAATCAATTCCTGTGTGATAGTAAAATAGCGCTCCGTCATTGTACGAACGCCTATTGCCGTAGTCTCCTCGAATACAAACTGGTTCAGCCACAGGCGTTTTAAAGCTTCCATCCCATAATCGATCAGGTGAAGGTTGGTCAATTAATTTCTCAAAAATTTCATCTTCTTTAGAAATTAAGTCAGAATCCAAGGTCTGCGGATCTACATAAATGATTGGGTCGAATGCAAAAAAACCTTCTTTAATTAAAACCCATTGTTCAAAAGAATACTGCTGGGAATCATTACCTGAGATGGTTAATGAAAGGGGGTAAGCGCCAGGAGTAGCTATAGCGCTTATTCCGTGAAGAGCTGTGTATTCGTTGATACTATCAGAATAGAATGGGATTGATTTTCCCGCTAGGCTTGCTGATAACTCAATTGGCTTTTCACTTTTTACCTTAATTGCAATTGTCTGGCCTTGAGTAAATGGTAAAGAATCAATTACGACTTCAATAATTCCTGGTAACAATAATTGTTGGGCATCACTTGAAGCTGTTTTTAGAAAAACTGGGTCGTTTGGCAGAACATGCCAAACTTTCTCAAGTTGGTTTTCATGAAGCAGTTCCCAAACGTTGGTATGATTACTGATTGAAAGTTCAAGCACAGACATGCCAAGGGTTGGTAAAGGTACCTGAGAAAATGTGTTCTCAGTGTCTTTAACAGGGATTATTAAGTTTGAGCCAGCAAAAGCTTCTGAAGGGCTAGTCAGGTTATTTAATGAAACTATCACTTCTGGAGCGATTTGATATTGACGACTCAAGTGGTTTAGACTTATCCCAAACGGAACAATGTCTGTGATGAGAGTACCCGATATACCATTGAGACCAGGGATCTTTACTCGATCACCAATTCTAAGGAAATTTGCATCTACAAGCTCATTAACTGCCAATATTTCCTCTGGAGTGGTATTAAATTTCAATGCAATTGTTGAAATGTTATCTCCTGATTGTATTACATAGTCAGGCAACTCAATATTTTCTTGAGATTTTACTGGCGTAGTATTACTCATATTGATTAATAAAAAGATAAGCAATACGAATATAGTCAGGAATTTTCTTTTACTACTTTTGTTTTTCAAAATCTTGCCTTTACATAATAATTATCAGCCATTACAATCGCATAATGATAAATCAAGAATAAAGTTTACCACAGGCTAATTCAGAATAAAGGGTAATAATTATGCAAATAACAACTTGGAATGTAAACGGATACAGAGCCATTATTCGAAAAGATGGGTTTAAATGGGTAGATGTGCTCAAACCTGATGTTTTATGTTTGCAGGAGATAAAAGTTAAACCAGAGCAATTAGACGATCAAGAGAAAATATTAGGTGATTATAAAGTAGTTTGGAATCCAGCAGAAAGGCCAGGTTATAGTGGTACAGCAGTTTTCTATAACAATGAACCTTTGGAAATAGAATTTGGACTAGGCATAGATGAATTTGATCACGAAGGTAGAACAATTAGACTCCGCTACCCAGATTATTATCTCTACAACATTTATTTTCCGAATGGCGGTCAGGATAACCAGAGAGTACCATTCAAACTAGATTTTTATGAAGCATTACTTGACATATGCGATAATCTGCATAAAGAGGGCAATAAAATAATAATCACAGGTGATTTTAACACTGCCCACAATGAAATTGATCTAGCAAATCCAAAGGCTAATGAAAAGAATACTGGGTTTCTACCAGAAGAACGTGTTTGGATCGATAAGTATCTTGAACATGGATTTAATGATGTTTTTAGGGATCTAAATCCTGAAAAAGTTGCATATACCTGGTGGACATATCGCATGAATGCCAGGGCAAGAAATATTGGCTGGCGTTTGGATTACTATCTCGTTAGCGAGTCCTTGCATCCAAAGGTAGATGATGTGATCATTCATGATGAAATAATGGGATCAGATCACTGTCCAGTTTCTCTCATTCTTAAAGATTAAATAATTTAGCCAGGCTTATTAACCTGGCTAAATATTATGCTATTTTAATTCTAATCGGCGGAAGTTGGCCAGCAGCAAAAAACTAAATCACGAGCTGCCTTCAATTCATCGCATCTCCTGACAGGCGTATTGTGGGGCGCTTCGTGTAGCAATTCCGGCTTAGTCCTGGCTTCTTCTGCAATTTTCAGCATAGCTTCCACAAATTGATCCAATGTTTCAAGGGATTCACTTTCTGTAGGCTCAATCATTAATGCTTCATGTACAATCAAGGGAAAGTAATTTGTGGGGGGGTGAAAGTTGTAATCAATTAATCGTTTTGCTATATCTAAGGCATGAATATCAGGAATATCTTTCCAAACCCCTTCTAACACAAATTCATGCATACAGGTTCGATCATAAGGTAAAGTGTAGGTTCCCTTTAGTTTAGAGCATAAGTAATTCGCATTTAATACTGCTTTTAATGCGGTATCTTTTAAACCTGCAGCTCCAAGCATCCGAATGTATGTATATGCCCGGACAAGCACACCAAAATGACCATGGTAGGATTTTAATCTTCCGATAGTTTTAGCAGGTCTGAGGAATCCGTATAGAGGTGGATTCTCCTCATCACCTTTATCGACAACAGTAACGATGGGATCTGGTAAATAATCTATGAGATAATCCGCTACAGCAACCGGGCCAGATCCTGGTCCACCTCCTCCATGAGGTGTTGAGAACGTCTTATGCAAATTGAAATGCATAATGTCAAACCCTAAATCACCTGGTCTGGTAATTCCCAGCAAAGCGTTAAGGTTTGCACCATCACCGTAAACTAAACCGCCCGCCTCATGAACTATTTCAATAACTGAGAGAATATTCTCATCGAAAAGTCCCAACGTATTAGGATTTGTGAGCATCAAACCAGCCAGTTGGTCATCACACAACTCTTTTAATGCCTTTACATCCACGTTTCCACGTTTATCAGAGGGTAATGGTATTACGTCAAAACCGGCCATAGCAGATGTCGCAGGATTTGTGCCATGCGCTGAGTCAGGAATGAGCATCTTTGTTCTATGTTTGTTGCCATTATCTAAGTGGTACTTACGGATTATTAATGCACCAACCAATTCACCCTGCGCACCTGCAGCTGGCTGAAGGGTTATTCCGGAAAATCCGCTAATCTCCATCAAATATTCTTGTAATTTGTATAAGAGGTAAAGATTACCTTGCACTGTATCTATTGGCTGAAGTGGATGGGTTAATGAAAAGCCAGCCAGCCTTGCAGTTACCTCATTAATTTTGGGGTTGTACTTCATCGTACATGAACCAAGCGGGTAAAATCCAAGATCGATCGCATAATTCTTCTGGGATAGCCTGGTAAAGTGCCTGACTACGTCGATTTCAGAAATTTCTGGAAGTGGTAGCTCTTCCCGCAGTAAAGAATCGGGTAAAGGATATTCGGGAACGTCACTATTAGGGAATCTGAAGCCCAAACGACCTTTAGCAGATAGTTCAAAAACGCTTAGCTCAGCCATTGGTAACCTCTTCCAAAACTTCACACAGTGAATCGATATCCTCTTTTGAAATTTTTTCTGTCAAAGCAATTAGCATGCAATTCTTTAATTCCATATAATCTTTGCTGACATCATATCCACCAACAATAAAATGTTCTTCAAGCGCCAGGTTTATCATAGAAACAGGTTTAGGACATCTAATAAGAAATTCATTAAAGAAGGCTTTGTTTGGATAGACCAATTCAAAACCATCTAGTTTAGAAATCTGATCAGCAGCATAATGCGCTTTTTGGTAGCATAAGTTGGATAATTGTGCAAAACCATGTTTACCCAGTAAACTCAAGTAAATCGTTGACGCAAGAGCCATTAAGCCCTGATTGCTGCAAATATTTGATGTCGCTTTTTCTCGGCGAATATGTTGTTCGCGTGCGGTTAACGTAAGCACATATGCCAAATTTCCCTCAACATCTGTCGTTTCACCAACTAGTCGACCAGCTATCTTACGTACTAGTTCTTTTTTTGTCGCAAATATGCCTAAATATGGGCCGCCATAAGATAGCGGTAAACCAAGCGGTTGGCCTTCTCCAATAACGATATCAGCACCAAAATCACCTGGTGGAATAAATAATCCAAGGGCGATTGGGTTCACCGCAACAGCTACTAAAGCACCATGTTTATGTGCAACATCAACCAAATCTTTAAAATCACATACTCTTCCAAAGAAATCTGGATATTGAACCATTACAAGAGCTGTATCTTGGTCGATCTTTGATATCAAGTTTTCTAGGTCTTGTTCAAGATTCGTTTGAGGCTCATCCCCGACAAATTTGATATTCTCATAGCCTTGAGTATAAGTACGAATGACATCACGATACTGTGGATTGATGGCTTTTGAAAGTAAAAACTTGTTCCGTTTTCCCCTAAACGAGTGGTAGGCTAAAATGACTGCTTCCGCAGCAGATGTGGCGCCATCATAGTGAGATGCATTACTCACATCCATTCCTGTAAGTCCACTTATCAGGCTTTGATATTCAAAAATTGCTTGGAGAGTGCCTTGAGATACTTCAGGTTGATATGGTGTATAGGCTGTATAAAACTCACCACGTCTTAATAACATATCCACTGCAGCAGGAACATAATGATCATAAGCTCCAGCTCCCAAGAACGAGATCATTTCACTTGAAGTGCCATTTGCTGAGGCAATTTCCTCCAGCTCGCGCAAAGCTTCCAGTTCAGTCAGAGGATCAGGCAAGTTTAATTTAGGAAACCGGTATTCTGATGGTATTTCCCTAAAAAGATCTTCAATTCTTTCTGCGCCAATTTCCTTTAACATCACCTCAACATCATGTTGGGTATGTGGCGTATACATGTTAATTACCTTTCCTTGCAGTATGCTTCATAACTTTCTGCATCAAGCAAATTGTCTACTTCTTCCACATCAGTAATTTTGATCTTTATCATCCATCCTTGGCCGTAAGGATCGCTGTTCAATATCTCAGGGCTATCAGCTAAGCCTTCATTGATTTCAATAACCTCACCACTCAAAGGAATATTGACATCCGATGCTGCTTTGACTGATTCGATAGTGGCATAGGTATCTCCAACATTAACTTGGTCACCAACTTCTACTTCAAATTCTACAAAAACGACATCTGATAAAGCATCTTGGGCGTAATCTGATATGCCAATAACAGCTACATCGTCCTCAATTTTGACCCATTCATCTGTTTTTTGGTATTTCAATTCTTTTGGGAATTCCATTTTTTACTCCTTTTATTATTGATTTTTAAAAGTGTATCACTATTTATGATTTTAATTTAATACAAAACTATATTATGCTGTTCAAGAACTTGCATGATTAAACTAACTCAGCAAAGCAATTAATACTAACCAGAATCTACTAGGCTACGAGCTTCTTCAATGTAACTAAGGCTTTGATGGCGAAAATAAGTGTTGAACAATTCTGCATAGTGGCCTTTTTCTAATAATAAGCTGTTATGATTGCCCTCTTCAATAATATTGCCTTGTTTCATTACTATTATTCTGTCAGCAGATTTAACAGTAGAAAGCCGATGAGCAATTAAAATACTTGTTGAATTCCCTAATATTAGGTTTAGTGCCTTCTGAATTTGTTTTTCTGTGAATGGGTCAATACTTGCTGTAGCCTCATCCAATATAAATATGGCTGGTTTTGAAACAAGCACTCTCATTAATGCGACGAGTTGCCTCTGGCCCATGGAAAGCTTTGCTCCCCTTTCACCTACCTGGGTATCAAGACCTTCAGGTAAATTTTCTAACCATTCACCTTCGCCTATCTTTTGAGAAAATATTAATATATCATCGCGTTTAATTTCAGAATTTGCGAATTTGATATTTTCTTCTATAGTACCTTCAAACAAAAATGGCACCTGGGAAACAATGCCCATTTGTCTGCGTAAAGCGACCAAATTAAGAGAGCGGATATCGATACCATCAATCAATAAATCTCCAGATTGGAACTCGTAAAATCGGGTGATTAATCTGGCGATTGAAGTTTTACCTGCCCCAGTATGGCCAACAATCGCCAATGTTTCGCCTGGTCTTATTTGAAGATTAAAATCATTCAATAAGCAATCGCTTTTTGCATAACCAAAACAAACATGATTAAAATCAATTCTACCTACCAGTTTGTCTGGAGCTATGTTGTTGATCTGCTTTACTGTGTGTTCTGAATCTATCAAGGCAAATACACGCTCGGCAGCTGACAAACCAGTTTGTACTTGTGTCCAGTACGAAGTTATATTAAGTATAGGCATTAAAAATTTATCAACGCTAAGTAAAAACAGGTACCATGCGCCTGCAGTTATCACCCCTTCCATAACGCTCAATGAACCTGAATAAATGAGAATTGCTGTTGTGATCCCACCTAACGTTCGCATTGTTGGAAAAACTATAGATAATATTAATCCGCGGTGGATGTTGACTTTATAAGACGTATCATTAGCGTCTTTAAAGTAATCAAATACTGAATCTTCTTGTCGAAAATTCTTGGCTATAGCTATGCCACTGACGGTCTCTTTGATCGTAGCGTTGACATTGGCCATAGCTCTCATACCGTCTCGTGTAATCTTGCGCGCAATTATTCTAAAACGCGAAATGAACAAAATGAGGATAGGTATAAGAGCGAATAAAATTAAAGCTAGATGCCATTCGGTGTTGATTAGGATGATTGAGATAATAATTGACTGCACAATTTGTGATAAAACATCAGATGTCAAGCCAATCATTGACCCAAAATCACGTGTATCAGAGGTAATTCTTGAAACAATTTTTCCTGAAGAGTAGTTGTCATGAAAAGCTAGATCTTGTTTGGTAGATGCAGAAAAAGCATCCAGTGAGAGTTGTTGGATTATTTTAGCGATGATTTGGGACAGGGTACGCCTTCGAAGATAGTTAAATACATAGCCCAATATTTCCAACAGTATCACAATGCCTGTTAAGATTAAAATAAATTCCAAATCAGGTTCGTTGTTTTGAACGCCATCTAACATCTTAGAAACAACCAATGCAGGAAGTGATTCGGAAAAAGCCCTGATAATAATTACAAAGACTGTAAAAATCAGCTTATACCGATAAGGATGCAGGTATTTAAAAATCCTATTCAATAAGACGTTATTTGAATATTGGCGATCATAATGTTCGGCTGCTAATCCTGCGTGAAAGCCCATAAATAACCTTTATTCACTAAATATTTGTCGGTAGGATGCGGAAGAATCTAATAACTCTTCGTGATTACCCGCAGCGACAATTTTGCCCTTATGCAAAACAATGATTATGTCAGCCCATCTAATTTGAGAAAGGCGATGGGTGATGATAAATGTAGTTCTTCCCTTTGCTGCATTAAATATCGCTTTTTGAATTTTATCTTCTGTTTCACTATCAATTGCGCTTGTAGAATCGTCTAAAATCAATATTCTTGGATCTGTTAAGAAGGCGCGGGCTAAGGCGAGTCTCTGTCTCTGTCCCCCCGATAACGTCACGCCTCTTTCTCCTATTACAGTCTGGTAACCATTTTCTAAGCTTAGAATAAAATCGTGTGCTTGAGCTGACTTAGCCGCTTTTTCTATTTCTTCCTGGGATGCACCAGGTTTTCCAAAAGCAATGTTATCTGCAACGGACCTTGAAAACAGAAAGATATCCTGCTCAATTATCGAAATTTGACTTCTAAGTGCATCTAAGTTCCAATTTTTGACATTTACATCATCAATTAATATTTCACCTGAAGACACATCATATGTTCGATTGATCAAAAATGCTAAGGAAGTTTTACCAGAACCTGTCTGACCAACTATAGCTATTGTCTGGCCTGTCTTAGCTATGAAAGCGATATCCTTAAGGATAGGCTCCGATCCATTGTAACTAAAATTTACGTTATTAAAAGTTATGTTCCCTTGAATTTTTTGCTGGTAACCTGCTTTATTTTCGTCAAGATTGTTCTCTGTGTTCATTGTTTCTAGCAGTCTTTTTGCTGAAGCTATCCCTAGTGATATTTGTGAGTATGAAAATATTGACGTAAAAGTCGGAAAACCAAGTAAAGATAAAGTTGAAAAATATGAAATTACAGATCCCAAGGGAATTAGTCCTTGGTTAAATAACAACATTGCGTGTAGCAATCCGAAACCCATGGCAATTGCTAGCAAAAGTAATGGAATAAATCGCGCTTCGATCAAGCCTTGTTTTATTGAAGCATCCCTGTAAGCTATTGAATTACATTTATATCGATTAATTTCATTATTCTCTTGAGCAGCACTTTTGACAGTCTCAATACCATCTATTGCTTCTGACAAGCGGCTGTTCATGATCCCAAAAGTCTGTCTCACTTCTGTTGTGATAGGGGAGAGTGTTCTCAAATAATGTCGAATTGAGATAAAGTAAGCGATGATGAATAATGCAGGTGTTAATATAAGTGCAGGATGGTATTGGGGACCAACAATTAAGGGCAAAAACAAGAAATTTAAAGATCCAAACACCATATTTAAACCAGGGCTAAACAAAAAATTTACTTCGCGAACATCATTCGTTGCCCTAGCCATTAAATCACCTATTGATTGTAAAGCGTGGAATGTCATACTTTTTCCAAGCAAGGCAATGTAGAGCTCCTCTCTAACGTTTCTTTCAATTCTTTGCGCAGTTAATTCGAAACCATAATTTCGTGCAAACTGAAGAAACCCCCGTATCACCTGAGATAACAAAACGATGACTGCCAACCGTATTATAAGATCTTTATTCGGTAATGATTGGGTAATCTCGGAATATACTCTTCCGATATAAATTGCTGGGACTGAAGCTAAAGCAGCATTCCCTACTGCGCCAGTGACAGCTAAAAGAACAAAATACCATTGATTAATAGCATGAGAAAAAATCCACTTGATTGGACTTGATCTGTTAGTTTTGTAACGGTACTTAATTTCGAATTCAGATACAGTTTCAATGCCTATCATGATTAGAGTTATTATTATAATTAATTATGAGAATTTCTGAACAATATTTGCATAATACGCATTTAATAATCTAAAGAATGCCTTGTTTCATGACTTGCCTTTATTAATGTCAATGATTTTTCAATATTGACTAATCCACTCATACCTGATAAACTATCCTTGAATAATTAATCTGATTAATAAGATAAATTAACGTGAAAACAGCTCCAAATCTAGAAAAATTTCTTTCAAAATTCCTGTATTATCTTTCCAACCAGTATAAACAAGGCACTGAATCCATTTCAAAAATCACGGAATTAAGTAACACCCTAGGCGTTAGTCCTTCAGTAGTCAGAGAACAATTAGAAGTGGCTAAAAGTTTAGGATTGGTTGAAGTTAAACCTCGAACAGGCATAAAGCTTTTACCTTATTCGTTTAAGCCTGCAATAGTCGAAAGCATTGCTTATGCTATAAACATCAATATCAATTACTTTGAAGCTTTATCAAATCTTAGAAATCATATTGAGAGTTGTTATTGGCATGAAGCCGTTAATAATTTAACTATTGAAGACATCGTCCAATTGAGGGCACTAGTAGACTCAGCGATAAGTAAATTAACAAGTGATCCAATCACCATTCCTCAAACTGAACACCGAGAATTTCACCTGAAAATATTTCAGAGAATAAACAACATATTTGTTACAGGCATATTAGAAGCTTATTGGGACATGTATGATGCGGTAGGATTAACTTATTATTTAGACCGCACTTATCTAACCCGTGTTTGGAACTTTCATAAAGAGATGGTGGTGGCTATTGAAAAGGGAGATGCAATGGGTGGCTACCAAGCTCTCATTAAACACATGAACCTTCTTAACACCAGGACAAATCAGTTGAATAGATTTGAATAAAAAGGAGATTATAAATAATCTAATGACTGAACAAAAGGAAATTAGAAACAATCAACTAGCTGCAAACAATCAGAAAATTGTTAATGATTTTTGCATAACAATTTGCACAGTAAATGGATCCGGGAGTGCAACAGCAAATAATGTGTTATATCGGACCCTATTTAGGATGGGCATACCTGTCTCTGGAAAGAATATATTTCCATCAAACATAAAAGGCTTGCCAACATGGTATGTAATTCGGGCGTCTATGGAAGGTTATTTAGGGAGATTAGAACATGATGACATCATTATCGCTACGAATAAGGATACATTTACTGAAGATCTAAGCTATATTGTGCCGGGTGGTGTAATCTTTTATTCTGATCACATCGATTTACCTCTCGATAGGCAAGACATTATTGCTTATCCAATGCCGATCAAACAACTGCTTAAACAAGCTGATGTGCCAAGAAATCTTAGGGATTATATGGAAAATATGCTTTATGTAGGCATTGTAGGTCAAATGTTGGGTATCAATTTTGATGTTGTAAACGAAGTTTTAACCTCACATTTTAAAGGTAAACCTGCTGTTGCAGAATCAAACATGAAAATTGTGAATTTAGGTGCAGAATGGGCGGCAGAAAATTTGGAGAAGAAAGACCACTACTATGTAGAACAAATGCCTCCAATATCTGATCATATTCTAGCAAATGGCAATTCAGCAGGAGCTTTAGGAGCTTTATTTGGTGGCATGCAATTTTGTGGGTGGTACCCCATAACACCAGCCACTAGCATGGTTGAAGAGATGATGGCATTTGCTCCATCCCTGAGAACTGACACAGACTCCAACAAAAAGACATACGCCATCGTTCAGGCTGAGGACGAGCTTGCTGCGATTGGGATGACTGTAGGCGCAGGCTGGGCTGGTCTGAGAGCGATGACGTCAACATCCGGCCCAGGTCTTAGCTTGATGACAGAATATGTTGGTTTAGCGTATTTTACTGAAACTCCAGTAGTAATCTGGGATGTACAGAGGGTTGGGCCAAGTACAGGGATGCCTACTCGAACTGCGCAGGGCGATTTAGCCATGTGCTATAAGTTAGGTCATGGAGATACAAATTACATTATCCTAATTCCAGGAAGTGTGACAGAGTGTTTTGAATTTGGATGGAAGGCCTTTGACATTGCTGAGCAATACCAGACGCCTGTATTTGTATTAAGTGATCTTGATCTAGGAATGAATCAGTGGATGACAGAAAAATTCGAATATCCAGACAAAGAAATTAATCGGGGGAAGATACTATGGGAAAAAGATTTAGAAAAATGGGAAGGTGAGTGGGGCCGTTATTTAGATGTGGATGGTGATGGTGTACCTTATAGAACCGTTATGGGAAATGAACATCCCAAGTCAGCATACTTTACAAGAGGTACTGGCCATGATGAATTTGGTAACTATTCTGAAAACCCAATCACATGGATAAAAATGATCAATCGGATTAAGAAGAAATTTGTGACTGTCCGAGAAGATTTGCCTGATCCTACTATTCGAACTAAGCCTAATTCGAAAATTGGCATTATTGGTATGGGTTCAACAGATCTTGCTCTAATTGAAGCACAGGATATTTTAAGTAAAGAAAATATTCAAGTAGATTACTTGAGGGTCCGGGCTTTGCCAACCAATCAAATGGTGCAAGACTTCATAAAAAATCATGATAGGAACTATGTTTTTGAATTAAATCGTGATGGACAATTGTGCGAAATATTGAATTGTGAGGTTTCACAATACTCTGATAAATTGATTTCAGTTTCTATAGTGAATGGATTGCCAATGACAGCAAGTTGGATAGTTTCCCAAATAAAGAATTTTGAGGAAGGAAAATAATGGATACTGCAGCTTCTATTCAGTCAAACACAAACGAAATTGGGTTAACCCAAACTGATTACCGTGGAAAACCATCAACTTTATGTCCAGGCTGTGGGCATAATACAGTGACAAGTCAAATTCAAGCTGCTTGTTATGAATTAAATATTATGCCTGAAAAAATCGCCAAATTTAGTGGAATTGGCTGTTCTTCTAAAAGTTTAAATTACTTCTTAAATCGCTCATTTGGATTTAATGGTTTACACGGACGAATGCCCTCTATGGCCTTAGGAGCATCCTTTGCAGACAAAAGCATCAAGATTATCGGCGTTTCGGGTGATGGAGATACAGCAAGTATCGGCTTCGGGCATTTTAAGCACTTAATACGACGAAATCTTCCCATGGTTTATATCGTGGAAAACAATGGCGTGTATGGACTTACAAAGGGCCAATTTTCTGCGACTGCAGAAAAAGGTCTGCAATTAAAACATCAAGGTAAAAACTTATTCACTCCTGTAGATATTTGCATGGAAGCATTAATAAGTGGCGCTACATTTGTAGCTAGATCATTCTCTGGGGATGCAAAACAACTAAAGGAATTAATTAAAGCGGCATTAAGCCATCAAGGAATTGCAATAATCGATGTCATAAGTCCTTGTGTTACCTTTAATAATCATGAAGACACACTTCACTCCTATGTGTGGGGCAGACAACACGAATCTCCACTTCATGACATTGCCTTTGTGCCCTACAAGGCAAACATAACGCTTGATGATTTTGATGAAGGCACAATTAAAGAAGTTGTGCTTCATGATGGATCCTCAATAGTTTTGAAGAAACTAGAAAAAAATTATGACCCAACAAATAAATGGGATGCCATTAGGGCACTAGAAGCAGCTGAAACAGAGCATCAACTTATAACAGGTTTGATTTATTTTGAATCTGATAAGCAGACAATTTTTGATATGTATAATTTAGTAGATCAACCTTTAAATAGATTGACAAGCGAAAAAATTAGACCTTCGTCAAAAATGCTTGATGCAATAAATAAAAATATGTATTAAAGAGTTGATCTTTTGAGCAGCACTTAACCTTTTATTGTGTACAGTAAGGCGAGGTTCGGTTTTCTAAATTCACCTACAGGAAATCCTGAAATTACCACGACTTGATCACCAGATTTGAGTGTTGTTGATGTTGTAATTGCTGTTTCAACATGTGTGATCATTGTTTCAAGTGTATCTGCATGAGGGACAAGTAAAGGTGTTACGCCCCAAAGAATTCCTAATTTATGGTATGTCTTTTCGTCAGGCGTAAATGCGTAAATAGGAACATGGGGTTTAGCTTTCGACATCCATTGGGCGGTTCGTCCGGATTGTGTGAAAACGATAATTGCTGCGACATCTCTATCATGTGCTAATTCTCTAGCTGCCCTTGATATTGAAATTGCGTCATCATTTTGAAATGCAAGCGTTACGTCATCCAAATGTCCCCATTCAAAAAAGTGACTCTCAGCTTCTCTTACAATACCATCCATCATTGAGACACTTTGAACAGGATAATTACCAGCAGCAGTTTCGCCTGATAACATCACAGCATCCGTACCATCGAAAATTGCATTGGCAACATCAGCCGCTTCTGCTCGGGTTGGGCGGGGATTATGGATCATCGAATCGAGCATTTGAGTTGCTGTAATTACAATTTTTGCATGCCGATTTGCAAGTCGAATTATCTCTTTCTGAGCTACTGGAACTAGCGCAGGTGACATTTCTACGCCCAAATCTCCCCTTGCGACCATCACGCCGTCTGCAACTTTAATTATTTCTTCCAAGTTGTCCATTGCTTGCGGTCGTTCAATTTTTGCAATAATAGGTATGTATTCACCAGAATTTGAGGTGTTATTAATTTTTTCACGAACAAATATGATATCTTTCTCATCTTTTACAAAGGATATTGCTACCATATCAATACCACTTGCTAAACCAAATTTTAGATCTTCTAAATCTTTAGCAGTGAGAACTGGGATATTCAAATTTGCATTTGGAAGATTTACCCCTTTATGGGAGCTTAAAATCCCTCCCAAGATAACTTTCGCATAGATGGCTTTGCCTTGTAACTTTGTGACTTCAAATTCTAATTGTCCATCGTCAAGCAGAATATGATCACCGGGTTTCAATGCTTCATGTAGCTTAGGCACGTCAAAGGGAATATATGTAACTTGACTATCTATGTCTTCCGCATTTTCATCAAGCGAACTTAGTGCCACGTCTTGACCTGCAACCAAATCAAGTGAATTTTCGGGTAAATTACCAATTCGTAATTTTGGACCTTGAAGATCCATCAAAATTGTAAGTGGTTTGCCTAACTCATCAGATAATTTTCGTATTAAAGCAATTCGCTTCGCATGATCGTCATGTGTACCATGAGAGAAATTCAATCGAACGACATCCAGACCGGCTAAAACGAGCTGCCTGATTTCAAATTCCTCTGAGGAACTTGGACCTAGTGTGCCAACAATCTTTGCAAAGCGAGTTGACATATTTTCTCCTACATCTTATTTCATAAGTAAAACTTTACGAATTTTTGGCATAGCCCAATCAATTATTTCTTTTTCAATAATCAAAGGGGGGGCAAAGCGAATTACATGATCATGCGTTTCCTTGGCTAAGATACCTTCAGATTGAAGCGCTTCACAAAATCGCCTAGCGCCACCGGCTTCTGGCACCAACTCTACGCCAATTAGCAAACCCTTACCTCGAACTTCTTTGATATTTACACTTGGAATCTCTTGTAAATGATCCATAAAGTAATTTCCAATATCAAAAGCTCGCTCAGGTAATTTTTCATCAGTAATCACATCTAATGCAGCAATCCCAATGGCTGCTGCAAGAGGATTACCGCCAAATGTCGATCCATGTTCACCAGGAGTAATCAATCCTAGAATGTCTTTATCTGCTAAGACTGCAGAAATTGGATAGAAACCGCCCGATAAGGCTTTACCAATGATAACCATGTCTGGACGTACGTCATCATATTGGCTGGCAAAGAGCTTTCCTGTTCGACCCAATCCAGTTTGAATTTCATCTGCAATGAACATCACATTCTTTTCTATGCATAATTCTGAAACTGCTTTAAGATATCCAGCAGGTGGGATAATGACCCCATTCTCACCCTGAATTGGCTCAAGCATGATTGCAGCTGTATTAGGGGTAATTGCCTCTTTGATTGCTTCATAATCTCCAAATGGTACTATCTTGAAACCGGGTGTAAAAGGTCCGAAATCATCTCGGTAAAGCGGTTCTGTTGAGAATGAAATGATGGTCACTGTTCTGCCGTGGAAGTTACCCGCTGCTACAATTATCTCTGCATTCCCTCTGGGGATACCTTTTGAGGCATAAGCCCATTTCCTGGCCACTTTGATAGCAGTTTCTACAGCTTCTGCGCCACTATTCATTGGTAATGACATTTCGTAACCCGAAAGATCAGATAACTTCTTGTAGAACAAACCTAACTTATCATTTCGAAATGCTCTGGATGTTAATGTAATTTGACTAGATTGATCAACCAGTGCCTTAACAATCTTAGGATGGCAATGGCCTTGGTTTAAAGCAGAATATGCGCTCAAACAATCTAAATATCGATTTCCCTCAACATCCTCTACCCAAACACCTTCTCCTTTACTTAAGACAACATCAAGAGGTTTATAATTGTTTGCTCCATAATTTTTTTCTAAATCAATGTAAAACTTGCTATCCATTTTTTAAATTATCCTTTCAATAGTTGGTAAAGTATCGCTTTTTGTGCATGAAGTCGATTATGTGCTTGTGGAAATAATTTTGAATGTGGTCCATCTGCAACAGCATCAGTAATTTCCTGATTGCGGTGAGCCGGCAAACAATGTAAAACTATAACATCTGGATTTGCTTCAGAAACCAGTTGCTCATTAACCTGGTATGGCGGAAATACTTGTTCCCTAATCTTGCTCTCATCTTCTTGCCCCATGCTTGTCCAGGTATCAGTGTAAATGACATCTGCATTTTTTACTGCAAGATGAGGATCTTGAATAATTGTAAGGATAGATCCAGAGTTTTTTGCAATTTCGTGAGCAGCAACAATTGTACTGGCAGGCATACTATAGCCTTCAGGATTCGCAATTGTGAAATTTGCTCCTAATTTTGCACAAATCTGCATCAAGGACACCGCCACGTTATTGCCATCGCCCACGTAAGTTACGTTAATTCCCTTAATTTTTCCATAGTATTCATAGATAGTCATAGCATCAGCTAATGCTTGACAAGGATGGCTATGATCGCTCAATCCATTAATAACCGGAACTGAAGACCACTTGGCTAGTTCCAAAATATGCTCATGTTCAAATACCCTGGCCATTATGCCCTGAACATACCCCGAAAGAACACGCGCTATATCAGCAATCGATTCGCGCTTTCCAAGCCCAATTTCTGCTGGAGATAAATAAAGCGCGTCTCCCCCAAGATGACGCATGCCCATATCAAAACTCACACGTGTTCTTAGCGAAGGTTTTTGGAAAATCATGGCTAAAACTTTACCCTTGAGTACTGGTGCGTTTTGACCAGAAAAATATTCTTTTTTCAAGTCAACAGCTAAATCAAGTAATCCTTTTAATTCATCACCTGTGTGATCAACTATGTCAAGAAAATCCTTTTTCATTTGCTCTCCATAAATGTGTTTTTATTATCTACTTCAATCATATCAAATCTTTAATATTTTTGTTCAATTACAATTCATTTGTCTTGTAGAAGGAGATTTGAATTCTATGAGGTTTTTAATTAAAGGAATTTTCTAATGAATTGTTTAAGGATTCTAAAATCTTATTCTGGAGTTTCCACATTTCTTTTTTTTCAATTTCATTTTCGTGGTTATACCCAAATAGATGTAACAATCCATGGATTACTAAAAATTGTAGTTCTTCTTCGATTGAATGGTTGTATTCTATTGCTTGATGCTTGGCTGTATCGAAAGAAATTATAACATCCCCTAAATAAGCTTCCCCTGTTTCTAAATCTATAAATTCATTATTGAAAGAAAGTACGTCTGTTGAAGAATTAATGCCGCGATATTCAAGGTTATAGCGCATCATTTCCTGATCATCTGTGATGTACAAAGATACATTTGGACTTAATTCAATATTGAGAAAAGTTAACGTGCTCTTGTAAGCTTTTTCTAATGATGATTTATTAATTGCTTTCCTGAAATTTGATTTAACTATTATTTCAAGCATATAAGTTCTGTCTAATTTTTCTTTTTACTTTCAGGATATTGTATGCGTGGATGGTGCACACCTTGCAATGTAGTGATAAATGACTCTGAGATAGTATGTAAATCCTTAAGCGTCAAGTCAGTATTGTGCAGTTGGTCTCTGCTTTCATAATATTCAATCACTTTACTAGCAAGCCCTCGTAATTGCTCATCGTCTTTTGGTAATTCAGCTCTTGCTCTAGCTTCCATACCATCAGCTAACATTAATATTGCTGTTTCTTTTGACCTGGGTGATGGGCCTGGATATCTGAATAATTCCTCGTCAATCGACTCAGGATCTTCAGCTAGCTTCATTGCTTGTGAATATTGATATTGGGTTAACAAAGTACCATGATGTTCTTTGATGAAATCAATAATCCTTGACGGAAGGCGATATTTTTTCGCTAAATTCTCGCCATCAATTACATGCTGAATTATAGTAGAAGCGGAAACAATAGGATCTATGTCATCATGAGAATTGATTTCGTTCTTAACTTGGTTTTCAATGAAGAATTGAGGATTTGTTGACTTTCCACAATCGTGATAGATTGCACCGACACGAACTAGTAGTGCATCAGCTCCTATTGCTTCCGCAGCCTGTTCAGCTAAATTTGAAACTTGTAAAGAGTGCTGATATGAGCCAGGCGCGTTCCGTAAAATGTGTTGCAAGAGAGGGTGATCAGGCCTTGCCAAGTCTAAAAGCCGCAGTGGTGTTGTCACATCCAATAATTGAGAGAAAAGAAATTGCAGAATCAAGGTTAAGCTTGCAGATGCCATTCCATTGAATAAAGACGCTGCACTTAATGATGCAACGCCAATCCAATCGGTTACAGAATCACCAAGACGGTACGCTAGAATGATGCCTACACCTGCAAAGGCAATCGCGACGCCAGCGCCAAAAAAGGACGCAATTCTCCGAGCCCTGCCAATAGTCAACATACCAATTAGGCTCGGTACAATATAAAAAAGTGTCAAGTCCAGACCTTTACTTGTACCATATCCAGATAATATCCCTAGAACAAGAGTGAAAACTATTCCAATCTCCAGGTTAAAAATGACAGATAAGGTCAAGCCAAATGCTGCCATTGGATATAAATATGGGAGTATGGTGCGGTTGATTATAAAAAACCGTGCAAGAATAATAAAAATTAGAAAGGTTAATGCAATTAATCCTACAGATTTAAGATTATCTAGTAGGGTTAATTTTCTTCTTGTGAAGTAAACACCTACAAATATCGTCAGTACGATTACGATTATTAAAGATGCAAGAATATCTTGGTATTTGTTTTCCGGTTGAATGAGGCCATAAGCATTTAAGGCTTCCCAATCAACTGGTTGAATTAATTGACCACGGCGAACTATTGTTTCGCCAGTGATAAATGAACGTGAAATTGTCTCCACTTCAGATGTAGATGCTGCACGTGCTTCATCTGTTTGTTCTTGACTGTAAATACTATTAGGTACTACAAATGGAGATACAAGCTCATTCACAACTTTTGCCTGATCTTCAGAAAAAGAAAAGTTGACTATTGATGGGATATTACTCTTAACTGAATTCAAATTTGATGCGCGAATTGTGTTACGCATCACTTGTTCTAAAACATTTGAAGCTTCATTTTCAATTTCTAGCCACCGGTTATCGTTATAAGAAAGAATCCGCTCTGCACTATCACTTGATAACTGAACAAAATTTAAAGATCCAAGGTCTGATAATTTTTCTTCTTTGGTAGCGTAAGGGTCTTGCCTTACGGTTGATATGTAATAGAGCATTGTCTTCAAATTTTCAATTTGATGTCGTCCAATGCTTGGATCAGCTGGCAGGTAAATTGGATCTACATTCGCCTCAGCTTCCATGCGTGCTTTGTCGGTCAGTACCTCTGATTCAAAACTAAAGGAGTAAGGAGCAATTACATCTTGAGTTGCCACTTCTCCAACACGCATAGGGTAAACAGAACTGGTAAATACATCAGGCAGCACAATTGAAACAAAAACTAAGATAGCAGTTATGACTAAAATTAATAGTTTTGCAAAGCCTGAAGGATATTTTTTCCAGTTATTATTTCTTTTTGTTTTCTTAGGCATTATTAATTTGTTTGTAAAAGCTCTTTTACCACACGGCTTGCTTCTTGGTTTGAGGCTCGACCTTCCAACTTCAGAATTAACAGCTGCATTACTCTTCCCATATCTTTAGGAGATCTGGCATCAGTTTCTTTTATTATTGCTTGGGCAAGAGACTTAAGTTCTTGTTCAGATATTTGTTTAGGTAAGAATTCTTCCAATATTAATATTTCTGCTTTTGAAGATTCTATCATTGCTGGTCTATTTGCCTTTTGAGCATCAGCTATAGTATCATGCCTGGTTTTTATTTCCTTCTGAACAATGCCTAGGAATTCCATTTGATTCAGCTCAGACCCCTTGGTTACTTCAGCTAGTTTTGTAGATGACATCAACAAGCGAATTACACTTTTTCGCATTACATCATTATTCTTTAATGCTTCGTGTAGTTGTTTGTGTAATAAAGTATTTGTATCCATGAAATAATTATACCTTTCTAATCATAGTAATTATTTGTCATTAAATAAATCCAATAATGAGCTATCTTTTGTTATCAAGAAATTCCTTATAACTGAGTATTCATACTCAGTTCTTCCTAAAGCTACTAGAAAAGCCCATTCGAAATCTTCACCACTAGCAGGTGAATCGAGATTCATTTTTGCATGAGAGTTTTTTGGAAGATATTTTGTAAGATATTTTCCTGTGCTGGGAATGGCAGAAATTATGTAATCCAATGGAAAGTAAGGTTTGTGTGAATATAAGAATGGGTGATCAAGAATTTCATTATCCAGATAATTCAGGTTTTCTTTTAATAACAATTTATTGTTCTGTTTGTTTTGCCATAAATTGACGTAATTGGTGTGGGCATAAAAATCTTGAGCAGCATGTAACAAACGCCCAAATGCCTGCCAAGCTTTTTTGGGTTTGTTTATAATCAAATAAGTATAGATTTTTACACGTTGCGCATTAATAAATCTATTTCCTTCATTAATTGCATTATTATCAAAATGGTATTCATTGTGACCAATTTGACCAAAAACTGAATCTTGCCTCAGATTTGATTTTATGATTACTTTAAGGGCTTCTGGTGAAAAATATTGCTTTAAAGCATTATTGATTAGTTCGATATGATGTTGTGCATTCATAAACTTAGGGTCCTAATGTAATTAAATCAAAAATACTATCTAAGATTGTTTCACCTATCCCTGGTACAAGTATTATGTCTTTCTTGTCAATAAAAGGTCCGTGCTCATTCCGGTAATCTATTATAGCCTGTGCTTTTGTCGTTCCTATGCCAGGTAGGGAAACTAGCCCATCTAAGTCTGCTGAATTTATATTAATCAACTTCAAAACCACACTGCTTCTATTTATAGATGAATCTTCAGGTATTGATTCATCAATTGCGGGGATGTAAATCTTTTGCCCGTCTTGAAGTAAGCTTGCAAGGTTAACTAATTGTGAATTGGCTTTTTCTGTTAAGCCATCAGCCATTTTAACTGCATCGTTAATTCGGCTGTCTGCAGGTAAATTATATAAGCCTGGTTTATTTACTTGCCCATCGATATGTATTGTAATTTGTTGCTGTTTTATTTCAACCGTATTGGCGTTAATTTGAGAGTTAGTATTTAACTCAACGGGAACACCCCTATCGGGTAGGTTAAATAATAAAATGACAGCTGATGCGATAAGACCACAAAATAGACCAATTAACATGTAGTGTAAAGGTTTCATACCTAAACCAGGATTTACTCATTCGTTTCTATTGTATACATAGTTTCAAAAGCCTTTATAGATACTTCGACCATGTCTTTGTCAGGTTCTCTTGTCGTTAATTTTTGGAGCGCTAAATTAGGTTGAATAATGAATCTCACAAATGGTATATCCAGATGAAGCGCAGTCCACCTAATATATTCATAAGCTATGCCTGTAACGACTGGAATCATCAATAATCTTGATATCAATCGCCAATGTAAAGGTAGAGGCCCAATTATTGAGAAAAGTAGAATCGATACTAGCACCAGTGATAATATGAATGATGTACCACATCTTGGGTGGATTGTAGATTGTTTCATCACGTTTTCTGGGGTAAGTTCGATATTGGCTTCAAAAGTATTGATTGTTTTATGTTCAGCTCCATGATAAGCAAATGTCCGTTTAATATCAGGGATATTGCCAACAAGGACTAAATAAGTAATCAATAATACTAACCTCAGCAATCCCTCAAATAAATTACTAATCCACGAACTCATACCTAACCAATTTTCTAAAGCTCCAGCTAAAGCTGCTGGGGCAAGAAAGAATAATCCTACTCCGATTAGTAATGAAAAACCAATGGTGAGATATAAATTAAACCCTTCTAATTTTTCATCTTCTCCAGTTTGAATATTTGCAGACATAGTTAGGAATTTCATTCCTAAAACCATTGCATCCCATAAGCTAATTAATCCCCGTAAGAAGGGTACTTTAAATACATCTTTTTTGTATAGGCCTGAAAGAGGCTCCTGATGAATTACAATCTCCCCATCTGGTGTCCTGTTTGCCATGGCGACAGCTTTTTTACCCCTCATCAATACCCCTTCAATTACTGCTTGGCCTCCATAGGCCGGCATTCGCTCGTTCAAGATAATCTCCTGTCAATTAATCTGTAAAACTTAAGAAGAAGGATATTAAAGCTTCAACACCTTTTTTCCAGGTGGGAATATGTTGACGTTCATTTGGTGAGTGGATCTGATCGTCAGGTAGACCGAAGCCGAACAGAATTGAATCAACGCCTAAGATATTCTTCATCCAAGTAGCAACAGGAATGCTACCACCTTCGCGCTTATAAACTACTTTTTCTCCCCATGTATCTTCTAAGGCTTTTGAAAGATTATCTAACCCGGGTGCTTCAGAACCTAAATAAGCTGGTGCTCCAGAGTGCTTAATAATTTCATACCTAACCGTATTTGGGATAATAGATTCAACATACTTTGAAAAAAGGTTGTGGATTTCTTCAGGATCTTGATCTGGAACTAATCGACATGAAATCTTTGCTTTAGCATATGCTGGAATAATTGTCTTTGCGCCATCACCAATAAATCCCGAATACAAACCATTAACATCCAATGTAGGTCTTGCTCCTGCGCGTTCGATGGGTGTAAAGCCTGCCTCACCGTATAAGTTAGGTACACCAGTAAGTTGTTTATATCTTTCATCAGAGATATTAAGAGAGTTTATTTTTTCACGATCGTCATCAGACAATGGACGAACGCGATCATAAAAGCCTGGAATTGAAACCTTCCCATTATTGTCATGTAATTTCGATATGATTTTTGATAAAACATGTGCAGGATTTTCAACAATGCCGCCAAATTGTCCAGAGTGTAAATCTGCTTTTGGCCCATATACTACTAACTCAAAATAAGCTAATCCTCTTAATCCTACAACAATTGTTGGTCTATCTTTAGCAATCATACCTGCGTCTGGGTTAAGGACCATATCAGCCTTCAAAAAGTCTTTATTCTCAGTTAAGAATGTTATCAAAGAGGGTGACCCGATTTCCTCTTCCCCTTCTAAAATGAACTTAATATTTACATGCAAGCTGCCGCTCTTCAAAATACTTTCAAGGGCATAAATTGATGCTAGTATTTGACCCTTCATGTCAGAGGCGCCACGTGCATAAACATAATCATCGCGTAGAGTTGGATTAAAAGGCTCAGTTGTCCATTCGTTTAAAGGATCAGGAGGTTGTACGTCATAGTGTCCATAGACCAATATTGTTGGAGCATAAGAGTCTTCGCATAAATATTCACCCAAAACTATTGGGTGTAGTTTTGTTTTGTGAGCCTTAACACTGGTGAATCCAAGCTTCTCAAGTTTTTTGACTAAAAATGTTGCTGCAGCGCTAATATCTTCAGTATGTGCTGGATCAGTCGATACTGATGGTATTTTTAGAAATTCAATGTATTCTGTTAAGAATCTATTATAATTAGTTTGAAAGTAGTCCAATGCTTTATCTTTAATGTTCATGATTTTCCCTTCATCGTTGTTATTTTTAGATTATATGCGATAAAAGAATAAATTGTGTTAAGATTTACGCATAATTAAATAATAAGGAGAGAGACACAAATTATGGATCGCGAGGAAGTTCTTTCGTTATCATTTAAACATAATTTTTGGACCTGGTCCATGCAAAGAAATATTGGGGATGTATTTCCAGTAAAAAAAGCCAAAGGTGTTTACTTTTGGGATTACAACGGGAAAGCCTACCTTGATTTTAATTCCATGGTCATGTGTGTCAATATAGGCCATGGCAATCAATACGTGATTGATGCAATGATGGCACAAGCTAACGAATTATTATTTGCTGGACCTCACATGGCCACTGAACCTAGAGCAAAATTGGGACAATTGTTATCAGAGATCATTCCAGGTAACCTGGATCATTTTTTCTATACATTAGGCGGATCAGACGCAAATGAAAACGCCATAAAAATTGCCAGGGCTTATACTGGCAGGTTCAAAATTATGACCAGGTATCTTTCTTACCATGGCGCAACAATGGGAGCTGTAGCCTTGACAGGGGATCGTAGGAGATTGGCTTGGGAACCTAATGTTATGCCAAGTGTTGTCCATTTTATTGACCCGTACATGTATCGATCTGTTTTTTTTCAAAATCGAAAAGATGTAAGTGAAGAAGAATTTTCAAATGCATACATTCAACATTTAGAAGAAATCATTCAATATGAAGGACCTCAAACAATTGCAGCTATTCTGATTGAAACAGTTACGGGTACGAATGGAATAATTATTCCCCCACAGGGATACTTACAAGGTTTGAGAAAATTGTGTGACAAATATGGAATTTTGCTAATTACAGATGAAGTAATGTGTGGATTTGGAAGAACTGGAAAGTGGTTTGCAGTTGACCATTGGGACATAAAGCCTGATATTTTGACAATGGCAAAGGGAATAACGTCAGGTTATGCACCAATGGGGGCTGTAGCCATGACACATGAAATTGCTGAGTTTTTTATGGATAGGGTGTTTTATGGCGGATTGACTTACAATGGTCATCCTCTTTCCCTTGCTGCTGCTATAGCAAATATTCAAGTTATACAGCAAGAAAACTTAATTGAAAAATCAGCAGAAAGAGGAAAGTTGCTGAAAAAATTGCTGGAGGATATGAAGTTAAGACATGCATGTGTGGGTGATGTCCGTTCGATAGGTCTTTTTGCAGCAATTGAATTGGTAAAAGATAGAAACACAAAAGAAATGCTTTCTCCGTTTAATAAACCTTTATCTTCTACTATGGAGAAAGTAAAGCAGTATATCTTGGATAACGGTGTCTTCTTGTATACTCATTTCAATGTCTTATTAATAATTCCCCCATTAATAATAACTGATGATGAATTAACCAAAGGATTGGGGATTATTGATCAAGCGTTAAACATTGCTGATAGTGAAATTTAATAGATTGTGAGAGATTATGACACAGAGTAAACATTATAAAATTGCAATAATTGGATCAGGACCAGCCGGGTTATCAGCTGCGCTTTACACAGCCAGGGCAGACTTAAAGCCCATTCTTTTTAGCGGTATGTTGTTACATGGACAAGTTTCCCAAACTCACTTGATTGAAAATTATCCTGGTTTTCCAGATGGCATATCAGGCATGGAACTCGGCCAGCTATTTCAAAAGCAGGCAGAAAGGTTTGGGGCCGATATCGAATTTGACCAGGTCGAAAGTGTTGACCTACAGGTAAAGCCATTCAAAATTTGCACATACAGCCAAGATTATTTAGCTGATGCCGTCATAATCTCAACAGGCGCAGATCCAAAAAAACTAAATATACCAGGAGAGAAAGAATACACCGGAAGAGGTGTTTCTTACTGTGCAACTTGTGATGGCTGGTTTTATAAAGATAAGGATGTTGTTTTAGTAGGTGGGGGAGATAGTGCTCTTGAGGAAGGGCTATTTCTCACACGATTTGTAAAGTCTGTGTCAATTATCCACAGGCGTGATAAGTTGCGAGCTGGTGCTATTTTGGAGAACAGAGCTAAATCAAACCCAAAAATCAAATTTGTCTGGAATTCGATTGTCACAGAAATCAATGGCGAAGTTTCTGTCAATTCTGTAACTATAAAGAATGTGGTTAGTGGAGAAGAAATTATTGAGAAAACTGATGGCATATTTATCTTTATTGGACATAGGCCAAACTCTACAATGTTCCAAGGGCAATTAGAAATTGATGACTTGGGATATATAAAGATTGATCAAAAAATGCAGGCAAGTATACCTGGCGTTTTTGCTGCCGGGGAAATTGCAGATCCAATATACCGGCAAGTGGTTACTTCAGCCGGCATGGGGGCAGCTGCAGGCATGCAGGCAATACATTATTTAGAGTCCATTGAATAATGGAAATTAAATAAGGCTGTCCGACATTGAACAGCCTTATATAATATATAAGTATTGAGCTTTTACGGGGCGGGTGCTTCAGGCAGACTGATGCCAATCCAACTAAAGACACGTTTTTCGCTTAACAAACCCGCCGGTTCATAAATTGGTGCAGAATCACCTGTATTGATTTGTCGAACCACATTAACCCACCACCGCATGATATGTGGGATTTGATCTGTTGGTCTGAAACTGACAGGTAAAATAAATTTAGTATCTGTCACATACTGCACTATCATTTTCCGATCAGCAGAAGTCAAATCTTCAACAGTTACAGCATAAAGCTCATTTGCATTAAGCTCTGAAACAACCGCCCATTGTAATGTAATAGCGTCATTGCTCAAATTGAATGCTGCGCCATCCATAGGAAGTAATAGATTTGGAGCTGGATATGGCGGTGGAGGGGTTGGAGTAGGTGTGGGGCCAGCTGTTGGTTTACGTTCACAAAGTGGTATTGTTAGGTATTGACCTTCATAGACAACATCTGTAAGCATCCCACTGTATTCCCTGATAGAAGCCATTGAAACATTATAATTGGCGGCAATTTTACTGAGCGTATCATCTGACTTAACTTCATAAGAGACGGTTTGGCAAGAAGAATCTGGTGCTTGTTGCTGATCCGAAGTTGCCGTGGGTTGAGGGGATGCCGTTGGGGTTGGCTGTGGGACCATTAAGACTTTACCTGGACTAATGCTGCAAGAAGCATCCAAGTTATTTTCCCGAATGATACTTTGGATAGAGACACTAAACACTGCGGCAATATATGAACAAACATCCCCTTCTTTAACCGTATACTCAATAGGAGGTAAGGGGGTCCAAGTAGGGATGTTAGTGGGCGTATTTGTCATAGTTGGTGTCAATGTTTGAGTAGGGGTAAGTGAAGGGGTCACATCCGGAGCAATTACTTCTGTTTGTGGCTTATTTGATTGAATCACAAAAAAAATCAGCACACCGATTAGAGCCAGAAGCAAGAGCAATAAACCAATTGCGATAGGAAGGCTTAGCTTGATATCTGGTATTCTTTTTGTTTTGATAGTGGCACTTGATTTAGTTTCAGCTTTGTTTTCAAGTTGGCTTCCACAAACAAGACATCTTGAAGCATTTTCGCTTAACCTGGTTCCACAGACTGGACAGATTTTTGTTTTGTTAACAGATTTTTCTTGAGCCATAGTTTTTTTCCAAAAAATAAGTATACACATGGAGTTAAATATGTGCAAGAGCAACACCAGTGACAGAATCTAGGTAGAATCGTATTAATGATCAGTATCTACATCCATATTCCGTTTTGTGTTAAGCGCTGTGCCTATTGCGATTTTATCACTTTTGATAACATGTCGATGTTTATTGATGATTATGTTAATTCTGTTTGCAAAGAAATCGAAGCAGTTTCAAATTCAACAAATCAAAAATTAGAGATAGGAACTATATATTTTGGAGGTGGAACACCAAATATCTTATCGATCAGTCATTATGAAGCAATATTCAATACTTTACACAATCAATTTAATTGTAAGAGTAATTGTGAAATAACAATGGAAGTCAATCCTGGTTTAGTAAATTATCAGTACTTATTAAGCTTGACAAAGCTTGGCATTAATAGATTTAGCATTGGTGTCCAAGCATTTAATGATTTTGAGTTAAGGCAGCTTGGTAGAATTCATACTGTTGAGGACTCAATAAAACTAATCAACTTAATTCATAAGACAAACACATTTAACATAAGTTTTGATCTCATTTTTGGGTTACCTGAACAAAACAAAAGACATTGGGAAAACACCATTATCAACTCGTTATTGTTTAAACCACAGCACATCTCAGCTTATTCTTTGATTGTAGAAGACAACACGCCAATAGAAGAATGGATCAATAAAGGTAAAGTAATTGATCCTAACCAAGATATCCAAGCTGATTTGTATGAATACACAATTGATAAATTATCTTCAGCTGGTTATGTTCACTATGAAATTTCTAATTGGTCTATATGGGGGGAATATGAATCATTACATAACAAGCAATATTGGTTAAATCTACCATATTTAGGATTTGGAGTTGCTGCGCATAGTAGTGCAAACCACTATCGCACAGAAAATGTTAAGACTATAAAAGAGTATATAGATTTATTGTCCAACAACAAACAAGTTCTCACTTATCCAAAATCAGCCGCAAATATTAACGCAGTTATTAATGATCAGTACACAGAAATGCAAGAGACTATGATGCTAGGTTTGCGATTGGTAAAAGAAGGGGTCTCCAATAAAAAATTTAAAAATAGGTATACAAAAAATATACTGGATATTTTTAATATAGAGGTTGAGGATCTATTGGGTGATAACTTAATCGAATGGATTTATTCGAACGATGATCAACGATTAAGATTTACAAGAAGGGGATTATTATTAGGCAATAGAAGCTTTATGAAATTTGTTTAGTTTCAAGTTATGTAATTGTTATTGCAGTTCCGAAACCATGTTTTGCCCAGTCATCACTTGTAGCAATTGGATATGTCCAGCGATAAATCCATTTTGCTTCATCAATACTTAAATTAATACAACCCTTGCTCATTGGCATACCAAAGTTAGTATGCCAATAGGTGCCATGAGTGGCAATACCATCTTCCATCTGGAAGAAACAATTCCATGGAACGCCCATTAACTCATAGGCAAAAATATCATCGGTAAGATTACCGTCCCCCATATGTTTTGAGGGCATTTTTGTTCTGATGCGGAAGGAGCCAACTGGTGTTTGAGTGGGTTTGACTGGTATACCCGATGATATTTTTATATCTCGAACGACAGTATCACCTTCGTATGCCTTTAGAGTTTGATATGCTAAAGAGACTTCGATTCGTTTTTTCCCTTCGGGGACATCTGTAGATATTGGTGAGAGTTCAATATCTTCAATAAATCTCAAATGTTCTGCCGGAACACCTAACTCCACACTACTTAATTCATCTTTAATTTTGTACCATGGCTTGTTCTCTGGTCCTTCAATGACATCCATGACCCAGTGTATGGATCCATAGGAAAGCCGATATTTAGGTGACCAGCCCTGCGATTTATTAAAGAACCACGAACGTGTGTAAGGGACTGTTACTTCAGCTATTTGACCATTTTCTTTTACGTCTGTTTGAACTGGATTAAGTAAGTGTTTTACTTCTGTAACATTGCCACTGTGAAGATAACCACCCCAAACGCGATACCAAAGTGGATTCCAGGCTGGTCCATCATCACTAATCACATCGTAATAAACATTGATGATGTCGTTAAAATTCCGTTGATACATAATAATGCTTTCATCAGAAGGTAGTTTATGAACGCTCACACCTTCTTTCCTACCAACTAGTACTATTTTTGTTTGTATTTTCTTACTAAACAAGTTTGGAGTAGGAGACAGCGAAAATAAACCAAAGCTTAAAGCGCTGAGTTTTAAAAAATCTCTACGAGAGATACTTGATCTAGGCATATAAAAATGGTATCAAAAAGATCAGGCTTAATCAAGTTTTGAAGGAACAATATCCGCTACAGAGTTATAGACATACTTAGGAAGAAATGGATAATTTTCTAAATCTTCTTTCTTAGTTACACCACTAAGTACAAGAATTGTATCTAAACCTGAATTTATACCTGAGACGACATCGGTATCCATGCGATCTCCCACCATAACCGTATTCTCAGAATGTGATCCCAAATAATTTAAAGCCGTTCGCATCATAAGCGCATTTGGTTTACCAACAAAGAATGGGGAGACGCCAGATGCCTTTTCAATTAATGCTGCCATAGCACCGCATGCAGGAACTAAACCAGATTCACTCGGGCCAGATGGGTCAGGATTGGTGGCAATGAATTTAGCACCTTCAGAGATCAATCTGATAGCTGTTGTGATTTGATCGATATTGTATGCCGTGGTTTCTCCTAAAACGACATAATCCGGATTTTTGTCAGTCATTATGTAGCCAACAGCATGAATTGCTTCGGTTAGGCCAACTTCACCAATGACAAAGGCTTTTCCATTCGGGCGCTGGTTTTGTAAGAAAATCGCAGTTGCTAGTGCAGAGGTAAAGATTTGCTTTTGAGGTATATCAAGACCAATTGATTGCAAGCGATGAGCTAAGTCTCTTGTTGTAAATATTGGATTGTTAGTCAGAATAAGAAACTTTCTGCGCTCTAATCTTAATTGCCGAATAAATGCATCTGCGCCAGGTATTATCGTTGATCCATGAACTAAGACCCCGTCCATATCAATAATAAAAGCTTTTTTTGTATTTGCCATTTTACTCCTAATACTTATTCCTTATTTTAAGGCTTTTTAGTAAATTCTGCGAATAAATTAATTACAAATGCCACTGGCAATCATACTTACCAGTGGCATGATCTAATTATGGAAAACTCTTATTTTTTTGTCAAGATGATACGAGCATCTACTACTTTTACACCTTGTCCTTCTTCATAGACAATAACCGGGTTAGCATCTGATTCAGCAATTTCATCTTTCAAATCATGAATCATATACGCGTATCGGGCTAAAACTTCGGCAAGCGCTGCTTTATCTCGCGGTGCTTCACCTCGTACGCCGCCTAAAATGGCTGCACTACGAATTTCATCTTGCATCAATTTGGCTTCTGGAAGCGATATGGGTGCCACACGGAAAGTAACATCTTTCAGTACTTCTACAAATATGCCACCCAGACCAAACATAATGGTTGGGCCAAATGTAGCATCTTTTACTGAGCCAACTATTACTTCTGTTGCCCAAGGCGCCATTTCTTGAACTGCAATGCCTTCAATTAAGGCATCAGCTTTGTATGATTTAGCATTGTCCAGGATTGTCTTGAACGCTTCACGAACCATTGTTTCGTTCTTAATATTGACCTTTACACCGCCAGCATCAGATTTATGTAGGATATCTGGTGAAACAATCTTCATAACCAGAGGGTATCCAATTTGATTGGCTAACGTTACTGCTTCATCTTCTGTCTTGGCTAATTCTGTAGGTGTGATGGGTAAGCCATAAGCATCAAATACCTTTTTTGCCTCAACTTCTGTCAGTGCTAAACGTCCTTTGCTTCTTGCGTTATCTATGATCTTTCTTGCCTTTCTTACGTCAATATTGCTTGGTACAAACGCACTGGTATCATTTAAAGATTTCATGCGATCATATTGACGTAGTGTGCTCATTGCTTTTACCGCTAAATCTGGCGCACCATATGCAGGAATGCCATTTTCAACCAACCAAGCCATTGCCTTGTCGCACTTCTCGCCGCCGACAAAGGAGACTGTGACTGGCTTGTCTTTGATGCCAGTTTCGGATATAGCATTGAAAATTCCTTCAGCAATCTCTTGGGGATCAGTCATCGCAGTTTCACAATAAAGAAGAACCAATCCATCTACCCAAGGATGAGCAAAAGAGAATTTTGTTGTTTTGTAATACCAGTCTTTGCCAGCCATACCAGTCATATCAACAGGGTTTTTTGCTGATCCAAACTCTGGCATATGCTTCTTTAATTCAGTTTGAACATCTTCTGGTGCAAACCGCATTGGAATACCTGCAGCTTCAGCTGAGTCAGTTGCCAATACACCAACACCTCCACCATTTGTAAGGACCAGCAAATTATCACCTTTCATTGGCGGTTCTAGGGAGAGAACCAAGGTCCGATCAAAAAGGTCATCCAAATCACTAGCCTGGCTGACACCAGCTTGTTGAAAAGCTGCACTGTAAATCTTCGCTGCACCGGCTAGTGAGCCTGTGTGAGAAGCAGCAGCTGCTGCACCGTGTGCAGACACACCTGATTTAAGCACGACGATAGGTTTCGTTGCTTTTTTTGCTTCTTGTAAAAAGCTTGGACCATCTTTTAAACCTTCAATGTATAGAGAGATACAAGTGGTATCGGGATCTTCATTAAGGAATTTGATCATATCCGAAAAGTTTACATCGGACATATTTCCAATCGAAATCATTTTGTCAAAACCAACACGCCGTGTGTAAGTTGCAGCATCCATAGCAATAAGCAATGCACCGCTTTGTGATACTAGGGAAGCTTTCCCGGGTAAAGGTAGGAACGGAGCAAATGATGCATTCATATTATCGCTGTTAGATAATGTACCTACAATATTCGGCCCCAGCACACGCATTCCAGTTTCTTGTGAAATGCGGACCATTTCTTCTTCTAAATCAGCCCTGCCGACTTCACTATATCCAGAAGTAATGACAATTAGGCCTTTGACACCTTTTTCGCCACATTCTTTGGTTACATCAATTGAAAATTTTGCCGGCACTGTAATAACGGCCGCGTCTACAGGACCAGGAACATCAAGAATACTCTCATAGCATTCATATCCAAGGATTTCTGTTTCCTTTGGATTAACCGGATAAACATCACCTTTATAACCACTGTCGATTAAATTTTTTATGACAGTATTCCCAATTTTTCCAGGTGTTGCTGAGGCACCAATAATTGCAATACTCTTTGGTTTAAGAAGACCGGAAAGATTTGAATCCACTTTTTCCTCCATAAAAAGAATTAAATTTGATTTATAACAACGCTAAAGTATACCTCAAAAATTAATAGGATTTACGATAGAATTACTAAGAAATCGGATCAATAATTAATTTTTATGTGATACATTTTAATAATTACGATTAATTTATTTTCAAACTGGAGCCAAATGGAAAAAATTCATTATTCGGGGTGGGACAATTGCTATAGACTTTCTAATGGTATCGTGGAATTAATTATAACCTCAGACATTGGGCCAAGAATTATCCGTTGCGGATTCATCAATGAAAAAAACCTTTTTTACGAAAATCCTCAAGAAACAGGTCGAGTAGGGGATAATTACTGGATTTCATATGGGGGGCACCGATTCTGGCATGCTCCAGAAAATCCTATTAGAACCTATTATCCTGATAATTACCCTGTAAAAATTGAATCAACAGACAAAGGTTTAAGATCTGTTCAAAAGGTGGAGGAAACAACTTGGATTCAAAAATCCATTGAACTGCGCATAGATAATAATAATTTTATACAAATTGAGCATACATTGAAAAACTGTGGACTTTGGCCAGTGAAATTAGCGGCTTGGGCGATTTCAGTCATGAGACCAGGCGGCTTTGCATTGTTGCCATTACCAGATAGGGGATCCCATCCGCAGAATCTGAATCCTACAAGCACTTTAATATTATGGCCATATACAGATTTGAGCGACTGCCGTTATAAATATGAGTATGAATATATTAAAGTAGCCCAAGATCCAAATGTAAGGACACCCCAAAAAATTGGGGTTTCAAGTCATGTTGGGTGGCTAGCTTATTTCAATGACGATACATTATTTGTTAAATACTCGCCTCAACAGAACGGAATGACTTATCCTGATCTAAATAGCAACATGGAAGTTTTTGTTAATCAGAAAATATTAGAGTTAGAAACTTTGTCACCTTTAGTCGAAATTGCACCAGGTAATTCGATAAATCATAAGGAGATTTGGGCAATAAAGAAAATGGCTCCTGGTAGATTAGATGCAGAAGCCATTTATCAAATTGTGTGTGAAATTGCCCCAATATTGCAAGCTAACATGTAATTACAAAAAAATCGAAATCATCAATCCAATAAAAAAGCCAAGAGATGAAGAGCTTAAAATCATAAATAACTGTGGATTAAACGTAAATGTTGCAGTATTTGCTCCAGCTGACGGTTTTCGAACTACATCGAGAATGGGGTTTTCCAAACTTACAAGGTTCGCTGCAGGGGTGGCTATAGATGGTTGCACAACTATATTCTGATTAGTAAGAAAACGCTCTCTGCTAACCGGAATGCTGTTAATGACATTGATTTGCTCATCCTCATTTGTTTTTAAATTGATATCTGACTTGTGTTCCTCGAGGGATTTGGTCGATTTTTCTACTTGATTGATTTTATTTCGTCTAGTAGATGGCGCAATAGGTATTAACCAATTCCAAAATCGAATTTCTGTAGATTGCATTAATAAACTCATGATTTGTCCTTTAACCTCTTGAGGATGATGTTTTCAATACTTTTCCTTGTTCGTCAACTGTCACACGAACAATTTCTGTTAAATCCATTCCTGTACTGGTTTTTTTAGTTTGTTTAAATAACATTAGAAAGTGATTATCATCTCTTTTTGAAATCTTCGGTTTAACACCCCTCATTTCGGGATGTTTTACGTAAATTCCAGCGCATATCTTATCAATTATTGCCTGGTCCATCATTCCCTCCGATTTACTGCGTTATTTGGCATCTTTTTCGTAAAAATGCTGGAATATCCAAGTTCTTATTAAAATCAACCTGGGGCATGTATTGATTTGGATTATTTTGAGGTTGTGAGTTCCTCAGAACTGAAAACTCTTGGCCAGGGCGGTTAGCTGAAAGGATAGTTTCTTCATAATTATTCTCTTTGGTATTGTCAATCTTCGAAAACGCTTCTTCTATCCTGATTCCTGAGACACCTGTAACTATTAAAATTACTTGTACACGATCCTTCATGCGTGGATCGTTGATTACCCCAGGAATAATTTCTGCATGATTATTGGCTGAAGCCTGTAGAGTTTGCATAGCCTCGGTTATCTCTCTAAAGGTCAAGTCATCTCCGCCTGTGAAATTTGCAATCATGGCTGAAGCAGAAACAAGATCGATTTCTTCTAACAGAGGATGGTGTAAGGCTTTGTGAATTGCCTCTTCCACTTTGTTAGGTCCTTCACCAGTGCCAACCGCCATAAGCGCGCCACCTCCACGCTTCATGATGTGCTTGATATGTGCAAAATCGACATTTATTATTCCGGTTTCGGTGATTAATTCTGCGATACCTTGCACACCTTGCCTTAGAACATCATCAGCAAGTGAAAAAGCCATTTCTAAGGGCAAATCTCTTGGTGCGACATCAATCAATCTGTCATTTGGGATAACAATTAAAGTATCTGTATACTGTCTTAATTTTTGCAGACCTAATTCTGCATTTTTCTGCCGCCGGCCGAGCTCAAAATAGAAAGGCTTAGTCACAATTGCAACGGTGACAGCTCCAACGGCCTTAGCCACTTTAGCTGCAATTGCTATAGACCCAGTGCCTGTGCCACCCCCCATACCTGCAGTCAAAAATACCATCTCTGCGCCTTCGAGGATCGAAACCAATTCACGATAGCTTTCTTCAGCTGCTGTTTCACCCACAGTTGGCAATCCACCAGCACCAAGACCCCGCGTTGATCTGGGTCCTAATTGAATTTTGTTAGGAGCGAGGTTTGATGATAGCGCTTGCGCATCCGTATTGGCTGCAACGAAGGTAACACCTTGCATACCGTTTTCGATCATACGGTTTACAGCATTAGAACCAGCCCCGCCTAAACCAAGCACCACAATTTTCGGCAATTTAGAATGGATCGATGTAAATTTCTGTGTAATATCATTTTCAGTAATCATCTTATCTCTCTTTCAATCTATAAGTACCTAATGTATTGCAAGATTAATGCCATTAATCTGCAATTCTTCAACTTCACACCCTGCATCATGTAAAATTTTTAGATCATTATCCTTAAATGCATAATTTTCATTCCACACGGTTACTTTTCGGGCATTTGAAGCTTCTAGTAGCGAAAAACCCAATGTCGGTTTTGAAACCTGAATGATTGGACGCACTTTTTCTAAGATGTGCTCAGAGACCCCCCAATCATATGCAGGTAAGAGAAGGTAGTGGTCAATTGGATAAATCCAATCTGCTACTTTTTTCGAAAGGTTATAATCCGAAGCGTTCGTTTCTTTTTTCCATTTTAGTCTTAAAGACTTGATTTTTTCTAAAAGGTTTTTATCCTGCTGGGGCTCAGCAGCTGTTACCCGATTGATTGGTTTATCATTAGAACCTAAAATCCAAAGATTGCAGGCAATGATATGATCGGGTAATTGTTTCTCATCTTTTTTATTTGCCGTTGTTTCTGTTAAGTGGATAATTGTCTCTAAATTTACAGTTGGATCCAATTGGTTTTGCAAAGTATCGCCTGCACCGTACCAAAAAAGCAGCATTTTGGGTGTGATATCAAGGTGTTCTTTCACAATTTCTGTATACCATTCCCAAGTATTGAACCCTATGTGGTTCTGGCCAGATTTTGATCCAGTGTATGGTTTGGAACTTTGCCACTTTACAGCACCACCTTTCCCCCAATCCAATGGTTGGAAGAATGTTTGAGCGCTAACAGCTAAGTGCAGATCGGTAATAAATTCAATCGCCTTTCTCTGTTTTGCAGATGTTAAAGTTTTTTTCAGGAACGAAATATCCCAGTAATCTCCGCCAGGTTGTAACGGGGGGAATACTGCTGTTAGGCCACTCTGATCTGCTAATTTTACAAATGGTAAATATCGATCAAGAAATCGATCAATTAAATTATCTTGTGACCAAGTACCTTCAATCCATGATGTCTTAAGATTTGGGGTGTTAAAGAATATTACGTACTTAACTCCCCATTTTGAATAAGCATTTAGAATAATCCTAATATCATCTGGTTTAATATTTGAGCTAATTGGGAACTTAAAATGAATAATTGGTTTGATCCCCTTTTTTATTAACCCTCTAATAAACTCTTCTGGAATAGCATACTTGATAGAACTCTCAAGTATGAGCCATTCAATTTTCATCAATTCAAATTCAGATAGCCATAAATTCAAATCTTTTGTTAGGTAGTGATTTGTGTCTTGAAAGTAATGGAAACCTAATCTGTTTTTCATATCAACCATCCAATCCGATATAATATATGTGAATTTATTAGTGCAAGAGCCGTGCCAAATTTCTTAATTCATATATGCTATAATTTTGCCCGCATGATTCTTGTAACTGGTGGTACTGGATTTATAGGCTCACACTTGGTCAATCAATTGACAGCTAATGGATTGCCTGTCAGATTACTGCTAAATCCTTCTAAAAAATCTCCAAACCTAATTAAAGGTCAACCTGTCGAAGTTACTTTAAGCAGTTTACTTGATGAGCGGGGACTGAGGGCTGCGATGAAAGATGTTGATGTAATTTATCACCTTGCAAGTGGAGAGCAATTAGGATCCAGAGCAGACCTAATGAAAGTCGAGATTGAAGGCACAAGAATATTAAGTAGTTTAGCCAAAAACGCTGGCGTATCGCGATTTATTTATGTCAGCCATATAGGAGCTGATCGAGCCTCCGCATATCCCTTGCTACAAGCTAAAGGCATTGCTGAATATCTCATCAAAGAATCAAAAATTGATTACACGATAATACGTTCTGCGATAGTATTTGGAGAAGGTGATCACTTCACTTCAAATTTGGTTAGATTAATTAAGAAATCACCAGGATTTTTATTTCTGCCCGGCGATGGCACAACTTTGATTCAGCCTTTGTGGATCGATGATTTAGTAGCAAGTTTGATTTGGACCTTGGACAAAAAGGATTCTATCAATCAAATCATCGAAATAGGTGGTCCTGAATATCTGAGCATAAAAGAGATTTTTATTATTTTGCTTAATAAACTCAAAATTAAACGATCTTTATTTGAAATTACACCTGTGTACCTAAAGACACTTACCGAATTACTTGAAACATTCAATAAAAAATATCCCACATCAATATTTTGGCTGGATTATCTGGCTGAAAATCGTATTTGTGATTTAGATGCAATTTCAAGGTTTTTTCAAATTACACCAGCGAGGTTTTCGCACCACTTAGATCATTTATCGTAATTATTGTTCTAAAAGGAAATTATTATATGAATTCATTATGTATCCATGGCCATTTCTATCAACCTCCACGAGAAGATCCTAATTCTGATTATATTCCCGATGAAATAGGTGCGGATCCATTCCGTAATTGGAATGAGAAGATACTGGCTGAGTGTTATAAACCAAATGCAGAAGATGGAAACTTTGAAAAGATTAGCTTTAATATTGGCCCAACACTATTTCGTTGGATTGAAAAATATTCACCTGAAACACATAAATTGATAGTTGAACAAGAAAATAATAATTTCGATAGTTACGGGGTTAGTAATGGCATGGGACAAGCGTATAACCATGTAATTTTACCTTTAGCTAGTTATCAAGACAAGATTACACAGATCTATTGGGGTATTGAAGATTTTAAATATCGGTTTGGACACAGGCCAACAGGTATGTGGTGCCCTGAAACTGGCATTGACAGTGAAACATTATGCGTGCTATCAGATTTGGGTATTGATTTCACAATTTTAGCACCATGGCAAATTAAAAATATTGATTCGAGATCTGAACCTTTTGTTAAAATCAAACTTCCCAATAATCGTAAAGATTTTAATGTGTTTGTTTACGACCAAGATCTTAGTACTGCCGTAAGCTTCAATCCAAGATCAACAGTCAATGGCGATGAATTTCTTTTTAATGTGAAAAGTGCATTTAACGCTCAAAAAGGTAAAGAATTTAAATTAATAGCAAGTGATGGAGAATTATATGGACATCACCAACCGTTTAGAAATTTATTCCTTACATATGTTTTAAACGAGGGAGCAATTAAGCACAAAATTAATTGGACCTTTCCTGCCCTTTGGATGAAAGAACATGAAGCCATTGAATCTGTAGAAATCAATGAATTTTCATCATGGAGCTGCCATCACGGCGTAAAAAGATGGGAAACGACCTGTCCCTGTACACCAAGTGCTTTCTGGAAAGACCCCCTTCGAAAAGCTCTAAATATTTTGGCTGATGAAATTGATAAAATTTTTATCACTTTTACTGGAGATTATTCAAATAATGTTTGGCAATTACGAAATAATTACATTCAGGTATTGTTAGAAAAGCATTCGCTTGAAGAATTAATTATTAAATCATTAGATAAATGGTGTGATAAAGAGGTTCAAAAAAAGATTGGTTATTTATTAAAAGCCCAATATGAAAGACTAAGAATGTTTACATCGTGTGGATGGTTTTTTGATGAGTTTCATCGGATAGAACCACAAAATAATATTGCATATGCAGCCAAAGCAGTCTGGTTAACAAACCATGCAACGGGGATAAATTTGGAAGACTTGGCATTGAAACTGCTTCATGATGTTAGAAGCAACCGAACAGGTCTGAGAGGTGATACAGTTTTTTCTCAGACCTGGATTCGCGCAAATGATTTATTGAATAATTGTATTGACTAATTGATTCCTTCTATCAGATTTAATAATTGATAATCAGAATTATCTTTCGATTTTTCTAATTTTTGGATTAGTTGATTGCAGGATATGATATCTTCAATTTGTTCTGTCACAGTTTTATTCGTCTGGCTGATAGTGTTTATAAGCGCAATCATCTCCATTAACCAAAGCAAATTTTCAAACGCTTCTTTATTAAACCAAAGCACATCCTTGTAACGATTGATTTCTAAATATGATCTAATCGCCTCGTCAGAAACCCAGTCATTGAATAAACTTTTAAGACTTTTTAACTTAGACTGTTCGAACCAATCCTGAAAATGGATTAAATATTTGATTGCCAAACTTGATGAGTTAACTTTCTGAGATTCTAAGCCAATTCCAAATAACGTGTTATCAATGATTTTGTTTATTTGCCACTCATCAATAAGTGATCTACTTATAGATGAGTTTGTTGAGTCTGTTGATTCACCACCGATAAATCTTAAGAAAAGCCAAATGGATAAGATGTTCAAGTTTTCAGGATTTAGTGTTAAATCCTTATGAAATTTATCAACTATTTTTTGCACCTTTTTACTTCGGACTGCGCTATGATTACTTAAATAACTGCGTAGTGATAATAAGGTTTCGATACCGGATTTGCTTTCTTTCTTGATTTTTTCTAAATCAAAATCTCGATTTAATTGTATTGCACTTGCACTTAACATCTTAATTTGCCTTTGCAAGATTTGATTAATCAAAACTTCATCTTTATCAGGATCTTTAAAGGCTACTTGTATTTTTTCTAGGAGGTCGTTGTTAATCAGCTCACGAACTGGATTTAAAACAGAAGCTAATATGAGTTCATTTAAGGCAGCCTCAACACTTGGGACGCCACCACCATGTAAATATTCAGCTAAACGGCGATATTTTTGGTAATAATCATCTTCTACTTCACGAAAGTCCATGAACACATGGTATTGATAGGCATTTAATTCAAAGAAGAAACCCTTTTCCTTGATTTCCTGGGATGATCTTATGTATTCTAAATTATTTGTGTAATCTTTGTAAATCACATAATGATTTCCTGCACCTTGCAAGTTCAGGCCGTTATAAATATCTTTTTGAACTAACTCAATTGAATCAATCGTCTCATTCTTTGTATTATATGCTGTTGATGTCTTAATCCATCCCTTAGTTGTTCCATAATTATTATGGTAAATTACCAACCCATGTTCATAGCTATTGCCGTTTGAGTAAGCAAAAACGTTTTCATCTACATAGCCATAATCCGTGAAAAGATCATAAAGGAGAAAATTATAAACATCAGCAAATAAGTAACGTTTGTGTAAGATTGGGAATACCTGTTGTTCATGTCTATGAATTAGATAATTATCCGGCGATTCATCCCAATAGGGTTTGTAGTACTCCATACCATATTTTTCAGAGTAGCCTTCAACCTGACCGTGACCAAACATTGGTAACCCTGGCATGGTTGCCATTAATGTACATATACCAAAGTACTTATCGCCTTTGCCAAATTGCTCTACAGCTGTCTTCTCGTCAGGATTATTCATAAAGTTCACGTATCGTTTTAAAATTCGCGAATCAAATTCCAGTGTGTTTTTTATCAGTAAGCGATACTTTTGGTTTTCTTCATTTCTAAGCATATTCATGAAGGCACTGTTATAAACTCTATGCATTCCCAGTGTTCGTACAAAATATCCTTCCATTAGCCAAAAGGCTTCTGCCAAGAGCAGGGTATCAGGTACTTCAGTTGCGACTCTATCCACCACCTCACGCCAAAATTCTTCTGGCATTAATCTGTCAAAATTTTCTTTGGTTAAGCTGAAATCTGCCCGTGAGGGAATATCACCTCCTGTTCCAGGTTGTGGAAACCACAAACGTTGATAGTGCTTTTTGGTTAATGTCATCGCTGCATCAAACCGAATGATTGGGAATCGCCTGGCGACGGATAAAATGGTTTGGATTACAGCTTCTCTTACCTCAGGTATTAAATAATTCAACTGGGCTGTGTCATTCCAAGGCATACTGGTACCATCATTGCCGTGGTAAATGAAATTTGTTTGACCAGAATTATGATCATATCGTTTAAACACAACTGCAGCATCAGATCTATCATAATAATGATCTTCTAAATTAATGCTAACATTGGATGAGGTGGACAAATCTGGCCCATTAAATGAGTAGGAGGGAAATGGGCTGTAATCCAAGTTAACAAACCAATCTGGATGATCGTAAACCCAGCTAGAGTCTATGCCCATATGATTTGGCACCATATCACTTGCCAGGCGAATACCTCGCCTCATACATCGCTCTCGCAAATTCTGATAAGCACTTTCACCACCCAAATCTTGCGCTATGTCATAACGCGCCAAGGAGTATGCTGACGCTACAGCATCAGGATTGCCACACATTTGTTTAATTCTTTTTGAAGATGTAGATCTTTCCCACAGGCCAATTAACCATAAACCTGTGAAACCCCACCTTGCTAATTCGTCTAAAACCTCATCAGGAATTTCATTAAGAAGTTGAATCTTTCGATTGAATCTTTTTGATAGCTGGCTTAACCAAACGTAAGAATTTTTTGCCATCATGATTACTTTAGGCATCCAGTCACTATCAGGACTAAATCGCTCTTCATCCAAATTTTCATAGCCATCCCTGAATTGGGGAACCATTGTTGGACCTGCACCTCCAACAAAAATTAATCTTTGCTCTTCCTTAATAAAATCCAAGCTACCCATTAATCGGTATAAATAATTTCCCAGTAAGGAACCCCATTTGTGGCGTATGTAATCTAATTGCCCACTAAGAGAGTGGGGGACAGCAATGGCTGGAGAACGTAACATTGAAATTAAGTCTTGGTTATCTGGGCCAAATAATGGCTTTTTTTCGAAGTATTTCTCCATTTCATGGATGATCTGTTTATACATTGATGATTTGCTTAATAGCTGATCATCAAATAATTCTGAATAAGGAGACGTTGCGGGGTTTTTATTTGTCAACCAAAGCATTAAGATTTCTTCAAGTGTTAATTCTGTATTTGGGACACCATCACTGGTATCTGAAAGAAATTGAGATATTGTTTGTTCTTTTTGATAAACAATTAATGGAGGAAACTCGGCAGAAAATAGATTCAAGATATTTCCGATTTCTTCATTACCAAATTTTTCTTCTAGGAGATCATATAAATTCGTCCAGATATCTCTGCCATATTCGCGTAGATATTCATGTACAACATAATGAAAGATTTCGTCAATTAATCCCAATGCATTTATTTGCCCGGCTTGTATAGCTTTTTCCGGATAATTAACTAAGTCTCGTTTGGCATTTATTTTTTGTGCAAACTGGCGAGCTGAATGAAAATTTGCAAAAATCACATTACCACTTAATGCAAAAAGACTTTGATCAAAGTCGTATTTATCACGAGCATTTCTTGAAACGTGGAACTCTAACATAGTTGAGATTCTCCTTTTTTCTTACTACAAATTTTCATTGCTGGTAAAAATTTTATCACTCCCGCTTAAGAATGTGAGTAATTATATTTGAACCAGAACCACCAATATTTTGTGCCATGCCATAAATGTTTGGACTAACCTGTGTATCACCCGCTTCTCCTCTTAATTGTTGCACCACTTCAACAAGCTGATATACACCAGTTGCACCAACAGGGTGGCCTCTTGCCTTTAATCCACCTTTTGTGGCAACGGGAATCCGACCATTTGGTTTAATTTCTCCATCAATAGCTAATTGTGGACCCTTACCTCGTTCAACGAAACCGCTTGCCTCTAATGATAATGCTGCCATTATTGAGAATGCATCATGATACTCAAATACATTTACTTCCTTTGAGGAAATACCCGCTTGTTTATACGCATCTTTGCTTGATTTTTCAGCACCAGTTAACCAAATTGGATCACCTCGAGTTTGTAGTGAGATCGTGTCAGTGCTAGCTGAGGAACCAACAACAGATATTTTTTGTTTTATATTTAAATATTTTTGATTATTTGTTATAACTAATGCAGCTGAACCATCTCCGATTGAAGAAGCGTCCATTAGGTTAATAGGATCACAAATCATCCCAGATTCAATAAAATTCTTCTCAGAAATTGGCTTTCGGAACCTGGCATAGGGATTATTGACTGCATTTGCATGTGCGTTAATTGAAAAACCTGCAAAATCTGCGTTTTTCCAGCCATATTCATGCATGTAACGCCGCATGAGTAAAGCATTTAATGCAACAAAGGATACCCCCATATCCACTTCAAGGTCTGCATCTGCAGCTGTTGAAAGGGTATTGGTAATTTCAGAAGAAGGCGAATCAGTCATCTTCTCCACTCCAACAATAAGTGCGGTCTCAATTTGCCCAGAGGCAAGCGCTAATATCCCAGCACGGAAAGCAGCTGCACCAGAACTGCAAGCAGATTCTAAAACAATGCTCTCGTTACCCCTAAATCCGATCCAATCTGCGATTAAAGAATTCAAATTTAGCTGTTTGTTTGCAGTACCAGCCATCATATTGCCAATAAACAGGGCATCTATTCTTGGGAAATTTGCATCAGACAATGCAAGCAGTGCTGCTTCCCCAGCCATTTCTTTTGGAGATTTATCCCAATGTTCGCCAATTTTTATCTGTCCTATTCCAATAACGAAAGCTTTTTGCATCTACCTATTCCTAAATACAGAATAATTAATTATAAGATGATTTTCTATCCAATACTATCGAGATTTTTTCTTATGGGTTTCAGCTTTTAATTTATTCGTTGTTAATGTTGTTTATTCTTAGATATATTCTTAATTAATGTAAATAAACCGTATGGACTGTATTATTATCGACCCGATCGAATGTTTTTTCTAGTGCTCTTTGCTTGAAATTTTTTGCATGCATATACTAGATTGTAAAAAGAGCTTTAGCCAATATCAATAGAAGTGGTATGTGCTTAATAATTCATCAAAAAAATGTGGATAATTCACGCATTGTTAATTAATAATTAATACATATTGCGCATAGCTATTAGTTAATCCTCAATAATTGGCATTGTCAAGAGGTGGAATGCTAATGTTTCGAGGTCTCTAGCTTTGGTTGATGTTTTTAATTGCGTGATTATTTCTTTATAATGATCGTTAATTACTTTGCTTTCTCCAAAAAAGATAGATGGGTCAACGTCTCCTGAGAGAATATCACCGATGCCTAGTTTAGTGTAAAGTTCGCTAACCAATCCATAACACCATTGATCACTAATCTTTAATTCATCAGCTAAATCACGCCTCCCAAGGCTGAATATGATAGCTAGTTTTGCGACTTCATTTTCGCGATCAGTTAGGCCTAAGAAAAAGTCTCTGCCTTTTAATATAAGTTTGTTTTGAGGTAAGATGTAATTTGCTTGATTAAATAAATCAAATGTGCTTCTGGTCAAAACAAAATTTCCTTCAGCAGCGAGAGAAATCGCCCATGATAACGAAAAACGTATTTCATTTTTATTTATGTATCCAAAGCAATTCAAGTTTTGCATATATTTAAATACTGACTTGCTTGGACCTACGCCAATAAAGATGATTTTAGCTTTTTCATTCTTTTGGTAGATGAGCTTGCAAATATCAGTCAATTCACAATCGGAATTGATAGCATCAATATCAACCAAGAAGAAATCAATTCGATTTTGGAATTCGTTTAAGGTTCTATTTAATTGTTCTGCATTTTGAATACCCGATACGACCCGTGTGCGCCAATCTCTGACTAATAGCAGTGACATCCAATTAAGGGAAAACAAATCATCTTCAATAATTGCAACTAAAATGTCTTTATACATGTTTACCTCAACTTGTTGGGGTTAAGTTTAACATGAATTAGGTTGGGCTGGATTATAATAGTGATAGCAAACTAAATGTGAGAAAAGGAGTAGCTATTATGAAAAGAGTTGCAGTGCTTACAAGTGGTGGAGATGCTCCCGGCATGAATGCCGCTATCAGATCTTGTATAAGATGTGGAATTAGTAAAGGATGGGAGATGTATGGCGTACGAAATGGCTACAAGGGATTAATTGCTAGCACAATTATTCAAATGGGAACAAGAGATGTCGGGGGAATTCTTCAGAAGGGTGGGACAGTTCTAGGTAGCGCAAGATGCCCTGAATTTCAAACTGTGGAAGGCCGTGAATTAGCCATCCGTAATTTACATCAAACAGGAATTGATGCGCTCATCGTCATAGGTGGAAATGGGTCTCAGACAGGAAATTATGAGCTGCACAAAATGGGCTTTCCTGTTGTAGGTATTGCATCCACAATAGACAACGACTTATATGGTTCAGAAATGACGATAGGTGTGGATACTGCTTTAAATATTGCCTTAGAGGCTTTAGATAGATTAAAAGTAACCGCTTCATCACATCAACGAGCATTTTTATTAGAAGTGATGGGCAGAAATTGTGGCTACCTTGCCTTGATGTCTGGTATAGCTGGTGGGGCTGAAGCTATCATCTTGCCTGAGGTTGAAACCGATATTGAAGAATTGGCTGAAGAACTTCATCAAGCGTACGAACATGGAAAAGCCCATGCCATAGTGGTTGTTGCTGAAGGTGCAAAATACAATGCGGCTGCATTAACCCAATATTTCAAGGATAATCGTGAAAGGTTAGGTTTTAGTGTCCGCTCTACAATTTTAGGACACGTTCAAAGGGGCGGCGAACCCAGTGCATTCGACCGAATTCTAGGTAGCCGATTTGGATATGGTGCCATTCAAGCAATAGAACGTGGTGAATTTGGTGTGCTGGTTGGTTTAAAGAACAATTCGGTTGTTGCGACACCACTAGAGACCGTTGTCGCAAATAAGAAAGAATTGAATCCTGAGTTGATTACCTTAGCTAAAATATTGGATTAACGATTATTTGACTAACTTTAGATAGGATTCAATAAAGCTATCAATATCACCATCCAAAACAGACTGGGTATTTGCTGTCTCAAGATCTGTTCTGTGGTCTTTAACCATTTGATAGGGATGCAACACATAAGATCTAATTTGGCTTCCCCATTCAGCCTTTGTGTAATCCCCACGCAGTTCTGAGAGGGTTTCTGCCTGTTCAGCTTGTTTGATTTCAAATAATCGTGCACGTAACACTTTTAATGCGTTTTCCCTGTTTTGAGTTTGGGAACGTTCATTCTGACAGGTAACTACAAGCCCTGTAGGTAGGTGAATAATTCTCACGGCTGTCATGTTTTTTTGCACATTCTGCCCGCCAGCTCCAGAAGATTTATAGACTTCAATCCGAATATCATCAGGCGGGATGACAATTTCAGCAGTTTCATCCATCTCAGGTAAAACCTCAACCAGAGCAAAGGAAGTATGTCTTCTGTGCGCTGCATCATAAGGTGATAACCTGACTAAACGGTGGACACCTTTTTCATTTTTTAGGTAGCCATAAGCAAGAGACCCAACTATAGAAATTGTTACTGTTTTAATGCCAGCTTCTTCGCCATCTGTCCGGTCTAAAATTTCGGTTTTATACCCTCTTCGATCCGCCCATCTCAGGTACATTCTTTCTAACATAGCTGCCCAATCTTGGGAATCTGTTCCGCCGGCACCTGCATGGATCGCAAGGATAGCATTTCCTGCATCATAAGGTCCTGATAGTAATACAGTCAATTCTCTTTTAGCGATCTCATCTTCAAGATCAAAGAGAGATTTGTCAAGTTCACTTAGAAACGACTCATCATCCATCTTTGCCAATTCAAGAGAATCACTAATCTTATTATATAGAGAATGCCAATCTTGGATGAGATTTTCAAGATAAGCAATCCTTTTCATGATCATTTGAGCATGATTAGGATCATTCCAAAAAGCTTGATTTTCGGATTCAGTGATTAATTTTGATAATTCTTGCTCTTTTTTGGGTAAGTCAAAGATGCTCCTGTATTGTGAGCATTTTTTCTGCTAGAATTTGTAACCTTTCAAGTACTGCCATTAAAACTCCAATAATCAATTTGATTGGGGAAAGATACTGTTAATAAAATAATCAGGATCAAAAATTTGAAGATCTTCAAGTTTTTCACCTAATCCAGCATAAATGATGGGTAAGTTCACAACTTCTTTGATAGCAAACGCCATTCCACCTTTTGCAGATGAATCGAGTTTTGCTAAGATGATGCCATCCAAATTTACTGCTTCTCTGAATGCTTTAGCTTGCTGAATTGCATTTTGCCCAGTTGTCGCATCAAGCACAAGCCAAGAGGCATGTGGCGCTTCTGGGAGAGCTTTTTGGGCTACTCGATAAACTTTTTTTATCTCCTCCATCAAGTTGTAACGGGAGTGCAAGCGGCCAGCAGTATCAATGATAACAATGTCACAATTCCTTGATACGCCTGATTTGATAGCATCATATGTAACTGCACCAGGGTCTCCGTTCTCTTGACCAAAAATCACTGGAACGTCTATTTGCTTTCCCCATACCTGCAATTGTTCAGTAGCGGCAGCACGGAATGTATCAGCTGCAGCCAATAAAACCTTTAGGCCTTCTTTTTTATATCGATAAGCCAGCTTTGCTGCTGTGGTCGTTTTACCAGATCCGTTAACCCCAGTCAGCATGATAACAGCAGGTTTATTATAAAAATGAGGTTCCTCAACATTGATTAGACGCCCTCGAAGTTCATGTTTGATGATCTCAGTTAGTTGATCTTGTTTTGTTATTCCTTGCTTTTGCACCTGGAGTTTTGAAGCGTTTATTACGGACACGCTTATTTCAATACCAATATCAGCTTGAATTAATATGGCTTCAATCACTTCCCATGTATCTTCGGTAATTTCTCCAGCGCCAAAGAAATTGGTTATTCGCCCAAATGTAATATCTCTAGTTCGCGCTAGACCATTACGCCACTTTTGAAGTAAATCACTCATCGGTTGTTGATTATAACATGTTGGATTCTTGATAAGCCAGCTGACCACAGCCTGCCTGAATTTCAATCCCCCTGCTTAAGCGAATGGTCGTCGGAATATGTGATTCTATTAATTTATCTTTGAATTGATCAACTCGGGTGCTACTTGATCCAGAGTGTTTATAACCATCCGTTGGGTTTAATGAAATTAAGTTAACATGACAAAGCATGCCTTTTAATAAACTTGCCAAACTCTCTGCATCTGATAGACTTTCATTTATCCCATTAATCAGTGCATATTCGAATGTTACTCTCCGGTTAGTCTTATTTATATAATAATTGCATGCTTCAATTAATTTCTCTATTGGGTAAATGCGGTTCATAGGCACAAGAGAATCGCGTAACTGGTTATTCGCTGCATGTAAAGAAATAGCAAGATTGACTTCAAAGCCTTCATCAGCAAATTGCATTATTTTAGGAACCATTCCAACCGTGCTAACAGTAAAACGCCTGGCTCCCATATTAAATCCGTCATGGTCATTTAATACCCTGATGGCTGAAATTGTCGCATCATAATTATGGAAAGGTTCGCCCATACCCATAACCACGATATTTGATAAACTACCTTTTTTTTCTTGAAGCGATTTTTCAAAATAAAGTACCTGGGAAATGATTTCCCCACAACTCAAGTTTCGTCTGAATCCCATTTGACCAGTAGCACAAAACACGCAACCCATTGCACAACCAGATTGGGTTGAAATACACAATGATCTGCGATTGTTATACCGCATAAGCACTGTTTCGATCTTCTCACCATCATTTAGCTCAAATAAGACTTTTTCAGTATTTTTATCTTTTGACTGAATTTGAACAATATTCTTTAATGCATTCAAACTAAAACGATTTTCTAATTTGTTCCGTAAGTCTTTGGGAAATCCAGAAAATTCTGAAAAGTTTTGATAAATTTGCTTGTATAAGCCCTGCCATAATTGATTTATACGGTAATCTGGCTCTCCTAGCTCTTCTAAAACTTTTATTAATTCTTCTTTTTCTAAATCGTATATAAGCATGTTATGCTAATTCAGCAAATCGGTAAGACATTTGACAATGATATCGGGGGACGGGGTCCACATACTGGCTTGTTTAACTGAGCTCACCCCACTTAGTACTAAGGCAGTAGGACAGCCATAAGCTTGAGCACCAGCAATATCAGTATCTAATCGGTCCCCAATTACAAGTGTTTCTTTACGAGAAGTTGATAATGTTTCTAAGGCCATCTCAAACATAGCTGGTTTCGGTTTGCCAATAATGAGCGCATTCTTCTCTGCAGCAGTTTCTACTGCCCGAACAACTGTTCCAGCACCGGGATGTAATCCGCTTGGCGTAGGGTAGGTGGCATCATAATTTGTACCAATGAAAGGCACGCCTTGACGAATTAGCAATGCAGCTAATTTAATTTTTTCATAGGTTAAGTTAAAATCTAAGCCAGCAATAACAGCAACAGCTTCCGAAGGTCTCACATCATTATCATGAACAAATCCTTTCGCAGCCAGGGTTGATTTTAGAGCATCAGAGCCAACAACAAAAACTTTCCCTCCTGAAGGATACTTATGATGCATGTATGCAGCAGTTGCCATTGAGGAAGTCAACAATTGTTCTTCAGATAAAGGTAACCCAAAGCCATTGAATTTTTTCTCGTAATCTTTGAAAGTCTTCGTTGCGTTATTCGTTAGGAATAAGTATTTATAACCTAAAAGATTAATTTGCCTAAAAATCTCTGGCAAGTTTCCAATTGGTTCTGTATCATGCCAAAGCACACCGTCCATATCTATTAATAATGCTTTGATCTCTGGATAATTATCTAACAACAATGTTGTCTCCTTATGGTTAAATGCCGGAGGTCAAAAATCTCCGGCATGTTGATGTAGCATTTTCGCAGATTACTTTTTCGGCGGTTCTAAGACTTTGTCTACAAGGCCATACTTGACAGCTTGCGCAGCATCCATGTAAAAATTTCTGTCAGTATCTTTTTCAATTACATCTATTGATTGGCCAGTAACCTCAGCAAGAAATTCACTCAAGTGTTGTTTGAGACGTAGGATCTCCCTCGCTTGAATTTCGATATCCGATGCTTGACCTTCAGCACCGCCAAGTGGTTGATGCATATGGATAGTCGCATGGGGGAGGGCGTAACGCTGTCCCTTTGCACCAGCAGCAAGTAAAACTGTCCCAAAACTCGCTGTCACGCCTACAGCGACAGTGCTGACTTTATTTGGAATCATTTGCATTGTATCCAAGATTGCCATGCCGGCATAGATTTGCCCACCCGGGGAGTTAATATACATTTGAATAGCTTTTTCTGGATCTTCTCTGCTCAAATATAGCAGTTGTGCGACAACAAGGTTGGCTACCTGGTCGTTGATCGCGGATCCTAAGAATATAATCCTTTCTTTTAATAGAAGTGAATAAATATCATAAGCTCTTTCACCTCTACCAGATGACTCAACGACCATTGGTATTACTGATGTAAATTCAGATTGCATTTTCTTATCCTTTTAATACATGTCTGGTAAGCCAAGTTTGATTTTATTGATCATACAAACTTGTGCTTATCAGCTTTTTAATCAATTTGTGCTTCCTCATTTTTAGTTTCAGAAGTATCTTCCTCAGATTCTTCTTCTGCTAAGTCTTCTATCTTATCAGACCAAGAATCTGTTGCTATTTCTTTCAATCTCAAGCGAATTTGATTTTCCATAACACGGTTAATTGATTCCATTGTCACAGCATTAATGAACTTATTTTCTCCCATTTCTTTTTGAATGTCGTTTAAGCTGCCTTCGATGGCTAAATCTTGAATTATTTGTTCTACTGTTAATTGAATGTTTTGATTATCCAGCTTTATTTCTTCGTCTTTGGCTAATTGATCCATTACCAAAGATCTTTCTAAACGTAAGATGGCTGTAGGTTTTATTTCATCTTTGATGAAAGCATCTCGATCCATCTTCCTGATCTTGAGATAGGTATCAAGATCTAAATTTTGGCGTTTTAAGTCCGCTTCTACGCGTTGCAAAATGCGCTCAACTTCTTCATCAAGCATTTGAGGAGGATATTTGATGGTGGAAATATCTCTTATCTGATCGACAAGATCTAAGTAATACGCATCATCGTAAGCAGCTTTTGCATCATCAGATAATTTTTGACTTGCCACTTCTCGGAACTGCTCTCCAGACTCGTAATCACCTAATGACTTCAGGAATTCTCCTTCAAGCTCAGGCAAGTCTAATCCTTTGACAGATTTTATCGTAACAACAAAATTAACTAATTTGTTCTTAAGTTTTTCATCTTCGTGGTCTTTAGGATATTTATGAGAAAAAGTAACCACTTCTTCTTCTTTTTTGCCAATTAAATTACGGGCAAATCCTTTAAACGGCCATTCAGAATCCCTTAGTTCATCTTCGGTTGGGATAAGTAACTGTTGTGTTGTAGACTCAATAACAGTCGCTTCTTCATCCTTTTTGGGTTTTTCCAATTTAGCATGAAATTCCACAAAAACAACATTGCCTTCCTGGGCTTTTCCGGTTATTGGAACAATTGTTGCAGAGTTTCTTCTAATTTGAAGAATAAAATCATCTACTTTTTTGTCATCGAGGGGTTCCAAGTGATACTCTTTGCGTAAAGAACGATAATCTCCTAGAGAAACCTTGGGCTCTAATGGTATGACAAATGTGAAAATGGGGGGATCTTCGCTATCAATTGACTCAAGGTTTCCAGGGCCAAAAGGTTTTACGCCAGCTTCTTCAATCACTTTCGGATATACATCATCTAGCATTAAATCAATCGCTTCTTGATATATAGCACTTTCACCAACTTGAGCAACAATTATTGCGTAGGGAGCTTTACCAGGCCGAAAGCCTGGAATTTTTGTTTTTTGAGCGATTTTCTTGGCTGCTCTTTGTTTAAATTGTTGAAGTAATTCAGATTCAAACTCAGATATTACTTTTACTTGATGATCTTCTAAAAATTCTGTTTGTATTTTCAACTTATTGCCTTTCATTTATGAAGTCTTCAGTGGGGAAGAAGAGATTTGAACTCTCACGCGTTTCCGCACATGATCCTAAGTCATGCCTGTCTGCCAATTCCAGCACTTCCCCTAGGAAGTGAAATTATAAGCTAGAGGTTACTTCAAGTCAATAATTTCAATCGTTTGAATTATATTAGAAGTTGCATATAATCTTGACTAAGAAATTTAATAACAATTTGCATAATTAACGAGGAGCAAGATTAATGGCAATTTCTAAAGCTCAGGAGTCAAATAGTACACTAAGAAATCGTTTAATGAAATCAATTGTATTAGCGATTAGGGAGCTATTTAAAAAATCAGAATTTGATGATGATAGTTTGGACCTTATTTCTTTTATCATTGTCGCGTTAAATCAAATTAATGACACAATTGAACAATCTGCTGTTGCATGGGAAAAGAGAAATTATTGGATTAAAGCTGATAAATTTCGCTTAGATTGGTCATGGGTAACTCAATATGCTAAATCTTTAGACAAGTTACTTATGGAAAATGATTGGGAACATTTGGGTGAAAATTTAGTAAATATTAGTCAAAAGTTGAATAATATAACTGTCAGTTCCAATCACAGGTTAGGTACTCCTTGGAAGGGGACCTATAAGATATATAGGAAATGATTTTACATATTTAACAAAATTTTTTATTGATATATGCAATTTTTCTCTCATAGTATTTAAAAATAGAATTCTAAAACTTCTCAGTAGGGTAGGAGAGACTATTGACAAAAATAAAGCTTATGGTTATGATAAGTATCATTATCATAACCTTTAATTTGTGAGTAAACAAGGGACAATAAATGGATAAAGTACTTTTAGATAGAAGATGTAAGTGTGCTAATTTCCAAGGACAGTTGTAATGCTCTACTTAGATGATAACAAAAAGAACAAGTAAAATCAAATCTAACAAATATTAATCTACACGAATATATCTTTGATGGATATACTGCAATAAGGCAAAAAGATGAACGAATTAAAAAACGGAAAAATCACACTAAAACAAGCTTTGAAAAAGTATTTAGATATGATTTCAATGTCGAGGAGTCAAAATACCTTTAGAACTTATACAAATGCTATAAATTTGTTTTCTCAAATTTTAGAGGAAAATAATATCGAGATAAATACATTTATTGCTGAGAATTTTTCTGAGGATTACATCGTTCAAATGGTAAATGCCCTGAATGCCTATTCACCATCTACTGAACAGTGTTACCTAACAGCAATCATGGGCTTTTATGAATATTTGGCAGGCGAAAATATCGCGAATGTAAATTTACCTCGTGTGCGTTTGTTAATAAAACAGCGGTCGAGAAGGCCTGGTATCCGCTTGCCGCAGTTTCCAAGATATGAAATTGAAAAAATGATTGAGTTTGCCCTAGAATTGTCTGCTGAAGAAACCAGTAGCGACACAGATAGGCTCATAAATCTTAGAGACAGGGCTTTTCTTATTACTCTGGCCGATACTGGCTTACGGGTCCATGAAGCTTGTCAACTGAGGCGAGGAGATTTAGATTGGAATGAAGGCCGTGCTGCAATTATTGGAAAAGGAAATCGCCAAGCAATCATTCGGTTTTCAAAGCGATCACTGCGCTGTATCAAGGATTACTTGCAAGCTAGAGGGAAATTAGACGGACAAAGTGGTAAATCGCTTCAATCATTGCCAATTTTTGCACGCCATGATAAAGCTTCTGGCAAATTTATCAAACCAATTTCAACAACAACAGGTAGACAAATTGTGACCGATCGAGTTCGTGAATGCCTTGGTGAAAGCTCAATTGGAACCATAACCCCCCATTCATTTCGGCATTATTTTGTTACAACGATCTTAATTGCATCTGGAAATCTCAAATTAGCGCAAGAATTAGCCAGGCATAAAAATATTGCTGTCACGCAACGTTATTCTCATCTTGCTGATGGAGAATTGGATCGTGAATATTTAGAAATATTTGGATAACTAAAACTTGTAGTATTATCATGTTCAAGATGATAAAGGTTTATCGGTAACAATATTACTTTGCATCATTTAAGGAATGGATTTTATTTAATATGCAACAAAAACGCATCACTAACCACCCCATTATCAAACAAAATCAAAAAGAAGTAATATCATTTTATTGGAAAGATCAAGAGATAACCTCATACAAAGATGAGACAATTGCATCTGCACTTATTGCAAACGGCATTGATGTTTTTGGCGAACATGTCAAGGATAAAGCGCCTTTGGGTATATTTTGTGCAAATGGTCAGTGTTCTCAATGCATGGTTCTTGTTGATGAGATTCCAGTGAAGTCTTGCATGACTTTGGTCAATTCTGGAATCCATGTCAAGCCAGTTGAAGGTTTAGTAGATTTGCCTAGGGTCGAATTCGATGGTTCGATTTCATATGAAAGCCCACCTACTTTATCTGTCCCTGTATTAATAATTGGCGGCGGACCAGCGGGGCTTTCTGCAGCAGTAGAATTAGGAAAACTTGGCGCTAGTGTAATTTTGATTGATGACAAACATCGTTTGGGCGGCAAACTTGTCTTACAAACGCATCGATTTTTTGGATCGACAGAGGCAGTATATGCAGGGACCAGGGGAATTGACATTGCGACAAAATTGGATGAAGAGCTCAGGAATTATCCTAATGTTGATATTTGGTTAGAATCAACTGCTGTTGCAGTTTTTGAAGATCATTCTGTAGGGATTTGGAAAGAAGGCAAAACCTACTTGCTAGTAAAACCAGATGTGTTACTCGTAGCAACTGGAGCTCGCGAACGAAGCCTTGCTTTTCCTGGTAACACACTTCCTGGAGTGTTTGGCGCAGGTGCCTTTCAAACATTAGTGAATCGTGATCTTGTAAGACCTTCAGGAAAATTATTCGTTATAGGCGGGGGAAACGTTGGCTTGATTGCCAGTTATCATGCGTTACAGGCTGGTATTGATGTGGTTGGTCTTGTTGAAGCATTGCCCGAATGCGGAGGTTACAAAGTCCATCGTGACAAATTAGCGAGATTAGGTGTCCCAATTTATACATCACACACCATAATTCAGGCTCATGGCGATACGCATGTATGCGGTGTAACAATCGCTGCTGTTGACAAATCTTTTAAGCCAATACCAGGCTCAGAAAAATATTTTGATTGTGATACGATATTAATTGCAGTAGGCTTAGATCCAGTTGATGAGTTCATAAAAAAGGCTAAAGAAATAGGTTTACAGGTTTTTAGCGCAGGCGATGCGAATGAGATTGCGGAAGCTTCTGCAGCAATTTTCTCCGGAAAGATCATCGGCGTAGAAATAGCTCGAAAATTAGGCATCAATTCGCAAGAAATTCCCAATGAGTGGTCTGAATTTGAGCAAATACTAAAATCTAAACCGGGTATTACTCATCCCGCTAACGAAAATTTGAACAACCTAGGAAAGGTTTTTCCTGTTATCCACTGTACGCAAGAGATTCCATGCGACCCTTGTGTTTCAGTCTGCCCAAAGCATTTAATTCATATTGATAAAGTTGACATAAGAAATGTACCATCATTTTGTCCGGAAGGAGAAAAGGTATGCATTGGTTGTGAAAGATGTGTTGCCGTTTGCCCTGGCTTGGCAATCACTCTTGTTGATTATCGGAAAGATAACAATTATCCCACAGTAACGATACCATTAGAATTTAACGCAGATAATTTCAAAGAGGATGATTATGTAACTGTCACGAATACGGAAGGTGAACCCCTTGCTTCATTACCTATAACTAAAATTCGACAGTTACCTAATTACGCAAACACGCTTTTGGTCCATGTTAAATCACCTAGCGAACTAGCAACAAAAATTTCAGGTATTCAACTCCGTTCTTCTAATGAACCACTATCCTTAGATCAATTGTATTTAAATAAACTTGAAGATGATACTTATATATGCCGTTGTGAACGGGTGACAGTTGGAGAGATCAGACAGTTGATACGAAATGGTGAACGAGATATCAATCAAATTAAGGCTATGACAAAATTATCAATGGGAGCTTGTGGAGGAAAAACATGCTTAAAGTTGATAAAGAATATATTCCGTGAAGAAGGTGTAGATAACAGCGAGATCACAGAAACTGTAATACGACCTGTGTTTGTGGAAATCCCGCTCGAGACATTAGCAGGTATGACAAAAAAGGAATAAACGACCTTATGATATCCACTAGCACTGAAAATCAACAAAACTTTGATGTCATCATCGCAGGCGCGGGATCAATTGGCACACCGTGTGCTTTCTTTTTAGCAAAGGCTGGCCTGAAAACATTAGTTATTGAGACACTGCCCAGCACTGGCCAACTTTCAAATAAACACGCCATAGGTGGTATCCGAGCGACCCATTCTGACCCATCGAAAATATACCTTTGTACAAGGAGCTTAGCACATTTTTCAAATTGGGAAAAACAATACGGTGATGACATAGAATGGCACAAAGGAGGTTATTCCTTTGTCGCTTACACCATTGAAATTGAACAAATTCTTAAGAGTTTACTTTCATCACAAAAAAAACTAGGATTAAATATTGATTGGCTTGAAAAAGAAGATATTAAGAAAATTATTCCAGATTTAAATAACAACGATCTCAGAGGAGGCACTTTTTCACCCGATGATGGGAGTGCTTCACCGCTGAAATCATCCTATGCATTTTATAAACAAGCAAAAAATCTTGGCGCTGATTTTCATTTCAATGAAACAATAACTGCTATTGAGCATAAGGGTGGAAAAGTACACAAGATTATCACCAATAAGGCAAGCTACAGCTGTTCAGTTTTTATTAATGCCGCGGGCAGTAAAGCATCCCACATCTCAAATATGGTTGGCATAGAAATTCCAGTTAAACCAGACGCCCACGAAGCCGGCATAACCGAGGCCGTAAATCACATGTTCGATCCAATGGTAGTAGATATCCGTCCCCGTTCACTATCAAGTAATTTTTACTTTTACCAACATCCTACCGGGAAGATAATATTTTGCATCACACCTAATCCCCAAATATGGGGAGAAAACACGCTATCAACCAGTGAATTTTTGCCATTAGCAGCAAAGCGCTTAATAGAAATTATGCCAAAATTAAAAAATATCAGGGTTAGAAGAACCTGGCGGGGCACCTACCCCATGACACCTGACGGCTCACCGATATTGGGCAAAGTTAAAGATTTAGAAGGCTATTTGCTTGCAGTTGGTATGTGTGGACAGGGATTTATGCTTGGTCCAGGCGTTGGAGAATTAATGGCAAACCTTGTTACTGAACAGCTATGCGAAATTGAGCGAGAAACGCTGAATTCGTTAAGCCTTTATCGGCAATTTGCTTCGACAGAACAATTAAAATAAAAACGATTTATCAATATTCGCTTATGCTTGGTAAATTAATAACTGCTAAGTAACTTTTACAAGAAATAAGTGTTGAAGTAAACTAATCAAAGATAAATTCTGAGAGTGATACTAATTCTTTTAAATCAAGTGGTATTCAATGAGGGCTTCGGTTAGTAATTATGGATTTACAACAACTGAACGCACATCTACCTGCCAACTACACACCCGCAGACCGGGCGATAATCGAAAAAGCTTACTACCTAGCTGAAAATGCACACGCAGGTCAAGTTCGTGCTAAAAAACAACCATATATTACACATTGTGTAGGCGTCGCAACCATCTTAGCGGATATGGAAGTCGCGCCATCCTTAGTAGTTGCTGGCTTATTACACGACGTAATTATCGATACTAGCATTTCACTAGACACAATTAGAAAAGAATTTGGCGATACGGTTTCTAAATTTATCGATGGCGTAACAAAATTGACAAATCTGCCTAATATTTCTCGGGCAGATCAACACGAAGATGAATGGTCAGAGCTTATTGTTGAAGCCGTTTCCCCTGGACGGAAAACAGAATTGATTGCTGAGACTCTTAGAAAGACTTTCTTAGCAATGGGCGATGATGTTCGTGTTGTATTAATCAAACTGGCTGATAGATTACATAACATGCGGAACCTATCTCACTTGCCTGAAAGCCGGCAGCGACGCATAGCTCAAGAAACATTGGATATTTTTGCCCCGTTAGCCAATCGTCTGGGTATCTGGCAAATGAAATGGGAACTTGAGGATTTAGGGTTTAGATATGTTAATCCTGCTAAGTACAAAGAAATCGCAGATCGCTTATCTGAAAGAAGAACTAAACGCGAAGATGAAATACAGGTAATTATCAAAAAATTAGATTCTGTTTTGAAAAAAGCTGAAATTAATGCGTCGATCTCTGGTCGTCCAAAGCATATTTATTCTATTTATAAAAAGATGGAGCGCAAGGGTCAAACGTTTGATATGGTAAGAGATATCCGCGGTGTGCGCTTAATTGTCAATGATGTAGAGACATGCTACCGAGTCTTAGGAATTATCCATATGCATTGGCACCCTATCCCAGGGGAATTTGACGATTACATTGCTGCAAAGAAAATTAATAATTATCAATCTTTACATACAGCAGTTATTTTCGATGATGGAAAACCTCTAGAAGTACAAATCCGTACAAACGAAATGCACAGAAATGCTGAGTTTGGTATTGCTGCTCATTGGCGCTATAAAGAAGGATCACCTTACATATCGGAAGATTACGAACAAAAAGTGAGCTTACTGCGCTCATTAATGGTATGGCGCCAAGAGTTCGACGACTCACAAGAATTTATCGATGGCATGAAGGCTGATGTCTTCAAGGATCGCGTTTATATATTAACACCTCGCGGCGATATCATAGACTTGCCTGCTGGTTCTACTCCGATTGATTTTGCCTATCAAGTTCACACAGATATTGGGCACCGCTGCAGAGGTTCAAAGGTCAATGGGAAACTTGTACCTTTAGATTACGTACTTAGAACAGGTGACCAAGTCGAAATTTTAGCAGCAAAAAGAGGAGGCCCGAGTAGAGACTGGCTAAATAACAGCCTAGGACTTGTTAAATCCAGTAGAGCGAGATCCAAAATTCGTCAGTGGTTCAAACAACAAGACCGGGAATTAAATCTTACGCAGGGTAAATTAATGCTTGAAAAAGAATTCAAGCGCTTAGGTTTAACACAAATCGATTTTGATTCCTTAGTGAATGAATTTAATGTAAAAACCTTAGATGGTCTCTATGTAGGTATCGGTTGTGGAGACATTCCCATGGGGCGTGTGGTTAACTACATAGCAGATATCCAAAAAGAGTCAATTGCTGAAGAGTTGAAAATTGCTGCACCAAAGACAAGCAAACCTGCAGCAAAAGACGCTGTCATCGTAATGGGGTTAAAAGGGATAGCGACTTCAACTGCCAAGTGCTGCAATCCAATGCCCGGTGACGATATCATCGGGTACATTACGCGAGGTAGAGGGGCGACTATTCATCGCCAAGATTGTCCTAATATATTAAGAGTTAAAGAAAAAGAAAGATTAATCAATGTCGATTGGGGCGTTGAAGAAGAAACTTACCCGATTTCAGTTCAATTGAAAGCTTATGATCGACAAGGATTAATGTCAGACATTTCAACAGTAATTACTAATGAAGGAATCAGGCTCCTGGACTTGAGCATGAACATGAGCCAACATTTGGTCAATGTAAATTTAATGGTTGAGGTGTCTGGAATTACGCAACTTAGTCGATTGCTTACCCGCTTAGAGAATTTACCAAATGTTTTAGAAGCAAGACGGAACCGGCCTGGATAAAGCAGGTTTAATACTTTACGGATTAATTCTTATAGTGTAAAATGCCACGAAAATTAGCGGATACAATTTAATTTTGGAGGACAATATGCCAAGGATTCGTTGCCATTATCTCGATTGTGTTTTTTTAGATGACCGTTACTGCAGTGCTGCTGCTGTTGAAATCAATCCAGATACTGGCTGTCTCACGTATGTACCTAACGAAGAAGCAGAAATTGATAATTGGGAAGACGAAGAAGAATTAGATGATTGGGATGAAATCGAAGCCGAAGATGATAACGATGATCTTTGGATTGATGAGGACGAAGATGATTTAGATGATGATGCGGATTCTTACTAGGAATTCAAATTCACATCATGCCGCATATTTCTGAATTTAAGCTAGGGACTGGGTGTTGGGCTTGGGGAGACCGCATGATTTGGAATTACGGTTCAACCCACAACCAGGAAGATCTCAGGGAAGCATTCAATGCATCCATAAATGCTGATATCCGTTTATTTGATACAGCTGAAGTTTATGGGCAGGGTGCTTCAGAAAAGCTGCTGGGGAATTTCACTAAAGAAAACTCGAACAATAATGCATATATTGCTAGTAAGTACATGCCATATCCCTGGCGGCTAACCAAAAGGGACTTTTTCCATGCTTTAAAAGGCACTTTAAAAAGAATCGACAAAGAAAGCTTGTTTTTATATCAAATACATTTTCCGCTTCCCCCTGCTCGAATAAATCATTGGATGACATATTTAGCTGAAGCTGTTGAACAAGGATTAATCAATCAAATCGGCGTATCAAATTTCAATGCGCAACAAATCAGAAAAGCATCAGATCATTTGAAACAATTTGGGTTATCGCTTGCGTCGAATCAAGTACAGTACAACTTGATGGACAGATCCATTGAAGAAAACGGCATTAAAAGCATTTGCGAAGATTTAAATATTAAGATAATTGCTTACAGTCCTTTGGCTATGGGGATGTTAACAGGTAAGTATTCTGTAGAGCACCCTCCAAAAGGTGTTAGGGCTCGTAAATACCCACAACGCAAACTAAAGCAAATTATTCCTTTAATTGAAACAATGAAAAAAATTGGTCAAGTGCACAATGGAAAAAGTCCATCTCAAGTAGCACTAAATTGGTTAATTTCTAAACATTGCTTGCCAATTCCAGGCGCAAAAACAAAAGAACAGGTTATACTTAATGCAGGCGCACTTGGATGGCAGCTAGAACACGCTGAGGTTGTTGAATTAGACAAAATTAGTGGTTTGATTAACATCAATAGATAAGTATAGATATTGAAAAATTGCCATCTATAAAACAAATTGTGCCAAGTGGAGAAATTATATTGCTCAATTCATAGTTAGGTGTAAGACCAATCTTAGAAATATGAGTTGATTTGTGAAAACAATAAGGACAAAATAATGAGTGATGAAGTCTTAGGAAAAACCACGATCGCACCAGAGGTATTACATACCATTGCTAGGTTAACAACATTGGGGGTTGATGGGGTTAGTCGGATGGCAACGTTACCGAACACATTTAACCGCATGAATACTAAGAACGATAGTGAAGGTGTCAAGATCGAAACAAAGGATAATACTGTTTTTGTTGATCTGTTTGTAATCCTAAAAAGTGAAGAAAATGTTCGTGTTGTAAGTAAAAACATTCAACAACGTGTCAAGCGCGCGATAAATGAAATGATTGGTATGGATATCGCCTTTGTTAATATCCACATAGTGGATATTGATTTTGAACTATAAATTGGTATGAAATCACGAACTAAGGCTAGGAGTGTTGCCTTGCAGGTTCTTTTTGAATTGGATTTAACTGACCACTCAATTGGCAATGCACTTACCGAAAGGAGCACAGATAATGATCTTGACAAAGCGCAGTTTGAATTTGCCAGGATTATTGCAATTGGAGTTCATGAAATTTCTTCAAAATTAGACAATATATTGGCTCAACACGCACCTGAGTGGCCTTTGGACCAGGTGGCAATTATCGATAGGAATATCTTAAGAATAGCTCTTTGGGAAGTGGCTATTTATAAAAAAACGCCATTGAAAGTAGCCATTAATGAAGCTATTGAACTTGCAAAATTATACGGAAGCGAAAGCTCGCCGCGTTTTATAAATGGTGTCTTAGGCAGTTTAGCAGATAGATTAGAAGAGATTAGTTTAGATTTTCAGATGGCGTAATCAAAGAATATGCGAATCTCACCAATTGCTAATTTTTCACGCATTTTTATTTTTGTTTTCCTTAGTATGGTTCTTACTGCTTGTGCGATTTCAGTTAACCCAACTGATAATTTACAATCCTCGCAAGAATTTTCTTTTACTAACTTATTAGATTCTCAAGAAAGCCTGGAAACAAAATTTTCAGTAAATTTAATTAATCCTTTAGCAGAGGATGAAACGCTGTTTGTCGAAATTATTGATGAGATAAGTGGTGTTGGCAATCATGAAGTCAAACATGAACTTAGCAAAATAAATGAAAATAATTACGAAACAATGTTTTTTTGTACTAAAGGATCTCTTGTTAAATACCGATATTCGAAAATGGGCAGTGATTACCAAACTGAGCTTGCTGCAGATGGCTCATCGATACACTATCGATTAATAAATTGCCAGGATGACTACGTACAGACAGATATAATCTCATCTTGGCCTGGTGAACCATTTTCAGGTAATTCAGGGAAAATAACTGGAGTAGTAGTAGATCAAAAATCTGGCGATCCGCTTGATAATATGCTAGTAAGTATTAGTGGTTATCAAACTTTCACAGATTTTCTTGGGCAATTTTCAATCGAGAAATTACCTATAGGTAATCAGGTGATGACTGTATACTCGATTGATGGCTCCTTCGAAACTTTTCAACAAACCGCTAACATAATCGAAGGTCTGACTACTGACGCTCAAATTCAGATAGTTCCTCTTCCTGAAATTAATGTAACCTTTATTGTGACACCCCCAGATGATGCAAAAGGTGCACCGATTAAGATGGTTGGGAATCTCTATCAATTCGGCAATACTTTTTCTGAATTAGATGGCGGGGTAAGTGTTTTATCCTCCAGATCACCGATAATGACAAGATTAGATGATGGACGATATAAACATCAAGTGAAATTACATGCAGGTAATGATCTAAGATATACATACACCTTGGGAGATGGTTATTGGAACACTGAACAAGGCCTGCCAAATGAGATGAAGTTCAGGCAAATTATCCTGCCAAATAAAGACTTAATTATAGAAGATAAAATTCTCGGATGGCGTTTCGAAAATCAAAATCCCAAAGTTATCCAGGTGACTATCCCAGAAAATACACCTGTTTATGATTCAATTTCTATTCAATTTCACAAGGGTGATCAATGGTTTGAACCTTTATCAATGTGGCCAATGGGAGATCGGCAATGGCTATATTTATTATTCACTCCTTTCGATCCAAGTAGTGAAATTTACTACAGATTTTGTCGGAACGGTGTTTGTGATTTCTATGGTAATTCAGATGACATCGATGAAGCGTTTTACTTAGATTTACTCAATAATGCCACTACTATTCAAGAAATTAACACATGGCCACTATGGCAGGAACAATTAGAACCAACAACAATCGAAGCGGCGGATATCCCCACAAAAGAAAATAATTACCTAACTGGTATTGAATTAGCTAATTCTTATCATCCATCGGATATTAATCAAATCAACAATGGTTTGTATGAATTGGTTGAAAAAAGCACAAATTGGCTCATTCTAACACCCTCATGGAAAATTAATAATAATTTTTCTTATCCGCAATTCAAGCCTAACCTGCCTGAAAATTACGATATCGAAGAAATTATCGCTAATGCACAAAAAAAAGAATTAATAATTTCCATATATCCACAAATCGATTTTGGAATGCTACTCTCTGTTTGGTGGCAGAATAACATGAGAGATGAGTATTGGTGGCAAGAGTGGTACAAAGAGTATTCGAGATTCATATTAAGCTATGCGCAGCTAGCCGAAAAACACCACCTTGCGCACATCATAATCGGCGGAGAATTAGCCTATCCTGCCATGCCAGGATCTTTAATCCCTACTGAGTCTGAAATTGGGACACCCGGTAATGCTGATGAAATTTGGCTCGGCATAATAGATGAAATTAAATCTATTTACACAGGGCAGGTTTTGCTAAGCTTACCTTTTGGGGGATCTGAAATTACGCAATATGAATTCATGGAAAACATCGACGGGTTTTATATATTGTTTTCGCCAAAAATTAGCGATAGTGATCAAACAAGTCGCCTGGATGAAATTAAACCAGTAATTGGATCCTTCTTAGATAACGAAATCAAACAATTGTTAGATGCTCAAAGTAAAAATATCTATTTAGGTTTATCCTACCCCGCGGCAAATGGTGCTGCTAGCCTGTGTATTTTAGACGATAATGAAAACTGTAATGATCAGACTTATATTGTTACCAATAATTACTCTTTAAATACCGAACAAATTGATCTTCAAGAACAAGTTGATCTTTATAATTCTAGTTTGTTTGAAATTATTAACCGAGACTGGATATCTGGCTTATCTTCACGTGGGTTCTATTTTCCTATAAAACTACAAGACTTTAGTTCTTCTATAAATGGTAAACCAGCTGCAGATGTGTTGTGGTATTGGTATGCAGGTGTAAAACAATAACAAATTAAGGAAATCAATAAATGGAATTCAATGCTGAACAGATAATAGTTGATAATCTCACTAAATTAGGGTTTACACAACCAGCTCCTTTTTTTTATAATCTGACACCCGCTGAATTAATTGAAAAGGCAATTCGAAACGGAGAAGGTGTTTTTTCTAACTCTGGTGCTCTTGATGTTGATACAACTCCATACACAGGCCGTTCACCAAATGATAAGTATTATGTAGATTACGATGATCCCGAAATTTGGTTAGCTGAAGGGTCAAAATTTATGACGCTTGAAAATTTTAATTACCTTAAAGCAAGGATGCTTTCAAGCATGTCGAAGAAAAAACTATTTATTCGAGACGTCTTTGTTGGAGCTCACCCTAGCCATAGAATTAAAATAAGTGTAATTACTGAACTTGCTTGGCAAAATTTGGCTTCGGCCAACATGTTTATAGCGACGAATGATCCTAAACCGTTTATCGATCCAGATTTTAATGTCATTGTTAGTTCGACTTTTGCATCAGACCCACAAACTGATGGTACACGATCGGAGCCGTTTGTTGCGATAGACCTGCGTCAAAAACTGATACTTATTGGTACGACCCAATATGGAGGGGAGATTAAAAAATCAGTTTTTACAATTATGAATTATTTGATGCCAAAAATGGATATATTATCACTGCATTGCTCTGCAAACCATGGAACTGCAGGAGATGTGGCATTGTTTTTTGGTTTAAGCGGCACTGGGAAAACCACTCTATCCTCTGACACTAATCGTGCGCTCATAGGGGATGACGAGCATGGTTGGAGTGAAGATGGGATATTTAACTTTGAAGGTGGATGTTATGCAAAAACGATTCACCTAAAGCAAGACCTTGAACCGCTTGTGTGGTCTGCAGTCAATAGATTCGGTGCGCTACTTGAAAATGTCCCCCTAACTAGAGATCGAGTCCCTGATTTTGATGATAACAGGATTACTGAAAACACACGCTCAGCTTATCCTTTACACTTCATTTCTAATTATGAACCCAAAGGATATGGAACACATCCTACTAACATTTTTTTGTTAACCGCTGATGCATTTGGTGTCCTTCCTCCACTGGCAAAATTGTCAAATGAACAAGCCTTATATTATTTCTTGAGTGGTTATACCTCTAAGCTAGCCGGCACTGAACGAGGTTTAGGTTCTGAGCCACAGGCGACATTCTCTGCCTGTTTTGGAGCTCCCTTTTTACCTTTACATCCAGGAGTATATGCAAACCTGCTAGGTCAGCGATTAGAAAAGTATCAAACAAAAGTCTGGTTACTGAATACTGGCTGGACTGGAGGCGGGTATGGTGTTGGAAACCGTATTTCCCTACCCTACACTCGTGCGCTAATCAATTCTGTTCTAAACGGGTCCCTTAATGACTCGCCGACCTATAAACACCCAATTTTCAATTTACAAATTCCATTAGAAGTTGAAGATGTGCCAAGTTACCTGTTAAACCCTGAAGAAGGCTGGCAAAATAAAGCAGATTATGTTAAAGCAGCAAGATCCTTAGCAGATCAATTTAAAGAAAATATTAAGAAATTTGATACACTGCTTTCAAATGAAGTGCGGACAGCTGGTCCTAATTAGGGTATTAATGCGCAATTGAACCAGTTTTAATGTTTACAATCAATGCACAAAAAGGAGATGTCAATTAGTGGCAAAATTTGTAATTAACGGTGGCAAACCAATCAATGGCACTTTAATTCCTTCAGGAAATAAAAACGCAGCCTTGCCATTAATGGCTGCATGCTTACTCACAGATGAACCTGTAATCTTACACAACCTGCCAGACATTACAGACACAAGATCCATGCGGAGTCTGCTTGAAAGTTTAGGCGTTCAAATACGCGCACTGGAAAAAGCAGGGTCATACGAATTTTTAGCTAAGAATGTTTCTGCATCAGATCTTGACCCAGACTTGTGCCGTGCAATCAGAGCTTCGATTTTATTAGCTGGGCCTATGATTGTTCGCTGTCATGAAGTTCAACTCCCACCGCCTGGTGGTGATGTAATTGGCAGGCGTCGTCTTGATACTCATATTTTGGCACTTAATAAATTAGGTGTTTCATCAGATTACAATGGCATATTCAATTTTAAATCAACAGCTTTAAAAGGAGCTGATATTTTATTAGATGAAGCCAGTGTTACTGCAACAGAAAATATTATTATGGCTGCGTCAATGGCAAAGGGTAGTTCAATTATTCGTAATGCGGCCTCGGAACCCCATGTTCAAGAACTATGCCTTTTGTTGAATGCAATGGGTGCGCAAATCGAAAATGTCGGCTCAAATAAATTAAACATAAAAGGGATCGACCGTTTAAATGGCGCAGAATTTACGATTGGTCCAGATTACTTAGAAGTGGTCAGTTTCATCGGTGCTGCAGCTGTAACAAAAGGTAACATCCGCATTAAAAATGCTGGCGTAAACCATCTTGATATGATCAGACTTGTGTTTAGACGTTTAGGAGTAGACTTCGATTTTATTGGCGATGATGTTTTGGTATCTGCAAACCAGCGCATGGTCATTGAACCTGATTTTGGAAATGTCATCCCAGAAATAAGTGTAATGCCATGGCCGGCTTTCCCAACGGATTTAATGAGTATTGCCATTGTTGTTGCAACGCAATCGAATGGCAGTATTCTTTTTCATGATTGGATGTATCCAAGCAGGATGTTTTTTACCGATAAATTAGTTAGTATGGGTGCTCAAATTGTTCTTTGTGACCCTCATCGGTGTATAGTACAAGGCCCTACCAGGTTGAACCCAGAAAAAATGGAAAGTCCTGATATTAGGGCTGGTATGGCATTGGTACTTGCAGCCTTATCAGCTTCTGGTGAATCAATTATAAGCAACATCGGGCAAATTGACCGGGGGTACGAAAGAATTGAGAAAAAATTACAATCTCTTGGGGCAGATATTGCTAGAATATAAAATAAAACAGGAAAGATATTTTCTTTCCTGTTGTTGTTTTTGGGGTAAATGAAAATTACTCTTTTACTTGTGTTTTTACGACATCCAAAAATTGATCTACTAAATCACGTAACATAGGTTCCGGTAAAGCGCCTACTTGTCGATGAACAATCTTCCCACCGGAGATTAATAACATCGTAGGGATTCCCTGAACACCATACTTAGTTGCCCACTCAGGATTTTCATCTGTGTTTACTTTTGCCACGATCAATTTTTCAGTATATTCCTTTGCAATCTTTTCTAAGATTGGGCCAACCATTCTGCAGGGTCCACACCAAGGTGCCCAAAAATCTACTATGACAGGCATACTAGATTCTAAAACTGCTTTTTGAAAAGCTGAGTCAGTTACATTTATTGGTTCTGTTATCATTCAAACTACTCCTATGATTTCTTTTTAGTATATCATGCATCGAAATTTGTAAATTTTTCGTTACTAAATAACGTACTGACTCTAAGATGCAAAAGAAGGTAAAAGGTTACATCTATGAGTAAGATTTTTACCGATTAAAAGAGCATTGATATTTTTTCAATTAGAGGTGGACCAAGAATAAGCAAGCCTATAATTACTGCGATACTTGCTGAAATTAAAACTGCTGCTGCACCAACATCCTTCCCCACTTTTGCCAACGGGTGCCTCTCTGGACTTGCAAGATCAACGATTACTTCAAGCGCAGTATTTAAGAATTCAGAAATCCAGACTATTCCAATGACCAACAGAAGACCAATCCAGCCATATAAAGTAATTTCAAGCCACGCAGCCAACATAATAACAATTATTGTTGCTACTAAGTGAATCCATGCATTTTGCTGCGTTCGAACAACATGCTGCCAGCCAATAATTGCATGTCGAAAAGACATCAGCCGTGATTTTAAAAATTTCATAAGGTTCCCTTAATGTGTAGATATAATGCTATACGCAACCCCAATTGCATTGGGTCCGCTATGCGAAGCTAAAACACAACCCACTTTATTTGTAATGATATTACACCCTGGAATTGAGCTGCTGATGGCCTCCCTTAGATAATCAGCGTCCTTTTTGCAATCTAAATATGTCAAAATGATCATTTCAAGATCGATATTATCTCGTTCTTTAGACATTTCATTTACCAAAAAATCTAAGCATTTTTTTCTCGACCCGCGGACATTTCTGATTACATCTAAGGTGCCATCTCTTTTTTTATATAGGATTGGACGAATCCGTAGAATTGAGCCAATCCAACGTTCTATTGAGGAGACTCGACCTCCATGATAAAGGTAATCTAAAGTGTCTAATAGGATAAGTCCTCTACCCTCATCGACAGATGCACTTATGTTTTGGACTATTTCTTTAGCACTAAGATCTTTTTGCATTAATAATCCAGCTTTTATAACTAATTGCCCAACACCAGTTGATATCGATCGTGTATCTATAAGATAAATGTCTTCATCCTCTAATTCTTTGGCTGCAAGGATCGCATTGTTGAAGGCGGATGATAATTTACTCGATACACCGATAAATATTTTTTCACCGGGTTGAGAGAAATATTTCTTATATTCAGCAACACTTGGCGCAGCGGTTGAAGGATAATTACCTGATGTTTGAACTTCATCAAAAATATTTGACGGAATTAAACCATCATTATCCAAGTAAGAATTCCCATTAATAGAAATATGCATTGGGATTACTTGTATGTTGAATTTAGAGATTTGGGATGGTGTTAAATCAGAGGCGCTTTCTGTAATTAATTTTATCATTATGAGGTAATCTTAAACGTGGTTATTATTAATGTGATTGATTATACCAACACAAATGGATTTTATTAAGAAATGAATAAGTTTTGACAATATTTTTTTTGATACGGTATAATTTTAATGTTAAACAAGCTTTTTTCAATTAATGAGGATATTTATGCTAATGCAACAAAAAACTATCTCTGATTCATACTGGGAGAACCTATCTCTTAATGATTTAGATCTTGATTTATTGAGTAATTATTTGTTTGAGAAAGAAAAACCTCTCAGCACAAGTGAATTAGCTAATGCTTTAATCTTTGCCAGGATAAAGAAAGAAAAGGAAAAAGAGGCATTAAGACAATCCCAACTTGGTACAAGGTTCACTCCCCAAAATGATTACGAAGAAGGTCAAACTCTCCTATTCCCGGCATTAGACTGGATTAGCGGCGTTGTCAGGTCAAAAAGAGCTGGAAGTAATCCTGATTTTGAAGGTTTCAATGTTATTGAGGTTGAGTTTGAGGATAATACAGTTCGCTCTTTTGCTTCTAACTTGTTGAATCATCCATTAAATGATACCTTCTCTGAGAGTGATCTTTCAGCAAGTGTTGACATTGACAAGATTTATCAAAAATTTGGTGAGCATATAAGCCAAATTCTAGAAGACAGTTTATCTACCTCAAGAGATCTAGTGAGGATTGGCGAATCCTGGTTTCCAAAATCGCTCTTGATTGATTTTAATCAAGGCCACTTAAACATTGTAGAAGCAATATTGGATATGCAAGGAGGTGGCCCGCTCGAACCAAAAGCCATCTTAAGTCAACTTGATGTAGATTTAGGCGAAAATCCAGAACTCACTGAATTTTCATTAAATTACGCACTACAAGAAGACACAAGATTTGACGAGGTCGGAACAAAAGGCATCTATTCATGGTTTCTACACCGCTTGGAGCCAGAGCATGTCAGGGAAATACCTCATCACTTAAAGTATGAACCAGTTTCAGAACTGACCGAAACACTAACAAGTGAAGATTTATCGATGCTTGAAAATATTGACGATGAGCTTATTCAATATAAATATAAATTAGATACTCAACTTAACAATATTTCATTTATTCTTAGCTATCCACATTGGAGAATCGGGAGCATACCACTTACACCCAGAATTAAAACCGTATTCCCAACAGCATTACAGACGGAAAGGGTCAAAATATCATTTTATGATCAAGACGATAACGAAACGATTTCGGCTTGGTTAATCAGACCTAATAATTATGTGTATGGTTTAAGAGAATGGTACGAAGACCATGACCTTATTCCAGGGAGTATTATTTCCTTGGAAAAAACAGACGACCCGGGAAAGATTATTATCCGGGCACAAAAAAAACGCTCAAATCGTGAATGGCTGAAAACAATTCTTATCGGAGCAGATGGCGGGATTGTTTTAGCATTACTAAAACAATCGGTTAGTGCTGGTTTCAATGATAGGATGGCAATAGCAGTGCCAGACACTGAAGGTTTAGATGCCATTTGGAAGGAAAGGCAAAACAAACAACGACCTATAAAATCGGATGTGACAAAAATGATGCAAGAACTCTCAAAGTTAAATCAACAACACAATGTACACTTTATTGAATTGTATGCAGTGTTGAACACAATAAGGCGGGTACCACCTGAGCCAATTTTGCAGCTACTGAAGACTGACCCAGATTTCAAGTATGTTGGGGACCAATACTATCACATGAAGGACGCATGAATTTGAGGAATACATCATGGTTATAAAATTGCCAAGTCTAGTAAAGCCAACTTTAAATACAAAATTTCATATCGATTTTGACTGGTGGAAAAATCATGATCGTGATTGGCGTATTCATATGCGCAGCTTCTTATGCCCAGAGCATCAAGCAATGTTCTCAGATGCGATTACAGATCAAAAGTTTGACTTAATTGATCAAACAACCGCAGAGGTCAAACAGGTTGATGCCTTAGAGTATCTGTTAATCACACACTGTGCAAAACAGGATGGATTCCTTTCAAAATCAGGTACCCTAGTAGATTCTGTATTTAAGGTATTTCTTACAAATGGGAATCAACCACTTACGCCAACTGAACTTTCAGATATTTTAAGTAAACCTGCCCAAACAATCCTGACTACCTTTGGCGGATTGAGAGTTTATAAGGGAATTCGCCCCATTCAATTTTGATCAAGGTATTGGTATAATATTTTTCGATCAGCCCCTGTAGCTCAATGGATAGAGCACCGGACTTCTAATCCGATGGTTGCAGGTTCGAGTCCTGCCAGGGGCATCCGCCATATATAGTGTTTCATCTAATCTATACCCCCTATATATAGGGGTTTTCTCTTTCTGGAATGTAATGCAATAAACCAAAAAGATTTATAGTCCGATGGTTATTAATTGCCATTCATTTCATCTAGAATTTTATCTAAATCATCAATGGCTTCCTGAAATACTCGCTCAATATTGGGAGCTAAGTATTGCTGAAGTGCCAAGGTTGATTTCATTGTCCACCTGGCTGAAGAGATTGCATTATAAGCAAACTCCAGATCTTTGATAGGATAAAGGATTATTGCCTCTTCACATTCTATCAATTCACATCAATCTAATTTCTTACCCATTTCATTTCTCCTTTTCTAATACATAACCCTACCGACAGTTGTGTCATGAACAGCGAATTCTTGACCAAAATCTATCGATAGGGCTCTGTATAAAATTTTATATTTTAGTTTTGTATTGACACTATAATTTGATCATTGTTTGAATTCGCTGTTCAACAATGTATTTATATGATATTTGAGTCCGCTTGTCAAGATACCTGGGAGAGATACCTGGGAGAGATCATTATTCAATAATGGCGTATTGTGATCATTGAATCCAAAAAAATAGGCAAAAAAAAGCGTGTTTTCTGTTCAATGGTTTACGTCTTTGTCAATGGTGTAAATTCAAAGTGTGAATTCATGAAAGTATCACAATTCTAATGCACTGGAGCAAGGGTAAAAGGAATTGGTTCAGCCATTAGCAAAGGCTGAGGTTCAAACAATT